>WNGD01000118.1_pt1 | contig 69783 bp, 75 predicted proteins | sample 5400671 | NCBI WGS metagenome assembly WNGD01 (sample SAMN13153369, study PRJNA577476) | soil metagenome | isolation source: 40 cm soil or saprolite under grassland replicate 2 | place: USA:California | collected 2016-06-15
ACGCTGATATGATGGAGGCGGGACTGGTGCCTGATGATCTGTTACGGTTACTGGCATCATACAGCTGATCTCCTTGCCGAGGGGACTAGCCTCGTCAAGCATCAGCTTACCTTACTCTGCCAAGTTACGAAATGCTCTCGAGCGTCTATGTGAGTTGGCTTTATTATAACAGAATTCTTCGTTGTTGCGTATTAGGCTGTGGTTTGGCCTGTGCTTTCTGGTGGTTTATATAGTGCTGGAAGCCTATGTTTCGACGATCCCACGGGTTGCGCAACGAGATTGCAGCAAACAAGCGGTATCGTAAGAAGCAGCTTCACAGGCCATCTCGATTACATCGCTTGCTTGTTAGCAAGGATGGAGGCGTTCTGCTTTCGTGCGGGAATCACGAATGTTAGAAACGAAGGCCCAGAGCCACTTCATTCGATGAGTACATCTGGGTGCGCAGGTAGGATGATGGTAGCGTCAGGCGGAGCGAGAGAGACATCGAGAATACGTACCCAGTTGACCTGTACGCCCCAGAGCGCGACACGGTCACGTATCAACTGAAACAGGTACGCGTTGACCTGCTCGAAGGAATGTGGATCTTGCGGCCAGGCAATAAAATCCTCTGGCGTAAATGTAGTGGCGATGCTCTGGATGGTAGCCAGAACATAATTCTTCAGGCTATTTTCCCACTGGTCGACCTGGGTCACGGCGATATAAGCATCCTCGGGCATCAATTGATATGAGATGGTCGCGCGCAAAACCACATCCTCGTCGCGCGAGAGTTGTACCTTCTGAAGCGGGCAGGCCCACTGTTTCTCTCCCGCGTTTAACTGGTACGTCACCTTTTCCCATGGTAAGAGAATATTGAGGCCGGGATAGAGGGTGCGGCTATATTTGCCGAACGCGTAGACGATATCCACGTGGCCTTCTGCGACCGGGTAAAAGTAGAGGCGCATGAGTACGACAGAGATAATGAGCAGTACAACTAAGAGCACAAGCGTTGAAATGGGCCCGAAGACGGCGAAGCAGCCGATAAGCAAGAAAAGGAAGAAGCCACCGACAGTAGCAAGGACCCATATTTTGGAGCCCGCGTAGTAGACGCCCACTCCTTGCGCCGCCGCTACGATGATAATAATGATAGCAACAGGCCAGAGACCCGGGGGTCGAATGTACGCTTTACCTGATGAAATAAGGGGAAGCACGAAAAGACAGGTAAGAGCTCCGAAGATCAGTGGAGTAATGATAAGCGCGAATATCCGGTGACTTTGAATAGCCTTTGCAGATCCATCAATATTAGTCCCTGTTGAAGGTGGAGTACCAGGAATGAGGCGAGTCACAGGTTGAAAAGATACCGATCCCGATAATGACGGAGAAGAAGGAACAGAATCAGCTCTTTTAATGGGAGCAAGCACAGAGGCTTCCGCGGTGACAATAGGAGGCTCAGACACAGGAAAACTCTTCTCTTCTATTGGTAAAGATTTCTCCGTAGAAACCGGGGGAGATTCAATAGCAGGAACGGTAAGAGGTGCTTGTTCCTCAATCGTACGTACAGACTCCTGGGCATCTCGAAACTGTACGGCTTTCTCAGCTTGGCGGGCTCGCTCCTCCTCAACTCGACGCCATCGCTCTTCTTCCTCTCTGCGTGCCTGCTCCTCCTCAGCTCGGCGTCTTTCCTCCTCGATCCTTCGCAGCTGTTCTCTTTTAATCCGAGTGTTGGGAAAGAACGGAATATCAGCCACATCGCCTTCACTTTGATCAGGAGAAAGGACGACTGGCTTAGGTGCGTTGCGGATCTCAGAGAGCAGATCCGCTGCTGCATCCTTCACGTCGCGTAATGTTAAATGGTCTCGTTGAGAGGTGGTTCCTTGTACCAACGCATCCAGAAGAGCCTTGGTGAACATGGTCGAGCTTCCATCGGGTAAGAGGAGGGAGGGGGACTTGTGGCTAGATGAACAGAGCAGTGTGGTCCCTTTGGCTGGAAATCCCACAGCTTTCTGCCTCACCTCAAACGCATCAACGGTCTTTTCCATGGCGACTTGTGCTGGACCAGATTGAAAGGCAGAAAAGGCGGCTGCCGCGAAGCAGCAGTCCAGGATGATGATGCGGCGCAGATGGCGTGCTCGCTCGGTCAAGGTATCGGCCAAAGACATCATCTGCAGCCCAGAGGCGCGCGGGTTGTCCATCCGCGTGCGACGAATCGCGAGGTAGAAGTCGGAGTCACGCCCAACGAACCCTCCATGCCCAACAAAATACAGCAACAGATCTCTGGCTGGATTGCCTCCAGCCCTCAGACCAGCCACACGTTGCTGAAGGAACTGCCCAATTGTCACATCCAGTTCATCAGCACTCTGGTCCGTATCGAAGAGATCGAGCAGGTTCTCGGCAGGCAGTCCGAACGGTCGGGGATTAAGAAAGTAAGCTCTCAGTCTTCGCGCCGCATTGGCAAACGCTTCTGAACTCTGGAATTCGGACGAGAATGGCCACCCACTTGCTCCCAGCAGAATGAGCAAGGTCGTTTGTGGAGAAGGAGCCTGTACGTCCATAGAAGGTGTTTCCTTACTGCTTACTGAGCAGCAGTTGCGCTAACTCGCCTGCCTTTTTGCTCGTGATGTTTTGAATGACAATCTGTTCATCAGCCCTCTTGAGGGTGATGGAAGCACGATTGCGCAGCGCAAGCCAATTGCCGATGGCTGTGACGATAGCCGCTGCCGCTGGTGTTCCTAAAAGAAGAACGAGCGTGGCCCCGAAATCTTGCGTGCGAGGATCATCGCGTCTGCGATGGACCTCGACGTCAGGTGAAGCATCAAGCAGGACCTGCCTGAGTTCCTCGGCATAGCGGTTGGCATCGGCCGCTGAGGCGGTATCAAAGGTAATGATATACGTCTGCTCGTCCACTGTAACGCTCCTTTGAAAATCGATAAGCTCTCTGGTAGCAAGCTATATATATGTTAACACAGTATAAGTATCTATATTAATGATAATGAATGCAAGAACAATCTCCTTCAACAGAGGGACGTGATAAAACTGTCATTTTACAAAATCCGATAAGCAGTTTTCCTCCTAAAAAACATGTTCTATTCGAAGGGTCTCCTTCCTCGTATATCATATCTCTCTATGTCTTAAGAAACGAAGGTTTATGATACTGCTTGCTTACCAATTTAAATGTGCGATTTTTTCGCATGCCGCTCCGCATTTTATCTGATATTTACAAATGTGTCAAAGTATCAGTTCCTTTTCCTGTTTTTTTATCGCTGATTGAATATGCTGTGGACAGATAGCTATGCCATTGTAGCGCCAGTAGGCTGTATTTGGGCAATGCTGACCAGGAAAGATTTCTACTTCACACTGGCAAGCATTTGTTTCTTGCATCCCCAAAGCATGGTGATAATATGTTGTAAATATCTGGTGGAGGGCCATACGGAGAAGCCCGATGTGATTGAACGCTAGGGCAGGAAGATTCTGTAAATTTTCTACTGAGTACCATTGTATATGGGAAGCATCATCTCCTGCCTCAATTCTAGCTTCTGGGTTCAGTGGCTCTGATAGCACGTAGAGTAAACAGAGATATTTTCCGCGAGAATCTTGAAAATCTTCAAAAGTGTAGACTTGTTGGAAGAGGTGTAAAGGGATGTCGAGGCCCGTCTCCTCCCGTGTTTCGCGTCGGGCGGCGGCTTCGGGTGAAGGGTCCTCTACGGTCAAGTGTCCCCCAGGCAATGCCCACATTCCTTGGTAGGGCTGTTTGTTTCGTTGGATGAGTATGACTTCCCATCCAGAGTGAGAGAGAGAAAGACGGGGAATGACCATATCTACTGTGACGAGAACGTTTGCTGCTTGATCTGACATAAAGCTAAGCTCCTTTTTAGGTACATCCTATGAGATTTCTATTGTATTGATGGGTGGACTGGCTTCTGAAGCGGTTTTATCTTGTCCTCTTATCTCCAAACTTCTATAGTGTCCGTATTTGCAAATTTTGCTGTAATCAAGGGTGTTGTTTTTGGTGCTATGCGCTCTCTTATTCTTTTAGGGCTTTTCTCTTTTCTTTGATCGCTTTAGCCACGCTGTCGATACCATAGGTATGGAAGAGAAATTGAATGAGCCTCATTCTGGATGTCGGGTGCCATAATGTTCTGCTTAGTGCTTTGTCTACCACCTTTGTTAATTCTGTGGGTATTGTATCGAATCTGGAAGCCTCTTCCCTATGCCGCGCTCTTAGTAGCCAGTTCTGTCTGATTTCCTCGGCGTCTAAATTTAACTTAATAACTGTGATGATGTCTACTGAGAGTGTCAGGTATTCCACATTTAAGGAGAGTACTTTTATGTCCTCTACTGCGTCTTCAGATATGGCGAATTCTTCATCTAGCCCTCGTATGGCTGCTGCAAAAAAGTCTGGATCGCCTTTTTGTGTCAAGTTCCCTTCTCGATTCGTCACGGGTGCGTTCATGGTCTCTTCGAATGATGCTGACCAGTGGTTTGGGTAGAATGCTACCGACATGGAACGTTGCATGAGGATGATTTGCTGATCTGTGGTTACTACAAGGCACTGAATGCTGATCGGTGCAGGTATGAGGGATGTGCCTTTGTCGGTTGAGCTATATGTAAGTGCCGTGTTGCCGTACTTTTGACGGATGGATATTTTCGACCCGTCCAGGGCTGTGAGGAGTGGTTCATCGAAGTAGGGGTTTAAGCTGAAGTAGTCGTAGAATCCTATTGGCCCTAAGACGATTTTGAGATGGTCCAGCTCGCTGAATGCGGGTGTTGCTGATATGAGCCGATAATGAGGTGCATTAAAGTAGTGTTTCTCGATGGCTGGCAACTTCTCTTTTCTCAAGTCGGCCAGGTCGTCTGGAATGGGCAGTGGTGTGGCTAAGATGCTCGTTCTAATATCCTGTGGTTTCCAGCCTTTGAAGTCTTCGCTATTTGCGAGAATGATACAGTCATCTACTGCAAAGCGTTCGACATTTGCAAGTTGCATGAGCCAACGTGCGTTATCTGAAGCGAGTGTGTAAAGGCTGCTGGATTTAAGTATGTTGTCTTGTTCTTCTCCGTACTGATTTCCTACCACAATTCTTCCTCCTATATTCTCTGCGGGCTGCATGTGGACTTGCGCGATTTGTGCGGTGAAAGTATTTTCTATGTCATCTTTGTCCTGTAATTTATCAAGTCTTCTACGTATTTCCTGCAATGTGTTTCTGTATTCCTGAGTTTTGAGTTTCAAATTTGGCGGTGCATCGCTTACTCCTAGCTCTTGCTCCTTCGTTTCCAGATTTTTGAGCAGCTGCTCGTAAATTTTCTCTAATCTTTCTAGATCAGTAGTTTCCTCTGGTGAGCCTTTGGTGATATTTGGCGTAAAGCCAAGTTGAATTTGTTCAATCTCTGGAAGCGTTGATCTATCGATGTTTGCTAAATTTAGGTAGCGTTCAGTTTCAGTTCTTGATGTGCAAAGTATTTCGGCGGCACAGATGAGGAGTTTGCGTATCGGTCCTTTGAATGGTTGTGAAACCTCACTGTTTTCGATACGTGATATGGTGCTGCGGCTGGTGTCCGTTAACTTCGCTAGCTCTTCAAGTGAAAGATTGGCGCTGCTGCGTAGGTTAGAAAGGAATTGTCCGAAGTATCTCATTCTCAGGTTTCCCAACTTCTCTATCTATGGTCTTTTCTACGTTTTGAAGGTTTCCCACTTCTTCTCAAGATTTGTATTGTCTTCCCAATAATCCCAGGCATAATTTGAACATGTTGAGGATACGGACGGGACGCTAAGAGAGGCTCGTCTGAGGTTTCTTACGCGGGCCTTTCGGTCCTGGCTTACGAGCGGTCTTCAAAAAGTTGTCTAGTGAGTCGGTGTAGACGAACCGGTCGCGGCCAAGCTGAAAGCCTTCAAGCTTGCCTCGCCTTAGCAGGGTGGCAATGTAGTTCTTGCTTAACCCTGAACGCTCGGCGGCTTGTGGTGTCGTGATGTATTCTCGGTTTTCGTTCTTTTTGAGCATGGTTTAACCTCATGTTCTTGTTACTCAGAGGCAAGTGTACCATAATTAGGAACGCTTGACAAATTAATCACTTTGAGTTTATAATAAACTCTAGAGTGACTAATTACTAACAGTTTGGGTAGTGCTTTTGAGCGGGTCGATGCTCTTGATGGTGTGCGGCGGAATGGTAGCAGGCTGTGAAGGCGAAGTAAGCAGCGCTGGTCCATTCGACACCGAACAATTGAATACTCTGCGAACGCGCTGGATGAGCGACTAAGGACTACAGGCTGGTTCGATAGACAACGATGCTCGAAAGAGGTCTAGGACGCTGTAGTGAGAGTGCGAAAGTTTCTGGGAGTCAGTGAGGACTTCTGGGCAGATGAAGGAAGGGAGCAGAGGCACGGGCAGCGGTGAAGAGTTTCCTATTCGGTTTCATGGCTGGAAACTGCTAACGATCTGCCTGTGAGCATATTTCCTCTTTGGTGGTGTATGTGCAGGTCAGGGTGGATTTTTCGGCGGCTGGTTGTTGAGGGCGTCGTGGGTGTGATGTGGTGGTTGTGGTGGATCGGCGCGGCCTGCACGCGGGGGTGGAAGTGCCTGTAGAGGTAAAGCGATGTGGTGAGGGATGGCAGGGTGGCGGTTGTCTTGATCTGTTTCTGTGGTGGGTAGGTGGAAGTGTCTGTTTAAACGGTGTTTTTTGTGACGTGTGGAAGTGAGGTCATGGTGATGGGTCTTTTCGGACGAAAAAAGGAGCCGACGGAGCTGGTGGCGTGGGATGACGATGAGCCGGTGATCATCTCTCTGGATGATGCGGTGGCGGCGGCTGATGCGGGAATGCTGGTGGAATGTGCGTGGTGTTGGGAGGAACGGCATCCTGGGGAGCCGTTTCCTGAAGAGGCAACCTCAACGATTTGTGGGTCCTGTCAGGAGCGGTTCTTTCGCTAGGTGGTCAGGGTTCTTGGGTTGAAAGTGATGTGGTGGTGTGGGCGGCTGGTGGCGGTTGTCTTGATGCGCGTGCCTGGTGGTGGCTGGTCGGAGGGTCTGCGGCGGATGGCGTGATGATGGTGTGTTGTCTTGATCGGGATGAAAGGGTGGTGTGATGTTCCTCTATAACGTGTACTTGTGGTTGACGCTGACTTCTCAAGAGGCGGAGGTGGTTCAGACGAGGCGGGCGTGGTGTGCGGATCAGGCCATTTTGCGGGTGATGCGTGATCGGGGCGTCTGCTATGCGCATTATGCCTGGGTGGTGCCTCACAATGAGAAGACTCCCTGTACAGAACGCTTTACAGTGCGCTGTGTGGGTGCTCCTCTTGTTGTGCATTAAGGGAGGGGGCGGTGTCTGGTGGACAATCGAAATACTCCTCCTGGCGGCGTCCGTTTCGTTTGCAGCTTCGGGTGACGGCTTCGGCGGGGTTTGAGGATGCTCCTGCATCGGTGGGGCAGTGTCAGTGGGTGGATGAACAGACAGAGGCGCGGTGTGCGTGCTTTGAGTGGTGCTGTGGGGCGCGCTTCTGTCGGGAGCATTGGTTGGGGGTGTATGGTCAGTCACAGTTGCCTGAGCGGTGGGGGAGAACGTAGCAAGGGAGGGGTGTACGTGACGGAGCTGCGTCTGATGGTGTCGTTTGTCGTGAATGTGCTGCGGCTGCGGGGGTGTCTGTGGTGGCTGGTGGTGCTGTGTGCGGTCGCGCTGGTGGTGGCTGGTCTGCTCTGGTGGGCCAGATTGGTCGTGTTCTAGAAAGGAGTGATGGTGGACGGAGAGAAAAAGTTTGTGCTGGTGGTGGTGGCTGTGGTGGTGCTGTGTTTCACCGTGATGTATGGGTTTCTCTTCATTTCGCTCTGGCCCTATCGTCAGTGGGTTGGGGCCAGCCTGCTCGCGGTGTTGGTGCTCGCGGCGGTCGTGTGGATGTGTGGGAAGCTCAATGAGCAAGCGTTACGGCGGGTGCGCTATCGTCATCAGGAGGAGACGCCGCTTGATGAGCAGGGGGAGCCGTACTACTGGCAGCAAGGGATGCAGCAGAATCCCTATCACGGTTCGGCTCATTCTGCGCGTATGCATGAGCCGTTGCATTGGCAGTGAGGTTTGATCGGTTGGTTGTGTAGGGACTGTGTGAAAAGAGTGTGTTGAAACGGTGTGTTGTGATGGGCGTGCGTGGCTTTCAGTAAGTGAGCGTCACGCACGCTTGTTTGTGGTCATGTGTGGATGCGCGTGGCCTGGGAGGAATGTGTATGTACCTGGAAGGAAAAGTACAGACGGCCAAGGTGGATGATTTTGGGACAGGCTTAATGCTGGTCGTGGTGGACCGGCAGGTGATCAAACCGGTGGGAGGTCGCCCTCAGTACACGGTCAAGCTGGTGCGTGGCTGGCCTGGGTTGGATGAGTTGCGTCAACTCAAAAAGGACGGGACTCAGAAAGAGGATCTGGTGGCCTGGGGTGTGCAGAATATCCAGCTTCCACAAGAGGATCAAGTGTTGCCGCTCACCGTCCTGGATATCACAGGCAAGCAAGGGTTTAAGACGCTGGTCTGTGAGGTTACTCAGGATGAGGTTGCCTAGTTGAAGGGAGGAGGGAATGGCTGTGGTACAGCAGGTGGGGAATGGTCGGCGCAATTGGGTCAAGGAAACAGAGCATGCGGTCTTTCGGATCGTGTCGCTGATTCTTTCGGCGGCATCGGCCTATGCGGTGCGGTGGTTTTTCGAGCCGCTTGATGTGGGCGATCCCGTTCATTATGTGCTCTGGTGGCTGGTGGCGATCGGGTTCGGGTTGTTGGGCTTTTACCTGAGTCGTGGCATTGCCTACCGGATGATGAGTAAAGAGTCGATCTGGCTCTATACGCCGCTGTTTGTGTTCATCGAATTTTTCGAAATTCTGTGTAACTACTCCAAGGCGGTTTCTTCGGTGGCGTCTGGTTCGGTCTCGTGGGTGACACATGCGCCGATTGGGCAACAGGGGGCGATGACGTTTCTCACCTACATTGGCTGGTCCATTATTCCGCTGGTGTCCCCCTTGATGGCGGTGGTGGATATGGACATGGTTCGGCGGCGCAATGGGGAGATGGCGCAGAATCGTCAACCTCTGGTGGCAGGCGTGTCTGGTGGGACCAGAGTACCGCCTGGGCAACAGGGGGTCGTTCGTCCGAACAATGGGCGTCCGGTGGTGGTTCCTGTACCACCTGTGCAACAGGGGGCTGCTCGCTCGAACAATGGGCAAACGGCGGCGCGTCCGAATAATGGCAACAATGGGCGTCCGGTGGTGGTTCCTCCTCCACCGAGACAGGCAGCGACTCAAAGCGTGGTGTCTGGTGGTCCAGGAGCGGAGACCGATCGGGATATGTCTCCACTCAAGAATTACTATGCACAGCGGCGTACGGAGCAGAGTGCGGCGGGATCGGTCCCTTTTGAAGAGGAACTGGAGGTGCGGTAGCAGGATGGTGAGTGAGGGGGCGGTGTGTTGCGGAGAGGTGCAGCATATCGCCCTTTTCTGTCTCTGAAAGTGGGCGTTGAAACGATGCGTTTGGTGGAGGTATCTGGTGCGCAATATGCCAACGTTAGTGATTGAGAATTATCAGGCGGTCTTGCAGGTTGAGGGAAGTCCCTCAACGGTGATGTACTGGTTAGAGCAGGTGGTGTCTTCGCTCTATGTGGTGGTGATGAGTGTGGGGATACCTGGGCAGCAGGTTGGGGTGACACTGACAATCCCTTCTAGCCATCAACAGGCGTTTCACCGGCTGGTTGAGATGGCCTCACAACACTGTGAAGCACAGATGCACTATGCCGCTTTGATGAATGAGCGGGATCGTGCGGTGATGCAGTAGAGAGGCATCATGTGAGAAAGTGGGGTGAGGCGTGTTCGTGAGGGAGCAGGCAGAGCAGGATGTGAGACGGCTGCGGGAGTGGTGGCTCTTTGAGGCGGCGACCTTTCTCTTAGAGATGATGGAGGCAGCAGGTGAGGCGACGGCTCCGGTGCGGGTCTCGTGTGGCTGGCCGTCGCGTGGCGGGATGGGGAAGGGCAAGCACACGATTGGGCAGTGTTTTCCTCAAGAAATGTGTGCGGATGGGGTCTCACAGATTTTCGTTTCTCCGCGTATTGCTGAGAGTATCGAAGTCCTGGGAACGCTCTTGCATGAGCTGATTCATGCGGCGGATCGTTGCAAGCACGGACATGGAAGGGAGTTCTCACAACCGGCGCGCCGGCTTGGTCTGGTTGGGCCTCCAACGGCGACGGAGGTCGGGCCGGAGCTGCGGCAGGTGCTACAGACGTTCATCGATCACATGGGGCCGTATCCACATGCGCCGATTGTGGTACGGGAAAAGACGAAGGTGGGGAGTCGGCTGCGGCTCTTTGAGTGCGGGTGCGATCCTCCGGTGAAGGTGCGGGTAGCACGTGATGAATTTCGGGCGATCTGTTGTGAGTGTGAGGAGCTGTTTCAGGCGGTGGAGTGAGGATGAGCACGGAAAAATACGTCGTTTAAACAGCGTCTTTTTCCGTGTTTTTCTGTTGTTTGATGTATAACCTGTAGGTTATGGGTCCGTGTGGGAGTGCTGGTATGTGTGTCTCTAGAGCGGCTCTAGAGGCGGTTTGATGGGACATGCGTGAGAAGGGCTGTGTGTGAAATGGAGTGTAGATGGGGTGGGAAGTCGGGTAAGGCGGTGCTACGGTCTTCAGAACGCGATTACGGGGCTATTGTGTAGTAGTGTAGTTGTTGTGGTGCATGGTAGGTTTACATTAGTTTATGGATTTTTGAAGGGAGTACGTGTGAAAAAAGAGCGGTTGAGAATGATAGAAGAGTTTGTGTACCTTCTTGAGTTTGGTCGTTCGCGTGATGTGGCTTTTCAACTTGCACAGGTGTTGAAGTATCGCGTCAAGGAAGAGATGGGGATGGTTTCACTAGATCGGCGAGGAGATCGGCTTGCACATTTTTACTTTTCTGAAGATGCGTTGATTGATAATCTGTTGCATGAAGGTTGGGCGGTGCTTCAACCAGTTTTACGAAGATTTCGGGTGGTGTATTGGGTGCCTGGGACACGTGAGCAAGCATCGTGTGAGGTGTGTGCGTCTCGTTGTGAGATGGCTCGTTACGTGTTTCAGCTCCATCCTTCTGGCTGTGATATTGTTGAGATAGTAGAAGTAAGCATCCCCTAAAACTCTCCGTTTAAACGCCCCATTTTCTACAGTTTGGTTGACCGTACAAGACGTGCCACTCTCCCCCTCTCTTTTTTCGGTTTTCAGGTGCAGGCGTAGCCCAGAGAGATGAGACGCGCTTGTCAAGGCGGGTTCCCTTTCAGGGTGCCTTGACAAGTAAGAGGGGGGAGGTAGCGGATGGGTGGGTCTCATCTCGCATAATCTGCACCGCCTGAAAACAGAAAAGACCTCGCGGCCTGGGTGGGGGCCTTTTCACGATGGAGGAATCTATGGAACCATTCGGAACGCTGTATACGCTTGGTTATGCCGCTCCTGGGGCACACGAGCAGCTCGATGTGCTGATGGAAGACCCGTCGATGCTTCTGGTTGATATCCGCTTTGCTGCCCGCTCTCGCTGGTATCGAGACTGGCATAAGGGACGCCTGGTGGAGAGGTGGGGGCCTCGCTACCTTCATGAGCGGCGATTGGGGAATGTGAACTATCAGCATCGTCGCAAGCCGATTGAACTGCTTGATGCTGAAGGTGGGGTGGCAGCGGTGGTGGAGTTGCTCCGGCAGGGGTATAGCGTGCTGCTGCTGTGTGCTTGCACGGACTATCAGCGCTGTCACCGTCGTCTCGTTGCTGAGATGGTTGCTGAGCGGCTGGCTCAGATGGAGGGCGGGGATGGGGGATAGCATGGATGGGGGAGCGGCGGCGGTTTGCAGTGAAAGCGTGCGGCGCGCTGCGGTGGGACAGGGCGCGCTGCGGTGGGGGAGGGGCCCCGCCGCGTGGCCAGGTCCCGCCGCGTTGCCGACAAACCGCCGCCAGGGCCTTCCCTTGACCCTAATAAGAGTAAGTCACACAACTACGCCTTTGGCGGTGGTTGTGTGGCGTACGCTGTTCCGATGATTGGAGGTGTGTGTGTCGAAGTGGTTTCGTGTACGGGCATGGCTGGATATGGAGGATGATCGTCCGGTCGTCGATCGTCAGATAACGGCGTCAGGGCATGTGGCGGCGGCTCATATCGTGCTCTTTAATGCCCGCCTGGGTTGGTGCGATTGGGTGCGGGTTGATGAGGTGGACTTCCCGCATCGTACGGTCAAGTTTCTGGATGTGCGTGCAGGTTTTTCGGCGTTGGAGTATGAAGTTGCCTATGGCTTGTAGTTGATTGGAGGTGGCGTCGTATGAGCACTGTTCAGCGGATGAGGTATTGCTCGCTCTGTGATGTCTATGTGGACGTTGCTGCTACTGGTGAAATGGTGGTCGTGCTGGTCGTGCAACATGGAATGATCCTGATTTTGAGCAGGTATGGGAGCCTGATCAGTGGGTGAGAGGCGCCGCTGATCAGGGGAATGGTTTTGTGTGGTTTGAGCATGAAGGGGGAGAGGGTCTCTGGTGGTATCAGGCTCGTGGTTTGGAGGCATTGCACGATCATGTGTCCTGGTTCCATCTGGATGTGTCATGAGGGGATGAGTATGGCATGGATGATGGTTCGTTTCTTCGTTCAGTTTCTTTATAACAGTTGTGTTTGTCTCTGGTGGGATATTCGGGATCGGCTGGCTGGTCGTCGTCTTGACTGGCGGTTGGGTGAGGTGGTGATGTTCTGTTGGAATGATTTTACGTTGAGGGTGCGGCTCTGCTGGCGTGCATCGCAATATGATCGTCGCATGAGAAAGTCTCGTCGGTTGAAGGGCTTGAAGTAGTTGGAGAAGGGGATGGTGGTGATGGCGTTGTATGATGTGGCGCTCTGGCCTCGTTTTCAGGGGCGTGATATCCCGTATTCATCGGAGGCGGTGGAGGCCGGTTCTCCGTTTGAGGCGATCTTGGGGCTGATGGATGAGTGCTGCTTAGAGCGGGTCGCGTATGCGGCGGCTCGTTTGCTTCCTGGTGTGGTGATCGAGCGTTGGATGATGGGGCGTGGCTTTTGGGTCGCGCTTTCGCGCGTAAGTGAAGTGGAGGTGGTCTATGCCTGTAGATTTCGTGCGTGGTGATCTCTTAGCGTCGGCGGCGCACGTACTGGTGATTCCGGTCAATTGTGAAGGGGTGGCTGGTCGTGGCCTGGCTCTTGAGTGTCGGCGGCGCTATCCTGGGTGGTTTGAGGAGTATCGTGAGCAGTGTGCGATGGGATCGCTGGCGCTTGGGACTCCGGTGCTGGCGCGTGCTCGTGAGGGAAGGATGTTTCTGAACTTTCCGACCAAACATCATTGGCGGTTTCCTTCTCATCTGACCTGTATTGAAGAGGGCTTGCAGTACTTGCTGGCCTCTGTTGGTCCCTGGCATGGGCCTGAGAAGGTGGTGGCCTTTCCCAAACTTGGCTGTGGTGCTGGTGGGCTGTCCTGGAATGAGGTGTGTCCACTGATGGAGCGGTACGTGAGTCAGTTCCCGTGTTTGTCGTTGATCTATGTCTAAGTGTGGCTGTCTGGTTGTGGAGGTGTGTATGGGTGATCACAAGGCTTCTTCTCGTCTTCGCTCTCTTGAGAATCCGTTTCCTTTTCCCTCGATTGCTGAACGGGTGGACTGGCATCTGCAAGAGGGGACACACACCCTCTATGTCTGTCCCCATCCCTGGGCCATTCGACATCACTTCATCAACAAGCAGACAGGGGACATCATTCGTGTGCGCTGTAACCTGTGGACCTGTGAGTACTGTGGTCCTCGCAAGGTGGATGAATGGCGGCAGGTGGTCAAGGAAGCGGAGCCGGTCTTACATCTGGTGCTCACCAAAGCGGGAAAGACGGTTGAGCAGGCAGCGCGTGCGCTCACGACCTTTATGCAGGCGTTGCGGCGTGGTTCGAAGGGTCGGGGAGCTGGTCGCGTGGGGGCGCGTCCGGCCTATCCGGTAGAGTACTTTGCGGTGTTAGAGAGGCATGAGGACTTTGAGGGGGTTGGCTTTCACTGGCATGTGCTGGTGAAAGGAGTGGACTTTATTCCCTATGTTGAGGTGATCAAGCCACTCTGGAAGTCGGCGACGCACTTCAACAAGGAAACGGGCGAGGGGGCGGAGAATGCCTGGATACGTCCGGTGGAAAAGGGCCATGCCATTGGCTATGTCACCAAATACTTGACGAAAGACATTTTCCGCTTGGAGAAAGGGGTGAAAGAGCGGATACGTGAGGTGATCTCGGTGCATGTGGATGAGGGCGGCAATGTGGTTGAGGATCGGATGAGGGTGGCGGAGCTGATCGAGAGCCATGCGCGGCGTATTCGCTACTCACGGCACTTTTTTCCTGAGTCGGTGCGGCTGCTGCGTGCGCGGCTCTTTGCGCGTGCGGATGAGGAGGGCGACGCAACCATTGATGAGGGTGCGGCGGTGCCTGATGGTGAGCTACGTGGTGAAGGGTGGGTGGTCGAGGAACGGCCAGAGCAGGAATCGGAGTGGGTGCTCTACGAGAGAGAGCCATTCACACAGGATGTGGATGAGTACAAAGAGCGGGTCCGGCTGGCATTGGAAGAGGTGCTGACGGATCGGGCGAGTAGTGGGCGGCGGCTCTCGCGGCGGGTGCTCTCGATCTGGTCGTTTCAGCGGGATGCGATGCGGCCTCTCAGTCGAAGTGGGGATGAGAAAGAGGGTGTTTAAACGGTGTGTTGAAAGGTGGTAGAGGAATGGTCAAACGGTCTTCCCAGGTGTTTCAGTTCAAAGTAGAGTTGTGGCGCTCGTTTGCGGTGCTTGAGCCGGATGAGGTGGTGACACTCAAGGTGCCTGGGCGCTTTCCTACGGTAGATGATATTGTACGAGATGCCATGATTATGGCCCGTCGCTCGCATGTGGGCTATGCGCGGGTGACGGTCGAGAACGGGCCCAGGCGGGGTGAGCAATTTGCACGGGTGCATGCGCGGCTCTCGCACGAGGTCTAGAGAGGGTGGTGTCAGGATGGATCGCTATCGGCTGTATTATCGTACGCCGTCGGGTCTGCTGCATATGATTGAAGTGTTTGCAGCCAGTGAGCGGCTTGCGCGTCAAGAGATCAATCGCCAGTTGAAGGATCGGCAGGTGGCGTATCTGGTGCGCTTTACGGTCAAGCGAGCGGTGATGATCGGGCGTCGGCGTTGAGGTGGGCAGTGGAAGAGGGTGAGGTGGTCACGTTTGCGCAGAGTTGGCAGCGGTTAGGGAGGGTGGTTCGCCATCGGTGCGGCTCTCTGTTGTGGGTACGGGCGCATACACGGCTAGGATGGGCGCGTGCGCGGTGTGTGGAATATCGAGATGCCAATGACCTGGACCATTCGTTGGTTCTGTTTCATTGTCCGGCGTGTCAGCAACCGTTGCGGCTCTGGTGGGATGAGCAGGAGCAGGGCGTGTATGAGCCGTCGATAGTGGCGATAGCTGGCGGGCCTGATGAAGCGATGATTACGGCAATGCATTGCATGCTCTGTGCGGAAGTCGTCTACGGAGTTGATGAGATACGGGGACTGGCGGCAGGCGATGAGCGGTGTGGGGTCCTGCTCTCTCCTGGGGGAACGCGTGTGGTACTCACAGTCCTGCATGCGGGGGCGTCGGCGTTGCATGGCTGGTCCTGTGGATATTGTGGAACGTCGTTGTGTACATGTGGATGTGTCGATGAATGAGAAAAGAAAGTCACTGTTGAAACGGTGGCTTTCTCTTTGTATGGAGGTGGTGTGTATGAGGAAGTGTCGTTGTCTGGGAATGTGTTGTGTTTGTGATAAGCAGGGTGCTCCACTCTATCGCTGTGCGGGCTGTGGGCATCGCTTTTGCTTTACGTGTGTGCATCGGCTTGGGGAAAAGTGGGCGTGTGTCTCCTGCATGTCGGTCTGGTTGGAGATGATGACCCATATGGAGCTGCCCGCGCCGGTGGCTCGCTGGTTCAATGATGTGACGTTGTAGGGTTCTGAGGGGCCTTTTAAGCGGCTTTTATGGAGGGATATGAGGATACGAGTAGCAATACAGGATCATATGACGGCTCTTGAGGCTGATAATGCCAGTGCGTATACTACTTCACATCGTCTTGCACACTTGAAGTGGTTTGCTGACTGGCTCGAATCTTCTTATAATGTTTCTGATACCGATGATCTTCGTGTGACACATTTGCGGGCATGGATTACCTATCTTCAAAAGCGGCCTTCTCAGCATGGGGGTGGTAGGCTAAGTGATGCCAGCATCCAGAGTTATGGGCGTGATGTTCTCACATTTTGCCATTGGTTAGAGAATGAAGAAGTGATCGAGAAGCCAATTACAACACACTTTCGGCTTCCTCGAATAGAAAAGAAGTTTATTCCTACTTTCACGCCTGATGAGATTGAGCGGTTGCTTGCCGCTTGTGATGCTGGTAGGAACTACCGTTCGCCTGTTCGTAAAGCGATGACTGCAAGAAATCGGGCTATGTTAAGCGTTCTTATAGACACTGGAATACGTCGTAGTGAGTTAGCGGGCCTGCGTCTATGCGATGTAGATAGGGAAATGCGTGTGTTGGTTGTCCATCGTAAGGGCAATAGGTGGCAGCAGGTTCCTATCTCACTTGAAGGTTTTCGGCCATTGCACGAGTACCTGACGAAGCATCGTCCCGTACTGGCAAAGATGAGTGGGGGTGCGGTTTCTCGTAAGGAGGATGCGGTGTTTCTGTCTGAACATGGCAGGCCGCTCACACCTGCTGGTGTCTCACATCTCTTCGAAACGTTACAAAAGCGTACTGGTATAACAGGCAAGAGGGTTTCTCCTCATAACTGTCGGCGTTATATGGCGACTGTGCAGCTTTCTATGGGAAGGAGCCCACTCGATGTGCAGCGTCAAATGGGGCATACATCGCTTACCATGACGAACCATTACGCCTCGCTTAGTATTGGGGACTTGAAGCGATCGCATGATGTGCATTCCCCACTACGCGCGAAGCAGGACAAGCCCATAGTTAGGGACGAAGGTTCGGGTTATTGGGAGGAGTGAGTGGTGTTTTAAACGGTTGTTTTGCTGGTTTGGGGGAGAAATTATTTCGCGAAAAAGTAATTTCTCCTATGCCACTAAAGTGGCTCTACAGGCTGGTTGACGTGATTTCGGGAAGATATGATCATCACCTACTTCGCCCCCGATGTGGCACGGTGGCTCAAGGAATAACGTGCGTCTGCAGAGGTAATCTAAAACAAACTTTTATGGCATCTGGAGCATAGCACCCGCCACAAAGTACGGCGGGCGATAGGAAGTTTTGGGGATAAGCGCTCGCGATGGGCGCGTAGTCGCGTATACTATCAGAGATACGAAATTTCATAACTGGCAGGTCATTGAAGCGTTTGAACGCCCACCTCTGGCCTGCCTCCTTACATGCGCGGTGCTGGAGATGTCTCCAGCATTTCTATCATTGTCAGGTTATCCATTTCTGTATGTGCAATGCGCACATATTTTGAAAAAGGGAGCGAAGAACGGAATAGAATAGTGATGTGGGGGAGTTGTAGATGAAGGTTGTGGAAAGTGGTGATGAATTAAAAATTTTAGCCGATAGTGAGTGAACAAGGAAAAAGTTTCGTGCAGATTCTCGCATTTGTGGCCGTTTTAGGGTAATGCAACAGAAAAAAGAATCTGTCCCGAAATCTGTTACTATTCAAATGGCCTTTGCGTTCTTTTCTTTTATAAAGCTCCTCTCAAGAAATTCTTAAGAGGAGCTAAGGTTTTTCTAAGCTTTTTCTAAAATCGTCAAAAACAGTTTCTAACAAGAGAGAAGTGTAGCGTCAATGGTTGGGAATAACGAAATCAATCGCGAGTATCTGCCGATTAATTCGTATGGAGTCATTGGTGATTGTCATTCAGCGGTATTGGTATCACCGGATGGGTCGGTAGACTGGGGATGTCTACCTGACTTTGACAGCCCGGCCATCTTCTGCCGCTTGCTCGATGCGGAGCAAGGGGGGTACTTTCAGATCGCGCCCGCCGAAGGAACAATTCCAGGATCTCAGCGCTATCTGCGTGGGAGCAACGTGCTGCAAACGCGTTTTGCCAGCACAGCGGGTGAGATTGTACTTACCGATTTTATGCCGGTGGAGACCTTGAGCGCCTGGCCCTATAGGGCGATGAACAATAATACCTGGGCGCACAAGGATGGTTCGTGTCATAGTCTGGTCCGCATTGTAGAATGCACACATGGCGAGATGGCGGTGACGATGAGGCTGCGCGTCAGTCCGAATTACGCCGCGTTGCCATCCGAGGTGCTGCTGGCACCCGAAAATAAAGGCGCGTTGATCACCAGCGCGCAGCAACACGTTGGCCTGGCCATCGTGGGAAGTAATCTCTTACCGTCGTTTTCTGTAGAGATGGTTCAGGATAGCGACGACTGGCACAAGTCAGTTGTGGCCCAGGTGCTACTGCGCGAGGGCGAGTGCCTGACATTCGCTTTAGGCGTGGGACGAACAGTACAGGCCGCGCGCAGGCTGGTCGAGACCGAACTGCACCAGCGGAACTTCGACTTCGAGCTGGCGAATACCCTTCACTGCTGGCGCGAGTGGGTGGCAGGCATGACGTATCACGGTCCCTACGAGGACTGGGTTCAGAGGAGCGCACTTACGCTCAAGATGATGACTTATGCACCTACCGGCGCGATCGTTGCCGCACCCACGGCATCTCTGCCTGAAGAGCTGGGTGGCGTGCGCAACTGGGACTACCGCTTTGTCTGGCTGCGCGATGCAACCTTTACGCTGTATGCGCTGAACGTGGTGGGTTTTACTGATGAGGCGCGCGCGTTCACCCACTGGCTGCGTCGCCTCTCGATCGCCGATGGCGCAGAGATGCAGATTATGTATGGCGTGCGCGGCGAGCGCGATCTGACCGAGCAGGAGCTGTCCCATCTCAGCGGCTACTGCAACTCCGGCCCGGTGCGCATCGGCAATGGCGCGGCAAGTCAGAAGCAACTGGACGTGTTTGGGGAGCTACTGGATTGCATCCATCTCTACCGGCGTCAGGGCTGCTTCGAGCGCTACGGTGAGAAGCTGGAAGGTCCGCTGTGGAATATGATGTGCACCATCGTCGAGCATGTGTGCGAGCACTGGCACGAGACCGATTGCGGCATCTGGGAGGTGCGTGGCGGCGAGCGGCACTTCGTCTATTCTAAGGTGATGTGCTGGGTCGCGCTCGATCGTGCTATCAAGGCCGCTGAACAGTATCACCTGGCGGCTGAGCGACTCGCACGCTGGCAGATGGTGTGCGACCAGATCCGCGCCGATATCCTGACCCACGGCTATAATGCAGCGATCGGTGCGTTTACCCAGTCCTATGGCGACAATATGCTGGACGCCTCCAACCTGCTGCTCCCGCTGGTCGGCTTTATCCCTCCGGACGATCCGCGCATGCGCTCGACTGTTGATCGCATTATGGAGAAGCTGACGGACGAGCACGGCTTTGTGTATCGCTATCACGCAGACGATGGCCTGTCGGGCTCGGAGGGTACCTTCGCCATGTGTACGTTCTGGCTGATCGATAACCTGACCATGCAGGGACGCGTTGCGGAGGCTCGCTCGCTCTTTGAGCGGTTGCTGACATATGCCGGGCGCCTCGGCCTCTTCTCCGAAGAGATCGATGCACGCAATAATGTCGCCCTGGGGAATTATCCACAGGCATTTACCCATATCGCACTCATCAATAGCGCCAATAATCTCAAGAAAGCTGAGATCCGCCAGGCTGAAAACCATACCGACCCGGTGGTTGCCGCTATCCGTTTGCAGCGCTAGCAGGGGTTACAGTAAAGAACCCGGTTACCGACCAGCCTGGTCGGTAGCCGGGTTTTTTTGTGCATGCTCCAGGCGTCGTTGCCTTCACGACGACGCAGCACTATGGGGTGTCCCGCGATCGTTACGGTAGCGTTACCTGGAGGGAATGGTAAGCGATGGCAAAAATTGCTTTGTGCGTGTGCGATAATATCAGCACAATCACACTATAGCAAGCAAAAAGAGAGTAAAAAGAGGAAGGAGTTTGCGTGGCATGGTATTTTCGGTTCATTACCCTACAGCCAGTCTAAAGCCGCATCGCAAGGAGAGTCTGCCGGGCGGACACCTGTGGATCTTTTCGGGTGCGTTACAGCAGCCGCCACGCTGGATTGAAGCTGGTGGCCTGGTCGATGTGAAGTCGGCGACCGGGCAGTTTGTGGCGCGCGGCTATTATAATCCACAGACCGATATCGCGATCCGCATTCTGACGCGCGACCCCGAAGAGGCGATAGACGCTGAATTTCTGCGCCGTCGTGTGCGCGCCGCCGTAGCCCTGCGCCAGGTCTTTGATCCCGCTGTAACGAATGCCTATCGCCTGATCCATTCCGAGGGCGATGGGCTCCCCGGCGTGGTGGTGGATCGTTATGCTGATATTCTGGTAGCTCAAATTCACACCGCCGGCATGGAGCGCCTGCGCCCACAATTGCTAGAAGCGTTGGCGCAGGAGACGGGCGCGCGTGGAATTTTATTGCGCAACGATAGCGCGTCTCGTCGGCGCGAAGGTCTGGAGATCGAGACGCCCGTCGTCGTTGCTGGCGATGTTCCCGAACGGGTAACGATCCGCGAGAACGGCCTCCAGTTCCAGGTAGATCCGTGGCAGGGGCAGAAGACCGGCTTTTTCCTGGACCAGCGCGATAAGCGTGCGGCTCTGCGCAAATATGCGCCTGCCAGACGCGTCCTCAACTGCTTCAGCTATACTGGCGGTTTCTCCGTCTATGCTGCCCTGACCAGTCCCGACACGCGCGTGACCAGCGTCGATGTCTCGGCCCCCGCTATAGAGGCCGCGCGCCAGCACTTTGCGCTCAACGGTCTCGATCCTGGGCGGCACGAATTTCTCGTCGCGGACGTCTTCGACTACCTGGAAAAGGCCCAGGCTGGGGGGGAACTCTTCGACGTTGTTGTGCTCGACCCGCCAGCGTTCGCTAAGACGCGCGACGCGCGCTCACAGGCGCTCAAAGCTTATCGTCGTCTGAATACGCTCGGTATGCAGGTGCTGCGACCGGGCGGTATCCTGCTCACCTGCTCGTGCTCCGGCGTCGTTGGGTTGGACGATCTGCTGGGCGCGCTCTCCCAGGGCTCACAGCACCTGCGGCGCTCGGTGCAATTGCTTGAGACCTACACGCATGATGTTGATCACCCTATCAATCTGGCTATGCCTGAGACGGCGTATCTGAAGGCAGTCTTCTGTCGCGTGCTCTAAAGCTTCTTCATCCTGGAATTGCCTCTGCTATGTGAAACGGCTGCGAGCAAGTGTCGTTCTTTGGCGTAGATGCGCCGGAGCATCGGCGGCGCTAGCATCTGTTCCAGCAGATCGATGAGACTGGTGTCACTCTTTGTGCATTGCCCATTAACTATAACAGATGGTGCAGCATACTGGAAGAATCCTTCGTGACTAGCTCGTGAGCAAAGCAGCCAGGGAGTGATGGACCTGTGATGAGTACAGGGCATACTAGAAGTAGATCTTTGTATGAGGGTGGAAGAGGCAGGCCGGGACAGACGATGCCGGGCTGAGACATGCTGAGACGGCTGCGATAAAATGGTATTTTTGCTCTGGGAGCGGAAAAGGGCATCTCCAACAGCCCCTTTTATAGCAGCCGTTTCAGCATGCAGAAGGTCAGGAGCGTGTGGTCAGGATGCACAGCCTATGGAGCGCTCTAGTGGCAACAGGGACGTTCCACAGCGCTCGCTCTCGTACAGAGATTCCCTCTTTGTTTTTCCGGGCCGTCTAGCGACCGCGGTCGCCATCGTTCGATTGAGGACTGCCTGAAACCGGTTCACCCTCGTCGAGATGCGCGGCGTCTGACCACCGCTTGAGCGTCCCTACCACCTGCCCATCGTCGGTCGAAAGTTCGATCTCTGTAATGGAACAGTTGTGGTTTCTCACGCTCGTTAACAGCTCCGGGTCCATATCTGGACAGATGTCGCAGATCGTGCGCGTGAAGATGCCCGTATGACCGACGACGACGATGTTGTGCCCCGTTTTGTCGCGGGTGATCTCCTCTAGACCCGAACGCATCCGTGCCCATAGTATTGTGTAGTCCTCCCCGCCAGGGAAGCGCGTTTCATATCTGCCGTTGACCCACGCCTGCAGGATGCGATCGTGCAGCCCCCAGTTCTCCTGGGTAGGGGGCCGGAGCTCCAGGGCGCCGACGTTGATCTCGCGAAACTGCTCCAGTAGCGCGACGGACAGTCCGGACTCCTTTGCAATGATCTCAGCCGTCTCCCGCGCCCGCTTGAGCGGAGAAGCGTAGACTGCGTGAATGTGTTTATCTCTGAAGTACGCGGCAGTCAATTGAGCCTGCTTGATACCTTTAGCGGTCAGTGAGTAATCTACGAGTTTGTAAGAGAATTCGTGAGTGAGATTGGCGAGATTTTCGCCGTGACGAACAAGATAGATCGTATTTGCCAAATATGTAACTCCTTCTTTGCACTACCATCCTTATCTTGCGTTATAGTATAAGTTATGTCAAGGCATGATTGGTTGCGGTGGCTTGCTGTTTATCTGCCAATGGTACCAAAAAAGGAGGACACACGCTATGGATACAGAGCAGCAATTGCTCAGGAACGCCTTCGAGCCGCTTCCTCTGGGGAGCATTCGACCGGCAGGCTGGTTGCTGCAGCAGTTGCGTATCCAGGCCGAGGGTTTGAGCGGGCACCTGGACGAGTTCTGGCCCGATATCGCCGAGAGCGCCTGGACAGGGGGCGGTGGAGAGGGCTGGGAGCGCGCCCCTTACTGGCTCGATGGACTGGTCCCGCTGGCCTTCTTGCTGGATAGCGAACCGCTGAAGCGCAAGGTGGGGTACTGGATGGACTATATCCTGGAGCATCAGCAGGAGGATGGCTGGCTGGGTCCGCTCCATGATGCAACCTATGGCTACCAGTACGATCCCTGGCCCGTGTACGTGCTGCTCAAGGCGTTGACGCAATGGTATGAAGCGACGGGCGACGCGCGTGTGATCCCCGCCATGCAGCGTTTCCTCCGCCGTTTGCAGGGGCAGATAGAGCGCGAGCAACTGCGTTCGTGGGCGCAGTTACGCGGGGCCGACCTCGTGCTGAGCATATACTGGCTGTACGAGCGAACCGGGGAGGGCTGGCTGCTCGCTCTGGCGAGTACTGTGCAGGGACAGACCTTCCGGTGGCAAGCGCAGTTCGCGGACTTTCCCTACAAAGAGAAGCAGACGGAATGGCAGTTTCAGAGCCACGTTGTCAACAATGCCATGGCCCTGAAGCTGCCCGCGCTCTGGTACCGGCTCACGCACGACGCGGCGGACAGGCGTGCCGCCGCGCAGATGATCGAGACGCTCGACACCTATCACGGCCAGGCCACCGGCATCTTCTCTGGCGACGAAGTGCTGGCCGGCAAAGATCCCTCGCAGGGGACCGAACTGTGCGCCGTCGTCGAGTACCTCTTCTCGCTGGAGACCCTGTTCGCCATCCTCGGTGAGCCTGCATTTGCCGAGCGCATGGAGCGCATCGCCTTCAACGCGCTGCCTGCCACGTTCAAGCCGGATATGTGGGCGCACCAGTATGATCAGCAGGCCAACCAGGTCGTCTGCGCCGTCGCGGAGGATCATCTATACAGCACGAACGGTCCTGACGCGAACATCTTTGGTCTGGAACCAAATTTTGGTTGCTGCACTGCCAACATGCACCAGGGATGGCCCAAATTTGCTATGCACCTCTGGATGCGTGCCCCCGATGACGGACTGATCGCACTCTCGTATGCCCCTTGTGTTGTCTCCACAATTATCGGCGGTGTGCCTGTCCGCATCGAAGTGCAGACGCAGTATCCCTTCGAGGAGAGCGTACTGATTAAAGTATCCAGCGAGCGACCCGTGCGCTTCCCATTGCACCTTCATATACCCGGTTGGGCCGGTGAAGCGAGCATGGCGATAGAGGGCGAGGAGCCTGAAGAGCGGCTGCAGGTGGGAATGTTCTATACGATCGAACGCCAATGGAGTATACCAGGGTCCATTCGCCTGCGCCTGTCCATGCCAATCAAGGCGCAGACACGCTATCACAACAGTATATCTGTTGCGCGTGGGCCTTTAGTATACTCTCTTCGAATGAACGAGGATTGGCGACAGATCAGGGGAGAGATTCCGCATGCCGATTGGGAGGTTCACCCGGTCAGTCCGTGGAATTATGCCTTAGCGATCGACCGGGCGCATCCAGAGCGCTCTTGTTCCGTGATCACCCGCCCGGTTGGCGAGGGGCCGTTCTCGCCGGAGGGTGCTCCTGTACTGCTGCGGGTGAAAGGGCGCCGCGTGCCGGCGTGGATGGTAGAACATAATGCCGCCGGGCCATTGCCAGTGAGTCCCGTGTCATCGGACGAGCCGGAAGAGGAATTGAGGCTCATCCCCTATGGCTGTACCAATTTGCGCGTCACGGAGTTCCCAACGTTAGAGTAAGACAGGGGAGGACAGTTTCATGGTGAAGCATGGGTGGGCGTTGTGCCATTTCACATGAGTCATCTTGTGGTATGATAAAAAAAGAACGATCTGCTTGCTGCAAGCGAGCGTAGCCAGAACTGCTATTTTTGTTACCATGATCGCGTTATGCCCCTTGACACCATTCGTAGGAGAATTCGTGCTAAAGAGAAAGGCTTTCCTCGTTCGCGAATGACACCGTCAGTCATCTTCATTCAGCTAGAAAGGTAAATGCCGTGGAATTTTCAGGAAGTCAGACGTTTAAAACTTCTAAAGAGAATGTATGGGCCTACCTGCTCGATGTAAACAAAGTAGCGGAGTGTGCGCCCGGGTTTCAGAGCTTAGAAGTACTGGAAGACGAGCACTGGAAGGCCGTCATCGGTATAGGCGTGGGGCCGGTGAAGGCGAAGTTCACCCTGGACGTCACGCGGGAGATGCGGCCTCAGGACTACATGTTGGTGAAGGGGCGCGGCAAGGCGCCGGGGAGCGGCGTCGAGCTATTCGGGCATATGGACCTGGTGTCCATAGACGCTCACCAGACGCGCATGGACTGGACCGCACGTGTCCTGGTGAGCGGCACGATCGCCAGCGTAGGGGCGCGCCTGCTCAGCAGTGCCGCCGAGAAGCTAACCGGGCAGTTCTTTAGCTGCCTCGAAACAATGCTCCGTTCGTCGGAAGCCGCCTCGGCGGGAAGTTAGCCGCTGTAGAGAATGCGCCTGCCTTGCTTACCGGATCGATGAGCAAGGCAGGCGCAAACTTCTGCCTGTGCGCTAGACGATCGCTTTATCCAGATTTTTGAAGAATGTGCCGAGCGTGCTCTTCGTCATACCCTGGCCGATCGGATTGTTAGCGAGGGCGATGGGTCCTTCAAGATCGGCCTGAGTATCGTAAGAAAGCAGCGCGCCGTCGGTTTCGTCGTTGAGATTGATCTGACTGACGGCATTGACGGAGCCGCCACGACCCTGGCGCAGCACCTGGAGTTCCAGGTAGCGCGGTGCCTGGTGGTTGGCAATATTGATGACGACCCTATAGGGTCCCTTAAGACCGGGCAGGGGCGTGCTGATATGTGCCTGGATACGGTTATTATCGAGATATTCGATGGAGTGACAGCCGGGGATGCAGGATTTCAGAACTTCAGGATTGAGAATAGCATTGAATACCTGCGTGCTAGATGCTTTAAACTTATGTGTACCGCTGAGCTTCATGTCAGGAAAAACCTCCCTCATAATAAAAGATAGCTGGCTAAAAATAGCTAGCCAATCGGCGGCTATGGAGCGTAGAGAATATGCTCGCTCCACGATCCAGGATTGTATTGTAGCGGTTTCTGTGCATAGTTGTGAAAAGCATGGACAAATAGGATCTGGCCCTATCAATCCCCTTCTCGCCTTGACCTACGCCCGTTGACAAACGAACCAGGCGGGCGGTTGGACTACGACCAACCGTCATACAAGACATCAGAAATGATGGCCTGTACTGGAGCGATGGGTGCGAAGCAGACTCCTGCAAAACGTTTGCAGTGGAAATGAGCATGACTCACACGTTGGGACGCTTCCCAACACGCTCATGCTTTTACCGTAGGGAGCGTTTTACCGGACGTCCCCCGCGAAACATGATTGGAAATGTGCTCTTGCGGAAAGAATAGGGGAGAGAGAACAAATTGTCAAGAAACATGAGAAAATTGTCATACATGTCCACATTTGTTCACGTTTGTCTACATATTCTAAAACTTGTTACGATACGTAATATTCTGAGTATTTTTAGTTATCCAAATGTGCTATATAAGCTGGCAATTCCAGCGGATGTGTTATACTGCGTCTGTGCATCTCAACATATATCGTTTGTCGAAAAAAATGTATGGGGGCAGCGATGGCTTTGCATGAAGAACGTAGTGAACGGCGCAAATGGAGTTTGCGCATTGAGCAGGAGCGCCAGCATCTTTCCGCTTCAGTAGAAGAGGCGCTCGCGGATACTGGTACGTCAGAACAGGAGTGGCAGGATGACGAGCAGAGTTTTTCCAGATCAACCACGAGCAGCGGGACGCCGCTTGTTCCGCCGCGGCTGAGCCTGCAATCCAGAACGCTACAGACAGTACGACCCGCCGGTCTGATGAATGCGACAACCAGCGAACATTTCGCGACTCCTCGCGACGGTTCTACAGAGACGGAGCGGCAGTCCGAAGCTCCTGGTGAGGGGCGCGCGCAGGGTACAAGCATGCTGGCGCGCCTGGCTCAGCGTTTCACATCGTCGATTGCGGCGATCGGGAATCCTGCGAAAGCTGCTCCAGCGCATCAGCAGAGGCCGATAACATCATCGCAGGGACCGACTTCTTCTCAAGATGCGCGCCCGGCTCTGCCCTACGATCGCGTAGAGAGCGACGTTACCAGGGAGCGGCCCGATGTGCCCCTGGTAAGGGTGATCGATACTGCGCCGCCAGCTCACACTGTCGTGGAGGCGCCTGTGCGCGGCCAGGCACGCTCACTCAAGCGCAATGGCAAGGTACGCCTGGAGACAGCGGTTCTGCCCGCGATACCAAAGATGCCAGAGAGACGGCTTGAGGAGCAGGAGACCGGTGAGGAGCTGCTCACGTCGGAGGTAAGAGAAGCGCTTGACAGACAGCAGGTAGCCCTTGCGCGCCGGGAAGAGGAACGACTCGTTGCACCGTTGCCCATCCTGGAGATGTTCGAGGGTGAGCTTGGTGTGGCGGCGCGCGGTTCCCTCTCAGGATCGAGCGCCTTCGAGACTGGCCAGAGCGACGTAACCCTATCTAATACGCGCGTCACCGCCTCCAGCGTTGTTCAGGTGATGCTGACGAGCAATCCCGGACCCGTTGTAGTGCAGTATATATCTTTGCAGCCGCAGGTCGGCTTTACCGTGCATCTGACCGCGCCGGTAAGCACGCGTACGACGTTTAACTACGTCATCCTGCTCGGCGAGCTGTTTTAGAGTTCGCCCTCGATCTCCTGGCGCAGGCGGGTAAAGAAACCTTTCATGTAGGTATAGCGCTCGGCGGCCAGTTCGCGTCCCGTCGGCGTCGTCATGCGCTGTGGAAGGTCGCCGAAGAGGAGCTGGAACTCGATGCTGGGCGAGTAGTCCGGTCGCCTGCGCAGGCGGCGCACAGTTTGTAGAATAGATACGTCGAGGGCATGGGGCGCAGCGGCAGACGACGAGACGTTTCTCCATTATAGCGGTCCGTTTGAGGATACTACACTAACAACAGTGGTAATGTAAAGGTGAAACGGCTCCCCTCGCCAACGATGCCGCTGCTCTCCACGCGAATATCGCCACCGTGCAGGCGCAAGAACTCCGCCACCACGTAGAGTCCCAGGCCCACGCCGCGCGTCTGGCTTCCTGCGATATTGGGGGCGCGATAGAAGCGCTCGAACAGGTGTTCCTGTGCTTCTGGCGGAACGCCGATCCCCTTATCCTCAATGGACACCTCGATCATCGTCTCCCGCTCAAGCCGGGTACGCTGCGACAGTGTGATTGTGATGGGACTGCCGGGCGGACTATATTTTATCGCATTTTGCAGCAGGTTGGCAAAAATCTGGAGTATACGCGCCCGGTCGCCGTGTACGAAATAGGGGTATTCGGCGGGCGTGACCGTGTAGCTGATAGCATGGAGCGTCGAGGTCGCGCTATTGCTCGTGACCGACTCCTCGACGACCTCTTCCAGGTCAAAATCCTCCTGATTGAGTGTGACCTGGCCGCGATTGAGCTGCGTGACCTCCAGGAAGGTACCGACGATATTGGTCAACTGGTGCGCCTGCGTCTCAATACTGTTCATGCTCTCATACAGCTTGTTGAAGGCATCCTGGTTAGGGAGGCGCCTCAGCACGCGCGCCATCATCTGACTGTGCGCGAGGATGATAGTCAAAGGCGTGCGAAACTCGTGGGCCGTGATTGCCAGAAACTCGTCCTTCAGCGCGTTGGTCTCGCGCATCGTTGCCTCGTTGGTGCGTGCGATCGTTGCCTCCTGCTGCCAGCGCGTCTGTTCTATCGCCAGTCCCGCAAACTGGGCGATCCCCGCGACCACAGCAATATCCCAGACGTTGAAGCCGCGACTGGACTCCTGACGCGCGCCCGTTTCGTGGGACCTATCCTCTGACCTGGCGCGTGGAGAGCGATCGAGCATCATCATGCCGAGCAGGTGGTTGTTGTGGGTGATGGGCGCGGCCAGGATCATCGTATCGTGGAAGGCGTTTGGGTGTTCGGGACATTGCTCGTCGTTGACCAGGGTGGCGTGTCCAGCCAGCAACTGAGCGTGGAAGCCCGCGTAGTCGCCCTCCGCAGGCACCAGCCAGCGTCTCTGCTTATCCTGCCACTGCGCCTCGGCCGCGGGGGAGAAGCCGATCGACAATAACGGAATAAAAGCCTTCGTCTGATGGTCATAGCGCTGTACAACGCCGCGCTCACAGTTCAACGCCTTCAGTGTCATAGCGAGGACGCGATGCAGGATCTCCTCCATATCGCTCACGCCGGAGACGACCTCGGCGGCGTGCAGGAGAGCGTCCAGCACCGTGCGGATGCGCCGATCGACGCGTACCTGTTCCGTCACATCGCGAAAAGCGCAGACGAGACCGATCTTTTGTGCCTCGTCATCGAAGAGCGGCACGACATTGACCTCAACGGCGCGTTCCGAGCCATCGGCACGCTGCGTCATAAAGCGCTCCCCGTGAATCGCCGCGCCGTGCATGGCGCGCACGACGGGAAAGCTTTCGATGGGCAGCGGGTGCCCATCCAGCGTAGTGATCGGCTGGCGCTGCAAGAAAGTCAGCAGCGGCTCTGTGTTCTGCTGGGATAGGCCGAGAAAATGCGCTGCTGTGCTATTGTGGACAATGACCTGCCCTTCCATATCAACGACCAGGATGCCCTCGTTCATCGCGTTCAGGACGGCGTCGAGCGTGTTGGCGCGCTCCGTTGCCAGGGTAGCAGCCTGGTGGGCTTCGTTCAGGATGCGTTTCTTCTCGACCGCCAGTGCACACTGGGTCGCGATATCCTGCGCGAATGCGTACTGTCCCTGCGATGGCAGGCGCTGTGTGGGAGGATAGTTGACGAACAACAGGCCGACGCAATGGGTGCGCTGCGTATCGGTATCGTCCGTTGTGCGCCGCCGCCGACTCTGGGTGCCAATCATCAGCGGCACGATTAGTGCGTGTTCCAGTCCTATTTGCTGGAACCAGTCTTTTTCGCTGCCGTCAAGCCGCTCGCTTTTTACAAATATGATCGAGCCATTCGCGGTAGCGGTCTGGCAGTGGGGAAGATCTTGTAGCGTTATCTCCTGCGCCCGTTGAGGATGCAGACCGAGCGCACTGGCAAATATGACGGTATCGGCATCGAGCAGGGCGATAGCGGCCCCCTCGGCCTCCGCGCCGTGCACGAGATGCTGCACCGCCGTTTCGAGTACTGTGGTGAGATCCTTGCCCGAGTTGACGGTTATAGCCACAGTATAGTTAGACTGCACCCGGCTGGTTAAGCGTTCCGCACGGTTGCGCTCCTTCTGTGCCTGCTGGTAGAGCTGGGCGTTATCGATCGCAACGGCTGCCTGTTGACCAATGGAGCGCGCGAGTTGTTGCTGCTCCTGCGAGAAAGTCCCGCTGCGACCGGGATTGTCGAGCGACATCATGCCCACGAGGCGCCCCTCGCGAACCAGGGCGACCAGAAGGACTGAGCAGACCAGGAACTTTTCCGCCAGCTTTTGCATGGGGGCCCTCTTCTCCTCGCGCAGGTCTGCGAGGGCCAGCATTCTGTTCTGTGCCAGCAGGCGATCGATCAAAGGATCATCAAAGGGGAATGAGGTGGCGTGCCACACTTTTTCTGCCGCCTGCACGTCCTGTGGGTCGAGATGGGGGGCGGAGAGATGGTAGGCGGAAGGGAGAAAAATACCACGCGCGCTATCCAGCAGCCAGACGGCACAGCGCTCGACCTCGCAAACCTCGGTGGTACGCCTCACAAGCACCTGTAAAATATGGGTGGGGTCGAGCGAGGAGGCTAGTAATTCTGAGAGTTCACGCAATAGTTCGCTCTCGCGCAGCGCCTTTACTAGTTGCAGGTGCTCATGATTGCTGGTGTATAGAGAACTTTCACCTGGCATAGTCTTAACCTCTTCTGAAAGATAGATTCACCGGAGAGACAGACTGCATTCCAATGATATAGAGATGTTTTTAAATTTTATACGGGGCGCTTTTGTTGGATTGATTTAAAGTGTAACAGATCAGTATTGTTCACGTCAAGAATGCAGCTATATCGGATGTGAGAATCTACTTTCCTCGCTGGCGCAGCCGCAGCATCTGGAAGACAAAGGCGAGGGCGGTGCCAGCAACTACGCTCAGGGCCGTCGTCAAAGCACCTGAACCCTGCTGCCTCTTTTTTTCTTTCTTCTTCGTCTGATCGCTCTTTGTCATGGCCGCGGGGACAATCTCCTGTTGCAGGTGCTCCTTCTGGGCATCGTCCCTCACGTGCGCTTTGTCGGCCAGGTCAGTCGGTGCGGTATTCGTATGTGTGGAAGACTCGCTGGTGGGCATATCGCGATTGAGCTTGCCGCTCATCGTGCTGATGAACGTTACCAGATCGTTTGTCAGGGGCTGCACCTTCTCGAAGAAGTGGGCATTGACCTCGGCTCCGAGCAGGAGGATCACCGCAAAGTAGTAGAAGAAAATGAGGAGGATCACTGCGAAGCCGATCTGACCTGCATAGCCACCGAGGAAATGGGTAACGTAGAACGGAAAGGCGACCAGGAACAACTCCAATAGGATTGCCGCGACGACGGCGCCGCGCCAGCTATTGCGCCAGCTAATGCGCTGGTTGGGCACAATAAAATAGATGGCCTCGAATAGCACAAACGATACGATCAGTCCGCTGACAATGCCGCCGATCGTCACGCTGATCTGCCCACCGGGACTAACGATGTCGCTGATAATGGGTATGCTCTTCAGCGGCGAGTTGCCCAGCAGTGAGAAGACAAACGAAGGCGCGGCAGAGGCGAAGACCATTATCGGGATGAGCACGATAAACAGCACCAGCATGCCTAACGCGATCAGGTTCTGGCGTAGCAGCGGGCGCGGTCGTACGCGGTAGATGAGATCCAGAATGCCCTCTAACGTTATGAACAGGCGGGAGCCGCCGAAGAGCGCCGCGAGAATAGCGATAACCAGGATGATACCGGCGTCTTTATGTAGTTGCGTGAGTGCCAGGTCTAGAGCCTGCCGTGTACCCGAAGGTTGTTGTGAGCCAGAACCGGGTATGACCTTCCCAATCTGGGCTGTCACGTTATGCACCAGAGCTGGATTCAGAAACAGGCCAAGAACGCCAAGGAGAGCGATCGCCATAGGCAGCATCGACATCAGCAAGTTATACGCGATAATGCCGGAGAAGTTCATTACCCAGTCGTTACTGAACTTGTTGAGAAACGACCGTGCGGGCTTAGTATCCTGCTGTACGGTCTGCAAAAGGCCCGACTTTGATCCGCGTGGTTGCCTTTTGTCTGTCCTGTTCGTCTGTGCTCCTGTAGCCATAAATACCACCTCCTTACAATAGATGAGTGCGTCCCTTTGAGTATAGCTTTTCTGGCTATGCATAGAAAATAATAAACTATAGTATCGGTAGTGGCTATCAGGTGTTTCACGTGTGAGGTTGTCATTCAGTTTCACTTCACATGCACAAGGGAACCGGTTGGAATGGTTAAGCTGCTTGCCGCCGAAGCGTCTCTGCAACTTATTGTACAGAAGCGACGAATAGCATATAGTAGTAGAAAGATACAAGTGCGCATAGCCTGTCTGGAAAAATGATATGAGTTCACGACCACCCAAAACAATTGTTGGCCTGCTATGGGATATGCTGCGTGTGAGCGCGCGCACGATCTGGCAGAGCCATGGCAATCCCGCGCGCACCCTCGTCCAGCGCCAGCAGGCGCTCTCGGTGCTGGGCTTGCCACCGAACGCGACGCCGCAACAGATCAAGCGGCGCTATCGCTCGCTTGCCAAGCGCCATCATCCCGATCGCGGGGGGGATCAACGGCAGATGCAGCGCATCATTGCCGCCTACGAATTTCTGATGAAGGAGCAGCAGGCGGCAAAGTGAGCTCTACAGCAGGCGTGCGCCACAGTTGTTGCAGAAGCGTTTGCCTGGACGCACGCGCGCGCCACATTGGTCGCAGAAGAGCGCGGCGGGTTGTCCGGGGACCGTCTGCTGCGCTGGCTCTGGTGCAGGTGGCCTCTGTACAGGCGGTTGGTATGTTGGAGGCTGGTTGGGCGCGGCATTCTGGGAGGGGGGCGGCGCTGTTTGCGGCGGAGGGGATTGTGGCTGCGTCCCGGTGCCTGACTCCCTCGTCGATTGGATCGTCTCATTGATGGTTTTGGCGGCCTTCATTGCCATGCCGCCAATCGCGCCCGCGATCTTCAGCCCTTTAGCGATATCATCCATATCCTGCTTCATACGATGTGTGGGCGGCAGCAGCGTTGAATCGGAGACTTTATTGAAGAAGTTCTTGCCGATCTGTACCCCATCTCCATTCCAGGAGAACTGGCCCTGTTCCTGTGTCCCATCGTCAAAATTCAGCCAGAGGGCGGTACCCTGCTGGTTGTAGCTGCCCTCGCGTCGCGTCTCCGGTGCGCTCGACGAGACCTGTTGTCCGCTGATAAATGACTGAGCCGCGTTCGATACGCGGCTGTGTTCCTGCACGACCAGCACGAAGCGTCCGTTTGCCTGTACTATAAGCCGATCGATGCGGGAAGTAAAGTAGTCGAGCCCTATGCCAGAGCGGTGCTGGCACTCGTATTGGCCCGTGACAGGTTTCATCATGGTCTTCCCTATATATCTCTCTAGAAGTTTTCAGGAACAATCTCTTGCATAGTATAACACCTAGAGGAGGGAAGAATCTTCCCCAGAGGTGGTCGGGCCGCTCGATACCAGGGTTGAGAGATAATGCGCCTGCTCCAGTTCCTGTTCGCCCTCTTCTATCTTGCCTATCCTGAGCAGGTGATGACCCAGACGTACGTGTGCGCTGATACGCGCAGCGATGCGCTGCGTATCGGCCAACTCCCGCGTTGCGCAACGGAACGACTCCGCCACCGCCGGATCTTTTGGATTGATTGCCTCCAATATACGACCCAGCATCACATATGCATCGGCGCGCCTGAGCTTATAGGTCTTATGGCCGGCCTCCAACGCCTGATCAACATAGCTGCGTGCCGCTGTGAAGTTCTTCGCCTCGAGCTCGATTCCTGCCAGAGAGCAGGCGGCTGCCGAGATCACGTTCGCCTCCTCGCGCAGACAGTGAGTATCTACAGGTTGGGAAGACGATTTTTCGCTGGATGACCAGGTAGTAAGGACTCCTTCCAGGTAGGTGCGGGCTCGCTCGACATTGCCCAACATCTGTTCGATGTGGGCAACCTGGCAGGTAACGGCGGCAGCGCGCAAATGCTCTCCAATCGAGCGATACAGGAAACGTGCATTCTCGGCATGCTCAAGCGCTTTATATAGATTACGCTCCCGGCATTCCGCCGTGTACTCGGGTGTAGTGTGCTTCTTATTGGCCTCCAGGGTGACCAGGGACATCCCCCAGTTCGCCTCGGCGGCGCAGCCGGCGGGCGTCTCAAGATTGACCATCTGCAGCGCGATGGCATACTCCTCCCGTGCCTCTTCATGTTGCTGCAAGGCTCGATACGTCTCCGCGAGATGCAGATGTAGGAGCAGAAGTTCCTGTTGTAGATCGACTGGCAGAGACTCGGCATAGGACTGTTCGCTGATCGCGTAGAGAAAGTCTTGCTGCGCCTTCATGAATTTCCGTTGCTCAAAATAGACGTGCCCGCGTAATGCCACGAGACGCCAGCGCAGGAGAGTCGGTATCTGCGAAAGAGGAAGATTATTGAGAAGAGTGAGGGCTGCGCAGAACTCTTTATTGTTCAGTAGTTGAGTAGCTTCAACGCGTAATTCTTCATAGGTTTTATAGTCGCGCGGCTCTATCTCCAGGGCACGATGTTGTTGTGCCAGAGTCTCCAGGTCCTCAAGTGGGAGCGCGAGCCGTTTTGCAAGGAAGCGCAGGCTCTCGTGCGACGGATCAGCCCTATTGCGCTCTATTTGCGAAATAAGACTGGTACTGTAGTGTCCTTCGGCAACATCTGCTAAAGAAAGCTGAAGGCGTTCACGAGCGGCTCTGATGCGCCCTCCCAGAGTATCTGGAGAAACATGCTTAGGCGGGCGAGGCATAACCCTCTATAATCCTTCCTTGAAATGAGAGTAAGCATAAACGATGAGAGAGTATATGACAATTAAAGTAATTATAATTGAGTATGATAAAAATTACAATCCTGTCTGTGAAAATCGTGTGAATAAAGAGAAAGTATAAAGATCATGTAGGCATGTGATGGAAATGTTTGTGAAAGAGAAGTACTAGAGTAATGCAAGATATTAGAATGATGGGGCTTCTTCGTTACACCATGTATGAATTTGGAGGGAATATACGGTGCTTACCGGCGGTTATTGCTACAGAAAGAAAAGAGAAGTATGTGACATACAGCCTGAGAAGCTTCTCTGTGAATTAGAACTTTTGGTCCAAAATCATATTGACTTTCCCGGAGGAAGGCTGTATGCTGAAAAGCGTAATGCAAAGCAATGTGAAATGAGGTATACGGAAGATGTCGCGTTCCCCCAAAGGCCCCTTACCGATGCAAGACGAGCCTGATGTAGTACAGGGGCAGCTATCATTTTTTTCAAAAGAGAACACTCAGAGGGAAAAGAGCTCCGCGCAGCCGGAGCAGAAAACGATAACGAAGGCAAAGAAGCAGGGCGGCGCTGCCTACTCTGCGGCTGATATTCAGGTGTTGGAAGGAATCGCTGCGATCCGCCATCGTCCGGGAATGTACATCGGTTCAACGTCTACCTCTGGCCTGGTGCACCTGGTCTGGGAGGCTCTGGATAACGCCGTCGATGAGGCGGTGGCCGGCTTCGGGAAGCATATCTGGGTGCGCATCGATCGCGAGGGCTGGGTGACGGTGCGCGACGAGGGTCGTGGCATGCCGTTCGACCCGATGCTCTACCAGGGAGACTACCTCCCGGCGGCGACGGTGATCCTGACGGTCCCCCATTCGGGTGGTAAATTCTCCGAAGGTGCCTACAAGACCGCTGGTGGGCTGCACGGGGTCGGCTCGACTGTCATCAATGCGCTCTCCGAGAAGCTGGAGCTGACCATCTGGAAGGACGGTCAGCAGTTTACACAGGCGTTCAGTCGCGGCACTGCACTGCCATATCAGGTCTCACCTTGCGATCCGAAGATGCATGGTACGCAGTTGCGCTGGTTGTACGATCGTGCGATCTTCGACCCCGAAGCCTATTATGCACTGGAGGCCGTCGAGAGTCGCCTGAGCGCGTCGGCATATCTCAACTGCGGTGTCTCCTTCCACCTGGACGCCTGGGACGATGAGCGCGATGAGCAGGTGTCGCGCCTCTTCTATTCGCGCGACGGCCTGCCCGACTACGTGCGCGCGTTGACCGCCAACGCGCCGCTTTTTAAGCACGTTATCGGCATCGCCAAAGAGAAGGACGACGTGCGCGTTGAGGTGGCGCTGCAGCCAACCACCGGCTACAAGATCACGATGTACAGCTACGCCAACGCCGTACGTACACGCGACGGCGGCGTGCACGAGACGGGCTTCAAGGCTGCCCTGACGAAGGTCGTCAACGATTACGCCGTGAAGCTGGGCGTTATCAAGAGCCGCGAGAAAGATGGCTTCAAGCCGGAGGTAATTCAGCAGGGCTTGAACGTGGTGATCTCCGTCAAATTGACCAATCCGCAGTTCCAGGGGCAGACGAAGGATCGCCTGAACAATGCGCCGGTCGAGGGCATCGTGCGCTCAATCGTTGACGAGGGCCTGAAGGACTGGTTCGAGAGCAATACGAGCGCGGGCAAGGAGTGGTTGAAGAAGATCTTGCAGATGCAGAAGGCCCGCAACGAGGCGCAACTGGTCGAGGAGCTGGCGCGTGCCGGCAACAAGAAGAATGGCGAGCTGATCGATACGACGCTCTCCAAGAAGTTCCTGCGCTGCAACACCAACGATCCCGCCCGCGCGGAGCTCTTCATCGTGGAGGGCGATTCGGCGGGGGGTAGCGCGGGGCAGGGACGCTTCTCCGAGTTCCAGGCCGTGCTCAAGCTGAAGGGCAAGCCGTTGAACGTCGCCAAGGCCGATCTGAAGAGCATCGTCGAGAACGAGGAGATCCGCACGATCATCAATGTGCTGGGCACGGGGACGCGCGATGTCTTCGATGCCAGCCGCCTCAAGTTCAATCGCGTGATTATCGCCACCGATGCCGACGTGGACGGGCTGCATATTCAATGCCTGCTGCTGACGCTCTTCCATCAAGAGTTCAGCGACCTGATCGACCGTGGGCATGTGTATATCGCCTGCCCGCCGCTCTACTCGGTGAAATACAGGGGGAAGCTGCTCTGGCTGCTGGATGATGAGGCGCGCGATCAATTCGTCCGTACGCGTCCCGACGCGCAGGGGCTGGAGTTCAAGCGATTCAAGGGGCTGGGCGAGATGAATCCCAAAGAGCTGCGCGACACGACCTTCGATCCCGCGCGCCGCGTCCTGAAGCGCGTCACGATGGAGGATGGCGTGCTGGCGGCGAAGCTGGTGACGGAATTGATGGAAGATAAGAATGCAGAGCGGCGCCGAGCGTTTCTGGCCGAGCACGCGCGCAAAGTAAAAGAACTGGATGTGTAGAGAAAGATGGCGCGTTCACCCGAAGAACTTGTAGAGACCGGTATTGTCCGGGAAGATTTTTCTGTTATCATGGCCCAGGCATTCGCGACCTATGGCCTCTCCGTCGTGACCGATCGTGCCCTGCCCGATGCGCGCGACGGATTGAAGCCGGTGCAGCGGCGTATCCTGGCGGGCATGCGCGAGGGGCGCTATCTCTCCAGCCGCCCGACGGTCAAGAGCGCCGAGATCGTGGGCCTGATCCTGGGCAACTATCATCCCCACGGCGACACCTCCGTCTACGATGCTGCCGTGCGCATGGCCCAGCCCTTCACGATGCGCTACCCGCTGATCGAGGGTCAGGGCAACATGGGCAGCGAAGATGGCGATGCTCCTGCGGCGTACCGCTATACCGAGATGCGTCTCTCGCCGCTGGCCGAGGCGCTGATGGCCGATATGGAGAAGGATACCGTCCCGCTGCACCCCACGTACAAGCAGGACCCAAAGGTCGTTGAGCCCGATTATCTGCCCGGTCGCATCCCGCCGATTGTCAATCCTTCAAGCGGCATCGCGGTGGGCCTCTCGACGAATATTCCGCCGCACAATCTGGGCGAGGTGCTGCGTGCCTGTATCGCGCTGCTCGACCGTCCCGACATGACCATCGAGCAACTGATGACCTATATCCCTGGCCCCGATTTCTCGCAGGGCGGGCGCATTATCGGGACCGATGGTATCAAAGACTACTTCACCACGGGCAAGGGACGCATTATCGTACGCGCACAGGTGCGCCTCGAAGAGACGCCGCGCAACCGTTCGTTGATCGTTACCCAGATCCCGCCGATCGGCAGGGACAAGGTCAAAGCTTCGATCGTCAAGGCCATCAATGCGCGCAAGCTCGAAGGGCTGATGCCCGATGTGCGCGACGAGAGCGATACCGAGAAGGGGATGCGCATCGTCCTGGAACTGCGCCGGGACGCCGACGCCGCCCAGACCCTCTCGCAGCTCTTCGCCGAGACGGACCTGCAGGTCGCGCTCTCGTTCCAGATGGTCTTCCTCTTCGGATCGCCCATGCAGGCCGCCCGCCAGCCCAGGCAGAGCGGGCTGCTCGAACTGCTCAACTACTGGAACGCGCACCAGGTAGATGTGCTCACGCGCCGGGCCGAGTTCGATCTGCGCAAGGCCCGCGAACGCCTGCACGTCGTCGAGGGATTGATCATCGGTGCCGCCAACGCAGAGCAGATCGTCAGAATCTTCCAGCAGGCGGAGGACCGCGCCACCGCCCGTAGGGAGATCGAGGCGCGCTATCAGTTGACGGCCATTCAGTCCGATGTGATCGCCTCCATGACGCTGGCCCAGGTGACGCGCCTGGACGCGGGGAAGTACGCGCGCGAAAAAGAGGAGTTGCAGACGCGCATCAACGAACTGGAGCACCTGCTCGCGGACCGCAAGGCGCTGCTCACTCTGCTCAAGAAAGAGATGCAGCAACTGATCAAGCAGTTCGGCGACGAGCGGCGCTCCACCATCGACGCTGAGGGACAGGTGCATTCACCCGTCACGGTCGTCGAGAGCCTGCACGAACGCGAGCCGCTGACCATCGCCTTTACACGCGGCAAGACGCTGAAGGCGCTGCCCACCGATGCCTTCAAGCCAAAGGGCAAGAATGGCACCGCCGCCTACACGCCTGTGCGCGGAGACGAGCAACTACGCCAGATCGTCTCCACGACCTCGCAGGACTACCTGCTCTGCGTCTCCGCCAGCGGACGTGTCTTTCAGATCGCCACACATCGCATCCCGCTGGGGACGCGCTCTGCCAAAGGAGAGCCGCTGCGCAAGTTGCTGGAGCTGGGCACGGGCGAAGAGATCGTCGCGGTCCTGCCCGTCGAGACCTATGACGAAGACCGCTACCTTGTCACCTTCAGCAAACTCGGCAAGGTCAAGAAATCGCCTTTGAGCGAGTATAAGACCGCCGACGTCGATGGCTTGCAGGATATCAAGCTTGCCGACGGTGATAGCGTAGTGGCGGCGCTGCTCTCGCGTGGCGCAGGCGAGTACTTCGTGACGAGCGATAGTGGGCAGACGCTGCGCTTCAGCGACGAAGCTCTGCGCGCACAGGGACGCGTCGGTCAGGGCGTCGCCGCGCTGGCGCTGGGCAAGGGCGCGACCGTCGCCAGCGCCGCGTACCTGGATAATGAACAGGACGGCCCCGTGAGCCTGCTGGTCGTGACGGACAGCAACCTGGTCAAGAAGGTCCCCACCGGGCAGTATCCGCAGAAGGGCCGCGCCACGGCTGGCGTAGTCACAACCGAGCTGGCAGGGAAAGAGCGCGTCCTGCTTACCCTTCTTGTCACCGAGGAGGACTACCTGCTCTTCACCGCATCTGGCGCAAATGGAGAGCAGACAACTGCCATCAAAGTGAGCGACGTCAAGGCTTTCCCACGCGCGCGCAAAGGTACGCCCCTGGTGGATGGGAGTATTCTCCAGGTTGTGGAACTCTAGCAAAAAGAGACCATGCGCCAGTTTTAATTGACGCATGGCCTCTTTTGCGACGAAGAGGCAGTTATCTACCGTTTGGATTGCCTGTCGAGGGATCGAGGAAGAGCGTACCGGCACCGCCACGCGAGAAGTCGAACATAGTGTTAAGGCTCCCTGCCAGCGCGTCGGTGGATTGATCGCCGATGCGACCAAGGTTCCAGTTGTCCTCAATGAAGCGCAAGATGGAACTCTGGTCCGTGATAGAGTGATCGACGAAATTACTCTTCGCAAAGTGCGAGATGACCAGCAGTGGCAGGCGAGGACCATAGCCACAGCGATCCTGATACGCGCCAGTCTTCGCTGTCCCGCACTGTCCAGTGCCTGTGAGCGCGTCATATGTTGCATCGTTGGACTGATTCACAATGGGGCCGAGCACGTGATCGTACCAGCCGTCCGAGTCGTCATAGGCGATAACTACGGCGGTATTCTTCCAGTCTGGCGTCTTCTGCAATGTATTGAGCGTATTGACCAGGAAGTTCTGCTCGTCCAGGGGATCTGAATAGCCGGCGTGACCATCCTGGTAGGCAGCAGCTTTCAGGAAACTCACAGCAGGCATGTTCCCTGCCTTGACCGAGCTCCAGAAGTCGGAGAGGTCGTACTGATGGTTCGCCTGGTCGGTCTTACCGATATTCGCCACGGACGTGGGTGGAAGATGATGCGGATTGGATGTGGACTGGTAGTACTGGAATGGCTCGTGATGCTGAATATAATCGACGACGCTCGTGCCTCCAATATTCGTGTGCGTGGTCTTGCAGATGGCCTTACCGTTCGTCGTTGCAGATGGCTTGAAGCCACCTTCAAACCACCCCCAGGTGATGTTCTGTGCGTTAAGCAGATCCCCGACATTCTTTCCACTCAACGAAACCGTCGTACCGACTGAACAATCATCATAGGTAGGATCAGCATCGCTGATAATTGTGCCGTTAGAAACGATTTTGGGAATGCTCGCTGGCGTCACTCCGTGCGTCTGCCCGGAAACAAGGTTCAAGGCGCCAGGAGTAGAGGGTCCGAATGTAGTTCCATAGGAGTTATCGCTTAGAGCGAAGCGCTGGGCGTAGTTCCAGAGGGCGGTGACGGTATTACCATCGTAGTAGTCCATCACAATGCTCTTGTCCGTGCAGCTACTGCCGCTCACGGACTCGACGAATTTATCCGCGAGGCCATGATCATAGGCCTTCTGCTCGTCGGTGTACCCGTGATCCTGATCGCATGTAAGCGCTTGAGAGCGATCAAGGCGGCTTGGATTATCCGTGTTGGGATTGTGTTGCAGCAGTGCATCATTTAGCCCGTTCACTGAAGGCGTCCTGGAAGATGCTTGAAAGCGCGGCTCCCCGGCTGGATTCTGTGCCGTGGGGTACGTCGCGAAGTAGTGGTCGAACGAAACATTTTCTTGAAATATGACGACCAGATGCTTAACTGGCGTGGCTGTCTTCGGTGCCCCTGTCCCATGCTGATTGATCGTAGTGGCTGACACCGTGCTTACCAATAAGAGAAATCCTAGTGCCAGCGCAATCACTGGCTTAAACAAAAACTTCAACTGATATGTCTCCTAATATTTAATAAGATTTTCCCCCCAACTATTAGCATACTAGAAAGAGGTTAAGCAATTGCTAAATGCATGTAAAGTACCAATTAAAGTGACTATTCAATACCCCTCGTCACTTGCAGTGGCCCGCTCTCGTTATATGTATGCACTATTGCCTGGAATAAAACCCTTGTTCAGCTAACAAAAGAAGTTCTTCATCGGTACATTGCTCAGAGGTTTCTAAAGAGATCCAATTTCCTGCTGGATGTGAACAAGCATTGCCAGAAAGTGGTCGGGATCCTCGAAGGGCAGGAAATGGGCACAGTTCTCAAACCAGATCCATGTTTTCTTTGGAGCGGCAAGCTTGTCAAAGTACTGTCGTGCCAGTTCCGGCGGGGCCGCATGGTCATGGCGACCAATATAGAAATACACGGGAACCTCTACCTTCGGGACACGCTCCATCAGGTTCAGGGTCTTCAACTCATCCCAGGTGTGTTTCAAGGAGAAGCCTTGTCCGCGAAAGAACCGAAACACGTCCAAGAGGCTATATTCACGGGAGGTGAACAGAGACCTTCCAGTTGCCGCAGGGAGAGTGCTGTGATACCAGAGCCCCCCAAACCGGTCTGTCCAACGACTCCGTCTCGCTGCGGACTGTAACCCATCGCGGTACGGTGGGCATCCCAGGTGTTCCAACTGCTTGATCGCCTTCTGGTTGCCATGTTCCTTCGCCGTTTCTCGGGTCCATTGCCAGCAGAGTCGCTCTTGCTCGTCCATGCGAGCCGCCTGACCCACTCCAATGTAGGCCTGGAAGCACTCAGGTGCCTGCTGCACGGCGAAGAGCCCCAGGGCACTTCCCCAGGAGTGGCCGACCAGGTAGATCTTTTTCGTGGCGAATCGGTCCCGAAGCTTGTTCACCAACTCAAGCGTATCCCGTGTGAACTGTTCAATGGTCAACGAATCCGACGGCACCTTTCGAGAATAGGAGAGTCCCGCTCCCCTTTGATCCCAATTGACCACGATAAAGTGATCTTCCAGCCCGCTTTGAAACGGTTGTGCCCAGCCGATTTGCGCTCCCCCAGGACCTCCATGCAGATAGAGGAGGACGGGAAGGTTCCGATCCTTGCCACGGATGAGGATCCACTGTTGTATGCCGCCAAGCTCTACTGGCTCCAAGGAAGCAATGCTGTGAGGCACCAGAAGGCCCTGAGCATCCTTGATTCTCGGCGTTCTTCTCGAAAGCATGTCTTTTCTCCCGTTCTGTCCATGAGAGAATTCAAGAAGGTCGTTTCGTGATCATTCATTGCTGTTTGGTTGCCCTAGAAGAGTACAGGTCGAATCACCTCATAGGTAATTTGTGCTGAGTTTTTGAGCAGCGGGCGAATATCCTCCCAACTGTGGGTCAATTCGCGGCGTTCATACCTCTTCTTGGGCATACTAAGTCACAGCCTCTTGAATGCAAACAATCATGTTCTCCCTTGAGAGGTATCTTATGCTATTTTTGTTAGCTGGGCAAAGTTTGTTCCAGGCGATGCTGCACATATATGTCAAGCCTCATAAGAGCCGATTTTATATGTGGGACGTGGGGAGCGCCGGAGGCGCTGAGGAGGCGGGGAGAAATAAGCTGAACAATTGCAGCAATGATTATAAACCTTTCTGATCAGTGAGATATAATAACGGAATGTACGGAAATTATCGGTTTGGAGGCCAGAGGTGAAATCTTCAGGGCGTGTTGTGGTCGTCGGGGGCGGCGTCATTGGCTGCTCAATCGCCTACTACCTGAGTAGAAGTGGTATTGCAGTGACCGTTTTGGAGCGCGGCGAGATCGGCGCAGAGGCATCAGGAGCGGCGGCGGGACTCTTCTCACTGTGGAAACCACTGGCGAAGATGGACGCGTACAATCGCCTCTTGTTCGCCAGCCAGGCGCTATTTACAGAACTGGTGACGGAACTGGAAACATCCACCGGCATCGATCTCGAATACGAGCAGAGCGGCACGCTGCGCACCATTCAGCACGAGAAGCGCCTGCGCAAGCTGCAGCCGTGGGTGGCCTCTTGCCAGACCGCTGGACTCGCGGTAGAGCTGCTCGACGAAGGGGAGACGCGGCGGCGCGAGCCTCGCCTCGCCCCTGACATCTGCGGCGCGCTCTGGCTTCCCGAAGAGGGACAGGTGCGCGCTCAACGTGTCGTAGAGGCGCTGGCAAAAGCCTCCATCAACCACGGTGCCACGCTCTCTCCCCACAGCGCCGTCGTCGCCGTCCAGCATAGCGACGGCAGAGTCGTGAGCGTCACTACCGGATGGGGAGAGATCATTCCCTGCGACCATCTCGTCATCGCAGCGGGCGCCTGGGCGGCCCAATGTGGTCAATGGCTCAATCTCACCATCCCCGTCGAACCGCAGCGCGGCCAGCTGCTCTCCCTGCGTCAGCCCGTACCAGAGATTTATCATATAGTCATAGGCAAAGGGATCTACCTTGCGCCGAAGAGGGATGGTACGGTGATCGCCGGCGCAACGAGGGAAGACGTGGGCTTTGACGCGCACGTCACGGCTGGTGGTGCGTACTGGTTGCTGGACTGGGCTTTGAAACTGATGCCAGCGTTAGAACACTGCGTGGTAGAGCGCTTTTGGGCCGGGCTACGTCCCACCACACCGGACAACTCGCCTATCCTGGGAGTGGCGCCCGGCTGGGAGAATGTAGCGCTGGCCGTCGGACATCACAGCTTCGGCGTCCTGCTCAGCGCCATCAGCGGGCAGAGCATCGCCGCATTGATCATGGATGGGCGGGCGCCGGAGATCATTCAGCCGTTTGCCCTGGAGCGCTTTACCCACCCGGATTAAGAGGGATACGATCTGGCATTGCTCAAAAGGTAAGCGATGCCGATGACGAGCAGGCCGATGCCCGGCAGCCAGAGCGAGAGCATAAAGGACACAAAGTTGGGCGGCGTGAGATTCAAAGGGAGCAGGACTTCAACGATGCCCACCAGCACCACGATAATCGCGGGCGAAATCGCGCCCTTGCCGACGTAGCCGCGTCGCGCCAGCAGCGCAATACCCAGCAGTCCAACGCCAATTGCCAGGATAAAGAAAGCCAGCACCAGGTTGCCCGGAATAATGTGCTTGAACGTAAGAAATACCGCAGCACCCAGCGCCGTCGTCAGGCAGCCCGCGATCCCCAGGCGCAGCGGATAGAGGAACACGCCGACCAGCATCCCAACTCCGAAAAGCAGGACGCCGGCGGGGAAACTATAAGAATCTGGATGCAGGATAAGCGCCGCCAGAATGAAGACCACTCCCAGCGCGAGCAACGTATACACCTGGCGCAGCCTGTTGGCGCGAGCCGCCCGTGCCGCCATCGTATTCGACATATTTTCCCTCCGCCATCCGGCCTATGCCCTGGGCGCGAACAATAGTTTAATGCGTTCGATCTGCTGCAGGTGAAGCTCGTAACCGTCGAGCTGTTTGGGAGTTGGTACTGGCATTGCGCAGGACCACCTTTCAAGTTGAAATATGCCTGTATATGGTTTCTCAACCATTATACATCAGGCATTTTCTTGTGGTACGGGGAAAAGGGAAATCCTTTGTCGGGTGTCTTATATGGATATACAGTAATAGAAAACCAGGGTTCGCAAAAGTGCGGACCCTGGTCTCAAAATCGTCTACGTGTTAATAATTAAGCGGTAGGATTCTCGGGGGGAGTGACATCCTCGGTGGGTGACTCGGAGCGCACGACCTCGATTGAGCACTGCGCGATCAGAGCGCCCAGGACGCCGATAGCGGCCCAGACCGGTGCCAGGACGACTCCGGCGACGCCGACCGTCAGCGGAATCTCCAGCAAGGTGCGACCATCTTGCTTAATGATCACGCGGCGCACGTTGCCCTCGTGAATGAGCTCTCGCATCCTGGTGAGCAACTGCTCGCCCATAACCTGCAGTTCTTCGACGCCATAGCCAGTTTTCTGCTCGATGTTCGAGGTGTTGGGATCTGTCTGTGTCATAACTGTTTTCTCCTTTGCAACTCTTTTTGTGTATTCCGTTGTCCTGTGCGAAGGACGTTAGCTTACTCAGGGGGCAGATGAACAACATCGACCCCATCTGTCCAATCGGAACTGGACGGGTGGCAACGTAAATACATGTTGTGCTCTGTCGCAGCGCAGCTGTATAATCGCGTCTACATAAAAGTATACGGCGATAGGGGGCGGCTGGTTAGAGAATTCTGGTCACGATCTCATCACACATGATTGGCATGGAGACTATAATGGTTGTTGACGGTCAGGCAGAGAAAACTCCCAAAATGAGGAGGTGTTAAGAAATGACTACATTTGTGGCATTGTTCCGTGGTATCAATGTTGGTGGTCAGCGGGCGGTACGGATGGATGAACTTAAAGGGCTGCATGAAGCACTAGGATTGAAGGATGTTGTAACCTATATTCAGAGCGGAAACGTTGTATTTACCAGTGACGATGCAGATCCAACTCGACTCCTGCAGCAGATTGAGGATGGCTTCGCCCAGAGATTCGGCTTTCACGCGAAAGTCATTGTGCGCACTGCCGCCGAGTTAAAAGATATTATCGCTAATAATCCATTTCAGGACCAGCCCATGAAAGAGTCGAAGTGGGTGGCCGTTCTGTTTCTGGCGACCCGCCCGGAGAGTACGGCGCAGGAAGATCTCCGGGAGGCCTATGTTGGCCCTGAAGAGTTCTATATCATCGGTCAGGAGTTGTATGTCTATTATCCAAATGGTATTGGGCGTTCAAAACTGTCTCATGCCTTTCTTGAGAAAAGGCTGAAAACGCCTGTAACCGGCAGGAATTGGAATACGGTTCTAAAATTGCAGGAAATGATCCAGCGCTAGATTCCGTCGATACAGCATCATATAAGTTATCCCGAACTTTTAAAACAAAAGTTCGGGATAACTTATGTCACTTTATACTACTTGAACCTGGATGCGATAACAGGGAGTCACGTTATTCGAGCTGCTTTTTGCGCAGGAAGAATGCAACGAGAGGTAGGACTAGGATCCTTGCAAAAATCGCTCATAGGGTTATGAAGCAGCTTTTCAGGCCAACCTAGACGACAGTAAAAACGAGTGAAATGGCTGAAGGAATGCATGAAAAATACTTTCAAGCCGCTTTTATGAGAGCCCTTCAGCCATTTCTGAGACAAAAATCTCGAACATTTGTGCGCTCTGAGCGATTTTTGTAAGGATCCTAGTCCTACCTCATTTGGTCTCAAACCCGGTAATCAGCTTTTCCTACGGGTTAGTAGTAGCAACAAATTGGTCCATGATGCGCTCTGCCAGGGCAGCAATCGTCAGCGAGGGATTCGCGCAGCCCGTCGAACCCGCTATCAAGGACCCATCGACCACATAGAGGTTCTGATATCCGCAAACTCTCCCATCCAGATCACAGGCTTTGCCAAGGACCATTCCCCCGAGCGGATGAACGGTCAACCCTGTTTGGACCTTTGAAGTGACTGGAGGAGATCCTGGCATCATACTCACACTCAGACGTGAGTACGTTTGCGTTCCAGCTGCCGTGAGATTGGTAATGGCAGGGTCATTCCCTGGCCATTGCACCGTGACGGTATCCGTCCCTGCATCGTATTGGAATACCCCTTTCGCAGGAAAGGGATCTGAGGGTGGCATGACCATGGCGAATGTACCCATACTCCCGTCAGGCGCACCATGGAAGGGGCCACTCTCAACGACAACTGGGCCCAAAGGATTTCCAAAATCGGTTAGCTGGGCACTCCCTGGGCCTCCTTGTCCCGGGTTGGTAGGAGGGAAACCAGATGTGAAAGCCACCAGATCTCCGTTGTTTCCCCATCCTTGACCGACGTGCCCGTTGAGGTGCGGAAGCTGCCCCTTCGCTTTGGCTTTCACCAGTAATTCAGAAGTCTTTATGGAGCCTGCTGCCAGGAAGAGATACTTGCAGGTGAACGTGACGTTCTTGAGGACGGTTCCTGAGGTATCGATCTGCTGGCATGAGATACGGTAACCACCCCATGGTGTCTGCTCAATGTCTGTCACCACGTGGAGAGGAAGGATCTCAACACATCCTGTTGCTTCTGCCTGTGCCAAATAATTCTGATCCAGGCTCTTGTGTGCCCCAGAATTCATCCCATACCAAACCTCTCCAGCGATGGCAGATGGGACCCTGGCTCCACACATCTCTTGCCGAACTCTCTTCCAGTCGAGAGCTGATTGAATCAAACTCGGACTCAATTCAGCGCTTGCAGCCCATGCCAGAAAGACTCGTGTGCAGAGATAGTAGGAAGAGGCGAGGATATCCGCAGGAAGCGGTGCAGGTTGAAGAATCGAACGCACTCGTGGGTAGTACACCTCAGCGAACTGCTGATAATCAAGAGCAGGAAACTGGCGTGAGAACAACTCCTGTGTTGGTTGGACGAGCGCGGCGTTATTGACTAAGGACCCCCCTCCGACACCGACACCTGAGAGCACCGTAATCCCATTGCCACTGTGGCGGTCTAAGACCCCGGTGTATCTAGTAATAGGGACATTTTGATTGATCGGGTCAACGGTTGTAGGACTGAGCCATGCCGCTCGTCCATCGGGGTGTTCGTAGGTAGCAAAGGTATTCTGTTGGGCGGTAATGGGCCAGCGCAGCCCGCGTTCCTGCACCACGGTTTGATACCCGGCCTGTCCCAATCGTAGCGCGGTGACTCCGCCACCGAAGCCACTGCCAATGACGACGGCTTCAAGAGACTCATCGTTTGCAGTTGGCTGTGCTCTATTTTCACTCATGGTATCTCCCTTTCTTCACAAGCGTGAGACTTCATTGCATCAGCGAGAAGACGATGGTTGCATGTACAGCGTCTGAGAACAGTGATCGTGTTCAAGCCAGGCTCTGCCCTCCTGTGGGGCAGGGCCCAGGTGAGCGTCTCGAAACCTGACAAAGATTCCTGCCTCGCCTGCCATCCACCAGAGACGCTTTCAAGCGCCCTCCTGGCCCACCTCCGTCATCCTCACCTGCTTGATGGTCGCTGTGTAGCCATCGAAGGAGTACACGGTGGCCCCATCTTCCAACTCTTCGGTGAAGGAGGCCTGGGCGGCCGGTTCAAGCTCGGCGACGAACGGCTGGAGCAACTGTTGCTCAGAGATTCTTCCCCAGCCATATTCCGCCTCAAGCAGCTTCTTCGCTGGCAGGAGGGCTTCCACGGCTGAAGAGCGCAGGAGTTGAGACAGCATAGCAGGATGGGCAAGCAGCTGTTGCACCAATGCCTGATGAGAGCGTTCCTCCTCTGGACCGTTGCCTGGCGTTTCACGAGGTTGAGCCGTGAGGATGGTCTCGACGTCAACGGTGATGCGAAACGTTCGTCGTACGAGAGAAGGGGTCTGTGTCGCCATAGTGATATCCTTTCCTGCTCCATCTCCCACATGAAAGAGGAGATGGGTATTGTCTGATCTCGAGTGTACCGATGCTCGTTCTTCTCAGTTCTCTTACACGGGTGAGATGGCAATGACTTCTCCAGGGGTCGCACTACATCTACTGCGCGGCATGGGGTTCCCGCTTCATAGCCCAGAAAGCAACCTGGCTCTGTGGTTCAACTCCAGCCTCAACGACCTGGAAACCGCGATGCTCATAGAAAGGATTTGCTCTTGAGCAATGAGGACACTTTGAGGGGTTCTGCTCATCATTTTCTCCCTGTTATCCCACACTTTTTCTCTGTTTCCTACCTGACGAGTCAGGACACAACTGATCGTCACGCCTCACGTCGATGTTCATCAAGCAGATCCTTTCTTTTCAAGAAGTTTTGTGACGATGTTTTCACCGACGAGAGCCCTTTAGGTAAGGAATGAGCTCCACTCTGTCCTCTGCGCCCATCCTTCAAAGGTCATCAAGGAGGGAAACATCGTAGATCCTTGCCGGTGTCCATCTCTTTGAAGCTTCTCTTCAACCGGCCAGCGGCACACCGTGGTATCTGCATGTAGTCTAACTGAGAAGGAGGGTGAGATACTGCCTACTAAAGTTCTAAGTGGACGGTGATTTTTGGAGAGGACAAGGGTGAGGAGTGGTGGGCTACAAGAGGTTGAGTGTCCTGGCGCGGACGATGGCCTGGGTGCGGCTCTGCACCCCTAATTTGCCACAGATGTTATAAACGTGCTTCTTCACCGTATTCACGCTCAGGACCAGGTGACGGGCGATCTCACGATTAGATGCCCCGTCAAGCAGCAACCGCAGTACCTCGCGCTCGCGCTCAGTGAACGGCTCCACGAGCGAACGGGGACGTGCTGTGTGGAGAGCGGGGTTCACCCTTGTTTGTTCGCCAAAGGCTGCCAGGAGCGTGGCAACATAACCGGGTACCATACCGCGTGCCTGGGCCAGGCGCAGCAAGGCCAGCATTGGCGTCCCCTCGTCCACGAAGAGGCGCATGTAGCCCTCTGATTCGGCCAGCAGGAGGGCCTGTTCCAGCGTGGAGAGGGCGGCAGTCCGGTCGCCTCGCGCCTGGTGGGCGAGCGCACGCAGCACGAGGATTTCCAGCACACAGTCTCTGCGAGCTTTGGCTTCGGCCTCCCGCAGCAGCCGATCCAGGAGGTGTAGGGCATCCTGGAGAAAAGGAGCCGCCGGATCGTCACGTCCCTGGGTAATGCGCACCCGCGCCAGAACCAGGTACTCGCCCTCGCGAGGATAGCGCAGGTCGTCATCCTCAGTAGAGAGGCCACTTGCATCCGCCCAACGGATGGCTGCTGCCATGTTGCCCTGTGCCAACTCGAGTTGTGCCCGCACTGCAACCCCCTGGGTCACCAGATGCGGAGCGAAGTGCCGCCGCTGGGCCAATTGCGCCAGAGTGTCCAGGGTCGCGAGGGCCGCAGTGGTGTTGCCACGTGCCTGCTGCAGACGGGCCAGGGCAGTGTAGCCGAGCATTGCGGCAGCGGGCTCTATTGTCAGCATCTCGTTGATCAGCGCCATGCCTTGCAATAGGTGCTGTTCAGACGCATCCAGGTCGTTCCACTCGCACAGCAGATCGCCCAGGCCGAAATAGTAGTAAAGACTGCCGAAGATGATTTGCAACCCCTCCGGTCGTGGAACCGCCTGCACCACCTGCCGATAGGTGGCCGCAGCAAGCCGGAGCCTGCTTTGCAGGACGTACAGCCGCGCCAGCAGGCAGATACTGTGCACAGCTGCAAACGGGTTGTCCGAGGTGCGTATCAACACACCCGCGGCTGCGACCTCATGTTCGGTGGCGAGTGTCACATCCCCACTGAGCTCGTAGGCGCGGGACGCAACCAGGATAGCACCTGAACGGGGGATGACCTCCGCTTCCGGCAACAGCGCGAGCGCCTGGCGTGCGAGGGAGACAGCGTGCTCGACATCCCCAGAGATACCGGCAATGGCCGCACGGTTGCCGAGCACCCAGCCCAGGAGGGTCCGTTCCCGCTCGGCAGGCATCCTCTCCTGGATACACCGTTCGGCCTCCTGCAGGAGTTCCTCGGCCGCCTCAAATTGACTGGTGAATATAAGCAATAAGGCATAGTACACACACAGGAATGGGCGTGCGCGTACCAGTGCCTCGGGGAGGGCGTTCATCCACCCAAGTACCGTATCGATCTGACCATGGAGCGCAACGGCGAGCGCAATCGGTTCGATCAAGCGGGCAGCGAGCTCGGCATCGGGAACAGCCAGCGCGTGCTGCACCGCTTCAGCAAGCAAATCGTGCTGCTCGTACCAGGCGCTGGCACGGCGGTGCAAGACGGGCAGTAACGTAGACTCCATCTGCTGCAGGTGGCGGCGCAGCATCTCGGCAAACAGGTGGTGGTAGCGGTACCAGCTCCGCTCGTCGTCGAGGGGGACCACAAACAGGTTCGCGCGGTCGAGCGCTTCCAACATCGCCTGGCTCCCCTCCTGCTCTGTCACGGCATCACAGAGCGGTCCGCTGAGGCGTTCCAGGATCGAGGTGTGCAACAGAAACTGCTGCACCGAGGCATTCTGCCGTGCGAGCACCTCTTCGGAGAGGTAGTCGAGCACATAACGATGACTGCCGGTGAAGGCTGCGAGAAACTCAGAGACATCAGTTCTACCTTGCAGCGAGAGGGCGGCCAGTTGCAGGCCAGCAATCCAGCCCTCCGTGTGACGCTCGAGCGTGGCGATGGCCTCGGGAGGAAGGTCCAGCCCCATCACGGCCCGCAGAAACGTGCTCGCTTCGGCGGTTCCAAAGCGTAAGTCGGCGGCACGCAATTCGGCGAGACGTCCACCTGCCCGCAGCCGTGTCAGAGAGAGTGGCGGGTCAGCGCGGGTGGCCAGGATGAGGTGCAGCTGCGGAGGCAGGTGCTCCAGCAGGAAGGTCATCCCCCGCTGAATGGGGTCGGCGGTGATGGTGTGGTAGTCATCCAGCACCAGGACAACATCTCCTCCCTCACGGCTCATGAGGTCATTCGTCAGCACGGCCAGCACGGTCTCCGGTGGCGGGGGCTGCGGCGTGTGCAGCATCGCGAGTGCGGTTGTCCCCATCTGTGCATCCAGCGTCTGCAAGGCGGCAATCAGGTAGGAGAGAAAACGGGTGGGATCGTTGTCCTGCGCTTCCAACGAGAGCCAGGCGACCGGTGTGCGCGTGGAAGCCCGCCATTGGGCGAGCAGCGTCGTTTTGCCGAAGCCCGCAGGCGCTGAAACGAGGGTGAGCGCGCCCGCCACGCCCTCCTGGAGTCGCTCGACGAGGTGGGAGCGGGCCACGAGCTGCACACGGGAACGGGGCACATGGAGTTTGGCGGAAAGCAACGGGTCACGGTGCACGCTCGCCCTGGCAGGTGGGACGGGGGTGACGTCTGCTCCCACGGCTGGTGCATCGACCGTTGCCCAGGAATGCAGTCGGTCCTGCACGCGCTCATCCGATGGCATGTGGGCGGATGCTTCACGTAGAGGGGACGATTCAGCAGCCATGAGGAAGGCTGCGATCTCCTCCAGCCGAGCTAGTGTGAGGTCAGTGGTCCGACCCAGGTACTTCTTCACCATCTTTTCGCCGACCCTGCGGTAGGCGTACCAGTACCTGTCACCACGTTGTCTGGACTCCTTGCGCACGGTCAGCTGACCGTGCGGACCCTGAAAGGTAAATGAGGGGACGGAGTCGAGCCAGGCGAACCATGCACGGCCACCAGGGGTGATCGTGAGGAGTCGCTGGCTCCGATGTTCGCGGAGTTCGTAGACCTCCCGTTCTGAGGACCAGGTCAGGCGGTACTCGGCTGCTTTTGGCATGACATGCGCACCTGCCCCTTCTTGTTGCTACCCAACGGTTCTTTCGAAATGAGTATACCTGTTGGGTAGCACAAGTGCAAGAGACTTGTTCCTCTGCTTATCAGCAGGGTTTCAGCCGAATGGTAAGGAAGGCGCATGTAGAATCTGAGCTTACCTTGTTCTAGATGCGTAACGCTCAAACAGGGAGTCACATTATTCGAGGTGCTTGTTGCGTAGGAAGAATGCAACAAGCATCTCGAATAATGTGACTCCCTGGATAAGAGCCGTCCTCCAGTTCCTCAAGGAGAGAGGGCGCCCGCGGTGTCCACTTGAGCATGGTGCGTGCTCTGGCTCCGCTGATCTGCTGATTGAGCAGCAGCGCATCCACCAGCGGTCCAAGCATTAGCAACTCCTTTTGCATACCAGTGGGCTGTCATGCCCATAGACAAATGGGTACATCGAGCATAAAGGACAACTTGTCTTCTAATGGATAAACAATCCAGCAGCAATGAGCACAGCCGCCAGCGCACGCGGTAGCGGGTGCAGCCAATCTTTCGGGGTCAGCAGCAACACACTCACGACACTGTAGAGACACACGACGATACTCAGGAGCAGCACCAGTTGCGCAGCCCCAGGTGTACTCCCGGCCAGGAACGCCCCTACAAGAGTGAACAGCCCGGTAAAGTACAACTCCATGTTGGCCAGCAGCAGATTGAGCAGCAAGCGTCGATCCCAATACGCGTTGGGGGCTTTCATCCCGGCGCGAATGGGGCGGATTGCTCCCAGGGAATACGCAGCGGCATCAAACAACATCAATGCAGCACCAGCGTAGAACAGAATCGAAGCGGAAAGACTCATGAGCTTTCTCCCTTCCTCATGATGTTATAGATTTGCCTAAGATCGTTTTCCGATCTAAGATCGGAAAATAAGAAGATAAAGTATTCAGGAATTGCTTTGCCAGGCGTGCAACAGATCAGAGACCGTCTGCTCTACAATGCGCCTCGCGCGCTGTTCTCCTCCGGCAATGCGTCCAGCCATCGTCAAGGTAATCAAGCCGTGGACTGCTCCCCAGAGGGCATCAATGGCGGCATCTGGCTCTGCAAGGTCTACCTGCTTCTGTTGCGTCCAGGAGAGGAGCGTGTCTCGCAGCAGGGCAAAGATGGCGCGTGCTTCCGTGGGCGTCTCGGCATGCGTAAAGCTGACTCCTCCAAAACCATACATGACTTGATAGAGTTCGGGACAGCGAAAGGCAAAGGCCCAATAGGCCCGCGTCATGGCGAGTAACCGTTCCTCTGGTTGAGCGTTGGGGGCTTTGGCCGTTTGCATAGCTGCCAGCATGCCTTCAAATCCCCGATAGACCAGAGCCATGAGAATGGCTTCTTTGTTGTCAAAGTACTCGTAGATGGTGGGCTGGCTGTATTCGATACGATCGGCAACCTTGCGCGTGGTGACCGCTTGCCAGCCTTCCTCAATGGCAATCTGGCGTGCAGCCGAGAGGATACTCTGCCGAATCGCCTGCTTCTCTCGCTCTCGTCGCTGCTGAGTGCCCATCTCAATTTCCTTTCGTCGATCACATTTCTATCGTCTATCGGAATTATAGCAGCGATCGTACTGTTTGTCAAGAGGAAATGAGACGAGTTTGGGACTTTGGCATGGTCGTCCTGGTGTGCTGGAGTGGCTTAAGGAGCACAAAATCCTATAGAGGCGTGTATAATGGGGCGTAGTGATAATAGCATAGAATGCAAATACATTTTGAGAGAACTGAAAGGCTGCTAATAGAAAAAATGGACATAAATGCTCTCTGGTACGTCGATGGGCGCTGGCTGCACCCCAACGAGGCGACGATCTCGCTCAACGATGTCGCGGTCCTACGCGGGTACAGCGCCTTCGAAGCGCTGCGCACGTACGATCGGCGTCCCTTTCACCTGCACGACCACCTGGAGCGGCTGTACCACTCGGCTGCATTGATCGAACTGCACCTGCCCTACGCGCGCAAGTTTATCGGCGATCTCGTACACGAGGCGATCGAGCGCAATCCATACAGGCACGCGTCGATCCGCCTGCTCGTCACGGGCGGCGAGAGCGAGGATGGCGTTATGCCGGCGGCCAAACCTGTGCTGGCCGTGATGATCACGCCGTTGGGCGAGCGCGATATGGAGCGTTTCGCAAAGGGCGTCAACCTGATTATCAGTTATCTGCAGCGCTCTATGCCGGAGGCCAAGACGTCCAACTATGTAGCAGCGATCCGTGCCCTCAAGGAGGCCAACAGGCGCGATGCGACCGATGCGCTCTTCGTCAACGAGCACGACCACGTGCTGGAAGGGACGCGCAGCAATTTCTTCGTCTTTCGCGGTGATACGCTGGTGACGCCCGGCGTCGGCGTCCTGCTCGGCGTCACGCGCAGGGTCGTACTGGAACTGGCGGAGGGGCGCTTCCCCATCGAGGAGCGCCCGATCCACCTCAATGAACTCTCCGAGGTCGACGAGGCGTTTATCACCTCGTCGTCAAAGGAGATCACGCCCGTTGTGCGCATCGACGATGTTGTGATCGGAGATGGCAGGCCCGGCCCACGCACCTACGAACTGGAGGAGCGCTTCATCACTATGGTCGAGCGGGGCACGTTCTAATTGTTTATTTCACCGCTGATGGCACACCCTGCGCGACCTCAGCGAAAGCCGCGTCGATGATCTGCAACGCCTCCTGCAACTGCTCGTCCGTAACCGCGAGGGGGACGAGCGCGCGTATCACATTATCGTACATACCGGCCTTGATCAGGACCAGGCCATGTTTATGGGCAGCGGCCATAATCGCGTTCGTGGTGGCGACGTCCGGCTCGCGGGTGGCGCGATCCTTGACCAGTTCCATAGCGACCATGCCGCCGAGGCCGCGCACCTCGCCGATGCAGGCGTAACGCTCCTGTAGCTCCGAGAAGCGCTTCAGTATGACGGAGCCGATCTCGCGCGAGCGCGCCGCCAGGTCTTCGCTTTCATAGATGTCGAGCACCGCCAGCGCCGCCGCGCACGAGACAGGATTGCCGCTATAGGTGCCGCCCAGCATGCCGGGAGGTGGTGCGTCCATAATGTCGGCGCGTCCGACGACGCCACTGATGGGCATGCCCGCGCCCATCGACTTGGCGATGGTCATGAGATCGGGAACGACGCCATCGTGTTCGACGGCGAACATCTTGCCCGTGCGGCAGAAGCCGGTCTGGATCTCGTCGGCGATCAGCAGTATGCCGTATTCGTCGCAGAGCGCCCGCAAGTCGCGTAAGAAGCCGGGAGGGGAGATCATAAAGCCGCCCTCACCCTGCACCGGCTCGATGACAATGGCGGCGACCTGGTCCGGCGCAACCTCGCCGATGAACATGCGCTTCAGCTCCTGAATGCAGTAGTCCGCAGCGGCCTCTGGCGTCATATTCATACGATAGGGATAAGGAAACGGCGCGCGATAGACCTCCGGCGCGAAAGGACCAAAACGATACTTGTAGGGCTTCACCTTAGCGGTCATCGTCATCGTCATCAGCGTACGACCGTGATAGGCGTTGTCGAAGGTGATGATCGCCGGTCGCCCGGTGGCGTAGCGTGCGATCTTGACGGCGTTCTCGACGGCCTCCGCGCCGCTGTTGAGGAAGAGCGCCTTCTTGGGAAAGTCGCCGGGGACTAGCTTGCTGACACGTTCGGCCAGCGTGACGTAGGACTCGTACATCATAACACTGAAGCAGGTGTGGGTGAAGTTCTCCACCTGGGCGATGATGGCCTGCTTGACCTGCGGGCGCGAGTGCCCCACGTTCATAGTCCCGATCCCACCGGCGAAGTCGATGAAGCGATTGCCGTCCACGTCTTCGATGACGGCTCCATCAGCCCTGGCCGCGAAGACATTCAGCGTGGAGGCAACGCCACGTGCTACGAACTCCTGGCGCCGTGCCAGCAAGTCACGCGATTTTGCTCCGGGTATGTCGAAAGAAGAAATATTGTCGGTCATGGTTGCCTCCTGAGTGAATAGAGCGTAGGTGTGCTAGATTACGTAATGCGAGGTCGGCATTTCCTGCCTCTATGTCATTCTACCATATGCCAGCCGCCTTTATCCTGAGCCCACCGCTTTTTATTCCTGACCTGAGGCGGTATAATGGGTGATGTGCGGCGCAAGAACGGCGCGAATATTAAGAGAGGAGGGCGGCTCTCCCGTTATGCAGAGTCAAGAGATTGAGGGCTATTTTCAGAATCTGGGCGATGAACTGGAGCTGCGCGGGTGCGAGCGTCCCATCAGAATCATGGTCGTGGGTGGTGTTTTTATGTTGCTCATGGTGAAGAACAGGAAAGCGACCGAAGATGTAGATATCGTCCTGCTCGATTTTCCCGACACAACGAAGCCCACGCCGGTGACGAGCGCCTTTAAAGCCGCCGTAAATGCAGTAGCGAGCAGGCATCACCTGAAGCGAAAATGGATGAACGATGACGTCGCGTACTTTATCATGGATATGGCGCCCGATCCGCAGCCACAGCTCTGGCGCGAGTTCAAGAAGCTGCACGTCTACCTGCCGACCAGAGAATACATCCTGGCGCTGAAACTGATGGTATTCCGGCAGAAGGATATGAACGACGTGGCGGCACTGCTGGAAGAACTGCAGGTGACAACGCGCGAAGCGGTCCAGGCGATCGTCGATCGCTTTATCCCCGATAAGCGCTGGCAGGAGCATTATCTTCTGGATCAGACGCTCGATGAATTGTTTTAATGGGGCGATTCTGCAATCGACCAGAAAGAAATTGTGTCTACCTATTCTCTTTTTCCCTACTCTTATGTTACAATGGAGATTGGGAGCATAGAATTATGTTGAAGACCTTAGAGGCGCTACAAACGATCAGCATTTCCTACCGGGAGATCCTTGCAGGAGAAGACCCGTGGGTCGCGCTGGGAAATTTCTTGAATGACTTCTTCGGCAACTACCCGGAGCGGCGCGCGGAACTGGTGCGCGATCCCCTGCAAGAGCCAGTGGGCTCTACCGCAGAGGAGCATCGCTGGGCCGTCTTTTGTGCTGCGACCGTTGAGTACCTCTGCCAGAAGTATGCTCTCGCCTGTCCCGCATGGGTACACGATCCGGCCTACGACCTGGCTGAACCGTGGTACTATTCGCCGGGTGCTCACAAGCTTCATGTGCGCGCGCGGCTCGAAAGAGAGACGCCGGAGCCATTCACCCGGCGCAACATCTTCTGCGGGAACAGAATGTTTGTCAACAAATACGAGCTGGCTACCGAGCGGCTACAGCTTCAACCGGCCTGAGAGATGACGCTCTCTAGTATGCTAGAGTATACAGGCAGCCAGGAACCTTCCTGGCTGCTGTTTTGTGGGCGTGGGGATGGAAGGATGCCTGCGTTACCTGTGGTTGTTGATCTGCACCCGTATTCCCGCAGAGCCGGGCCGCCACGGCGTCGCTGTGCTCGCCAATGGGACGGGATAGGCGTTGCCGCCACGCACAATCAACGGCGCGGGAACGAAGACATTCTGAAATGTGATAGAGATCAGAATGCTGGAACAGACCAGGGCCAATAGTATGCCGGTGATCAAGAGCCCCATAACGCGAGGCGCCAGGAGCCTCCTGAGTCTGCCAGAAGGCAGTGAGTCGACAGATTGGTGTAGCTGCATTTTAGTTTTCCCCCAGGACGTAAGAGAATACGTACATTTGCCTAAAATGTTTGATATGGTAGCGAGTGGTCTACATAATGTAACGTTTGATAGGCTCAAGTATAAAAATAGTGAGAAAATGGGCCAGTCATATATGTGCGTGTCGCTCCCTGGTTGAGGCCGTATAATCCTGCATTCCACCCGCAAAAAGATCGTCGCACAACGTCACAATTTAATGAATTTGTATCACACAAGCCAAAGGGCTTGACAAAGCCTCTAACTAAGTGTAATATGCATATAGGTGTTAGTTTACATATAGCTGCACTGGAACCACCATGAAACAACGATGCTGAAGTATGGCAGAGGATGCCGCTGCCTGGTGGATAACGTATCAAAGATCTCTTTTGTAGAGACGCAAGTAAGTACATAGGCTCCGTTGCTCTGAAAAGCAGCGGTAAGCAAATTAGATTAAGGAGAAAATCAATGGCACAGAATCTGGTAAGTGAAGCAACATGGAATTGGACACGGTCCCTGAACGACACCAACAAAGCTTTTACAGAGAGCGCGGTTGCCACACAGGAGCGTGGTCTGCGCTATGGTCAGAGCGTTTTCGAGAATGGCCTTGAAGTATTGAAGAGCCAGACGCAGGAAACGCGCGCGTTGACGGAGAAGCTGGTAGAGCAGACGCACAGGGAGCAAGAGGCATTCAAGGGCCTGACCCAGGAAGCCGTCGAGGCATACGTCAACTTTGTCAACAGCACATTCTCTTACTACCGGCAGGCATTCGGTTCCACCTGGTCACTCGCGTGGCAGGGTGTGGAAGCAGCGCAGAAGATGCTACGTGAGGGCGTAGATGCGGCCCAGGCGACAGTTCTCGAAAGTCAGAAGGCTGTTCGCTAGCCTGTTTTATGCTCGTAAACAGTCATTTTAGCATGTTAATGCTATAGGGGGAGTGCGGCGTAGAGATCAACTGCACGTGCAGTAGATTTCTACGTCGCACCCATTTGTGTTTTAGCAGGATTCATCCGTAGAGGTAGTTTCAGGATATCGTACCGAACGTTATGAAATAATGTACAATAAGAAGGCGTTAAAGTCAGCTTGTATCCCTTGTTTTCTGTTATGTATCATTAACAATGTTTGATATGATGCCTCGTTTCAGTCAGTCCTACGAAAGAAACCTGTATAGAGAGATTTTGTGAGGCTAAGAAATGAGACAGTACACCTACACCGGCCCGACCGATGAGTGCCCGTACTATGTATATGTTCCCCGAAGGTACCAGACCGGTGATACTGTTCCGTTGTTGGTGATGCTGCATGGGTGTTCACAAAAGGCTGTGGATTTCGCCGCTAACACTCACATGAATGAATTAGCGGAGCGCTACAATTTTATTGTCGTCTATCCACAGCAGGTGCGTTCCGCCAATGACTATGGCTGCTGGAACTGGTTTAAGCCCGTCAATCAAGCGCGCGACAGCGGGGAGGTGGCGCTTATTGCTGGCATTGTGCGGGCGGTCCTGCGCGAGACGGCGCAATGGAGGATCGACGCGCGCCGCGTCTACGTCGCGGGCATCTCCGCTGGCGGCGCGATGGCTGGCATTCTGGGTGCGACCTATCCGGATCTCTTTGCGGCGATTGGTGTTCATTCCGGCGTGGCGTATAAGAGCGCGGCGAATGCGGCGAGTGGCCTGTGGACCATGCGGCGTGGTGGCCGGGACCCCGATCGCCTGGGCGCGCTTGTCCTCACGGCTATGGATAGCCGGGTACGTGTGATGCCGACGATCGTCTTTCATGGCACTAAAGATTTTACCGTCTCTCCTACCAATGGTGCCCAGGTCATCCAACAGTGGATGCAGGCGAATATACAGGCGTCTCACAAGGGCTACGTTGCAGATCTTCTGCGCCCCGCCAGGACCGTGACGGGCAAGGTGCCAGAGGGTCACTCGTACGTAATCCAGAGCTGGGACGATGTTCATGGACGGGAGATACAGGAGTACTGGCGGGTCAATGGCATGGGACACGCCTGGTCGGGTGGGAGTGGTGGCTCTTATATGGACCCGAAGGGACCGGACGCAAGCGAGGCCATGTATCGCTTTTTTATACAGCATGCGCTCAAGCAAGAAAAACGACTCGCCCCGGTCGCTGCGACCAGGCGCCCCTCCTTCTGGAAGAAGCTATTTCATAAGGTGGTAGATTTTTTGTACGAAAAGAAAGAGGAATAACTTTCCCGTAGGGCCGTTCCTGAAAGTGCCTCTACGGGAAAGATAAGCAATGATGTCCCGCGCGGGAGGACGCTACACCATATAGAGGCCACCGTTGATGTTGAGAGTATGCCCCGTGATATAGTCCGCGTTCTCGATCAGGAAGCGCACGCCTCTGGCTATGTCCTGGGGCTGGGCAAAGCGGCCCAGAGGTATTTTTGCCAGTGCCGCCTCTCTAGCGCGTTCCGGCATGCCTGCCATCATATCTGTTTCAGTGAAACCCGGAGCGACCGCGTTGACCGTTATGTTGGAGCGAGCCAGTTCCAGGGCCGCTGTTTTGGTGAAGCCGATAATGCCGGCTTTAGCGGCTGAATAATTCGCCTGGCCAAAGCTTCCCGTCTCGCCGTTCATGGAGGTGATGTTAACGATATTGCCGCTCTTCTGCGCCAGAAAATGGGGCAGCGCTGCTTTCACTGTGTAGAAATAGCTATTCAGGTCTGTCTGGATAACTGTGTTCCAATCGTCTGGCGTGAGGTTCTTCATCGAACGGTCGATATTGATGCCCGCATTGTTGACAAGTACATCGATGCGTCCAAAGGCCTTGATCGCTTCTTCAATGAGATGAGCTGCCTGCTCCGAATCAGCTACATCGGCCTGGACAGCGATGGCTCGCGGGGAGCCATTCTTCATAAGGGACTCGACTAACTCTTCGGCTGGTCCCTTACTGCGAGAGTAATTGACGACGATGTTAGCTCCGTGCGATCCCAACTCTTCCGCTATACCACGTCCTATTCCACGCGATGCGCCTGTGATAACAACCGTTGCGCCTGCCAATTTAACCATTTGACCACGTCCTTTCTTTGTAAGCAGTAAATAGTAAGACTACTCTACATTGATTTCTTCTTACTTGACTGGCTTCTAGAAAGATAACCTCGTAGTATCACAAAAGAGTCACTAGAATCGACCTGCGTATCACGACGTTATCACGTCACTGTGAATTTGATAAGGAAAGGTGCTGTATAATGTAGTAGGAGTGGGAGAGAGAGGCAGCCGCGCCTGGTAGGGATCGCAGTGCAGAAGCCGCTATCTCTACTACAAACGTATTTTATCGTTGTGCCACCCTTTAATGGGAGCGCTGCTCCAACCATGTGCGCAGTGCGGGCCAGAGTTCCGTCCTGGCCTCCGAGCCTGTCACCAGGCCGACATGTCCGGCATCGCGTACGATAAATTCTTTGTCCTTACTGCCCACCAGATGCATGATGGCTTCGGTTTGAGGAAAGGTGCAGATGTGATCCCTTTTTCCAGCGATATTGAGAAGCGAGCAGGTGATCTTTGACAGATCTACCCGCTGCCCGCGCAGGGTGATCTCGCCCTTTATCAATTTGTTATGCTGGTAGAAGTCGTGAATCCACTGGCGGAAAGCGTCGCCGGCGAATGGAATACTATCGTTCACCCATTTGTTCATCGCCAGCCAGGTATCCAGCGATTTGTCCTGCATGATGCGGTCCCACAGTGTGACGTAGGTGCCTATGTAGTTGTTGGTCGGTTTGAGCATGCGGGTTCCTATGTCGATCAGGGCGCCGGGGACGTTCCCGAACGCCTCGACGATGCGGTCCGCATCGAAGTAGCGTTCGTTGGTCCAGAGGGCGTAGAGACCGAGATGCTCGGGCGCGAAGTCTATGGGACAGGTCACCAGGATCAGGTTCTTCGGCTCCATGTGTGATGAGAGCGCGGTGTACATGGCAGTCATGGTGCCGCCCATACAGTAGCCGAGCAACGAGAAGGTCTCCGCGTGAGAGGTGCGCAGGACCTTCTTCACGGCGCGTGGAATGTAGTCCAGCACGTAGTCATCGAACGTAAGGTGCCGGTCCTCGTCGCCGGGAACACCCCAATCGAGCAGGTACACATCGAAGCCCTGCTCCACCAGGTATTCGATGAGGCTATTGCCCGGCAGAAGATCGAGCACGTAGGGACGGTTGATCAGCGCGTATACCAGGAGCAATGGGACTGGATAGCGCTTCTCTTTGTAGGGAGCGTAACGGTAGAGCCTGGCCTTGTTGCGGGTCCAGATCACCTCTTTGGGCGTCTGGCCGGTCTCAGCGCGGGCCCCCTCCAGGATGATCTGCATGCCTGCTTCGTACTTTTTCAAGGTGACTTCAAGGTCGGCCAGTTCGGTGCCTTCCTGACTCATTGTCATATCCAGTCTCCGTCAGATGGTTTTTTTTCCCTCCATCAGGAGGTTGCGCCTTCCGTTTCCGGTGCTTTCTCAGGCGTAGACTTAGCTCTGGATGCCCGGCGCTGAGGGGTTCTAGCCGGCGCTGGTGGAGCAGGTTGGGGCGTTCCCATCTCTCTAAGGAGGGAAAGGAGCTGGTCCAGCTTGTTCTCCACGCCGTCCAGGCGCTTCTCTAAGTCTCCTGTGGCATCGTTCTTCGCCAGGGTGCCTGACAGCTCACTCAGCTTGCCCTCGACACCATCGAGCCGCAGATCGAGTTCTTGAATGGCATCGAGTTTTTGCAGGGCAGGTGCTATCTCACCAGATTTGCTCTCGATGGCGCTCAAACGCAAATCGAGCCCTTGCAGCGCATCGAGCTTGTGCAAAGCGGATGGAATCTCATTGAGCTTGCCTTCAACGCCGCTCAAACGCGGATCGAGCCCTTGCAGCGCATCGAGCTTGTGCAATACAGGTGGCAGTGTGTCCAATCTGCCTTCGATGGCGGTGAGGCGCGGGCTGAGATCTTGCAGGCTATCGATCTTCTGAAGAGTTTCTGGGAGCCGCTGGAGCTTGTCCTCCAGGCTCTCCAGGTGATTGGCCAGCATGCGGATAGACTCGAGCGTCGCGACATGGGGGAGCTGGCCCTGGAAGTCCTCGAAGGCGTCCTGTATCCAATCCACCTTGCTATCCAGCGCAACGATAATCTCGGCTACGCGGGCGAGATCGGCGCGCGTCGTGAGCTGCAGGTGGCTGAAGTAATCCTCGTTGAGGCGGCGGAACGTTTTATAGAAGGTGGTGTAGCTCTCCATGTAACGATTGGCGGCCTCGACGAACTTCTCGGTTCCGATAACCTCTTCTAACGCCTTCGACCAGATCTCGTTCGAGGAAGTATACCATTGTTTGAAGAAGGCGACCGGATCGATCGCTACCCCGTTCAAGAGCTTCTGTCGTGCCTCTTCCATAACCTCTATCCAACGCGTTGTCATGCCGAGCGGATCGACGCCCAGCTCCTGGGATTGGCGCCAGATGTCGCCCGTGGTCTCGAACCACTTTTTCCACGTCCCGCCGGGGTCCAGCGCTGCAATGGAATCTCCCGCTTCCTGCCCATCTTCGACAGCCTTGAGCCAGGAGCGATAAAGGCCATAAGGGTCCACATGATTTTCCCTGGTTCCCGCCAGGATGTCTGACCATACTTTGGAAGAGGTCTCATACCATTGTTTCCAGACCTCCTCGATCTGGTCCAGGGAGTTGCTGCTTCTGGTTTCCTCTGACATGTTGAGAAACCCTCCTTTCTGCATTGAGACCTTGTTCTACTCTACCACATTATGCCATAGGTGTCGCTTTGTTCAGCGTCTGGCGATAGTAGGTGAGAGGCAGGTGCAGAAAGTCTACGTAGGCCCTGGCAGCCTCCTGCGTGAGATCCTGGAACTGCTCTTGCTGCCTCTGCGTCTCCTCGACTATCTCCTGTGCCAATGAGCGCATGTCCTGGGCGGAGTTCTTAAGGACCTCGATGCCGTCATTGAAGATGCTCTGCGCGAGGCGCAGATTGCGGTCGTAGGCAGCAACATTCGTATTGACGACGTTTTGCAAGATCTCGGCCTGTCTGTCGGGTTTCTCGACGATCTCTTCGGCCAGGTCGCGCGCCGCATCAGCGTGGCTCTTGAGCACGGCCAGGCTGTTCTCGAAGACACCCTGCGCGAAGCGGACATTACGCTCCTGGGCGCTCATGATGCTGGTTGTGATCGCGCGGTTCATGTCATTGAGGGACCTGGCCATGCGCCAGGCAGCCTCATTTAGTTTATTCTCTGCCATTGTTGTTGCCTTTCAACTGTGAAAAATGCCAGCAGCTCATTCACCAGTGTGCTTTTGCTGACTCTGAGCGGAATCGGACCACGATGACTCGTTTGCCTCATTCCTCTCCTCGGATTTTTCTTTATCTTTCTGGGTTGATCGTCCTGTGTAGAGCTGGAAAAAAGTATCCATCATTCTCTGATACTGGTTCAGAGACTCTGCCCAATATTTCAGGTACGACTCCCCAGTCGCCGTGATTGAATAGACGCGCCTGGCTGGCCCCGTCTCGGAGGTATCCCAACTGGAACTGACCATGCCGTCTTTCTCCATTTGGCGCAATGTCCGGTAAAATGTGCCTGGGTTCATCATGGTGAAGCCAAAGGTTCCCATCTTCTCCATCAGCTCGTAGCCGTAAGAGCTCCACTGCCGTAGCATCAGGAGAAGAATTGGGACAACCCAATTCTTTGACCAGGCCTCGGTCGCTGCATTGCGCGGCTCTTGTCCCCTGTTCTCTTCGTTCTCTTCTGTCATAGCTCTCCCACAGGAATGCATGTATACGCTTACCCCCTATACAGTGGACAGGCATATATATGCATTCTACACTTAGATGAATTCCCTGTCAAGTGACGGTTCTTACCGGATTATATTACCACATATTAGAAGGTTTTGGGCACAAAAGCAGAGACCTGCGAGGACGCTTGCCACGCGACTGCATCCATCTGCTTCTGGATGGTCTGCAAGAGCTCTTCCTGTACCAGGTCGATGTCCTGATCGCCATTGACCTCGGCTAGCTTGTTTTGTTGGTTGTAGTAGTCAAGCAGCTGGATGGTCTCGCTGAAGAAGATATCCAGGCGCTTCTGAATGGCCTCGCCAGTATCGTCGGAGCGCTGATAGAGTTCGCTGCCATCGATATCGCACACGCCAGAAACCTTTGGAGGCTTCGAGGTGATATTGTAGACGTGCTGATTGGCGCGACAAATATATCTGCCCGAGAGCCTGCTGAGCAATTGCTGGCGTGGCACGTTGAGGTAGATGCCCAGGTCGATCTTTCGTTCGATCTTTTGCAGTCCCTCGTCGAGCGCCTGTGCTTGGAGAATGGTGCGTGGGAAACCATCGAGGAGAACGCCCTGTGTGTCTGCCATATTGCTGATACAATTGAGTACCATGGAGATGGTGATCTCGTCGGGAACCAGTTCGCCACGGTCCATAAATGCCTTTGCCTTCAGCCCAAGCTCGGTCTTCTCGCCGATCTCGTCGCGAAATAGATCACCGCTTGCGAGATGGAATATTCCCAGCTTCTGGGCCAGTAGATCTGCCTGTGTTCCCTTCCCAGATCCTTGCGCTCCGATCAATACAATATTCATGCTTTTTCCTCCCCATAGAGACTCAGTTGACGCTACCGAGCGCCCATTCCTCTATGATTAAAACCAGGGTAGTATGCATAACTCTGCATACCAGGATACTACGCATTACATGACTATAAGTGTTGATGGACGTTTGTTCACCCCCTGGTCGACAGAAGGATCCGGAGTGTGTTGATGTCAGGGGGCGGCTGACACCTGTCGCTCCCTTGCTGTCGATTGCCGCATGAGATGCCTATGTCTGTTTTGCTCTCTCCTATAAAAAGATACAGATATGTTCTCACAGATGTTTCACAAGAACCTGCTGCAAGTTCACGACTCCATCACACATCCGCTGTGCTTTTGCACGAAGAACAATTGCTCAGTAATCGCCAGATATGCATGCAGCAAGGGTGCTGGGGTCAACCCCGCTAAAGCCGGCTTTTCTGAAAACTCTTGACATGAAATGCATATATATGTTACATGCATAGTGTGAGCAAATTGTGATAACCTGCGACTGATGTGTGGTATGACTACTAAAAATAGGAAAAACATAGGACATCTATACTATAGGGTGCAATTTGCACCTATGTCAAGTGGTGCCACATCGGTTTTATCAAGGAACACATATGAGATGCAGCGATTCCCACCCATGTCGCGCGGCTGGAAACCTCTTTGCCGCACGACCTGTTTGTTGTACCATTCCGAGTCCTCTTTGGAACATCTTTCTTTCTCCTCACAGAATTGCTACCCACAGCCCTTGACAAGCTGTGCATATATATGTATACTGCATATATATGCAAAATAACGACAATGGTGTCAGCAGATGCATATGATTCATATAGTCGGGGCTAGACGTTGTTGGGGTGCAGGTTATCACAATAGTTGAGCGACCAGTCGTACGCTCGAGTGATATTGGTGTTCTATCAGGGGATGAAGGTATGAGCCAGTCTACGAAGAAGTTAGCGCCATTACCGGCGATAGGAGAGCAGGCGACCCTCTCTCGGGTCATCACAGAGCACGACATCGCGCTCTTTGCCGAGGTAAGTGGCGACAGAAATCCTATTCATCTTGATGCGGAATACGCTGAGCGCTCGCTCTTTGGAAAACGTATTGCACATGGTTTCCTCATCGGGTCGTTAATATCAGCCGTTCTGGGCAATGTACTCCCCGGACCTGGCAGTATTTACCTGGGGCAGACTCTGAAGTTCCTCGCTCCTATTCACATTGGCGATGAGATAACTGTTCTGGTCAAGGTAGTTGCCGTGCGCGAAGACAAACGCATCATCACGCTGCACACCCAATGCTCAAATCAACATGGCAATCTGGTGCTCAGTGGTGAGGCAACAATTAAATTTACGCGAGAACTTGAGGCGGCTTGATGCTTAAGCCCTCTCGTGTTTCTTTTTCTATGTCGTCTCTTTAGTATGGCCTCTAGTTTCCTTTCACTTTCTCTCTCGAGGGTGGTAACAACTGAATCAGGACACGTAAAGGTTCGTAGATGTGATATGCCTTTGCCCGGTCACGGACGGTCGGAGACGTATCGCGTCTGGCCCCTACGAAGCGAGCGTATCCTGATTCAGTTGTTATCACCATCTTCCCTCTTACGCTAGCTTCACCCTGCTCTGCCTCCGCGCTGTTCCCGAACTTTTGTCGGGAAAACAAAAGCTCGGGATAACTCATGTGGCCTCTATGATCCTGTTAGTTCTGCTCTGACCGTACAGCATCGAGCAGGGAAGGTCCTGCCTTCAAGAGGTGGTCCAGGGTGCTCCTGCGCACCCGGTATGCCTGCCTCTTCCCACGATGAGGAAGGATGATTGCTTCTAGCAGACCCAGTGAGATCCAGCGACGCACGGTTGTCGTATCGACGCGTAGCCGCTGCGCCACTTCGCGGATCGTCAAGAGGTCATTTTTCGCTGAAACTGGCCCTTGCTCCATCTCTTCTTCCTGATCATACGAGGGTTTTAAAGCTTGACGTGGCATAGAATACTCCCTTTTCTGTATAGTAAGATACCGCTTCTATTTATGTGATCTATGTTGAAAGACATACATCACTTTACATCTTCTTCTCTCCACTATAACACGCGACACCAAAAAATCGATCTTCTTTTTGTGTTAGCGAGACGTGGAGTTTTCATAAAGAATAAATTCAACGCAGCTAATATCACCTCCTTTTGCGCAAGGAGAATAATTTCGGTGCTCGCATAGATGGCGCGTAGAGCCTCCACTGCAGAGAGGGCAAAGATAAAGTCGCCAGGAGCATTAGCGCTCAATAACGTGATTTTGCGCACACCAGAAATCTTTTCAACTTGCGAACGAAACATGTGTGAAAAACTCCTTCCTCTTATAAGCATAACAGAGAGCAAAAATGTAGTCTGGCCGACTCTTCGTGTTTACAAAGAGAAACTACGTAGAAATCAATAATCATCTCTTCAGAGCGTATCCTGGTGGTTTGCCTCATTGATCTTGAGCGATCCTTGAGCAATTTCCTCATAATCTAGAACATAATTTGAGTATCGTCGCCCTATACTATAGCCATAGAAAGGGTTTTATGTCTCTCCATAAGCAGGGCAAACGGCTCTGCATGCTTTCTGCGAGCGGGAATGGATACTTGTATGAGCAAGAGTGGTGCCCATATTCTCGTGGTTGACGATGAAATAGAGATAATCCGTGCCTTGCAGCGCAGCCTTGTCGCTCACGGCTACAAAGTGTTTACAGCGCGTAGTGGCGAAGAGGCACTCGAAGTTGCCGCGCAGCGCCGGCCCGATCTAATGCTCCTCGATCTCGTTTTGCCAGGGATAAGCGGCCTGGAGGTATGCCAGCGTATTCGTATGGAGTCGAATCTACCGATCATTATTCTGTCGGTCAAGGATGCAGAAGAGGACTGCGTGCGCGCGCTGGATATGGGGGCCGACGATTATATCCTCAAGCCCTTCGGCGTGAACGAGGTGCTTGCCCGTGTCCGGGTCGCGCTGCGCCACGTTGCGCAGGTGCAGGCTGGAACAGATCCACATTTCCAACTTGGGCCGCTCAACGTCGACTTCGCGCGCCGGCTCGTGCAGCTCGATGGGAACCTTATTCCATTGACACCGACTGAATACGATCTGCTCAAAGTCTTTATCACTAATCGCGGCAAGATTCTGACGCGCCAGATGCTCCTGACCCAGGTCTGGGGAGCCGAGGCCCACAGCCGTGCCCACAGCCTGCATGTCTACGTTGCCCAGGTGCGGCGCAAGATCGAGCCGCAGCCCGATCAGCCGTGCTTCATCCTCACCGTCCCAGGCGTCGGCTATCGTTTCAAAGATGATGTTGAGGAGGCGCGTTCGCCCGGCTAAAAGGCTCGCCCCCGAAGCTTTCCGCAAAGACGTTTGACATTTACAGAGGCGTGCTCTGTTGTTTCCATGCGGTCGTGGAACGCTAGCACCCGCTCTGGATGGTCACAAAAACTGAGCTAATACCCGTATTTGTTGCTGCCAGAAGGCGTATTCGGCTGCCCGTTGCTCGCTGCCAGGTCATTGGTGGCGACGAACCACTTATTGCCGATCCCCTCACCGTTAGTCTGACCGGGAGCAGTATCTCCCGAATAGGTATAAAGCATGTGGCCGTTGTATGTGACCTGTTGGCCGTTCGCGGTAGTCTGAACGGCGAGCTTCCCCGTTAGCGTGGTCGCGCTGCTCGGTGTGCCCGTGCCAGTAGCAAGGTAAGGGTGCCATGTCGAGGCGCATCCTCCTGTACAGGCTGCGGTGGTTGGCGTATCCGCTTTGAAGTAATAGAGGGTCAATCCCTGGGCGTTCGTAAGCAGCGTAACAGTCTTTCCACGGACCGTGGCTGATGCAGTGTGAAGAATCGTTCCCGTCGCGCTGCTGGACGACGTTCCGCTCGTGCTCGGGGAACTTGAAGCGGTTGTGCTCGTTGTGGTAGAGGAGCTGCCGCACGCCGCCAATGTCAATACAATGAGAAGGACGGTAGGAGATAAGAGGTAATGTAAGAGTTTCATGAGCGGTTTCCTTTCACTTGTCTGGTAGTACTGTCATGAAGATGTGGACATCAATAGTATTTTCAGCGGCTGAAAACACCTCCCCATCTTCATTGTGCCGCTAATGACAGATACGCTCACAGGTTACTGTCATTTCTCCGATATTCTGGTTCTTACGCAACCTTGCTGATGTCAAATGTGATAGACTACGAAGTTGAACAATTTTTCTAGATACCTATGTCTCGAGGTACACATTTTTCTATGATACTCTTTCCGGACCTTCCCGATCTCCTCATCGAGCATGTT
>WNGD01000119.1_pt1 | contig 69071 bp, 65 predicted proteins | sample 5400671 | NCBI WGS metagenome assembly WNGD01 (sample SAMN13153369, study PRJNA577476) | soil metagenome | isolation source: 40 cm soil or saprolite under grassland replicate 2 | place: USA:California | collected 2016-06-15
CGGCTCGTCCGTCGTGACGACGCCGCAGGGTTCCTCACCCGGGTGCGAGACAAGTTCGACCTTCCCGGAGATCCGACGGAGACCCCGTCGACGCTCGCGATGCCTGCCGGCGATGTCGGTGGTCCCCGCTAGGATGCCCGCGTGCTCCGTGAGCTCCACATCAGCGGTCTCGGTGTCATCCGCGACCTCGATCTCGAGCTGACGGAGGGGCTCACGGTCCTGACCGGTGAGACAGGGGCGGGCAAGACGATGCTCACCGTGGGACTCGCGCTGGCCGGGGGAGCGCGGGCGGGCGCCCACCTCGTCGCCCCCGGCGCCAGGGCGGCCCGGGTGCAGGCGCGATTCGACGTTCCGGAGGGATGGGGCGCGACGACCAGGGCCGGCTCGGACCCACCGGACGCCGACTGGGTCGAAGACGGCGAGGTGATCCTCGCACGCACAGTGGGCGCCGATGGCAAGAGCAGTGCGCGCGTCGGCGGCCAGTTGACCACCGCCTCGGCCCTGAGTGATCTCAGCGCGCGCCTCATCGAGATCCACGGACAGCACGGTTCCCTTCGGCTCCTGGATCCCTCCACGCAGACGGCCTTCCTTGATCGGTATGCGGGCGCCGAGCACACGGCGGCCGTCGCTTCGTACGTTGACTCGTACCGGCGTGCGAACGCCGCACGCCGTGCTCTCCGCCGGCTCGAGGACGATGCGCGCGACCGGGAACGCGAGCTCGATCTCCTGCGCTACCAGGTCGAGGAGATCCGCTCGGTCTCGCCCGACCCAGGCGAGACCGATGCGCTCCGTTCGGAGGAGAGCAGGCTCGCGCACGGGGAGCGATTGCTCGAGCTCGCCACCGCCGCCGAGGAAGTCCTCGTCGGCGACGGCGGCGTCGCCGAAGGATCCGCCTCCGTGGTCCGCGCCCTCGAGTCGATCGTCGAGCTCGATGCCGACGCAGCCGGTCTGACCGACCGCGCAGAGGCCTTGGCCGCGGAAACGTCCGAGCTCGGCCGCGATCTGCGTGGGTACCGTGAGTCCCTCGCGCTCGATCCCGATCGGCTCGCATCGATCCGAGATCGGATCGGGGAGCTGAAGGGCCTCCAGCGGAAGTACGGTCCGGGCGATGCGGAGGTGCTCGCCTTCCTGGACGAGGCGACCGCGCGGCTCGGGAGCCTCTCCGGCGTCGACGAGCGACTCGAGGGGCTGCGGCACGAAGTGGAGACGCTCGGGCCGGCAGTGACTACGCTTTCGGAGCAGGTCACGGCCGGCCGCGTTGGGGCGACGGCCGCGCTCGCGGAGGCGCTCGAAGGGGAGCTCCAGGACCTCGGGATGGCCGGTGCGGGTATCCAGGTGACGTTCGAACGGTCCCCGGAGCTCGGCCCGTCCGGCGCCGAACGGGTCGAGCTCCGGTTCCGGGGTAGTCCCGCGCAGCAATGGCTGTCACTCGACAAAGCCGCTAGCGGAGGTGAGCTCTCGCGGGTGATGCTCGCGTGTCGGAGCGTCCTGGCCGACCTCGACGACGTTCCTACGCTGATCTTCGATGAGGTGGACGCGGGGATCGGCGGCCAGGCGGGGCTCGCGGTCGGTCGCCGCTTGGCTCGGCTCGCCACGACCCGTCAGGTGGTCGTCGTCACCCACCTCCCGCAGATCGCCTGCTTCGCCGACCGGCACGTTCGGGTACGGAAGGAGGAAGGTCTGGCGCACCTCGATGTGCTCGACGACCAGGAGCGCATCCGTGAGCTGTCGCGGATGCTGGCCGGTCTCGAGGCCTCCGAGCACGGCGCTTCGCACGCCGAGGAGCTGTTGGCGGAGGCGGCTCGCTCCCGTCAAGCCGTCCGGTGAGCGAGAGGAAGGGCCCTCCGATCCCGTGATCCAGGAAGTTCCCGGCCCACCAGGCTCGGCGGCAGGCCAACCTCTGCTACAGTCGGGTCCCGTGGTGAGGGAGCGAACGAAGTACATCTTCGTCACTGGTGGCGTCGCCTCCGGACTCGGGAAGGGCATCACCACCGCCTCCCTCGGCAGACTCTTCGCCTCCCGCGGCCTCAAGGTCGTGCTCCAGAAGCTCGATCCCTACGTCAACGTGGATCCCGGGACGATGAACCCGTTCGAGCACGGCGAGGTCTTCGTCCTGGACGACGGAGCTGAGACCGATCTCGATCTGGGCCACTACGAGCGTTTCCTCGATGCCGATCTCCATAGGGGCTCGAACTTCACCACCGGTGCGGTCTATTCGTCGGTGCTCGCGAAGGAACGGCGTGGCGATTACCTCGGGAAGACCGTCCAGGTGATCCCCCACATCACCGACGAGATCAAGGCGCGGGTTCGCGCGCTCGCCGAGGCGGAACAGGCCGACCTCCAGGTCGTCGAGATCGGCGGCACCGTGGGCGACATCGAATCGCTCCCGTTCCTGGAAGCCATCCGGCAGCTGCGCAACGAGGTGGGCCGCGAACATTGTGCGTTCGTCCACGTGTCCCTGATGCCGTACATCGGGCCGTCGGGCGAATTGAAGACGAAGCCGACGCAGCACTCCGTGAAGGAACTTCGTGCCCTGGGTCTGCAACCCGATGCCATCGTGTGCCGCTCGGACCGTCCGATCGGTCGGAACCTGAAGGAGAAGGTCTCGCTGCTCTGCGACGTGCCCATCGGCGGCGTGATCAGTGCTCCCGACGCTCCATCCATCTACGAGGTCCCCCTCGTGCTGCACAAGGAGGGACTGGATGGACTTCTGGCGGACCATCTCGAGATCGTCGCGACCCCCGACCTTTCGGAGTGGACGTCCCTCGTCGACCGCGTGCATGCGGCGACGGAGATGGTCGATGTCGCGGTGGTCGGCAAGTACGTGTACCTCCGGGACGCCTATCTGTCGGTCATGGAGGCTCTCCGCCACGGGGGCATCCACCACGGACGCGACGTCCAGATCCATTGGATCGCGTCGGACGACCTCGGAGGCGACGCGACCGAGGAGGCTCTGGGTTCCATGGACGGCATCTTGATCCCCGGTGGGTTCGGGGTTCGGGGTGTCGAAGGCAAGGTGGACGCCGCCCGCTACGCGCGTGAGCACGAGGTGCCCTTCCTGGGGATCTGCCTCGGCCTTCAATGCGCCGTGATCGAGATCGCTCGGAGCATCTGCGGGCTCGCCGGCGCCAACTCCAGCGAATTCGATCCTGCCACCCCTCATCCCGTCATCGACCTCCTCCCGGAGCAGAAGGACGTGACGGACCTGGGTGCGACGATGCGCTTGGGTGCGCAGCCCTGCTACCTCGAGCCCGGAACGCGCGCCGCCTCCGCGTACGACGCCGACGTGGTCGAGGAGCGTCATCGACACCGATACGAGGTCAATCCGGCGTATCACGAGGCGCTCACGAGCGGCGGACTGGTGATCAGCGGGTCATCGCAGAAGGGCAGGCTCGCGGAGATCGTGGAGCTTCCCGATCACCCGTTCTTCGTCGCCGGTCAGTTCCACCCGGAGCTCCGCTCACGTCCCACCCGGCCTCATCCTCTGTTCCGCGAGTTCGTCGGCGCCGCCGCGGAGCACCGGCGCGAGCGCGTCCGGGCCGGCGACCGGATCGTCGTCACCGGCTGAGTCGCGACCGGGGCATGCGGGAGCCAACGGATTCTCGCGTCGTGTTCGCGGGCCGTTACCTCTCCGTCGTATCCGAGACGTGGCCGGGGATCGGGGAGTGGGAGGTCCTCCGCAAGTACGCCGCATCGGCGATCGTCCCGCTTACCCCGAACGGCGACGTCGTCCTGGTCCGCCAGTTCCGCATCCCGGTCCGCCAGGAGCTGCTCGAGGTCCCCGCCGGTCTGCTGGACGTCCCCGGGGAGGACGCGCTGACCTGTGCGGAGCGCGAGCTGTACGAAGAGACGGGATACCGGTCGCACGGGACGAGCTTCCTCGGCGGGCTGTATCTGTCGCCTGGAACGACGGACGACTATGTTCATCTCTTCGTCGGACGTACGGAGAACGAGCCGGCGGGAGACGCGGAACCCGACATCGAGGTCGAGCGAAGGCCGTTCACCGAGATGGTGGCCGCCGCACGTGCCGGCAAGGTTCGCGACGCGATGACCACCCTTGCGATCCTGCTGGCCGCCGCGCAACCATCTTCCCCGTGAGCGACTCCGAACTCAGCCGCGACGCGGAGCGGTTCCTGATCCACCTGACGGTCGAGCGGGGGCTGGCGGCCAACACGCTGGCGGCCTACCGGCGTGATCTCCACAGGTACGTCGCCTTCCTGACGTCGCGCGGGATCGCGAGGCCGGCGCAGGTTGACGAGATCACCGTCCGGTCCTTCATCGCATCGGTGTCGGCTTCCACGTATGGACCCGACGACGCTCCGTACAAGACAACCTCGGTGTCGCGCGTCCTTTCGGCGATCCGTTCCTTCCATCACTTCCTGGTCGGCGAAGGGATCGTGGCGCACGACGCCACGAGCGAGGTCGTCCGTCCGCGGGTGCCTCGCCCGCTCCCGCATCCGCTGGGCGTGGACGAGGTCCGGCGCCTCATCGAGGCGCCGGACCTCGGGACCCCGTCCGGTCTCCGCGATCGCGCGATCCTCGAGGTCCTCTACGGGGCGGGCGTGCGTATCTCGGAGCTCACCGGGCTCGATGTCGACGACCTCGATCTGGACGGCGGGTTCGTGCGCGTCGTCGGGAAGGGCGGGAAGGAGCGAGAGGTGCCGGTCGGTCGCCACGCGCAGGGCGCGGTCGGCACGTATCTCGTCCGCGGCCGGCCACGCCTCGTGGGACAGCGGACACGTGGCGCTCTGTTCCTCAACACGCGGGGCGGCCGGATCTCCCGACAGTCATGCGCGAAGCTCCTGGCAGCGTACGCTTCTCGGGTCGGGGTGGATCGTCGCGTATCGCCCCACGACCTGCGACACTCGTTCGCAACGCATCTCCTCGAAGGGGGAGCCGACGTCCGGGTGGTCCAGGAGCTGCTGGGTCATGCGAGCGTCGCCACGACGCAGATCTACACGCTCGTGACGAAGGAACACCTCCGCGAGGTGTACTACACCGCACATCCACGGGCGCGCGGCGGGATGGGGAAGGGGCGATGAGAGGTGCTCGACGGTGCAAAGCTCGAGAGGTTGCGCGCGGCACTGACGCAACAGCAGGCCGATCTCCATCGGGAGATCGAGGCGTATGGAGCGGATCCCGAGTCGGATGACGTGGTGTTCGACGCCGACGCCGGCTTCTCCGATCGCTCGCACAGCACCGAGGAGCGAGCCCGGGTGATCGCCGTTGTTCGCGCGCTCCGCTCGAACCTGCACGACATCGATCGCGCCTTGGCGAAGATGGACGCCGGTCGGTACGGGACGTGCGAGCGCTGTGGCAACCCGATCGCCGAAGAACGCCTCGAGGCGATCCCGTGGGCCCTGCTGTGCATCGACTGCAAGAAGCTGGTCGGATGATGCCCGGCCCGCGGGTGCCGCGGGTATGCCTCCTGGTGTGCGACTCGTGGGGGGTCGGCGACGCGCCCGACGCGGCGGCCTACGGCGATGCCGGTTCAAACACGTTGGGCAACACGGCGCGGCTCGTCGGCGGGATCGACGTCCCCAACCTGGAGTCCCTCGGTCTCGGGTTCCTCACGGATCTCCGTGGTGTCCTCCCGCGCGCGGAGCCGGGAACGGCGCACGGCCGGGCGACCGAAGTCTCGGCCGGCAAGGACACCACCACGGGACACTGGGAGATGATGGGGATCCAGCTCGAACGAGCCTTCCCCCTCTACCCGGACGGGTTCCCGCCCGAGATCATCCGACCGTTCGAGCGAGCGATCGGCAGGTCGGTCATCGGGAACATCCCCGCCTCGGGGACCGAGATCATCCGGGAGCTCGGTGAGGAGCACCTGCGGACAGGGTTCCCCATCGTCTACACGAGCGGCGACTCCGTGTTCCAGGTCGCGACACACACCGACATCGTCCCCCTCGAGCAGCTGTACGCGTGGTGCCGGCTGGCGCGTGGACTCCTGACCGGCGAGCACAACGTCGGACGGGTGATCGCGCGTCCGTTCCAGGGGCGGCCCGGGGCCTTCGAGCGCTGCCCCGAGCGCCGGGACTTCAGCGTGCCCCCGCCGGGGCCGACCGTGCTCGATCGGCTCAGCGACGCCGGGATCCCGGTCTTCGGGGTCGGGAAGATCCAGGACATCTTCGACCGGCGAGGGATCACCGATGCCGTCTACTCCGAGTCCAACGATCACGGCGTGGATCAGACCGTCGAGCTTCTACGGAAGCCGGGACCCGCGTTCGTGTTCTCGAACCTCGTCGATTTCGACTCCAAGTACGGGCATCGGAACGACGCCGGCGGCTACGCGGGCGCCGTCCGGGCCCTCGACCGGCGGCTGCCCGAGGTGATCGACGCGGTCGAGGATGGCGTCCTGCTGATGACGGGGGATCACGGGTGCGATCCGACCACGCCGTCGACCGACCACTCACGCGAGCGCACCCCGCTGCTCGCCGCCGGTCTGCCCGGCGGCCCGTACGACATCGGGACCCGTACGACCTTCGGTGACGTCGGCCACACGGTCGCCCAGCTCTTGGGGGTGGAGGTCGAGGGTCTCGTCGGTGAAGGGTTCGCGGACCGGATCGGCTTCCGAGCGTGAGGCTTCGCTGCCGTCGAGGTCCAGGGTTCGGCGCATCCACCTTGAGGCAACACCATCAGCCTGTGGTTGAGGCTGAGTGTACCGCGAGGCGACGGGAGAGGGGGTCCTCCCGGTGACGCCTTGGGATCCACGGAAGACGATCGCCGCGAAGCGCGACCATCAGACCCTTCCTCCCGATGAGCTCGAGCGATTCGTCCTCGCCTATGCGGCGGGGGAGATCGGTGACGGGCCGGCCGCGGCTTTCCTGATGGCCTCGTTGTTGAACGGCCTGGACGATGAGGAGACGCTCGCGATGACGAGGGCGATGATCGCCTCCGGCGACACCGTGACGTTCGGCGACCTGGGACGACCCGCCGTGGACAAACACTCCACCGGTGGGGTCGCCGACGGGGTCACGCTCGTCTTCGCGCCTCTCGCCGCGTCGCTCGGTATGGCCGTGGCGAAGCTCTCCGGTCGGGGGCTGGGGCACACGGGTGGGACGCTCGACAAGCTCGAGTCGATCCCAGGCTTTCGGACGGACCTCGAGCCTGGTCGGATCGCTCGACAGGTGCACGAGATTGGATGCGCGGTGGCCGCGCAATCGTCCCGCCTCGTCCCGGCCGACGGGGCCCTCTACGCCCTCCGCGACGCGACGGCAACGGTCCCCTCGGTGCCGTTGATCGCCGCTAGTGTGATGTCGAAGAAGCTCGCCGTCGCCTCGGACCTTATCCTGCTCGACGTCAAGGCCGGCTCAGGGGCGTTCATGAAGGAGCCCGCGCTCGCGCGGACCCTGGCGGAGGCGTGTCTGGCCCTCGCGCGCGGCGCCGATCGACCTTGCGGCGTCGCCATCACCGACATGTCCCAACCGCTCGGGGATGCCATCGGGAACGCGCTCGACATCATCGAGGCGGTCGAGGTCCTGAGCGGCGCCCGGCGAGGCTTGCTTCGCGACCTCTCCCTTTGGTTCGCGGCGCGGGCACTCGAGGCCTCCCAGGGGATCCCGTTCGACGAGGCGCGCGCCCGCGCCGCGAAGGCCCTGGACGACGGGTCCGCGTTGGACCGGTTCGCCGGGATGATCGAGGCGCAGGGCGGCGATCCTCGGGTGACCGAGGACCCGGCATCGGTGCTCCCTCGTGCCACGGTGGTCACCCCACTCATCGCGGATCGAACCGGCCTTCTGGCGGCGGTCGAGTCCGAGGACCTCGGGATGGCGAGCAGCGCGCTCGGGGCCGGTCGGATGCACAAACGCGAGCACGTCGACCCGGCGGTGGGTATCGTCTTCCGACCGAAGATCGGTGATCGGATCGATGCGGGGGAGCCGATCGGCGAGATCCATGCTCGGAGCGAGGATGCCGCCGAAGCCGCGGCGAAGAGGATCCTCGCCGCTCTGACGGTGACCGACCGGCCGGCGGAGCCGCCGCCGCTGATCCACGGTTGGTTCCCCCCGCGGGGAGAGAGGTGAGCCTGATACTCGCGCTCGGGAACTTCACGGGGCTCGGGTTCCGGCTCGCCGTCTACATGCTCGCGTCCCTCCTCGTGGGGATGTGTCTGCGCGAATACGCGCGATCGCGCGCGGCGATGTCGCTCGGGGACCCCACCCCACGACTGTGGGGGCGCCTCACGTGGAAACCTGCGTCGTGGTTCGATCCGTTCGGGAGCGGCGTCCTGCCGGGGCTCATCGCCGTCCTCTGGACGGTGCAAACCCTCCTCATCCCGGCCGCGTACGGGAAGCCTGCCCCGATCGACCCTGCGCGGTTCCACCGTCGGGTCCGCGACGTGATCATCGTGTCGGCTGCCGGGCCGATCGCGACGCTCGCCCTCGGCGTCGCGGCCGGCCTCCTCGTCCGGCTCTCCGGGCTGTCCGTCGAGACCTACCGGATCATGCTCACGCTCTGCTACACGAGCATGTCCCTCACGGTCTTCCACCTGCTGCCGATCCCCGGCCTCGACGGAGCGAGGATGCTGGCGCTCGCGCTCCCACCGGACGCGGCCCAGGCGTTCCGCAACTTCGACCGGTACCTCCCGCTCGTCGTCCTCGTGATCCTGTTCCTCTTCAGCTCGCTCGCGGTCGGACTCTTGACGACCCTCACCGGCGCTCTCTGCGATTCGGCGACGGGGCTGAACTGCCAGCTCGCCTTGCACTTCTTCTGACGTCGCGACTCCGAACGGTCGGCTCCCGGGTACGCTCGAGCCCGGCGCTATCATCGCCACATCGTGAGCGAAGTCCCCGATCGAACGCGCGTCCTCACCGGCTTCCGCCCGACCGGCCCCCTGCACATCGGACATTGGGCCGGGAACGTCGGCAACGCCGTGCGCCTGCAGGACGAAGGCTACGAATGCTTCTACTTCGTGGCCGACTGGCACATGCTGACGACGCATTACGACCGCGTCGACGAGCTCCCCACGTTCGTCGAGGGCCTCGTCCTCGATCTGCTCGCCGCCGGGATCGACCCGGAGCGGTCCGTGCTGTACCGGCAGTCCCAGCTCCCACAGGTGGCCGAGCTCGCGCTGCTCCTGGGGATGATCACCCCGCTCGGATGGCTGGAACGCGTGCCGACGTACAAGGAGCGACTCCGGGACATGGCGGAGCGCGACGTGGCGAACTTCGGCCTGCTCGGGTATCCGCTCCTGCAGACCGTCGACATCGTGATCGTCCGCGGAGAGGTCGTCCCCGTCGGTGAGGATCAGGTCTCGCACCTCGAGCTTTCGCGCGAGGTCGTCCGGCGTTTCAACCGGCTGTACGGAGATGTGCTGGTGGAACCGCAGCCGCTGCTGTCGGAGACACCGCTGATCCCAGGGTCCGACGGTCGGAAGATGTCGAAGTCCCTCGACAACACGATCGAGCTGAGCGCCGATCCGGAGACGATCCGGGGGCGCGTCCGTTCGTTCGTGACCGACCCGAAGAAGATCCGACGGGGCGACCCAGGTCGCCCGGAGATCTGCCCGATCTTCGCGTTGCACGGCACGTTCTCGCCGGACGACGTCGCACGGGTCGAGGCGACGTGCCGGACGGGGGAGCTCGGGTGCGTGGACTGCAAGTCCCTGCTCGCGGACCACCTGATCGAGCGGTTCCAAGGGTTCCGCGAGCGACGAGCGGAGCTCGACCGAACGCCGGGGCTCGCCAGGGAAGTCCTCGCGGCAGGCATCGAGCGGGTCCGGCCGGTCGCGACCGAGACGATCGAAGCGGTGCGTGCGGCCATGCGGTTCGAAGGATGATGCGGTGAGCGAGCCCGAGGCAGCACGCGAGACGGAAGGGGGCTTCTCGGTCGAGCTGCCGGGCTTCACGGGTCCCTTTCGCGTGCTCGCCGACCTCGTCCTCGAACAGAAGGTGGACGTCTGCGACGTGCGGATCGCGGCCGTGACCGATCGGTTCCTCGCTTATGCCAAGGAGGCCGAGCGGTGGAACCTGGAGGAAGCCACGTGGTTCCTGGCTATCTGCGCGATCCTGCTGGAGCTCAAGCTGGCGCGACTCACGCCGAGGCGGGTCGAACCCGACGAGGAGGACATCGTCGGCGGCTCCCCGGATCTGCTGTACGCGCGGTCCCTCGAGCTCCGAGCGTTCCGCAAGGTGGCGGTCGACCTTGCTCGGCGGCTCGAAGATGAAGCCGGATACTCCACCCGCGATGTCGGACCGGGGCCGGAGTTCTCCCGGCTGTACCCGGACCCGCTGGCGGCGGTGACGGCGGCGGACCTTGCGCCGCTTGCGGCCCGCCTGCTTCGACCGCCTCCGGCGGTCGACCTGTCGCACGTGACCCCGATCCGGTACACCGTGTCGGAAGCGATGACGGCCGTCCAGGAGCGCTTCGCCTCCTTCGACGGCCGCCAAGCGTCGTTCCGCGAGCTGGTCGCGGACTGCGAGGACCGGATCCATGTCGTGGTGCGCTTCCTGGCTATCCTCGAGCTCTACCGTGAAGGGAAGGTCGAGCTTCAGCAGGCTCCGACCTTCGGCGAGATCGAGGTTGAGTGGAAGGGGTGAGGGTTCGGTGACGGATGACGTCCAGAGGCACGATACGGGAGCGCTCGAGGCTTTGCTGTTCGTCTCCGATGAGCCGCTGACGTCATCCGTCATCGCCCAGGCCCTCGAGCTGGACCGACAGACGACGGATCGGTTGTGCGAGCGCCTGACGAAGACGCTCGAGGATCGTGGGTCGGGCCTCGTGTTGCGGAACGTGGCGGGGGGCTGGCGCCTCTTCACCCACCCCGACACCCAGGCGTCGGTCGAGAGATTCATCCTGTCCTCGCGTCAGGCACGCCTCACGAAGGCGTCCCTGGAGACCCTCGCGATCGTGGCCTACAAGCAGCCCGTCACCCGTCACCAGGTCGGCTCCATCCGGGGCGTCAACTCGGACGGGGTCCTGCGAGCGCTGACCGACCGCGGCTTGATCGAGGAGGCCGGGCGAGACGAAGGGCCGGGGCGTCCGGTGCTGTACGGGACCACACCGCAGTTCCTCGAGCGGCTGGGGCTCCCGTCGCTGGCGGCGTTGCCGTCGTTGGCTCCGCTGTTGGGGGCGGGGGCGGGCGATCTCGGCGACGCGTCGGACCTGGTCGTACATGGGGAAGATGCCCAGGACCAGCACGCGGGTGCGGATCGACCGGTCGAGCCCGGCGACGGCTGATGGCCGAGGAGCGTCTCCAGCGTGCGCTCGCGCGCGCCGGATACGGTTCGCGTCGGTCGAGCGAGGAGCTCATCGCCGCGGGGAAGGTGCGGTTGAATGGGCGGATCGCGACGCTCGGAGACAAGGTGGACGCGACCCGAGACGAGGTCACCGTGGAGGGTGCCCGGATCAACCTGGACCCCCAGGCGCGGTACCTCATCCTGAACAAGCCTCCCGGCGTGCTGACGACGATGCGCGATCAGCGCGACCGTGCCGACATCCGTTCGTTCTTGCCGAAGGATGGTCCTCGCGTGTTCCCCGTTGGCCGTCTCGACCGTGATTCGGAGGGGTTGCTGCTGCTCACGAACGACGGAGAACTGGCGGAACGCCTTTCGCACCCACGGTACGGGATCGAGAAGGAATACCTGGCGGAAGTGGCCGCGAGGCCGACCACGAAGCTCATCGCTCGTGCCCGCGCGGGTGTGGTGCTCGACGACGGGCCCGCTCGTGCGAAGTCCGTCCGACTCGTCGACGCACGTCACGATCGCGGCCAGGTAGCCGTCGTGATGACGGAAGGGCGGAAGCGGGAGGTTCGACGCCTGCTGGACGCGATCGGGCTCCCGGTCACCCGGTTGGTCCGCGTCCGCATCGGCCCGCTCCGCCTCGGCCGACTGAAGCCCGGCGAACGCCGCGATCTCGAGCCGGGTGAGCTGCTCGACCTCCGGCGTGTCGCAGCCAGGGCGGAACGCCGCGCCAAGCGCTCCGCCGATGACGGTTCTCAACCGCCCGCCTCCGACCTGTAGCCTGATGCCCTCGGGCGCAGGATGCCCGGGGTCGTCAACCTCCGTCGACGTCCGTCGACCGTCAGGAAGGATCGAGCGTGCGGGTCCGTGCCGCCCGAGGGGCCATCGTGGTTGGGGCCGATCGAGACGAGGACGTGCTGGGGTCGACCCAGCGGCTCCTCGAGGCGATGATCGCACGGAACGAGGTCGTCACCGATGACCTCGTGAGCATCCTGTTCACGGCGACCGAAGACCTGCGCTCGGCGTTCCCGGCCGAAGCGGCACGGCGCATCGGGCTCGGCGTGGTGCCCCTGCTCTGTGCGCGCGAGATCTCCGTCGAAGGCGCGATGCCGTCGGTGGTGCGGGTGTTGATGCACTTCCACACCGAACGCGCGCTCCGGGAGGTGGTCCACGTCTATCTCGACGGAGCGGAAGCGTTGCGCGATGACCTCGATGTCGACGGCTGATCCCCCCGCCGGACGGCCGATCGACCGGGTGGCGATCGTGGGCACCGGTTTGATCGGGACGTCCGTCGCGATGGCGGCCGCCCGCGCCGGCTGCGCCGTGCGAGGCTGGGACGTCGACCCGAGCGTCGCCGCGCGGGCCGCCGCGCGGAGCGCGCTCACGGCATCGGCGACCGTCGAGGAGGCCGTGACCGACGCCGACCTGGTTCTCGTCTGCACCCCGGTCGGAGCCATCGCGGGCTCGGTGGCGACCGCGTTGCGCGCCGCGCCGGATGCGGTCGTCGCCGACGCCGGCAGCATCAAGGAACACATCGTGGCGGAAGCTCGCGCCGTGGTCGACCCGCGTGATCTGCCCCGGTACGTGCCGAGCCACCCGTTGGGGGGCAGTGAGCGTTCCGGGCCGGAACACGCCTCGGCATCGGTGGTCGACGGCATCGTCTGGGCGGTAACGCCCACGGATGTCGTCGAGCCCGCCGCCGTCGACCGGCTCGAGCGGTGGATCGGCCGGATCGGCGCGCAACCCGTTCGACTCTCGCCCGAGCGCCATGATCGGCTGGTCGCATTCGCCAGCCACCTGCCGCAGATCGCCTCGACGTCGCTGATGGGACTGGCGTCGACGGAGGAGGCAGGAGAGCCGGAGATCCTCTTGCTCGCGGCCGGAGGGTTCCGGGACCTGACCCGGCTCGCCGCCTCGAACCCGTCCCTCTGGAGCGAGATCCTGCTCGCCAACCGCGAACGGGTCGCATCGGCCATCGACCTGTACGTCGCACGCCTCACGGCGATCCGCGATGAGGTCCTCGAAGGGCGCGGGGCGGACGTCGAGCGGACCTTCGGCGAGGCCAAACGCGCCCGCCTCGAGCTCGCCACCAAGCCGACCGTCCGCGCCGGCGTCGCGGTGTTGCAGGTGGAGATCCCCGACGAGCCCGGTGCGCTCGCGCGGATCACCGCGGTCCTCGGCGACGGCGACGTCAACATCGAGGACCTGCAGATCGTCCACTCACCGGAGGGCGGGCGCGGAACCGTCCATGTCACCGTCGCCGCCGCGACCGCAGAGCACGCGGGGACCGTGCTCGCCTCCGCCGGCTACGACCCGATCCGGTTGGCCTAGGTGGGGTACCGATGCGGATCCGCGTGATGCCCGGTGGCCGGCTCCGGGGGGCGGTCCAAGTCGAGGGCGACAAGTCCATCGCCCACCGGTGGCTGATCCTGGCCTCGACCGCGAACGGCCGAAGCCGCTTGGCCGGTCTCCCGGGCGCCCTCGACGTTCGATCCACGGCTTCCTGTCTCGCGGGGCTTACCCTCAAGGCTCGACCTGCCCTCGACCTGTGGGTCCGGAACGCTTCGTCCCGGGTGGAGAGTGGCGGTTCCACGTGGAACGGCACCGCCTCGGATGTCTCCAACGGAACGCTTGAGGTTGAGGGTGAAGGCTGGCACGGACTCGTCGAACCCGGCCGCCGGCTCGACTGCGGCAACTCGGGGACCTCGATGCGGTTGCTGGCCGGCGTCCTCGCGGCCGCGCCGTTCTCGGCGGAGCTCATCGGCGATCGAAGCCTCTCGGCACGCCCGATGGAACGGGTCGCGTCGCCGCTCCGCCGTATGGGAGCGACGGTCCGGACGACCGACGGCCACCCGCCCCTCGTCGTGACGGGCGGTCGGCTGGTCGGGATGGAACACCGCATGGGGGTTCCTTCGGCTCAGGTCAAGGGCGCGTTGCTGCTCGCCGGGCTCCGTGCGTCGGGCGAGACGATCGTGATCGAACCGGCCGCCACGCGCGACCACACCGAGCGAGCGCTCGACGGGCTGGGGGCTCCCGTCCGGCGGGAAGGCCTCCGGGTGGGTGTTTCCCGGTTCCAGCACGAAGGGTTCGAGGCAAGCGTCCCCGGCGACGCATCGTCGGCAGCGTTCGTGGTCGCCGCCGCCGCCGTGTCCGGTTCCGAGGTCACGGTCGAGGGTGTGGGGGTCAATCCGACCCGCTTGCATTTCCTCAGGGTCCTGTCGCGGATGGGCGTGGTCACGGAAGTGTCCGTGGCTGGCGAGCAGCTCGGCGAACCGGTCGGCTCCATCTACGTGGCGCGCGCAGACTCCATCCGACCGACCACGGTCGAGCCCGATGAGCTCCCCTTAGTGATCGATGAGGTGCCCGTCCTCGCGATGCTCGCCGTCCATGCGCCGACGAAGAGTCGATTCCTGGGAGCCGCCGAGCTCAGGGTCAAAGAGAGCGACCGGGTCATGGGGATCGCCGAGGGGATCAGGGCCCTCGGGGGTCACGCCGCCGCGGAACACGACGCCCTCGTCATCGCGGGTGGCGGCCTCCGCGGCGGCGTGGCCTCCTCCGGCGGGGATCATCGGCTCGCGATGGCGTTCGCGGTCGGTGCGCTCGCCGCGGATCGTGCGTCCGAGGTGGAGGGCATGGAGGCCGCCGAGGTGAGCTTCCCCGGCTTCGTCGACGTGCTCCGCTCGTTGGGAGCGGTGATCGAGGCCGTCGGATGAGCGCCGCGAGGGTCGTGTCGATCGACGGGGCGTCGGGCAGCGGGAAGTCCACGCTGGCACGCAACCTCGCCCGGAAGTTGCATCTTCCCTACGTGAACACGGGCTTGATGTACCGAGCGCTCACGGCCGCCGCGATCCGAGAAGGTGTATCCGAGGATGACGTCGAAGCGCTACTCGGCCTGACCCGTGGCTTGAGGTTCACGTTCGCCGGATCCGATCCGCGTGCGCTGAAGGTGGAGGGTTTCGAGGATCGAGACCTCACGACCCCGAACGTCGAGCGGTTGGTGTCCTCCGTCTCGCGGCACGCCCGCATCCGCGCATGGATGCACGCCGTGCAACGCACGCTCGGAGCGACCGGTGCGGTGATGGAGGGTCGGGACATCGGCTCGGTCGTGTTCCCGGACGCGGTGGTCAAGCTCTACCTCAAGGCGGCCAAGGACGCACGGATCGCGCGACGCGTCCTCGAACGTCCACGTGCCGGCCCGGACGAGATCGCGTCCGTGCTCGAGGCGCGCGACGAGCTGGACGCCCGGACCAACCCGCCACTTCCGCCGCGGGGAGCGATCGTCATCGACACGGGCGCTCTGGACGCCGACTCCGCCCTTCGGGAGGCCATCGCGCTGATCCGCGAGCATGCGCCGGAGCTCGTGCGTTGAACCTCCCGAAGATCGCGGTCGTCGGGCGTCAGAACGTCGGCAAGTCGACGCTGGTCAACCGGCTGTTCGGCCGTCGGGCCGCGATCGCGCACGGCCTCCCCGGGGTGACGCGCGATCGGATCCAGCTCGACGCGACCTGGGGCGGCCGCTCGTTCGGATTGGTCGACACCGCGGGCTACCTGCACGGCGCGCGAGGCATCGAGGCTCTCGCCGGCGAACAGGCCCAGCGCGCGATCGACGAAGCCGACGTGATCCTGCTCGTCGTCGATGCGCGGACCGGGATCACCGAGGAGGACGCTCAGCTCGCGCGACGTCTGCGGAAGGTCGCCGTTCCGCTCCTGTTGATCGCCAACAAGGCCGACGAGCCAGCCGATCTGACGGAGATCGGAAGGTTCGACCGATTGGGGCTCGGTGCGGCGGTCGGGATCTCCGCGCTTCATGGGAGCGGAACCGGCGACCTGCTCGACCGGATCGTCGAGCTCCTCCCCGAAGCCCCGCAGGCCGGTGATGACGTCGACGAACCTCGGTTCGCGATCGTCGGCCGTCCGAACGTCGGCAAGTCGAGCCTCTTCAACCGGTTGCTCGGCGAGGAACGAAGCGTCGTCTCCGAGATCGCGGGGACGACGCGCGACAGCGTCGACTCGCTGGTCACGTGGCCCGATCTCGGGCAGGTCCGCTTCGTCGACACCGCAGGCATGCGTCGTGGGCAGGGCGTCCGAGGCGTCGAGTACTACAGCTTCCTCCGCGCGGCCGAAGCGATCGACCGCGCGCACGTCGCGGTCCTCGTGATCGATGCGGTTGCCGGGTTCACGGTCGAGGACAAGAAGATCGCGCGTCGCGTGATCCGGGCGGGCCGGGCGTTCCTGGTCGCCGCGAACAAGTGGGACCTCGTGGAGGAGAAGGATCGCACGTTCAAGGACCTCGGGCCCGAGCTCGTTCCCTTCGCGGACGCCTCGGCGATCCGCGTCTCGGCCACCCGCGGCCAAGGGATCTACCGTCTGCCGCCCCTGCTCGTCGACCTCCACCGGAGGTGGGGCGATCGGGCGCCGACCTCGAGGGTCAACGAGATCGTGCAACGGGCGCAGCGAGAGCGGCCGACGCCTCGGTCTTCGGGGAACCTCCACTACGCCGCGCAGGTAGGGACGGGGCCTCCGACCTTCGTGATCTTCGGAGGAGCCCACGAGCCTGGCCCGACGTACCAGCGGTACCTCGAGAACCGGCTCCGCCGCGAGCTCGGCCTGGCGGGTGTCCCGATCCGCCTGCGCTTCAGGGCCAGGAAGCCCCGCGCGGACCGCGAGCGGTAGGATGCGGTTCGACGGGCCGTGGCGCAGCTTGGTTAGCGCGTCTGACTGGGGGTCAGAAGGTCGCCGGTTCGAATCCGGCCGGCCCGACCGATGAACCCGACCACGGGCGATCGGTCGCCGTCGTCATCGCGGGTCCTCACGGTCCCGAACGGCATCTCCGCCGCTCGCATCGCCCTGATCCCCGTCTTCGTCTGGCTGGTTCTCGATCACGACACGACCACCGCCGGCGTGGTCCTGTTCGCGATCGTGGTTGCAACCGACTGGGTGGACGGGATGATCGCCCGCAGGACGGGGCAGGTGTCCGACGTCGGCAAGATCCTCGATCCCGTCGCGGACCGGCTCGCGATCGCCGCGGGATTGATCGCCCTCGTGATCCGAGGGATCTTCCCGCTCTGGGCCGCGGCCGCGATCCTCGTTCGGGATCTGGCGGTCCTCCTCGTCGCGGCCGTCGTGCTCGTGCGGCGCGATGTGCGGGTGGAGGTCCGGTGGATCGGCAAGCTGGCCACGTTCTCGCTGATGGCCGCGATCCCGATGGTGTCGTGGGGAAGCCTCGGTCTTCCGCTCGCGGCGGCGGCGACCGTCGGCGGCTGGGCGGCCTACGCGGTCGGGATCGTGGAGTACTACATCGCGGCCTTCGCGTACCTCGGCGACATCCGGCGAGCGAGCTATCGTGGTCCAGGGTCGGCGGGCGTCGATCGCGCGCGATGAGAGGGGAGATCGGTGGAGTTCCCGGATGATCTTCGCTATACGAACGAGCACGAGTGGGCTCGCCTCGAGGGCACGCGCGTCCGGGTCGGGATCACCGACTTCGCACAGGACGCCCTCGGCGATGTGGTCTACGTCGATCTTCCCGAGGTCGGAGCGATCGTTGAGGCTGCGGCACCGTTCGGCGAGGTCGAGTCGACGAAGTCCGTATCGGATGTGTATAGCCCGGTCAGCGGCACGATCGCCGAACGCAATCCGCTGATCGAAGACCGGCCCGAACTCGTCAACGAGCAGCCCTACGGGGATGGCTGGCTCATCGTGGTCGAGCTGGCGACCGGAGCCTCGGTCGACGGCCTGATGGACGCGGCCGCGTACGCTTCGTTCGTCGAGCGGTCCGAACAATGAACCCTCGACCCCATCGAGCCGCGCTGGAGGGTGAGGAACACCAAGGTCGAGCGTGCCACAACATGTTCATTGACCCTTGCCCCCGCGTACGATAGCTTCCAGTCCGTGTCGAGGTCGAGGGTTGGTCTCGACCGCCACCGTTCGCTCGAACCATGACCGAGGGAAAGGTTCACGGTGTTCTGTACCAACTGTGGACATCCGAACCGCGACGATGCCCGGTTCTGCGCGGAGTGCGGATATCCGCTGCAGGACGACGTGACCGTCACCCTCCCGGCGATCGAGGGTGAAGATGAGGCTCACGAGGACTTCCCGTTCCCGCACGACGAACTCGAAGCGGGCCAGGCGCTCGTCCTCGTCAAGCGAGGGCCCAACGCCGGTTCAACCTTCTTGCTCGACGAGGACGCAACGACGATCGGCCGCAGTCCGGACAGCTCCGTGTTCCTCGACGACGTCACGGTTTCGCGCAAGCACGCGGTCTTCGAGCGTCGACCCGGGCCGGCATGGTTCGTGCGCGACGTCGGGAGCCTCAATGGCACGTACGTCAACGGCGAGCAGGTCGACGAGACCAAGCTCGCGACGGGTGACGAGGTTCAGATCGGCAGGTTCAAGTTGACGTTCTTCTCGGCGGGAGAGTGAGGAAGATGGCCGGCACCCGCAACTCCCAGTCGATCGGAGAGGTCCTCGTCGCGGTCAAGACAGAGGTGCCGGACATCACGATCTCCAAGATCCGGTTCCTCGAGTCGGAAGGTTTGATCACCCCGGAGCGGACGCCGTCGGGCTACCGGAAGTTCTATGTCGACGATGTCGACCGGCTCAAGTCGATCCTGCGGATGCAGCGCGATGAGTACCTGCCCCTCAAGGTGATCAAGGAGCGACTCGCGAGATCCGACGCCGGTGCCGAGGGAGACGATGTCGATCTCGAGGATGCTGCGGCGGATGGGGAGGGCGGCTCGGTCTCGGAGGAGCTCGCCGAAGCTCCCACGGGTCTGCAGATGTCGCTCGAAGAGATGTCCGCGGCGACGGGCGTCGAGCGCGAACGTATCAAGGAGCTCGAGTCGTTCGGCATCGTGTGCACGCACGGACCGGAAGGAGCCCGCTACTACGACGGCGAGGACTACATCGTCCTGTCGATCGTGAAGGACTTCCTGCGCCATGGGATCGAACCGCGGCATCTGACGATGTACAAGCATTTCGCCGATCGGGAGTCGTCGTTCTTCGAGGCGCTGGTGGCTCCGACGCTCCGTCAGCGGAACCCGGATGCCCGCCGAGCGGCCACCCAAACGCTGAGCGATCTCAGCCTCACATCCCGGAAGTTCAAGCAAGCCCTGTTGCGCAGTGCGCTCCGTGAGCACCTGACGTCCGCGTGAGCCGGGTCCTCCAACGCAAGATCGTGACGGCGATGGTCGTCGTCGCGGTCGTCTCCGGCGATGCGGCCCTCACGTCGCTCGCGTCACCGCGGGGCAGCGCTCCGCCACCGACGCCGGTCCCTCCGCACGGGAGCCTGTCTCCCTTCCCGACGACGCTCGCGACACCCGCGGACCCGACCGTGGCTCCGACGCTCACCGCGCGATCCGCTCTTCTGGCCGAGCTGACGTCGGGCCACGTCCTGGACGAGAAGGCTCCCGACCAACCGGTGCCGATCGCCAGCCTGACGAAGATCATGACGGCGCTGATCACGATGGAGCGCACCCGGCTCACCGACTTGGTCACCGTGGATCCGCGAGCCGTCTTCGGCCGGCGGGAGTACGGGGCGAGCTCGATCCTCGGGCTGAGGGCGGGGGAACGGATCAGCGTCGAGAACCTCCTGTACGCGATGATGCTCGGATCCGCCAACGACGCCGCGCTCGCGCTCGCGATCCATATCGCCGGGAGCGAGGAGGGGTTCGTCCGGGTCATGAACGCCCGGGCACATCGGCTCGGCATGCGTCGCACCGTGTTCTTCTCGGCCAATGGACTCGACGACCGCGGCCGCTCCACCGCCCGCGATCTCCTTCGATTGGTTCGAGCGACGGAGGCGATCGACGGTTTCGACCGCATCACCTCCACCAGGTTCCGGACGATACCGGCTCCGAAGGGTCGGGATCGTCGGATCCAGAACCGGAACGCCCTTCTCTGGCTGTTCCCGGGCACCTTCGGGACGAAGACGGGTTCCACGGTGCTCGCGGGGTCATGTCTGATCGCGTCGGCCGCCCGCGGCGGTCGGCGACTCGTCGCCATCGTCCTGGGCGCGCCGCACGAGTCCATCTCCGACGCCGCGGCGTTGCTGGCGTACGGGTTCGGTGGATTCACGCAGCAGAGCCTTGCGTCGGAAGGCGGCGACGAAGGGACACTGGCGATCCGCGGGGGAGCGGTGCCGGTCGTCGCGGGAGCTGCGCTGTCGGCGCTCGTGCCCACGGCGTCGCTCGGCCGGCTCCGTCGGCGGGTGAGCGCTGATCCACGCGCCGCGTTCCCACCGGCTCCCGGGTCCCGCGTCGGGACCCTCGTCGTGTCGGTCCCCGGGCTCACGATCGGCTCCGTGCCGCTGATCGTGAGCGTGGTTCCGCCGCCGCCGACGTCTTCGGGGCCATGGTGGGCCCGTGCAGGCATCTCCCTCGGACGGTCGATCGCAGGAGCGGTCCGCGCGATCTCCTCCTGATGGCGCAGGCTGATGGCGCAGGCTGATGGCGCAGGCCGATGGCGCAGGTTCCACGGCCCGGGAGCGCCCTGGTAGCCTGCTCGGCGACATGACGGAGGTCGCGAGCGTCCTATACGGACGCGAGGACGTCCGGCGCCGGGTAGAGGAACTCGGCCGCACGATCACCGGGGACTACGTGGGGCGGGAGCCCGTGCTCGTTACGGTCCTCACGGGCGGCGCCGTCTTCCTCGCCGATCTGATCCGTGTGGTCGACCTTCCCGTGGAGACGCACTTCATGGCGATCAGCCGCTACGGGGGTGCGGAGGAGTCGTTCGGACGCGTTCAGATCCTCCTCGATGTCGAGGTTGACCTCGCCGGACGCGACGTCGTGCTCGTCGAGGACATCGTCGACACCGGGCTCACCTCGAGGTACATGCTGTCGGTGCTGGGCGCCCGGGCTCCGGCGAGCCTGGAGATCTGCACCCTCCTCGATCGCTCGGTCCGCCGGATCGTGCCGCTCCTGCCGCGCTACGTCGGCTTCGATTGTCCCGACACGTTCGTCGTGGGCTACGGCCTGGACTACCGGGAGCGGTACCGCAACCTGCCGGACATCCTGCGGGTGGACGATCTTGCGGCCTTGCGGGCCGACCCCGACGTGCTCGCGCCTCTGCTCACCGATGCCGCGGCCTGAGCGCCGAGTCGGATGCCGGTGAGTTGCCCGTTCCGAGGGCCGTCGCTACGCTGGCTGGAGTCACGATGATCGGGCCGCCATGATCGAGATGGAGCTGACCGGCGTGCGTGTTGAGCTGCCCACCAACCAGCCCATCGTCCTGCTCAGGGAACGCGGGGGAGAGCGGTACCTGCCCATCTGGATCGGAGCTGCGGAAGCGGCAGCGATCGCGCTCTCCCTCCAGGGAGTGGTCACCCCGAGGCCGATGACGCACGACCTGCTGAAGAACATCCTCGACGATCTCACCGTCGAGGTGCAGCGCATCGTCGTGACGGAGCTGCGGGACAGCACGTTCTACGCCAGCATCGCGTTGCAGCGTGGTGCCGACGGGTTCGAGGTGTCCTCGCGGCCCTCGGACGCGATCGCGCTCGCGGTGCGGATGGCGGTCCCGATCTTCGCCGAGGAGGGGGTCCTCGATGAGGCTTCGATCCTGATGACCGGAGACGAGGACGAGGAGGTCGAGAAGTTCCGCGAGTTCCTGGACAACGTCAGCCCGGAAGACTTCGCACCCTGACGCTCGGGATCGTGGGTCGGGCGCCGACGCAGGGTGGATCAGCTGTAGAAGAACACGGTCACCCACAGCACGCCGTCCACGCGGACCGCCCCGATCGCGACGTGCCGGAACGTGCTGTGCAGGATGTTCGCTCGGTGCGGCGCCGAGGCCATGAACGCGGACTCCATGTCCCGGACGGTACCGCCGGTCACGCCGACGTTCTCGCCCCAGTAGTGCCACTTGATGCCTTTCAGGTAATAACCGGCCGGGTCCGACGTGTGGAACAGGGTGTTCGAGTTGGCCATGGCGAGCGAGTGCTTCCGGGCGAGGTCCGACATGTCGCGGTTGATCCACACCCGGTGCAACGAGTGGTGGTAGCGGCTCGCGTTGGTCGCCCGCAGCATCGCGTGGCGAGGGCGAAGGGGCGTGGTGGTCGCACCGTTGGCACCGGAGGGCATCGCCCCAAGGAGCAAGCCCCCGAGGGCCGCCACCAGCGCCATCCGTACGATCTTCGTCCTCATCTCCGCCTCCCCTCCAGACCGGGCCGGGTCTGCTAGTCCGACCTGACTAGGAGGTTCATCGGCCGGCCGCTCGGGAGACTTGAGAGGCGGCGGATCGGAGGGGCCCCGGCGGATGGCTTGACGGGACGCTGAAGGGCCCGTACGCTGCTGAATCACAACGTCGTGATTCCCGTCTTCGGTTCGGAGCGCAGCAGATGAGCGAGCAAGGGTACCGGGTCCCCGAGGTCTGTCGGATCGTCGGCATCACGTATCGACAGCTGGACTACTGGGCTCGAACCGAGCTCGTCACCCCCTCGATCCGCGACGCAACGGGAAGCGGGTCGCAACGCCTCTACTCGTTCGAGGACCTCGTCGCCCTCAGGGTGATCAAGAACCTCCTGGATACCGGGGTCTCGCTCCAGCGGGTACGGACGGCGGTGGAGCATCTCAGCGCGATGGAACGGCCGGTCGCGGCCGTGACCCTGATATCGGATGGCAGGGGCGTGTACGAGGCGGATTCGCCGGAGGCGGTCGTCGACCTCCTCCGGCAGGGTCAGGGGGTATTCGCGATCGCGTTGGATCGGGTATGGGAGGACGTCGAGAACGCCCTGACGAAGGCGAAGCGTGGCTCCGGGAAGCGACGGGCCGCAGCAGGAGGGCCGTGAGCGCCGAGCCGCTCGCAACATCCCTGCTGAAGAGCGACACCGTTCGGTTCGCGCACGCATCCGAGCGCCAGTTCGCGCGTCTGCTCGATTTCTACCAGCTCGCATGGGAGTACGAGCCGACGTCGTTCGACATCGGGTGGGATCGTGACGGCAACGTCGTGCAGCGGTTCACGCCCGACTTCTACCTCGTCGAGTTCGACCTCTACATCGAGATCACCACGCTGAACCAGAAGCTGGTGACGAAGAAGAACCGGAAGGTGCGTCGCCTCCGCGAGCGCTACCCGGAGATCCGATGCAAGGTCTTTTACCAGCGCGACTACCTCTCGTTGGTGACCAAGTACGGACTCGAGGATGCCTCGGGCTGAGGGGCGGCGACCGGAGCCACCGACCGTACACTCGTGGCGTGAGGTTCGCACCCCACACCGACGACGACGTTCGCGAGATGCTCGCGGCGGTCGGCGTTCCCTCGATCGACGACCTCTTCTCGCAGATCCCCGAAGACCTCCGCCTTCGACGCCCGTTGGAGCTTCCTCGCGGGGTATCGGAGCAGGAGATCCTGGCCGATCTCGCGGCCCTTGCTCGTCGCGACCGGTCCGGGGATGACCTGGTCTGTTTCGCGGGACGCGGCGCCTACGACCACTTCGTCCCGAGCGTCGTCTGGGCGCTCGCCGGTCGGTCCGAGCTCTACACCTCGTACACGCCCTACCAACCGGAGCTGTCCCAAGGTGTCTTGCAGGCGCTCTTCGAGTTCCAATCGATGGTGTGCGAGCTCACGGCGCTCGACGTTTCCAACGCATCGCTGTACGACGGTGCGACCGCTCTCGTCGAGGCCGTCAACATGGCTCGTGCCGGCGGGCGATCGCGCGTCCTCGTATCCGCCGGCGTGGACCCGCGCTACGTCGAGACGCTCCGCACGTACGGACGTGGGTCCGGCTACGTCCCCGAGGTGATCGACGCTCGCGAAGGCCTCAGCGGCCCGCCGCCCGAGATCGACCTCGACGTCGCCGCGGTCGTGATCCAGCACCCCAACGTCTTCGGCCTCCTGGAAGACGTGATGGCGTTCGGGACACCGGCTCGCGCCGCAGGGGCGATGGTCATCCAGGTCTTCGATCCAACGTCCCTGGGGATCTTGGCGCCGCCGGGCGATCTCGGAGCGGACATCGCCGTCGCCGAGGGGCAACCGTTCGGGAATCACCTCAACTACGGTGGGCCGTACCTCGGGATGCTCGCCGCGAAGATGGAGCACGTTCGGAAGATGCCCGGCCGGATCGTTGGTGCGACGGTCGACGTCGACGGCCGATCCGGCTACGTCCTCACGCTTCAAGCCCGCGAGCAGCACATCCGCCGGGAGAAGGCGACATCGAACATCTGCACGAACCAGACCCTGATGGCACTCGCCGCGACCGTCCACATGGCCTGGCTCGGACCGCGAGGGCTCGCCGAGCTCGGTCGTCAGTGCGCCGCGAAGGCCGGCTACGCGTTCGCCTCGCTGACCGGACTTCCGACGGTGGAGGCCGCCTTCCCGGACACCTCCTTCTTCAAGGAGTTCGCGGTGCGACTGCCGAGACCGGCCGTCGAGATCCGCGATGCGCTGATCGATCGCGGGTTCCTCGCGGGCGTGCCCGCACCGTGGGTGGACGACCGGACCCTGATCGTGGCCGTCACCGAACGCCGGACGCGGCCGGAGATCGACGCGCTGGCCGCTGCGATGGGGGAGGTCCTGGGCTCGTGAGCCTCGGGGCGCCGGTACGGCGTCAGGGGCCGCCGGGTGAGGGGACCGTTCGGGATCTCACGCAGCCCGGGCGCACGGCATGGAGCTTCCCCGACCTGGACGTCGAGCCGACCGAGATCCCCGAGGCCCATAGGCGCCGCGAGCCCCCTGAGCTGCCGGAGGTCGCCGAACGCGATCTGGTGCGGCACTACACACGCCTGTCGCAGATGAACTACGGCGTCGACACCGGGATCTATCCCCTCGGCTCCTGCTCGATGAAATACAACCCGAAACTTGCCGAGGTGGCCGCCGCGGCGCCGGGCTTCGCGGGGCTCCACCCGCTGCAGCCGGACGGCACGGCGCAGGGGGCCCTCGAGATGCTCTGGCGGCTCGAGGCCGCCTTGTGCGAGATCACGGGGATGACGCGAGCGACCCTGCAACCTCCGGCGGGCGCGTGCGGCGAGCTCACGGGTCTGCTCATCATGCGGGCCCATCACACCGAGCTCGGGAACCCACGGAGCACGGTCTTGATCCCCGACTCGGCCCACGGCACCAACCCCGCGAGCGCTCGGCTCGGTGGGTACCGGGCGGTCCCCGTGCCCTCGACCGCACGGGGGCTCGTCGACGTGGAGGCCCTCGCCGGCCTCGTGAACGATGACGTCGCCGGCCTGATGCTGACGAACCCGAACACGCTCGGCCTGTTCGAAGAGGACATCGCCCGGATCACGGCGATCGTCCACGACGTCGGTGGTCTCGTGTACTACGACGGCGCGAACCTCAACGCGATCATGGGCCGCAGTCGACCGGGGGACATGGGTTTCGACATCGTGCACATCAACACCCACAAGACGTTCGCGACGCCGCATGGCGGCGGCGGCCCCGGCGCAGGACCCGTGGGGGTCGTCGAGCACCTGGTGCCGTATCTCCCCGTGCCTCGCGTCGAGCGCGATCCGGACGGGAGCTTCCAGATGTCCGAAGACGCGCCGCGCTCGATCGGACGGATGCACGGCTTCCACGGCAACTTCGGGGTCCTCGTCCGCGCGTACGCCTACGTGTTCTTCCACGGGTCCGACGGGCTCCAGGAGGTGAGCGAGCTGGCCGTCCTGAACGCCAACTACCTCGCGTCGTCGATCGAGGAGGACTTCCCGCTCGCCTACCCCGGTTCGCGTCCGATGCACGAGTTCGTCGCGACGGCCGCCGGCCTCGAACGGGACGCGGGCGTCCGCGCGATGGATGTCGCGAAGCGCGTGATCGACCTCGGCTACCACCCTTCGACGGTCTACTTCCCGCTCGTCGTGCAGGAGGCGATGATGGTCGAGCCGACGGAGACCGAATCGAAGGAGAGCCTGGACGGTTTCGGGGCGGCGTTGCGGCGGGCCGCCGCCGAGGCCCGGTCCGACCCGCACCTGCTGCATGAGGCTCCCGTCACCACCCCCGTCCGGCGGCTGGACGAGGCGCGCGCGGCGCGCCACCTCCGGCTGACCTGGCGGACAGGGGGGTCCGGGAGCGACTGAGGGGCCGGGCGGCTCTGCCGCCCGGCCCCTCAGGGTTCACCCAACCTCCGGAGGTTATGCCTCCCGGCGCCTCCGTCCGAGCACGATCCCCAGCAGGCCGAGCGCGAGGAGCACGCCCGCGATCAGGCCGAGCCGCGCCGCGTCGGAGCCGGTGAAGGCCGTCGGCGGTGTCGGAGGCGGCGGCGGGTTCTTGCCCGCGACGATCGTCACGAAGGCACCGTCGTCGTCGGAGACCTTCGTTCCGAGCACGTCCGTCCCCGTGGCTGTTCCGACGTTCGTGACGATCGGGTTCCCGGCCGGCAGGACGAAGTCCTTCGTGAGGGTGACGGACTGGCCGGGCTCCAGCTTGGCGATGTCGCCGATGTGCCCGATCACGTCGTCGTCGACGCTCACGTTGAACAGGGTCGTGTCTCCGGTGTTCGTGACCACGTACGTGTAGGTCACGGTGTCGCCCGGATTACCGCTCACCGGGTTGACGGTCTTGACGATGGTGATCGCCGGGCAGATCACCGTCAGGGACGCGCTGGCCTGGTCGTTGGCCGTGAACCCGGCGGTGCCCGGCTCGTTGAGCGCGGCCACGATCGCCGTGTTGTTTACGACACCGCAGCTCGTGCCGTCGGTCGGCGAGGTGATGTGCACGGTGTGCGAGGCACCCTCGGCGAGGCTGCCGAAGTCACACGTGAGGACGCCGGCGTCGATGGAGCACGGCGGCTGTGCGCCCGGCGCCTGTCCGTCGATCAGATCGATCGACCACTGGAGGCCGCCGTTCGTCGGCAGCGTGTCGGTGAGGGAAACGCCCGCTGCCGTTCCCGGCCCGTTGTTCCCAACGGTGATCAGGAACCCGATCGCGTCGCCACCTTCCACGAGCGGTGCGTCGGCCGTCTTGGTGACGAACACGTCCGGGCAGTCGACCGTGATCGTGGCGCTGGCGGTGTCGCCACCGTCGTTCGTGGTTGTGACGCCCGCCGTGTTGTCCACGACTCCGCAGCTCGCGGCCGTCGTGGACGAGATGATGTGCACGGACCTGCTCTCGTTGGAGCCGAGGTCACCGAAGTCGCAGGTGAGCACGCCGCTCGTGATCGAGCAGCCCGCGTCGCTGTTCGCAGCATCGATCGACCAATCGAGCCCGCCGTTGGTCGGCAGCGTGTCCGTGACCGTCACCCCATGGGCCGTTCCTGCGCCGTTGTTGGTGACCTCGATCGTGAATCCGATGCCGTCGCCGGCGGTCACGGTGCCCTGGTCTGCGGTCTTCGTGATCACCAGCGCGGGGCAGTTCACGGTGATGGTCGCCGTTGACGAGTTGTCGCCGACGTTCTCGACCGATTCGTTCGAGGCCGCCACCACGGCGGTGTTCGTGAGCGTGCCGCAGTCGGCGGCGTCGGTCGCGCCCGTGACGTGCACGGTGCGCGTCGCACCGTCGGTGAGGTCACCGAAGTCGCAGGTCAGGACGCCGGCCGCGATCGAGCAGTCCGCGGAGTCTTCGCTCCAGACGATCCCGCTCGGCAGCGTGTCCGTGAGGGTCACGCCGTGCGCCGTGCCGGGACCCTCGTTGGTCACGACGATCGTGAACGCCGCCGTGTCGCCGGCGTCGATCGTGCCCTTGTCGGCCGTCTTGAGGACCGTGACGTTGGGGCAGTTGACCGTGATCGACGCGCTGGCCGAGTCCGAACCGTCGTTCGTCGTCGTCACGTTCGCCGTGTTGTCGACCGAGCCACAGGTAGCGGCCGTCGTGGGCGAGGTGACGTGCACGTGCTTGCTCGCCCCCGTGGCGAGGCTCCCGAAGTTGCACGTCAGGACGCCGCTGGTGATCGAGCAGCCCGAGTCGCTCCCGGCGGCATCGATCGACCAGTTCAGACCCGGGTCGGACGGCAAGGTATCGGTGACCGTCACGCCGGACGCGGCACCCGCTCCACTGTTGGACGCCGTGATCGTGAACCCGATCGGGTCACCCGCGGTCACGGTCGCGTCATCCGGAGTCTTCGTGATGTGGATCGTGGGGCAGTTCACCGTGATCGTCGCCGTCGAGGTGTTGTCGGTCTGGTCCGACCCCTCGTTGTCGGCCGCCACGGTTGCGGTGTTCGTCAAGGGTCCGCAATCCGCCGCGTCGGTCGCCCCGGAGACGTGGATCGTCTCGTATGCGCCCGCGTCCAGGGTGGCGAACGTACAGCTCAGGGTCCCGGATGAGATGGAGCACCCCGTGACGGCCGGGCTGATCGACCATGCGACGCCCGCCGGCAGCGGGTCGTTGAGCGTGACGTTGTTGGCCACACCTGGACCGTCGTTCGTCACGACGATCGTGAACGCGGCCGTGTCGCCTGCGTTGATCGTCCCTTGATCCGCGGTCTTGAGGACGGAGATGTTCGGTGTCGGTGCGGCGATCGCGCTGGGCTGGATGCTGCGGTCCTGGTTCTTGTTGGAGCTGTTGTCCAGCTGCTGGGTCCGCATGTGCCACGGCGCGCCGCTGATCGTGGCGGCGCCGTTGGCGGCACCGCCGTTGGACTCGTTCCAGTACGCCGACTGTGCGATGTGCGCTCCCCACAGGAAGAAGGCCCAGTCGCTCGTGGTCGTGAACGTCAACGTCATGTCGCCCTTGCCGGATGCGTGCGCAGGAGCGGTGATGCTGTTGACCGTTCCGCCGTACATCGTCAGGTTCCGGCTGACCCCGGCGAAGGCCATCGCACCGTTGACCGTGAGCCCGGGGCTCACGGCCGGCGTGAAGGAGTCGCCCGGGAACGCGTGGATGTCGGCCGAGCCGAGGCTGTTGGGGCATTGCGAGGACGCGCCCCCCGAGTTGGGGTCCGCACACTTGTTCGGGTTCTCGGTGACGTTCCAGGTCGCGAGGAAGTCGTACGCCTCGCTGCCACCCGTCAGGAAGTCGTAGTTGAGGTGGATCGTGTGTTGCCCTGCCGCGAGACCCTCGATCGCCAGACGGAAGGGGACCACGTCGCCCTCGCCGTACGTCGAGTTGTTCCCGTTGAGGTCACCGTTCTGCCATCCCTGGCCCGGCTGGTTGGCGAACTGGTCGAGGTTGACCCCGAGCGAGCCCGCTGCTGTCGTGGTGAGGGCTGGGGCCGTGGACCCCGACGTCGAACCCTTGGCGGTGGAACCGCTCCCGGCCTTCGACTGCCCCATCGTGAGCGACAGACCGCCCGCCCATGCGGTCAGCCCCGCCTGGCCGAACGCGACAGAGAACAGGAGCAACAAACAGAACAACGACGTGAAGGCGCCCCGGCGGGCGCTTCGCGTTCGACCGGTTCTTGACCGAGTACCCATCTCTCCGAACCCCCAGCTTTCGTGACCGCTTCGTATGGCCGATCTGCCCGATATACCCGTGGGGCCGGTGGCGGACACCCATCGGTCCTACCGCAGTCCCCAGACAGAAGCTACGCCTCCTCTTCGGGGGATGCCATTGGACGAAAGCCTTGACCCCCCGCCCTCCAGGAGACGTAGTCCTTTCGGCGATGCGGACCCGAAGTGTGGAGGAAGCCGTCTGGTCTGCCAAACCCGCAGGTCGGCAGCCCCACAGCCAGAGATCGACGATCTCGGTCTGGGGTTGGTTCCGTCACAAGGGGGGAGGGGCGCGGGTCGGCTCACCGGCCGACAGGGTGTTTCCGTTCGCGGAACCCCACCCGAAGCGCAACGCCGCCGATCGACAGGAGCGCGAGCGCAGCAACCGCGGCACCTCCGACCTCGGAACCGGTGAACGCCGTCCCGCCGCCGCGCCCCGATCCGCCGCGCGTCGCGAGCACCGTCACGCTCGTCGTCGCTCGGGCGGAGACCTGAGACCCCGACAGGTCCGACCCTGAGGCGGTCGCCGTCTCGGTGAGGGTCGTGGGAGCCCCCGAGAGCGTTTCGCTCGAGGTGAGCCGGACGACGTGGCCCGGCCCAAGAGCATCGATGTGGCCGACGAGGCCACGACGCCCGTGATCGACACTGATCCCGTGGATCACGCTGTCGCCCGTGTTCGTGACCACGAAGGCGAAGGTCAGCGTGTCACCCGGGCCTCCGGACCTAGCGGATGCCTCGACCACCATCGAGAGGTCTGGGTGGATCACGCGGAGCCGAGCCGCAGCCGCGTCGCGGATCAACCGATCGCTCGGCGTCCGGGCCGTGACGTGGGCCACGCTCGCCACCCGATCGGGGCCGCGGGCGCCGATCGTTCGCGCGCAGGTGACCGGCCAGTGGTGGCCGGGTGGGAGGGGCCCCGGGTGCCGGCGATCGGAGACAACGCATCCGATCCCTCGGAACGCGAGGTCGTGCAGGGGGACCTCGCCGTCGTTCGTGACCGTGAAGATGGAGCGAACGTCGTCGGCGACCCGCGCGAACCGAGGACCGCCGCCACGCACCTCGATCGACGGCTCACACAGGACGCGATCCACGTGCGAGGCTGAATCGTTCGCCCGGGCCGCCACGGACTCGTCGCTCGCCGAGACGGTGGCGCGGTTGTGTATCGGTCCGCACGGTCGATCGGCGTCGACCCGGATATCGATCGTTACCATCGCGCTGGAGCCGGCATCCAGAGCCGCTCGGACGCAGACGATCGTGAACGTCGATCCTTCCTGCGTCGAGCCGACGGCCGAACAGGCCCCTCCGTCCATCTTCGGCAGGAGGTTGATGGGTTCCACACCGGACGGCAGCCTGTCCGTGACGGTCACGTGATGGGCGGCGGCCGCGCCCGTGTTCGCCACCGTCAAGGAGTACCTGACCTCGTCGCCTCTCCGGACGGGTCCCTCAGCATCGGACGTGGCATCGAGCACGAGGTCAGGCGTGGCCGCGAGGCACCCGACCGAAGCGGCAGCGGCGGTCGTGTCGTCGCCGCGAGCGACCGGCGGCTCGTCCGAGGCGCTGATCGTGGCGCTGGTCCGGAGCTCGCCGCACGTGCCGTCCTCGACGTGCAGCGCGAGCGCGATCCGCACGTGGCCGCCGGGCGCGAGGTCGCCGACCGGGCACCGGAGCGTCGATCCCACCAGGCACGACGGGGGAGGGGAGACCGACGTCACTCCTTGCGGCAACGAGCTCGAAACGACGACGTCGTGTGCAATCGCGGCACCGTCGTTCGATCCGACGAGGATCCACGTCAACGAGGTGCCCGGCTCGAGCGGGCCGGCGCGCCCGCGCGAAAGCGAGACGGTGACGTCGGGAGCACCGACGAGGGCTCCGGCGACCGACGTCGTCAAGGCGAGGCCGACGAACATGGCGCCGAGCGCCGCCGCGGCGCTGCCGATCCGAGGGGACTTCGCGTGCAGTATCAAGGATCCTCAGCCCTCCGCACCTGCATGGAATCGTGACCACCATCCGCGTCACGACGATCGGGGTGCACCGCTCGTCCGGCGAACGCGGCCCAAACACCTCGGCTCACGGCCCGAACCCTTGCGCAGCCTCACATCTTCGCGGCCTCAAACCTTCGCAGGGGAGTCACCCCCATGCAACGACCCGATGCCGGTACGCCGGCAGCGTCCTGTCCGCCGAGGGGGGACCCGTCTTCGAGCTAGTTGACATAATGTCCATTATCGGCGTTGAGGTCTGTCCCGCCCGGTTCACGCCGCCGGACCACGCCCGAACCGCATCGAGAAGCCCCACCGGGTCACCCTCCAGAGCGCCTCGACGACGATCGCCCGAGAGATCTTCGATTCTCCGTGTTCACGTTCCCGAAACGTGATGGGAACCTCTCCCACGTCGAAGCCCGCCCGGTCGGCATGCATCACGAGCTCGATCTGGAAAACGTATCCGGAGCTCGCGAACGGTGTTCGCAAGAGCTCCTCCACCAGCTCCCGGCGGTAGACGCGGTACCCGCTGGTCGCATCGTGGATCGGAAGCCCCAGCATGAACCTCGCGTACGTGTTCGCTCCCCTCGACAACGCCACACGGGCTCGGCTCCAGTTGGTGACCGAGCCCCCGGCCACGTAGCGGCTCCCGACGGTGAGGTCGTGGTGCCGGGCCGCATCGAGCAGGCGGGACAGCTCCGAGGGGTCGTGGGAAAGGTCCGAGTCCATCTCGACCGCCAGGTTGTAACCCTCGCGGAGCGCGGTCGTGAACCCCTCGGCGTACGCACTGGCCAGGCCGGATCTCGGGGGACGCTCCAGCAACCGGACCCGGTCGTCGCGAGCGGCGATCGGCCGCACGAGCTCTGCGGTCCCATCGGGTGAGGAATCGTCCACGACGATCACGTCGGGGTGCTCGGGTCGTTCGAGCACCCCCATGATCACCCGCTCGATCGTGTCGCGTTCGTTGAACGTCGGCAGCACGACCAGGACCCGCGGTGAGGCCGGAAGCGGCGCGGTCGGCGCGTGGGGGTGCGAGCGGCGACGTGGCGCCAGGAACAGGATCCCGACCAGGATGAGCGCCAGGATCGGAAGCCAGTCCCCCCACCGGACGTACCCCGTCGTTGCGGTGGATGTCCGGATCGCAGCCCGAAGGATGCCGGGTTGGAACAGCCCCGTGCTGGCGAGCACGCGGCCGTGGGTGTCGATGAAGGCGGAGACCCCCGAGACCGCCGCATCGACCACCCACCTGCCGGTCTCGACAGCCCGCATCCGGCTCATCTGCAGGTGCTGGTCCGACGCGGCCGTGAAGCCGTAGGAGGCGTTGTTCACCGGGACGACGAGGAACGTGGCTCCGTCCCGCACGAACGCACGGGGCAGCGCGGGGAACGAGTTCTCGTAACAGATCGGCGTGCCGAACGGCGGGAGCCCCGGAACGTGCACCGTATGTACCGAGGTTCCCGGGGTCCGGTCCACAGGGATCTGCCGGGTGGCGCTGATCCAATCGATCCGCGAGCGCCAGGGGACGTACTCGCCGAACGGGACCAGGTGGACCTTGTCGTACCGGTCGACGCGCGATCCGTCACCGTCGAGAACGAGCTCCGAGGTTCGCTGGAGTCCTCCGGGGTCGTTCATGACCGCCCCGATCGCGGTGGGAGCACCGATCTCCGCGACGACACGGTGCACGGCGGCCATCGTCTCCGGATCGCTCGAGGCGGCGGGGTCGAGCGCCCCCTCCCCCCACAGGACCAGGTCGGGTCGGGGTGTCGAGCCCGCGAGCGTCCGGTGCAACGCGATGTTCTTCCGGGCGACGAGGAGATCCTCCTGCACCGCGGACGTGTTCGGCGGCGGGCGCACATCCACCTGGACCACCGCCACGTCGAGCGGGCCACCGATCGGTTCGGAGAACGGGACACCGGCCGGGGCAAGGACGAGCGCGAGCGCCCCGACGGCGAGCCCGGCGCGCCGCACCCATGGCCTGTGCACGCCTCGGATCGCCTCGAACAGCAAGACGTTCACGACGATGACGACGAAGGTGATCCCCCACACACCGGCGACGGTCGCGAGCGGTAGGAGCGGTCGATCGTCGACCTGTGAGATCCCGAGGCTCCCCCAGGTGAACCCGCCCAGCGGGAACATGCCCCGGATCCAGTCGACGGCCGTCCACAGGGAAGCGAACCCGATCGCGGACCGGATGGGCCGGTCGCCCCGCAACAACGACGGTCCCACGGCGCCGACCACCGCGACCGAGGTCGCCGACAGGGTCGTGAGCGCGAACCACGCGAGCGCGCCGAACAGGAAGATCCAGTAGAGCGTTGCCCCGAAGAACGCCAGCCCGAAGACCAGTCCGAGAACGGCTCCGCGACCGGGACGCTCGCCTCGTAGCGACCAAAGGAACGGGATGAGCGCCACGAACGCCAGCGGCCACAGCTCGGCGGGCGGGAACGCGAGCGAAAGGAGCAATCCGCCCGCAACGTTCAGGGCGAGCGCGGCCGGGAACGGGACCGGTGGGGGGCCGTTCAGGCGCAATCGCGACAGAGCATCTTGCGCTTGTCCGCGAGCTGGCTCCGATGTTTCACCAGGTAGCAGTTCTTGCACATGAACTCCGTCGCCTGCATCGGGATGACCCGGGCGTCGAGCGGTTCGAGGCGCTCGTCGCGCGTCGAGGTCGCGGCCGTCGCCTCATCCTCTTCGTCGGCCGCTTCCTCCTGACCATCCTGAGTCTCCTGCTTCGCAAGGAGATCCTGGATGGACTCCACGTTCTCCAGGCCCGGCTCCGGGGGCACCGTGGCCTCCGCCAGCTCCTCAGGCGTCGGTTCGATGTCTTCGAGGACCTCGTCGTCCTCGAGAGCGACCTCAACCCCCTCGTCCACGTGTTCGTCTACGTCGTCGATGTTCTCGGGCATCTGGATCTTCTTTCGTTGGTGCCGTGGGAGGCCCCACCCCCCGCCAAGCGCGCGCATCCTACACCTCGCTGGCGCAGATGCAACCGCGGGATCGGCGCGCGGGCTTCAACGCGCCGGACACGCCGGGCATTCCCGTCGCGGGTTGCCGGACAGAGGAACGAGAAGAGAACCCAAGGGACCTTTGGGGCCGCGACGCCGGGGCGCCGCGTTCTCTACTCAGCCTCTTGGGTTCTCGCGCGCCTCCGCCGGGGCGGTGACGCAGCGCGAACGGTATCGGGCACGCGGTCCGGCGGTCAACCCCCGAGGGGGAGAAAGAGTGACACAACGCCGTCGATGGCCACGCACCCGTTCATCGTACGAAGACCTCACGTCCCAGGGAGATCGTGAGGGCCGGTCGGAGGCCCTCGACCGCTTCCCGATCGAACGGATCGACGTCGTAGCCGGCGAAGTCCGCGTGATATCCGGGCTCGAGCAGACCCTTCTTCTCTTCCTGATGTGCCAGCCGAGCGCTCCCGACGGTATGAACACGGATGGCTGCGGCTCGCTCGAGGCGTTGGCCGGGGTCGTGATGGGTCTCCATCGCGGCGACGGCGAGCCATGGATCGAGCGGCGTGACCGGCGCGTCCGAGCCGGCGCCGAGGACGACACCGCGCTCCAGCATCGTGCGGAACGGGTTCATCGCGGCCGCCCGCTCGGCGCCAACGCGGATCTCGTACAGCCCACCGGCGGCGCCCCAGGCGCGGTCGAACGCCGGCTGGACCGATACCGCGAGTCCCAGCATCGCCGCCCGCTCGACCTGGTGTGCGCTCGGCATCTCGAAGTGCTCCACACGGTGGCGCCGCGCGCGGAAATGACGACGTTCACGCGAGTCGAGCGAGGCGTAGATCCGCTCCCACGACGAGAGCACCTGTTCGATCGCGCGGTCACCGATCGCGTGGATCCCGGCTTGCAGGCCGGCCATGTGCGCGTCGTGGAAGAACCCGGCGACCTCGTCGTCGTCGTAGTTCGTCACGCCGGTCCCGTCGAGGTCTTCATAGGGGGCGAACAGCGCGGCGGTCCGTGCACCGATCGATCCGTCGGCCGGGAGATCGCCGCCGATCGCATCGTGACCGAGCTCGATCGCGCGGGGAACATCCATCGTCGCGACGATCGCGATCGCGTGGACGGGCAGTTTCTGCCGATGCCGGCGGAACACCTCGACGTCGCGATCTCCGTCGTCATGGGGCATCGACATCTCGTGCACGCTCGTGATGCCTGCCGAGGCGGCGAGCCCCGCAGCTGCGAGCTGCAGCTCCTCGATGCGGTGCTCCGATCGAGACCCGGCGAGCCAACGCCCCAGCCGGGCGTTCGCCGAGCGGGTCACCCGACCCGACGGGTCCCCCGTGCCATCGCGCTCGAACCCCTCGGCGTCGTGCACTTGGGCGAACGTGAGGGCCGCGGAGTTCGCCAGAGCCACGTGCCCGTCGATCCTGCGGATCACGAGCGGCTTGCCCGTCACGGCGTCGAGCTCCTCGAGCGTGGGCAGGTCGGGCCTCTCCCACCGGGTCTCATCGAACCCCTGCAGGAGGATCACCGGTTCGTCGTCGCCTGCAGCCCGCCCGGCGGCGAGCGCCAGCAGTTCGCCCTTGGAGCGCGCCGCCACGACATCCTCGTTGAGCAACGAAAGGCCGGTTGCGGTCAGATGGACGTGGGTGTCGATGAACCCCGGGAGGATCGTGATCCCAGGCAGCTCGACGGTCCGGTCGGCCGCCGGCGGCTCGCCGCCGCCGACTCGCTGCACGTGCCGGCCGTCGATCAACAGCCACTCCCCCGTCGGGGGATGACCGAACGTGTACACGCGCGATGCCCGGTAGAGGGTCTTCACGGCTCCGGGATGATGCCACGGCCTCCGGGTGGGACGCCGGAACCTCCCGCAGCGCCGATCGCAAGGAGGGCCTCGCCCGTGTCGGTGAACATCCGGGTCTTGCCGTCGTGCGCTTCGAGCCCGAGCTCGGCGAGACCTCGCCGCCAGGCATCGAAGGCTCGGATCACGTGACGTCGGCCGGCTGCCACGAGCACGACGTCGTCGACCCACCGGATGAGGAGGCAGCCGGCCGACGTCACCTCGCGGTCGGCGTGGGCGAGGATCCCGTTGGCAAGGATCGCGGAAGGGTCGGGGCCGACCGGAAGCCCTCGAACGCCGGCCTGGGCCAACGCTCGGAGGAACGACGCGACGGCCTCGGAGCACCCGACGGCCTCCAACGCGCGTTCCCCCACCGACGCGTAGCAGTCGCGCACATCGCTCACGATCGCGACCGAGTCCGCCCGCCGTGCCATCGACTCACGGATCGTGCGTCGCCACGCGGATCGGGCGCCGGGCCAGGATCGGAGCCGTCCATCGGGGGCGGCCCGGGGAGCGAACACACCGGGACCGACCGACCCCTCGATGCGGGGAAGGAGCGGGAGGATGAGGCGCCGGTACGTGCGCTCATCGTGCGGCTCGAGTCGTGCGAGCCAACGATCGCCGCCCCCCGGCTTCGTGTACCGCTCCCACCGGATCGGGCCCAACGGTCGTTGCTGCAACGCCGTCCCTCTTTCCGCCACCGGAGGAGGTCGGTGCTCGCATCCGCCATCCCACCACACCGGCGCCGCTCCGACGATCCCCGGACCGGGGGAGCTTCTGCTCCCCCGGCCTCGTCCCCTACGATGTGCGCGTGCTCGACGAACGCGATCTGGAGATCGTGGCGGCCCTGCAGGAGGACGCGCGAGCGACCTATGCGGACATAGCCCAACGGGTCGGCCTGTCGGCCTCAGCGGTCCACGACCGGGTGCGTAAGCTGGAACAGGCTGGCGTGATCCGCGGCTACCGGGCGATCATCGACCCCGAGACCGTCGGGCTCCTCATCACGGCCCTGATCGCGGCCACTCCACTGGACCCGAAGCAACCGGACGATCTGCCGGACCGGCTCGCGGACCTCCCCCAGGTCGAGGATTGCTACAGCGTGGCCGGGGAAGCCAACTACATCTTGAAGGTGCGAACCCGGACCACCGGGGAGCTCGAGGAGCTGATCCGACTCCTCCGCGAGAAGGTCGGCGTCGCAACGCGAACGACGATCGCTCTGTCGATCCCTTTCGAGGGTCGCCCCGTCCGGACCTGAGTCGCGCGCTCTCGCTGTTCCCGGCGCTCGGGCGATAATGAACCGGTCATGCGTGTCCGTGCGCCCCTGGCGGCGCTGATCGGCACCTTGGTCCTCGTGGCGTCGTGCACGAAACCCTCCGCGACGCTCGTCTCCGGATTGCCCGACGGCACCGTGCTCACCCTCCCCCGGGGCTGGCAGATGGTCGACGTCGCCGCCGATCCACTCGCCGTGAACAATCCGCTCAACGTCGGCCCCGAGGTCATCGACGCGAAGGTCTTCTCGCCCGATCCGAACGAGTTGGCCGGGAGCTCGATCGTCCTCGATGGGTCCTCGCCGTACGGGTTCCTCCACGTGCGGCAATTCACGCAGGAACAGCTCGCGGAGACCTCGATCCGGGATCTGCGGAACGGAGTGTTTCCCTTCGACAAGACCAGGGCGAAGAACCCCGCCGTCCTCAAGGTCATCGACCAGTCGCCGGTCTCGGACCAACGGGGGTTCGGCGAACACCTGCTCTTCAGCGTGCGACTTCCCTCGGCGGCGACGAGCAGCGGTGTCACGACGTCCGTCACGATCGACCAGACCGTGATCATGTCTCCGGCGACGGACCACGTGTCTGTCCTGTTCGTCGCCTGTACGTCAGACTGTTTCGAGCTCTACCAGTCGCAGATCGATGGGATCGTGAACTCATGGCAGACGACGACGACATGACCGCAAGCCCGCCTCCGATGGAGCGCCCGAGCCGGCCGAAGGAGAGCGAGCGCACCACCCGGAAACCGCTCGCCTGGTGGGATCGCGTCAAGCTCCTGCTGCTGTTCGCGACCGTCTGGGTTGCTCTCGTGCTCGGTGCGTACTTCCGGCTCGTCGGGGCGATGTCCCGGTACGACGCCTTCTACTACGCCGTCAGGATGTACCCGGCGCTCCTGGTGCTCTTCTCGCTCGAGCTCGTGCGGCAGATCCATTACCTGATCGCTGAGCATTGGAAGCGCTACTACGCCTTCTGGAACCGGCTGTGGGGTCGAGGCGACCGTGTTCGCGAGCGGGTCGACCCCTGGACACGGTTCCGGATCGGCAGGGTGCTCTGGATCCTGTTCTTCCTGTTCGTCGTCGGGACCTACATCTCCCACACGTACGTCTTCGGCCCCGAGCAACGATCGGTGAGCGTCGTCGAAGGGGTCCTGCGCGCACCGGCGCTCCTGATGCACGCGCTGCCGGGCATCCTCCAGGTCGTCTTCATCATCTCCATCGGCGTCCTGCAGTTCGTCGCGATCTTCTGGTTCATGTCCAAGGGCGGCGTCCAGACGTACATGCCCGACGACATCGAAACGCGGTTCACCGACGTGAAGGGCCAGGATGCGGTCCTGAACCGCGTTCAAGAGAACATGGTGTTCCTCGAGAACCCCGAGTCGATCGAGAGCCGGGGCGGCTACGTCCCCGGCGGGATCCTGCTGTGGGGGCCACCCGGCACGGGGAAGACGCTCATGGCGCAGGCCGTGGCCGGAGAGTCCGCCAAGCCCTTCGTCTTCGTCGAGCCGGGCGCGTTCATGGCGATGTTCTTCGGCGTCGGGATCTTGAAGGTCAAGGGCCTCTACCGGAAGCTCCGGAAGCTCGCGACCCGCTACGGCGGCGTGATCGTCTTCTTCGACGAGGCCGACTCGCTCGGGAACCGGGGCGGCGTGGCCCAGGGCGGCTGGAACGTCGATCCCACTCCCGGTTCGGCTTGGTCCACCGCACCCGCCTGCAACGGGCTCGGCTACGTCTCGGAGCCCGGCAGGAGGAACGTCGTGTTCGGGGCGGTTCCGGAGGCGAGCGGCCCACGCAAGGAACACATGATCATGCCGGGGTACGGCGGCGGAGGCATGGGGACCCTCCAGGCTCTGTTGTCGGAGATGGACGGCTTGAAGAAGCCGCGCGGGTTCGTGAACCGGGTGATCCGACGCGCCCTCGGGATGAAGCCGAAGCCCCCACCGAAGTACCGGATCCTGCACATCTTCGCCACGAACCAGCCGGGGGTGCTCGACGAGGCCATGCTGCGACCGGGCCGCATCGATCGGATCTACAAGGTCGGCTACCCGCACCTCGAGGGTCGCACGGCGACGTTCGTCTACTACCTGGCCAAGGTGAAGCACGAGCTCACCGACGAGCAGGTCACCAAACTCGCGACGATCACCCCCTACGCATCCGGTGCCCTGATCAAGGACACGGTCAACGAGGCCCTCGTGATCGCCATCCGCGACGGGCGCGAGACGATCACATGGCGCGACATCATCAAGGCGAAGCAGCTGAAGGAACACGGGCTGCCCGACGACCACGAGTACATCGAGCGGGAGCGGCACGCGGTGGCGGTCCACGAGGCCTGCCACGCGGTAGTGGCCTATCGACTCCGCAAGCACGCGGTGATCGACGTTGCCACGATCGAGCGTCGTGGGGACGTCGGTGGATTCGTGTCGTCGATCCCACCCGAGGACCAATTCGTCGAATGGCGATCCGAACGGAACATCGACATCATGACCTTCCTGGCGTCGCTCGCGGGGGAGCGGCTCTTCTTCGACGGTGACCACTCGACCGGGGTCGGTGGGGACATGCGGGGAGCGACGACGATCGCGACACAGATGCTCGCCTACTACGCGATGGGAGACACGATCGCTGCACGGTCCGTCACGCTGGGCGGGATGCGCGGCGGGCAGCCATTGGAGACGGGCTCGGATCGAGCGCTCTTCGACACCGAGTTCGGCAAGCAGGTCGATGCGAAACTGATCGAGCTCTACGATGAGACCTATCGGTTGCTCACGGACAACCGAGCCGAGGTGCTCGCCGTCGCGCACGCGTTGGAGACCCACAAGACGATCACCGGGGACGACGTCGCAGCCATCGTCGACGGAGGGGGCGGCTCACTCATCGATGGCCGCTCCTACCAGGACCCGGTCTTCCGTCACGAGCTGGAGCGCTACCACGACGCAGCGGCGAAGGCGCACCGCGAACACTCGGGGGTCGACGGCTCGATGCCGATGCCGATGCCTCCGCCTCCGCGCGCCGCCCTCCCGCCGGAGCCGAACGGACACGGATCCGAGCCGGTGCCCGCGGGTACCCCCGAGAAACAACCGATCGCACCGCGTCCCGACGGGGACGGATCGGCGACCGCGCACTGAGCCTGGGTATCCTCGCGGGCATGCGTCTGTACAACACGCTGACGCGTGCGGTCGAGGAGGTCGTCCCGGTCGAGCCGGGCCACGTCAAGATGTATGCGTGCGGTCCCACCGTCTACCGCTACGCGCACCTCGGGAACCTCCGCACCTACATGCTGGCTGACCTGATCCGGCGCGCCCTGCGGCTCGAGGGGTTCACGGTCACCCTCGTCCAGAACATCACCGACGTCGGGCACATGACCGACGAGTCCTCGCCCGAGGCGATCGACAAGATGCTGCTCGCCGTCGAGGACGAGGGGCTCCAGCCGCTCGAGATCGCCGAGAAGTACACCCGCTCGGTCTTCGAGGATGCGGTTGCCCTGGGCATCGGCGAGCCCGACGTGTCGCCTAAGGCGACCGAGCACATCCCCGAGATGATCGAACTGACCAAGACGCTGATCGATCGCGGGCACGCGTACGTGGTCGACAACGGCTCGGTGTACTACGACGTCGCGAGTTTCGACGGGTACGGCAAGCTCTCGGGCAACACGCTCGACAACCTCCGGGAGGGACATCGCGACCTCGAGACCGACCCACGCAAGCACCACCCGGCGGACTTCGCGCTGTGGAAGGCCGCCGGTCCCGGCCGGCTGATGAAGTGGCCGAGCCCGTGGGGGGACGGCTTCCCCGGATGGCACATCGAATGCTCGGCGATGTCCATGGAGTACCTGGGCGATCGTATCGACATCCACACGGGGGGAACCGACCTCCGCTTCCCCCACCACGAGGACGAGATCGCGCAGTCCGAAGGCGCGGTCGGCCATCGGGTCGTCTCGATCTGGGTGCATGGCGGACATCTTCGCCAGGCGGGTCAGAAGATCGCGAAGTCGACCGGCAACGTCGTCCGCGTTCCCGACCTCGTCGACCGTGGGATCGATCCCCTGTCGTTCCGGTGGCTCTGCTTCCAGACGCAGTACCGCAGCGAGATGGACTTCTCGTGGGATGCGATGGAGACCGCGGACCAGCGGGTGAAACAGCTCCGTCGGCGGATGGCCGAGTGGGGTCCTGCAGCCGAGGCGCTCGGCGCCGACGCCGCCGCCTTCGATGCGCGGTTCCGTGACGCGCTCGCCGACGACCTGTCGTTCCCGGCGGCCGTTCGGGTCGTGAACGAGCTCGTGTCCCCCGGAGCCGTCCCCGACGGCGAGAAGTACGCGCTCCTGGCGAGATGGGACGACGTGCTCGGTCTGGATCTGCAGCGTGAGGCGGTCGCGGAGTGGGCGCCCACGGAGGAGATGCGCGCGCTCATGAAGGAGCGCGACGAGGCTCGCGAGGCGAAGGATTACGCGACGAGTGACCACATCCGAGATCGTCTGGCGTCCATGGGCCTCGAGGTGATGGATACCGCCGGGGGCACCCGCGTGCGGCCACGCGACTGAACCGGGCGACGCGCGCGGGCGCCGAGCTCACCCGACCGGACGAAGGTCGCGCGAGGAGCGGTTCAGCCGCTCGACGCCGTCTTCGGTGACGGCCACGATGTCTTCGATGCGAACGCCGAACCGGCCGTCGAGGTAGATGCCCGGCTCCACGCTGAAGGTCATGCCGGGCGCCAGCAGCGTCTCATCCCCCTCGACGGCGTAGGGCGGCTCGTGGACCTCCCTGCCGATGCCGTGCCCGGTCCGGTGGATGAACCGATCGCCGAACCCGCCGGCCGCGATGATCGCGCGCGCCGCGCGATCCACATCCTGGATGACGACACCGGGCCGAACGGCCTCGACGCCGGCTCCCTGCGCCTCATGAACGAGCGCGAACACATCCTCCAGCCCGTCGGGCGGATCCCCGACGACGACCGTGCGCGTGGTGTCGCTGCAGTAGCCGTCGAGCGAGCCACCGAAGTCGAGGACGACCGGGTCACCGTGCATGATCCGGCGAGATCCCGGCTCGTGATGGGGAGACGCCCCGTTCGGTCCGCTCGCGACGATCGTGAAGTCGGCCCGATCATGGCCGAGCTCGACCAGGAGCCGCGCGAGGTCGTCGGCGACGTCCCGCTCGGATCGGCCGGCCAGCCCGATCTGGCAGATCGCATCGAACGCCGCGTCTGCCGCCGCGCCGGCCCGGCGAAGGGCATCCAGCTCGTCGGGGTCCTTCCGCGCCCGGAGAGGGCCGAGGACCGGGGACGCCGACGTCCACGACAGCGCGGGGGCGGCGACCTGCAGCCCCAAGAGGTGGACCGCCCAGATCCGATCGGAGACCCCGACCCGCCCACTCCCCGGCAGCAGGCCGGCGGCGACGTCGTACGGGTCCGCGCCGTCCGGCCAGGTCGCGAGGTCCACGAGGCTGCCGGCTCCCGACGCCGCGGGGAGCGCCCGCTCGAGCTCGGGGACGAGGAGCGTCGGGTCGCGGTCGGGCCGCAGCACGAGCAAGGTCGGGCGTTCGAACGGCGGCGGATCGTACCCGGTCAGGTAGGCGAGGTCCGGCGAAGGGCCGACCACGATCGCACCCAAACCATCGGCCCCCGCGCCGTCCGCGACACGCGCCATCCGTTCGATCCACCGGTCGCGGGGGTGCATCAGAGCTTCAAGAGGATCTGCTGAGGGATCACCTGGAACGTGACGGGCGTCGATCCGAGCATCGAGCCGTCGGCGACGACGGGCAGCGGTCTCGGACCATCGATCCGGAGGGTCAGCCGCGCCCGGAGCTCCTTGATCCCCGGGTCGGGCACATGGTCGCCGTGGCGGAACATCCTCGGAAGGAGCCGGTACGCGTCCGACTTCGGGCCCGTGAACACGAGCGCGTCGAGCACACCGTCCCCCGGGAAGGACCGGGGCGAGAGGCGCAAGCCGCCGTCGGCGAACTGACCGTTCCCGACGATCACGCTCCACGCTCGATGCCGTTGCTCCCGCCCATCCACGACTACATCGAGCGTGGAGACGTGCGAGCCCGCGTAAGCCGACCAGAACGCGGCGAACCGCCTGCCGTTGCCCATCCACCGCGGCAGGCGAGCCGCCTTCCCCGTCGCGGACGCGTGCAGCCCGACCTCGGCCACGTTGTGCGCGTAGCGGACCTCCGACCCACCGTCTCGACCGCGGGCCGAGATCTTCATGACGTCGAGCTCGTACGTGTTCTCGCCGGTCAGATGGGTCGACGCTCCGTCGACGTCCCCGGGTAGGCCGAAGCTGCGCACCAGATCGCATCCCGAGCCGGCCGCGACGACGGCCAGCACCGGCGACTCCACGATCGTTCGGCCGTCGCGGAACATGCCGTTCACGATGTCCTGGACCGTGCCGTCGTCGCCGACGGCGGCGACGAACCGGTAGCCCTCGTCGAGCGCCGCGGTCGCGAGGCGCGTCGCGTCGCCGGGGGCGGCCGCGATCTGGACCCGGTGCTCGAGCCCTCCTCGCTCGAGGGCCCGCTCCACCGTGCCGACCTCCGCGGCGACGCTCCCCTCCCCCGCCCTCGGATCCACGATCACGGCGAGCGCACCGAACGGGCTGGTGACGACGCTCATGGTGGGCATCGTAGCTAGACCCCCGTGTAGGCGACGACGCCGTGCAGGACCCGCTCGTGAGCGCGCCGGACGAGGGTGGCCGTCTCCGGCTGGGCGACCTCCTCGATCTGCCGGAGAAGGTCGAGCAGCTGTTTGCAGTTCCGGACGAAGTCGCCCGGAGCCATCTCGGTCTCCTCGAGCAACGCATCGAGCGAGACGCCCTCGGCCCAGCGATACACGGGCGTCGCGAACCCGGGCTCCAGCTCGCGGCAGAGCTGGACCTGGTGCTCGTCCTCGGTCCTTCGGATCTGGCGCCACAGCCGCTGGAGCCGTTCGTAGCGGTGCGCCGGATCCGCCGTTGGCAGCTTGCCCGGCAGGGGGTTGCGTTCACGGGTTTCGTACACGACCGTGGAGACGACCGCAGCCACCTCGCTCGGCTCGAGCCCGTCGAGCACCCCGCTGGCGAGGGCCTCACCCACCAGCAGGTCGCCTTCCCCGTAGATCCTCGTCAGGGTCCGACCCTTCGGGGTCAGCGCCCATCCCCGGACGTACCCGAGATCGGTCAGGACGGCGAGGACGCGATCGAAACGCCGAGCCAGCGTTTCGGTCCGGACGCGGATCCTCCGCTCCACCCCAGCCATCTGCTGCTCCAGCTTGGTGCAGCGCTCGGCCCAACGCTCGTGCTTCGCGCGCTCGGGGCAGCCGTGACACGGGTGTGCGCGCGCGGCGGACTCCAGGCGGACGGCCTCTCGCTCGACCTTCCCGTCCGAGGCATGGCCATGTCTGGACTTCGGGGGTTTGACGTGGAGGGCGACGAGCGTCGAGGCGACGTCGCGGCGGAACCGTGCGCTCCGGGACGATCCCGTCCTGGGCAGCACGATCCGCGTGAGCACCGGCGGTGGCTCCCGGAAGTCCTTCGCCGAGACGCGGAAAGCCGCTCGGTCTTCCGACAGCACCGTCGGCTTGCCGTCGCGGGTCGCGACGACGACCGCCAACCCGCGACGGCGCGCATCGGGCACATGGATCACCTCTCCGGGCTTGAGCGATGCGACGGCCATGCGGACCTCGTCCGCGCGCGCCGCCTCGCGACCTCGTCGATCCTCGTCGCGGAGGCGGCGCGCCCGCTGGACCAGTCCCCAGTACTCGTCGAAGTCCCCGAGGTCGCAGCGGAGGTTCTGTCGGTAGCCCTCGAGCACCGTGCGATCCTGTTCCCGCGCACGTTCGAGCGCCACGACGCCTCGATCGGCAAGGAACTGTGCGAAGGAGGCGTTCAGGAGCTCGTGGGCTTGGTCGGGCGTGTAGTTCCTGACGAGGTTGACCGCCATGTTGTACGAGGGACGGAACGACGACGTGAGGTCGTAGGTGCGCGTGGCGGCGAGCCCCGCCACCCGTTCGAACGGCACCTGACGCTGGTAGACCACGACGGCGTGTCCGAGCTGGTCGATCCCGCGCCGCCCGGCCCGACCCGTGAGCTGGGTGTACTCGCCGGGGGTCAGGAGCTCGTGTCGCTCGCCCTGGAACTTCCAGAGGTCTTCGATCACGACGGTCTTGGCAGGCATGTTGATCCCGAGTGAGAGCGTCTCGGTTGCGAAGACGACCTTGACGAGGCCGGCCTCGAAGAGCTCCTCGACGGTCTCCTTGAAGACCGGGATCATCCCCGCGTGATGCGCGGCGACCCCTGCCTCCAAGCCATCAAGGAAGTCGTAGAACCCCAACGCGAGGAGATCCGCCTCATCGATCCACGAGGCGCGCGTTTCCGCTCGCTCACGGATGCGTTCGGCTTCGTCGCTCGTCGTCAGCCGGACCCCGGCCTGGCGCATCCACCGAACGCTCTTGTCGCATCCGGCGCGGCTGAAGACGAAGTAGATCGCCGGGAGCATGCCCTCCCGCTCGAGGACCTCCACGACCTCCTCGCGCCGGGGCGCGTAGACGCCGTGATGGCCGTCCCGCTGACGGTCCCGCGCGGGCGCCCGGCCCCGGTGGGTCCCCGGTCGCACCCGTGTCTCCTGCTGGTCGAGCGAGACGACGTACGGGTTGGGCAGGAGCACCCCGTCCTGTTCGACGTGCATCGGGTGGAGCCGCCGGCCGATCAGGTAATGGTGCTCCAGCGGTACGGGCCGCTTTTCCTCGATAACGACACTCGTCTCGCCGCGGAGCGTGCGGATCCACTCACCGAACTCCTCGGCGTTCGAGATGGTCGCGGACAGACACACGACGCCGACCGATCTCGGCAGGTGGATCAGGACCTCCTCCCAGACCGCTCCCCGGTACGGGTCCTGGAGATAGTGGACCTCGTCCATCACCACCCACTGGAGACCATCGAGCGTCTCGCTCCGCTCGTACAGCATGTTGCGGAGCACCTCGGTGGTCATCACGACGATCGGCGCCTCGCCGTTGATCGTGTTATCGCCGGTCAGCAGGCCGACCTGGTGCGGCCCGTACGACGCGACGAGGTCCCCGAACTTCTGGTTGGACAGAGCCTTCAGAGGCGTCGTATAGAAGCACTTGCGGCCTGCGTCGATCGCCTGCTCGACCGCGAACTCGGCGACCACGGTCTTCCCCGACCCGGTCGGCGCGGCCACGAGGACGGAGCGCCCGCTCTGCAATGCCTCGATCGCCCGTCGCTGGAAGCCATCGAGGGGGAACGGGTAGCGCTCGGAGAAGGTCTGCGGGGAGATCACGCTTCCAGTGTAGGGGCGGGTTCGCGCGCTACGGCTCGATGCCGCACCGCTCGAGATGGGCGTCGACGAGCTTCGAGAACCCGGTCGGATCCTCCAGGTTCGACAGGTGTCCGGCGCCACCGAGGACGGCGAGCTGCGCCCCGGGGATCTGGTCTGCCATCGGCGCGCTCACGTCGGCCGGTATCAACAGGTCGCCGTCGGAGGTGATGACCAACGTGGGTGCGTCGATCGTCGCGAGGTCGGGGGTCGAATCCGGACGCTCGGCCATCCCCAGGGCGGCGGCGGCGATCGCCTCCGCGGGCTGCTCGCGGATCCACCCCTTGACGACGTCCCACAGTCCGACGGGCGGATCCTCGGAGAGCAGCGGAGGCGGGCTCTCCACCAGGACGTTGCCCTCGCTCCTGAGCCGGACCGCCAGCGTCCGGCGTGCCTCGGCGGCCTCCGGGGTGTCGGCGCCGGCCCGCGTGTTGGCGAGGATCAGGCCTGCGATCCGCTGGGGCGCCTGACGCCACAGCTCGAACGCCACGTATCCGCCCATCGAGAGACCGCAGACCACGGCGCGATCAACCCCGGCGTGATCGAGCGCATCCAAGCATCGCCGCGCGCCCAGATCCATCGTGAGCATGCCGCCGTCTGCCGCCGGACTCCCGCCGAACCCCGGCAGGTCGGGGGCGACAACGGTACGTCGGTCCATCTGAGCGCTCCACATCCGCGCGTCGAGGGGGAACGCGTGGATCAACAGGAGGCCGTCCATCAGCGCACCGCCTTCGCGTTCGGGCCGACGACGACCGGGAGCGCCCCCGGGAGGATCTCGAACGACGCCGGCGCGGGCCCCACACGCTCACCGTCCGCGTACACCATCACGCGACGGTCGGCCTCGATCCTCACGTGGGTCGCGCGTGCCATCCGGACCGCTGGGTGCGAGACGTGGGTACCGCGGAACACCTTCGGGAACGCACGGATGAAGGCAAACTTGCCGATCTCACGGAGCAGGCACACATCGAGCCATCCGTCCACGAGCGACGCATCGGGGGTCACCTTCATCCCACCCCCGTAACTGATCGAGTTGCCCACGACCACCAGCATGTGCGGACCCACGACCACCTCGTCGTCGAGCTCGATCCGGAAGCCCGCCGGGGTGAACCGGGACAACGTCTTCACCATCGCCGCGACGTACGTCCCGGTCGCGCCGAGCGTGATGCGCATCGCGTTCGCAGCTTCGTTCACCTCCGAATCGAAGCCGCACCCGGCGACCGCGACGTAGTGGCGGCGTGTCGCTCCGGCGTCGACATTGACGACGTCGATCTGCACGATGTTGGCCTCGGCGATGGCGCGCACGGCGGTGTCCAGTTTCGGAACGCCGATGGACGCCGCGAAGTCGTCGGCGGTCCCCGACGGAAGGACGGCGAGGGCCGCGCCGGTGCCCAAGAGGCCGTTCGCCGCGAGACCCACCGACCCGTCGCCCCCGAGCACGGCGACCACCTTCGCGCCTCGGTCGGCCACCTCGCGCGCTCGCCGCTCGAGGTCCTCGCCGGACGTGCTCACACGGATCTCGTGGTCGACCCCGGCCCGGCGGAGCTTCCCCTCGATCGTGCCGATCCGTCGACCGGCCCTGCCGTGGCCCGCCGACGGATTGGCGATCACCACGACCGGAGCGGCAACGCTCATCCTCAGCCGCCCGGGAGACCGAGCCCAACGCCCGGCGAACCTCCCGCCGAGAGCTGGGACAGCTTGAGCGTGCTCGCGTACTCGCTCCAGCCGGACTGGAGCAGCGTGAAGGCGGCATCCGAGACGCCCTTCGCGCGTTCGGCCAGCTGGGTCGTGAGGTGCGTCGGTGAGCTCAGCGACAGGACCGCCAGCGTCGCCGCCTGCTCGTACAGACGCAGCGCCTCGACGATCTCGGCTTTCGACGACGTGAGGGCGCCCGAAGCCGCGACGTCGAAGCCCTGCTCGGTGATCGTACCGGCGAGGTCGAACGAGTCGATCGCAGCCGCCGCTTTCCCGAGGGCCTTCGCTGAGGACGTGAGCGCCGCCGGCTTCGTCTTCGCGTCTTTCCCAGCGGCGAGCGCGGTGACGGCCGCCGTCACGTCCGAGGCGACCGTAGGCGGCGTGTCGCCCTGCAGCTGGCCCACAGCCGTGATCTGGGGCTCCAAGACCGCTTTCCATCGGGAGAGGGCCTGCTGGCGACTGGCGAGGTCGGTGGCCGCCTGCTTGCTTGCCCGTTCGCGACGGAGCCCGTTCGTGGCCCACACGAGCACCATCATCGCGAGGAGGCCAGCGATGAACACCGCCGTGAGCTGGACCCAGCGACGTTGGGCGAAGGGCTTGGGGACCGGGACGGGGCCATGTCGCGGACCCTTGGACGCAGGGCGTGCCTTCGTCTTTCCCTTGCTCTTGATCGCCATCAGACCGTCCTCGGCTGTCGTTTCAGGAAGCGGCCGATGATGATACTGGCCTCGTAGAACAGATACATCGGGATCATCATGGCGAGCATCGTGTACGGGTCCGAGCTCGGCGTGATGACGGCGGCGAAGATCGCGATCCCGAGGATCGAGTACCGCCTGTACTTCGCGAGGATCTCGGGACTCAAGACCCCGACCAGCTCGAGGAATACGAGGAAGATCGGGAAGAGGAACGACACCCCGAAGGCGAGCGCCACGAGCGTCACGAAGCCGACGTAGCGGTCGATCGTGAGCAGCGGCACCACCCCTTGGCCGGCGAACCCAAGCAGGAACCCGAGACCCTTCGGCAGCATCAGGTAGGCCACGACGGCGCCGAGGAAGAACAGGACGCAGGCGGACGTCACGAAGGGGATCGAGTAGCGCTTCTCCTTCGCCGTCAGGCCGGGCGCGACGAACCCCCAGATCTGATACAGGACCACCGGCAGCGCGATCCCGAGACCGAGGAACACCACCACTTTGATCTTGACCAGCATCCCGTCGAGCGGCCCGCTGTAGACGAGGTCGCACTTGGTCGGCGGCGCCAGCGCCGGATTGGCCGTGATGTAGTTGCAGAACGGGGCACGGATCAGGCTCATGAAATGGGGGTACAGGAACCAGCCGACCACCGATCCGATCGCGACGGCGTAGAGGCAGACGATGATCCGGTGCCGGAGCTCCTCGAGATGCTCGACGACGGTCATCGTGCCGGTGCGCTGCCCGTCGTCGCGCTTGCGGCGAGGGATGACCTTCATGGAGTCGATCGCCTCCGCCTACCCGGTCGGCGGAGCCTGGCCGTTCCGCGAGGCGCCGTCCGTCCCGCCGGGCGCACCTGCGTCCGACCCACCGACGGCGGCCGGACGGCGGGTCCGGTGGACGCCCGGCGCCATGGGGCTGCCCGGAGGGACGGCGGACGGCGTTTCGGGCGCGTCCAGATCGACCTTCACCATGTCCTTCACGTCGTCCTGGATCTTGCGGAACTCGCGCAACCCGCGACCGATCTGCCGGGACAGCTCGGGGAGGCGCTGCGGGCCGACCACCAGCAACGCGATGATGAGGATCACGAGGAGCTCTGGGGTACCGACGTTCAGCATGGGGGCATCCGTTCGGGATCCTTCCTGCGCCCCATCGTACCCCTGAGCCCTAAGAATGCCCGCCGCGGCGTGCACGACCCAGGCGCTCCGCATGCTCCGAGGCTCGAGCCCCCTCACGGGCAACCTCTTCCGCGACCGGCCCGATCTCCTCCTGGAAGCGGCGAGCCGTCCGCCCTAGGAGCAGGACATGGCGACCGAGCGCGACGACGAGGGCGGCAAGGGCCAGGGTGCTGACGGCGCCGAGCACGATCCACACGACGAGCCAGGTGGACATCTCCGGCGATGCTACACGCGGGCCTCGCTGCAGGCGAAGCGCTCAGTTGCCGCTGTTCGCGAAGAAGTCGCGGATGTACGTGTCGTCCTCGAGGAGGTAGTGGAACTCGATCAGGTCGTCCGCCGTCAGTCGCGGAGCCGCGGGCTCCCGGGGTTCCACGTCCTGCTCGTCGAAGAGCTCCGGGGCGAACGCCGTATCCACGTCCGAGCGGCTGATGTCCACGCCGGCGGACACGAGCAGCGCCACGATCTTCCGATCAGCACGCTTCTCCACATCGTCCTCGCAGTTCGGGCAGGTGAACCGGTAGCTCCCTTCGCGACCGTTCGAGCGCACGGCGAGCGAGATCGCCTCGGGGCTCATGTCCACCTCGCCGCAGCGAGGACACGTCGTCCGGATGGTGGTCATCTCACCCGAAAGCATCGGCCCGAGCGGCATCACCCTTGAGACCCGTGTGACCGGGGCGCATCCTGCGCCGCAGGTTCCTCAGCGGCCGTAGCGGTCGAGTGCGGCGGCGGCGATCTCGGAGATCTCCGTGCGCAGCTCGGGCGGGTCCAGCACCTCCGCGTCCGGGCCCAGCCGGAGCAGGAGCTTCGCGACCCAGCCGGTCTGCTTCGCCGGGAGCGTCGCTTCCACCGTGCCGTCCGTGCGCGCGACGACTTCGACGGTGACGTAGTACTCGGCCACCCACCGTGCCGCCGGCCGGAGGAGGAGGCGAACGGCGAGGTCGTGATCCCCGGGCGTATAGAGCTGCCGGCCCGCGCCCTCGAGACCACGAGGCTCGAAGCGTTCCGTCGTGGGCTCGACGCCTGCGACGCGGTCGGCCCGGAACAGCCGCTCGCCGTCCGCCGCCACGTCCCATGCGACCACGTACCAGTGGCCGGCGCTCGCGAAGACCGCCTCGGGCTCGATCTCGCGGATGCTTCGCTCCCCCGTGCTCGCGGCGGTGTACTCGATGCGGATCCGGCGATGCTCGCTCGCCGCGGTCCGCAGCGCATCGAGATGCTTCGGAGCCATGCCCGTGACCGCGCCCTCGATCCCCGCCGCGTCGCCCAGGGTTTCCGCGCCGAGAGCGTCGCGGAGCTTCGCGAGCGCGCTCGCCAGCGCCGGAGCATCCGGGATCCCCGGCGTCGCCAGGAGCTCGGTCGCTCGCAGGTACACGGCGAGCGCCTCCGGGCGGGTCAGGCGCAGCGGGCGAGCGAAGTGATCCGCCATCGAGATCCACACGCCGCCGTCCTCGTCGATGTCCACGTCGATCAGATCGCCGGGCCCGTACGGAGGGAGCCCGGACATGAAGAGCAGGTCCAGATCACGGCGCAGCTGATCCTTCGGGACATCGAAGATCCTGGACGAGGATTCGAGGCTCGTCCCCGGGTGCTGCACGAGGTACGGGACGATCACCAACATCCGCCCGAGTCGCTCCGCGGTCGTGGCAGATCGCCGACGCTCAGGCATCCGCGGAGGCTTTCAACCGGCGGATCACCTCGTCACGAAGGGTCGGGGGCTCCAAGGCCTCGACGTCCGCACCGAATTGCAGGAGCAACGCGGCGAGCGCATGCTCATCCGCCGCGGGAACGGCGAGGATGACCCAGCCGTCGTCGCGCGTCCGCTCGCGCACGACGCCGGGGAACGTGCTTTCCACCAACACGACGGCTCCGGGTGCCGCGGCGACGAGCGCTCGGTCCTCGGCCGAGAGCTGCCAGGGCCCGGCCTCGACGTGATCGATCGCGCGGAAACCTCCCGGCGGGGACGATCCCTCGCCGGCATCCTCGAGCTCGGTCGTGCACCTCGACAGCCGGAACGCCCGGACGGCGTCCCGCTCCTCGTCGTGACCGACCAGGTACCAGTGGCCTCCACGGAACACGACGCCGAACGCGTCGACGATGCGATCCGAGACCGCGCCCTGCGAGGTCCGGTAGCCGAACCGCACCCGCCGACGCGCACCGGCGGCGTCCGCTGCCGCGACGACGCGGGCGCTCCTCGTGTCCGAACCGGCCACCAGGGGTCCGCTCTCCGCCCCTGCGAGGACCCCGCCCTCGGCGCCGTAGAGGAGCTTGCGAACGCCTCGGGCGGCCACGGTCTCCTCCGAGGCGCTCTGCGCGGCGACGAACAGGGCGGTGACTTCCTCTGGTGTGAACGCGATCTCCGGGAGGTAGTACCTATCCTTCAGGATCGTGTACCCCTGCTCCACGTCCCAGACATCGGTGGCCGACATCTCGAGCGGCACTCCGTACTCCCGGAGGATGTCCTTGTCGCGCTCGAACTTGCGCTTGGCGGAATCGAGGTTGTCCCCGCCGTACGCCGGGAGCGTGCGGCGGATCTCCTCGAACGTCATGGGGCGCTCCGTCTCGAGGAGCAGACCCACCAGGTTGAGGAGCCGTTCGAGCGGCTCCATCCCCTCGTCGACCGGCATCGCCGCGCATCATAGCGGCGACATGGGAAGGGTCCGAAGTCCTGCGTGATCCGCCGCGCTGGAGGCGGCGGCAGGGCCTCCGTCACATGTGTGCGATCAGCTGCTCGACGCGGTCGTCGGCGCTCCGGAAAGGATCCTTGCAGAGGACCGTTCGCTGCGCTTGGTCGTTCAGCTTCAGGTGAACCCAGTCGACCGTGTAGTCGCGCCGCTTCGCCTTCGCCTGTCGGATGAAGTCGCCTCGAAGTTTCGCCCGCGTGGTCTGTGGAGGCTCGCGCATCGCCAGGTCCACGGCGCCCTCGCTCACCACCCGTTCGACCTTACCCGTCCGTTCCAGCAGGTAGTAGAGACCGCGGGATCGGTTGACGTCGTGGTAGGACAGATCGAGCAGCGCGATCTTCGGCGAGCCCAGCGGGAGGCGGTGCTTCTGCATATAGCGCTCGATCATCAGCCGTTTCGTTACCCAGTCGACCTTCCGAGCCAGCCGGTCGGGGTCTCCATCCCTGAGCGCGTCCAACGCGATGCGCCACTCATCCAGGAGCATGGTGGACGCCTCGTCGGCTCCGCGCCGTTCGACGAATCGCGTGGTCTTGTCGAGGTACTCGGTCTGTACCTCCAGCGCCGACAGCTCCCGGCCGTTCGCGAGCTTAACCTTCCGGGTGCACGTCGTGTCGTGGCTGATCTCGCGGATCGCTCGGATCGGGTTCTCGAGGGTCAGGTCCCGCATCACGGTGTTGCCCTCGACCATGCGGAGCACGAGGTCGGTGATCCCGACCTTCATGAGGGTCGTCCACTCGCTCATGTTCGAATCACCCACGATCACGTGCAGACGCCGGTAGCGCTCGGCATCGGCGTGCGGTTCGTCGCGCGTGTTGATGATCGGCCGGCTGCGCGTGGTCGCGCTCGACACGCCCTCCCAGATGTGCTCGGCTCGCTGGGCGATGCAGAACTGGGCGCCGCGCGGGCCGTGCAGCACTTTCCCTGCGCCGCACCAGATCTGACGTGTGACGAAGAACGGGATCAGGACGTCGGCCATCCGCGCGAACTCGCCGTGGCGTGCGACGAGATAGTTCTCGTGGCACCCGTAGGAGTTCCCGGCGGAGTCCGTGTTGTTCTTGAAGAGATAGACCTCACCGCTGATGCCTTCTTCGTGCAGCCGCATCTCCGCCGCCGAGAGCAGATGCTCCAAGATCCGCTCACCCGCCTTGTCGTGCGCGACCAGTTCCTTGATCGAGTCGCATTCGGGGGTCGCGTATTCGGGGTGGGAGCCGACGTCGAGGTACAGGCGCGCACCGTTCTCGAGGAACACGTTGGACGAACGTCCCCAGTGGACCACGCGGCGGAACAGATACCGCGCGACCTCGTCCGGACTCAGCCGCCGCTGTCCGCGGAACGTGCACGTGACCCCGTATTCGTTCTCCAGTCCGAAGATGCGCCGATCCATCCCAGCAAGGGTATTCCTCCCGAGCGCGAACGCCGCCAGCTACCCGGAGAGGATCTCGGAGAGCCGGTCGTCTGCGAGACGGCGGAACTTCCGTCGTTGAGGGCGCGTCCGGTCGAGCACCCCGGCCTCGATCTGATCGTTGGGGATCTGGCGCTGCTCCGGCATGGTGCTCAACGCCTGCACCGCGGTGCGCACCGCCGTCTCCAGGTCCCAGCCGTCCTGGAACCCGTCCCGAAGCGTGTCGGTCAGCTCTTCGGCGTGACCACCGATCGCAACGAACCGCTGCTCGTCGGAGACCGACCCGTCGAACAAGATGTGGTAGATGCCCGACGTCCCCGCCCCCCCGTCCACCTCACCGACCACGATCTCGACCTCGTAGGGCTTCATCTGCTGCGTGAAGATGGTGGAGAGGGCCTGCGAGTAGGCGTTGGCGAGGTCGCGCGCCTTCACGTCCTCGCGCCCGTACTGGTAGCCACGAAGATCGGCGAGCCGGATCCCCGCGATGCGGAGCTCCTCGAACTCCGAGTACTTGCCGACCCCGGCGAAGGCGATCCGGTCGTAGATCTCGCTGATCTTGTGCAGCGTGGCGCTGGGATTCTCGGCGATGAAAAGGAGCCCGTCCGTGAACTCCAGCCCGATCACCGAGCGACCTCGAGCGATGCCCTTGTGTGCGTAGTCCGACCGGTCCTTCATGAGCTGCTCGGGGGCGACGTAGGGCATGAAGCTCACGATGCACCCCGCTCCTGCAGCACGGCGTCGACGGCAGCGGCCACCTGATCCTCGGGGACGTCCTGCGAGCCGGTCGCGGTCACGGTCACCGCGATGGGCCAGATCCGACGGATGGCGTCCGGGCCTCCCGTCGCCGCATCGTCCTCGGCCGCGTCGATCAGCGCCTCGGCGGCGACCTGCAGCCCCTCGCCGAGCGAGAGTCCGGGCCGCCACCGCTTCTTGAGCGAGTTCTTCGCGGACTGCCCACCGGAACCGGTCGTCTGGTAGTCGTCTTCCTCCCAACGACCGCCGGTGGCGTCGTAGTAGAAGATCCTGCCTTCGTTCAGGCGCTCATCGAAACCTCCGAACAGCGGGACCACGATCAGCCCCTGCAGCGCCATCGGGAAGTTCGACCGGATCATCTGCGCGAGGCGGTTGGCCTTGCCTTCCAGAGACAGACGATCACCGGTGATCTTCTCGTAGTGCTCGAGCTCGAGCTGGAAGAGCTTGACGAGCTCGACGGCCTGACCCGCCGCGCCGGCGATGGCGATGGCGCTGTAGTCGTCGGCCGCGAACACCTTGCGCATCTTGGCGTCCGCGATCAGGTTGCCGGAGGTCGCACGACGATCGCCGGCCATGACGATCCCGTCGGCGAACTTGAGTCCGAGCACCGTCGTCCCGTGCGGCACCGGGATCGCCGATGCATCCGTCACCGAGCGGGGCATGGCCTCCGGTCGCTCGTGGCGCACCAGATCGAGGAAGCTCGGGCTCGCACCGAACGGGCTGCCGGCGAGCGACAGCTCGGGCCGGTCGCTCACTCGCCGCCCTTCTGGACGTACGACTTGACGAACTCCTCGGCGTTCTCTTCCAGCACGGAGTCGATCTCGTCGAGGATGTCGTCCATCTCCTCCTTGAGCTCGCTGGCCTTGGAGGACGAGGTGACCTGACCCGCATCATCGGCGGCTTCGCCGCCGCTCTTCTTCTGGATCCTCTTCTGTTCCTGCTCCGGCACGACACGCTCTCCTTTCCCGGATGCACATCCTAACTTCGGGTGCAGACGCGCGGCGCGTTAGCCCGTCAGGCGGTCGACGAGGGCGGCCGCGTCCTCGCAGGCGTCGAGCAGCTCCTCGACATGGGCCCTCGTTCCGCGGAGCGGCTCGCGCATCGGGATGCGCTGCAAGGCATCCCGGCCGGTATCCAGGATCAGCGAATCCCAGGACGCGGCGGCGATCGCGTCGGGAAATTTCGAGATGCAGCGGCCGCGGAAGAACGCGCGGGTATCCTCCGGCGGCTCCATGATGGCCCGCTGTACCTCTTCGTCCGTGGTGAGCCGCTCGACCTTCCCGGAATGCGCGAGTCGATGGTAGAGGCCGCGATCCCGCCGAACATCGTGGTACTGCAGGTCGATCGCGCGCAGCTTCGCATCGCTCCATGCGAGGCCGTCCCGATCTCGATATCCCTCGAGCAGTCGGAGCTTGGCGACCCAATCGAGCTGCGCGCTGAGCGTTCGAGGATCGGTCTCGAGTCCTCGGAGGACGGACTCCCATCGCTCGAGGACCTCTCGATTCTCGGCGGTGTCGTCCTCGCGGTCGACGTATTTCCGGGCCAGCTCGAGGTATTCCCATTGGAGCTGGAGCGCGGTCATCTTGCGCCCGTCGGTGAGGGACACCTGGGTCGTGAGCGACACGTCGCGGGACACGTCGTGGATCGCGGCCACCGGGTTGACGAGCGAGAAGTCGGGAAGGAACGCATCTTCGATCATCTTGAGCACGATCGCCGTGGTCCCCATCTTCAGGAACAGGGCGACCTCGCAGAGGTTCGCGTCCCCGACGATCACATGGAGTCGCCGGTACCGCTCCGGGTCGGCATGTGGTTCGTCTCGCGTGTTGATGATCGGCCGCTTGAGCGTCGTCTCGAGCCCGACCTCGGTCTCGAAGAAGTCGGCACGCTGCGTGAGCTGGAACACGTGCTTGCCTCGCTCGTCCCACTGCGCCTCGAGCCCGAGCTTCCCGGCACCGGTGAAGATCTGTCGGCTGACGAAGAACGGCGTGAGGTCGCGAACGATGTCGCCGAACGGGGTCGCCCGGTCCATCAGGTAGTTCTCGTGGGTCCCGTACGAGTTGCCCTTCCCGTCGGAGTTGTTCTTGTAGATCGCCAACGTCGGGGACGAGGGCATCTCCGCGGCAACGACCGCGAGCGAGCGCTCGAGGATCCGCTCTCCGGCTTTGTCGTGGATCACGAGGGCTCTCGGCGACAGGCACTCGGGGGTGGAATACTCCGGGTGGGCGTGATCGACGTAGTACCGGGCGCCGTTCGGAAGGATCACGTTCGCGAGCCCGAGGTCCTCGTCGGAGAGCTCACGACCGGCCGCCGGCTCGAACCCGCGGGCGTCGCGAAGCGGCGACTCATCCTCGTAATCCCACCGGATCCTCCGGAGACTTCCCGCGTAGGAGGAGATCAGCATCGAAGACGACAACACCGGGTTGAAGTCGGGCTGGCCGACAGCCGCGATCCCGTACTCCGTTTCGGTGCCGATGACCTTCGGGATAGCCACGGGGCCACCTTACCCGCGTGGGCGGGTTACAGGTACTGCCCGGCGCTGACGCGCTCGACCTGTCGCCCGTCTCCCTCGAGACCGAGCAGGGTCCGGACGTAGACGATCCGCTCGCCCTTCTTGCCCGAGATCCGGGCCCAGTCGTCCGGGTTGGTCGTGTTGGGGAGATCCTCGTTCTCTTTGAACTCGTCACGGATCGCGTGGAACAGATCCTCGCCTTTGATGCCCTTCTCCCCCTTCGAAAGGAACCGCTTGATGGCATCCTTCTTCGCCCGCCGGACGATGTTCTCGATCATGGCGCCGGAGTTGAAGTCCTTGAAGTAGAGGATCTCTTTGTCCCCCGACGCGTACGTGACCTCGAGGAACCGGTTCTCGTCCGACGCCGCGTACATCCGCTCGATCGTCTTCTCGATCATCCGGTGGCATGCGAGCTGAACGTCGCCCCCATGCTTGCCGACCTCGTCCGGATGGATGGGCACGGACGGGTGGAGGTACTTCCCCATCACGTCCATCGCCTGGGCGGCGTCCGGGCGCTCGATCTTGATCTTCACGTCCAAGCGTCCGGGACGCAGGATCGCGGGGTCGATCAGGTCCTCACGGTTGGACGCTCCGATCACGATCACGTTCTTCAGGGTCTCGACCCCATCCAGCTCCGACAGCAGCTGCGGCACGATCGTCGACTCGACGTCCGAGGAGATGCCCGTCCCCCGGGTGCGGAAGATGGAATCCATCTCGTCGAAGAACACGATCACGGGCAGACCCTCTTCGCTCCGCTCCTTCGCTCGCTGGAAGATCTCGCGGATCTGTCGTTCCGTCTCACCGACATACTTGTTGAGCAACTCGGGACCCTTGACGTTGAGGAAGTAGCTGCGCGCGTCCTCGCGGCCCGTCCGTTCCGCGACCTTCTCCGCGAGCGACTTGGCGACCGCCTTGGCGATCAAGGTCTTGCCGCACCCGGGCGGTCCGTAGAGCAGGACGCCCTTGGGAGGCTCGAGTTCGTGTTCGTTGAACAGCTCCGCGTAGAGGAACGGCAGTTCGACCGCATCACGGATCGCTTCGATCTGTCCCTCGAGCCCCCCGATGTCCTCGTAGCCGACGTCCGGGATCTCCTCGAGCACGAGCTCCTCGACCTCTTCCTTGGGCAGGAGCTCGGTGATCACCACCGACCGGGGGTCGAACAACACGTTGTCGCCGGCCCGGACGGAGGTCTGGAGAAGGTCTCCGGCGAGGTACGCGAGGTGGACCTCATCGCCGCGACCGAAGACCAGCGCCCGGTCGTCCCCGAGGCGATCCTTCACCTTGACGACCTCGCCGGCGCGATCCGGATCGAGGACCTCCACCGCGTTCAGCGATTCGTTGAGGACGACCTGCGAACCGGGGACGATCTTCGCGACCTCGATGTCCGGCGCCGGCATCACCCGCATCTTGCGGCCTGCGGTCACGACGTCGAGCGACCCGTCGTCGTTGCTCTTGAGGAACACACCGAACGAAGCCGGAGGCTGGCTGAGCTTCTCGACCTCTTCGGCGAGGGCCTCGATCTTGTCTCGCTCGTCACGCAGCGCATCGGCGAGCTTCTGGTTCTGGCCCATCGCCTTGGCGAGCTGCTCGCGCGTCTCGACGAGCTTCTCCTCGAGGATGGAGACCTGGCGGGGCGCGTTGGTCAGCCGGCGGCGCAGGAGCCCGACCTCTTCCTCCAGGAACTTGACCTGGGATCGCAGCTCGTCGACCTGCTCACCGTGTCCGGGCATCTGCGCCTCCTCCGCGCGTTGCGAATGTACACCTGCGGACCGACGCGACCGGGGACGCCGTTCGGATCCGTTCTGCTCTCAGTATCTACGGCACGGGGTGTCGAACGGCTTAGGACCTGGGAAGGAAATGGTCCGTGCGGGTCAGGAGGTCCGGCGCGCGATCGTGAGGAAGCCGGTGTGTCCGATCATCCGGTGCTCCGGCCGGACGGACCGCTCCGTCACGTGCCATCCGCGCCGCAGGACCTCGAACGTCTCGATGTGCAGGAACCCGTGTGTCGGAAGCGCAAGCACGAGCTGTTGGACCTGGACCGTCGTGGGCAGGTAGGCACAGAGGACACCGCCCGCCTCGAGCGCCCCGCCGAGCGCCCCGAGCGGCCCCCATGGCTCCGGGAGGTCCAGGACACATCGGTCGAACCGCTCACCCGTCCGGCCGACATCGTTGACGTCACCGACCCTCAGATCGACCCGATCCGGCACCTTGCCGAACATCCCCTCGATGTTGAGGACCGCCTGGGCATGATGTTCGTCCCGCAGCTCGTAGGAGACGATGGTCCCCTCGGACCCGACGGCACGACACAATGCGATCGTGAGCGCACCCGAACCCGTCCCCGCTTCCAGGACCTTCGCGCCCGGATACACGTCCGCGTACGTCACGATCGGACCGAGATCCTTCGGATAGACGACCTGGGCGCCTCGCTTCATCTTCAGGGCGTAGTCGGCGAACCGGGGGCGGAACGCGGTGACGACCATGCCACCGGAGGTCTCGAGCCGGATGCCTTCCTGCCGACCCAGCAGCAGGTCATGCCGGAGCGCGCCGGAATGCGTGTGATAGGTCCCCCCGGGCTGGAGCACCACAACGTAGGACCGCCCGCGTTGGTCGATCAGCAGAGCTCGCTCCCCTGCCTCGAAGGGTGCACTCATGCCGGGAGGCTAGCGCACCGCCGTCCGCCTCTATGGGAACCGGGTCGGCAACGGACGGACGCCGAGCGTCACGTCGACCGAGCGACGAGCGCCCGAGGACGACACGAGATCCACGCCGACGCTCTGACCGGGATGGAGCCCCGTGAGGATGCTTCCCACGTCGTCCGCGCTGGCGACGGTCTTGCCATCGATCGCGACGATCACGTCACCGTCCTTGATCCCCGCCTGCTGGGCTGGGCCCGCCCCGGTGGTCGCGATGACGTAGGCGCCGCTCTGGACCGGAAGCCCGAGCTGGACCGCCATGGCCGGGGTGACGCTCTGCGACGAGACACCGAGGTACGCCGCGGCGGCGAGCGGATCGGCGATCGCCTGCTGGATCGTGTCCTTCGCGGAGTCGATCGAGATGGCGAACCCGATGTTCTCGGCTGTGTCGGCGCCCGCCGAGTTGATCCCGACGACCTGCCCGGCCATGGTGAGGAGCGGCCCCCCCGAGTTGCCGTGGTTGATCGCGGCGTCGGTCTGGATCACGTCCGAGTACACGCGAGCGCCGTTCTTGCAAACCTTGCAGCTCGGATCCTGGACCGTGATCGTTCGATTGAGCGAGGACACGATGCCCGACGTGACCGTGGGACCGCCTTCGAGCGCCAAGGCGTACCCGATCGCGATGACCCGCTGCCCCAGGACGAGCGCCCCCGAGTCCCCGAGGGGGACGGTGGGCAACCCCGTCGCGTCGATCTTCAGCACCGCGAGATCGTGCAGGCAGTCTCCGCCGATCACGCGAGCGTCGTATCGCTTCGGCGTCTGGGCGGATGTCGAGACCGTGATCTTCGACCCGCCCTCGACGACGTGGCAGTTGGTGACGATGATGCCGTCCTGACGGACGATGAACCCGGTGCCGACGCCCTTGCCCTGCTGGACGTTGCCGAACTGATCCGGTTGGAAGACGTCCGTCGTGACGTTGACGACGGCAGGGAGCGACTGCCGTACCACGGCGGCGATCGGTTCCGCCTTCGCGTCCAGAGCTCCTCCGTTGGACAAGGCGTCCGCCGAGGACGCGGGGTCACCCGTCAGGTCCACCGAGCAGGCGGTGGCGACGAACGCGAGCGCCACCACGCCCAGCAGGATCTTGCGCATGCGGGAACCTCCATTGGTTGCCCTGGGGTACGTTCCGTCATTCGCTGCACAGGCCCGGACGGTTCTCAGCGCGGCCCGGGGGCGCCGTGCCGTTCTCGTGATGACTACGTCAACGACCCGGCGGGCCGCTCCTTCCGGGGATCGACGAACGGGATCGCCGCGGTGACGCCTTCGAGGTGGGCTCCGTCCTCGGTCTCGATGTCCAGCCGGTTGCCCGGCTCGGCGAGCCGGATGGGCACCCACACGTACCCGATGTTCTTCTCGAGCCCCGGGGACCAGACCGCGTCGGTGAGGTAGCCGATCTTCTGGCCGTCCTCGTACGCGTTCCAGTACTCGGACATCTCCGCGCGGAGCTCGGCGCCGAGCAGCTCGACGCCGACCAGCTTCCGGTCGACCCCTTCGCGGCGGATCCTCTCGAGCGCGTCCTTGCCGACGTAGTCCTGCGGCTGCTCCTCGACGAGTCGCTCGAGCCCCATCACGTGGAACGGGGTGTCGGTGAGTCGCATGTCCGAGCCGTAGTTGAAGATGCCGGCCTCGATCCTGCGAGCCTCGCTCGGCGCGGTCGGCTTGATCCCCAACTCATCACCGGCCTCCATGATCGCGTTCCAGAGGTCGTCCCCGCGGGCACCGTCGAGCAGGTTGACCTCGAAGCCCGGGATCGCGGTCCACCCGGTCCGCGAGATCACGACGGGGATCCCGTTCGCGTCGAACCGATCGCACCAGTAGTACTTGAGGTCGTAGATCCCGGACCCGACGAGCGTCTCGAGCGCCTTGGCGGACAGGGGACCTTGGACCTGGACGGGGTGCACATCGGGGAAGGTGACCTCAGCGTCGAGACCGGACTGCGCCGCGACCCCCAAGGCGTAGAGGCCCGCGTCCGAGTCCGCCAGCTGCATCCACCAGACGTTCGGTTCGGGGTGCAGGAGGACCGGGTCGTTGACGATCCCGCCGTCGGGCGCCGTCACCAGCATGTACTTGCACTGCTTCACCGCGCATCTCGTGAGATCGCGGCAGGTGATCCGGTCGATCAACACGTCCGCGTCGGGACCGCTCACCTGCACGGTCCGCTCGACGCCGACGTCCCACAGCGTGACGCCCTCGTTCAGCAGCTTGTATTCGGTCTCCGGGTCGTCGTAGTACCCCGGGAGATACATGTGGTTGTAGATGTCGTAGGCGGTGCATCCGGCACGCAGCGTCGCCTTGAAGAATGGCGACTGCCGATACCACGGGCCGAAGTACAGCGTTGCGCTCTTGGCGAGCATCTCCTCGCGCTCGTTGACCATCGAACAGCCTCCTGAGAGCTCCGGGCCGGGCGATGCCCGGCGGTCCCGGGTTGAAGCATCGTTCAGGGGACGGCGGGGATGCAAGTCCGCCGACGCCGCGTCCAGGGCGGACCGGTTGAACGCCGCTTCAGGAAACGGGGATCTGCTTCGACGGATCCACGAAGGGCATCGGGGTGACGGTGGCGGTCCGCGTCCCCCACTCGGTCTGCACGGTCACGGCCTGGCCCTCGTGGCTGCGGCCCGCCGGGAGCCAGCCGTACCCGATGTTCAGCTTCAGACGCGGCGAGTAGATCGCCGACGTGACCTTGCCGACCTGCTGCCCATGGATCGATGCCGGCCACTTCACCGCGTTGAGGGCCGGGAACGGGTCGCCGTCGAAGACGACACCGTTGATCTTCGTGTCGACCCCCGCACCGCGGATCGCCCGGTACGCACGGATCGAGATGCACGCCTCGGGCGAGACCGAGTCCAGGTCGATCAGCCGGTCCAGGCCCATCTCGAAGGCGTTGTTCTCATACGTCATGTCGGCGCCCCAATTGAAGATCGCACCTTCGATCCTTCGGATGTCCGACGGGCCGGTCGGCTTGATGCCGAACTCCTGACCGGCGTCCATGATCGCCTCGTAGACGTCCTTCCCGCGCGCCGTCTCGGTCGTGTACACCTCGTATCCGATCTCCGAGGTCCATCCCGTGCGCGTCACGACCACCGGAACGCCCGCGATCTTCGCGTCGGTCCAGAAGTAGTACCGGAGGTCCAGGATGTCTTCCCCGAGTAGCTTGACCATCAGGTCCTTGGATCGTGGTCCCTGGACCTGCAGCGGCGCCACATCCGCCTCCTTGATCGTGACGTCCAGATCCGGGTAGGCATTCTTGAGGCCCCTCGCGAAGAGCAGGGCATCGGATGAAGCGAGCGCGAACCAGAACGTGTTCTCGTCCATCCGCGTCAACACGGGATCGTTGACGATGCCGCCGTCGCTGTCGCAGATCAGGACGTACTTTGCCTGGCCCACCGCGCACCTCGACAGGTCGCGCGGCGTGAGGAGCTGTGCGAACCGGAACCCGTCCGGTCCCGAGATCTCGAGGCACCGCTCCACCGCGACGTCCCAGAGCGTGACCCCGTTCAGCAACGCATCGAACTCCGCCTCGAAGGAGTCGAAGCGGATCGGGAAGTACATGTGGTTGTAGACGGTGAACCCGGCAGGGCCGTACCTCTGCGTGGCCTCGTGGTACGGCGTGCGGCGGTTGCGTGCGCCACGCTGGACGAGGCTCATCTCGAACGGCTGGGTCATCCGGTCCTCCTTCGAACGCTCGCGTGCGGGGAGCCATCGTGCGGGGCGGCGCACCCGTTCGCAACGACGGCTGTCGACCCGGGGTCATGGCCGCGTGCTCAGGCGTCGGCTGCGGCGAAGACCCGCTCACCCTCGACGAAGGTCATCTGGCATCGAGCCTCGGCGATCTCCTCCGACGGGTGCGCGAACACGTTCCGGTCGATGACGGCAAGGTCCGCGAGCTTGCCGACCTCGACGGAGCCAGTCTCGCGGTCGAGGTGGTTGACGAACGCCGAGCCGATCGTGAAGGCGGCGATCGACGTCTCGAGGTCGAGCCGCTCCTCCGGAAGGAAGACCTCGTCGCGGTTCGCTCCGTACGGGTAGCTCGGTGGCATCACGCGGTTGACCGCAACGTGGATCTCCTCCAATGGGTTGGGGCTCGAGACCGACCAATCGCTCCCCATCGCGAGCATCGCGCCGTTCCGAACGAGGCTCGCGAACGGGTACTGCCACCTCCATCGCGGCTCTCCAAGGAACGGAATCGTGAGCTCGTCCATCTGCGTCTCGTGGGCCGCCCACAGCGGCTGGACGTTCGCCACGGCCCCGAGAGAGCGGAACCGCGAGAGATCGTCCGGGTGGACCACCTGGAGATGGGCCAGGTGAGGACGGGTGTCGGTCAGCCCGTTGGCCCGTCGCGCAGCCTCGACGGCATCGAGAGCTTCCCGGACCGCTCGGTCCGCCAGCGCGTGGAAGTGGACCTGGAACTCCAGCGCGTCGAGCCTGGTCACGGCCTCCTCGAGGAGCTCCGGGTCGACGAACGAGATCCCCCGGTTCTCGGTGGCTCGGCCCTCCCCGTCGAGGTACGGGTCCAGGACGGCGGCGGTGAAGTTCTCGCACACGCCGTCCTGCATGATCTTGACGGACGTCGCGGCGAAGCGTCCGGTCACGCCCCGCTCCCGCAGCGCGACCAGGTCCTCGATCTGCTCGAGCCCCGCGTCCCGGTCCCACCAGAGCGCCCCGATGACCCGGGCAGTCAGGGTGCCCTTCTCGGCGGCTTCCACGTAGGCCTCGAACGAGCCCGTCCAGTCGGCGGATCCCGCTTGGACGATCGCGTCCTGCCACGCGGTGATGCCGAGCGAATGGAGGTACGCCTGAGCTTCCAGCAGCCCCTGAGCAACGAGGTCGGGCCGAGGAGGGGGGACCAGATCCCCCACGAAGCCCATCGCGCCTTCGTGCAGGGTGCCGGTCGGCTCGCCGTCCGGCGCACGCTCGATCCGTCCGTCGGCCGGATCGAGCGTGACGCTCGACACCCCCGCTCGGTCGAGCGCCGCCGTGTTGACCCACGCGCTGTGGCCGTCCCGGTTCGGCAGGTACACCGGGCGGTCGGGAACGATCGCATCCAGGTCTGCCTTCGACGGGCATCCGCGCGGGAAGACGTCCATGGACCAACCACCCCCGAGGATCCAGGCCTCGTCGGGGTTGCCCTCGGCGTAGGCCGCGATCGCCGACAGGTAGTCGACCATCGAATCCAGATCGTGGAGGTCGCACTGGAACCTGTCGATGCCGGAGGACACCGGGTGGACGTGCGCGTCCTGGAACCCGGGGACGAGCATCCTTCCGGCGAGATCGATCACCTCGGTGCGCCGGCCGATGGCGGCCCGGACATCGTCATCCGTGCCGACGAGGGCCACCCGACCGTCCCGGACGGCCACCGCCTGTGCCCAGGACCGCGTGGCGTCCACCGTGTATACGGCGCCATTCACGAAGACGAGATCCGCCGATCCGTTGCCTCCCACCGCACCTCCCGCCTCGAGGTCGTTGGGAGTCTACCGAGCTACGCGAGCGCCACCAGGTCCAGATAGTCGTCGCTCCAGCGGTCGACGGCGCCATCGGGCATCAGGAGGATGCGCTCCGGCGCGAGCGCCTCGACGAACTCCTCGTCGTGGCTGACGAGGAGCATCGCGCCGGGCCACCCCTGCAGCGCCTCCGCGATCGCCGTGCGCGATGGCGGGTCCAGGTTGTTCGTGGGCTCGTCGAGCAGCAGGAGATTCTTCCTCCCCGCGACCAGGATCGACAGCGCGAGTTTCGTCTTCTCACCTCCGGAGAGGGTGCCGGCGTCCTGGAACGCGACGTCGCCGTGGAGCCCGAACATCCCGAGCACGGTCCGGAGCGCCTGATCGTCGGCGTCGGAGGCCTCCTTCATATGGTCGAGGACCGTGACGCCGTCGCGGACGCCCTCGTGCTCCTGCGCGTAGTAGCCGGGCACGACCCCATGCCCGAACGCGAAGGTTCCGCGATCCGCCTCGGTCTCCCCCATGAGGATCCGGAGCAGGCTCGTCTTCCCCGCGCCGTTGAGGCCCAGGACGAGCAACCGCTCTTCCCTGCCGAGGTCGAAGCTCACGTCCTCGAAGATCGCCGGTCCGCCGTAGGACTTCGTCAGGTCCTCGGCGACGAGAACGGTCCGACCGCTGTGCGGTGGGTCGGGGAACCGGAACCGGACCCGTTTCTCCTTCGCCGGGCCCTCGACCCGCTTCGCCTCCAGCTTCGACACCCGCGTGTCGAGCGTCTTCGCCTTCCGGGCGCGCTTCGCGGTCTGTCCGCGCATCGAATCGGCCAGCGTCTTCAACCGCTGGATCTCGTGCTGCTGACGGTCGGCGAGCTTTCCCATCCTGATCTCGTCCAGGCGTCGCGCTTCCCGGTACTCGCGGTAGGTGCCTCGGTACTCGACGACGCCGTCACGATCCAGATGCAGGATCCGCGTGATCGAGGCATCCAGGATCGACAGGTCGTGGCTCACCACGACCAGCGCACCCTTGTACGACGTGAGGAACTTCATCAACCAAGTCTTCGCGTCGATGTCGAGGTGGTTCGTCGGCTCATCGAGCAGGAGCAGATCCGATCCCCCGAACAGGATCCTGCCGAGCTCGAGCCGTCGCCGTTCGCCGCCCGAGAGCGCTCGCACGGGGAGCGAGAGCCGGTCCTCGGGCAGTCCCAAGCCCGCGGCGATCGCCTTCGCGTGGGATTCGGCTTGGTAGCCGCCCAGCTGCCGGTACTCCTCCTCGAGTCGTGCGAACCGATGCACCTCGCGTTCGCCGTGCGACTCCTCGAGCGCGATCCGCGCCTTCTCGAGACGCCGGCTCAGGTCGACCAGGCCGCGTGCGCCGAGGATGTGCTCGAGCCCCCGATCCTCGTCCTCGGCGCGGTGCTGCCGCGGATCCTGGCGGAGGTAGCCGACCGCTCCCCGGCGGATCACCGAGCCACCGGCCGGCAGGATCTCGCCCGCGAGCACCCTCAGCGTCGTGGTCTTCCCGGCGCCGTTGCGTCCGACGACGCCGACCTTGTCGCCGTCGCGAAGATCGATGCTGAGCCCCTCGACGAGGGGGCGGCCGCCGACCTCGACAGACAGGTCACGCGCTTCCAGCGCGATCATGGCGCGCAACCATGAGATGTGCTGCGGTGGATGTGGTTCGGGCGGATCGACACGGTGGACCTCCTCGGGTACAGCTAACACGGACCGCAGACGGCGGCCGGTGGAACTCGAGGTTGGCCCACTAGCTCAAGGCCGACATGGTACGACAAGGTGGGACGGGGTTCGATGAGCCGTCAAGAGACCCTTCGCGCCTTCTTCATCTCCTCGTCAACTTCGCGTGCCAGCGTGTCGATACGTTCGGCAAGGAGAACCCGAAGGGAGGGAGTGCGCGTGATCGTCAAGATCCTCGAGGTGTGGTTCCTCATCTCCGTGCCGATCGGGATGGCGGTCGGCAGGTTGCTCGCACATGGTTCGGCTCCTCTTCTGGACGGTACGCCGCAGGTAGCGCGATCAGTCGCGCACGCTGAACCGTAGCGCGCAAGGGGCTGGCTTCCGCGCCCTCCGACCGTTGCCAACAAGCTGGATGGACTTCGGACGCATACCTACGCTCGTGCTTCCTCGTCAGGATCGCCTGACGAATGAGACGACCAATAACGATGAGCGGGGAAGCCCGTCGTTGCCGAGGGTTGGCGAATATCCGCGGACGAGCGGACGACTAGTCGACCTCCATTTCCTACGCATCCATCGTGGCGGCGCCCACACTCACCAGGAGATCCCAGCTGTTTCGCAATGAGACGAACAGGAGAACGACGGTGACGGCAACCAACCAGCTCAGGGCCGCGTCGTAAGATCCCCTACCGATCAGGGCGCCCGCGATGATCACTCCCACGTAGCCGACAGCGCTCGAGGCGACGCGCAATAAGAGCTTGTAGAGCCGCAGGGTTCGCGTCTTGCTCCGTAACGCCGCGACGAGACTTGGTGTGATCAAGGCCAGACTGAGCGATCCCGACACAAGAAGCTCGGTGCTTGCCGCCGATGATCCCTGCGGGATCACCATGAACAATGACACGAAGAGAAGTAGGCCGAAATTCGCCAGCGTCACGCGTGCGAGACTACGTACCTCGGAACGAGAAAGGACCGCAGCGAAAGGCCCACGAAGAGCAGGCCGACGAGAGTTGCTGCCGCCGTCCCAGCGACGACATAGAAGTCGTGCCAGCGCTGAGCAAGGATCCCGAATGGCATGAAATGCCAGTCTGACATGCTGATCCTGCGTGTCGGAGGCGGGATTTGAACCCGCACGCCCCGTGAGGGGCACCAGGCCCTCAAGGTAGCTCAGGCGTCCACGCGGGTCCGGGCCAGTGCGCGTCTGTGCTGGTCAGCTCACTTGCCGTGGCGGTAGGTCAGTGCGCAGACAGGGGGCGGATCACACGTAGGGGCGGAATCTGGGCGGAACGGAGAGCTGAGGGCTCGGTGAGCCGATGTATCCAGTAGGTCCTATGAGCGTCTTGCCAACTCGTCGTTCAGCTCCGCAACGGCCCTCATCAGATTCCGCGGTCCGGATCGCAGAGCGAAACGGACCGGGTGCCGGCAACCGGCCACCCGGCCCGATGCACTACGTCGGCTACCCGATAGACATCCGCAAGCCGGAGGTCAACGATCGGCTGCATCGCTCCCTCCGATCCCAAAGGGGTGGTTGCCGATGCGACCTCTTCGTCCACGACGGGCC
>WNGD01000125.1_pt1 | contig 68890 bp, 61 predicted proteins | sample 5400671 | NCBI WGS metagenome assembly WNGD01 (sample SAMN13153369, study PRJNA577476) | soil metagenome | isolation source: 40 cm soil or saprolite under grassland replicate 2 | place: USA:California | collected 2016-06-15
GACTTCCTTGCTGCCCTGGGCAATCACGGCCACGGATGGCTCGCTCACACCGTGAAGCAGTTCCAGAGGCGAGGAGCGGTGGTACAGGTGAAGCCCTTGGAACGGCTGGGTGGTCCCATCTTCGCGCATGGCCCGCCCGATCCGCTCAACTAGTTCCTCGCGGTTGGCTTGCATCAGCTGGGCCTCGCGTTCTGCCTGCTGGTGGTTCATGACATCCATAGGAACCTCTTCTCTGGTTTCTCCATCTTCCACCTGGAAGATTTGCAGAATCAGACAATCATTGGCGCTAATTATTCTACCACCCAGGGCTTCGGCGCGTCTATAATTACCTCCAGACAGAGATCATTCCTCTCTGCTTGTGCCTCGCAAGCTGGACTTTTCTTTAAGGGAGGATCCAGCTTTGAAAAGGCATGAGACCTGCTAGAGAGAGGTGCCAATTCAAAGGAGAACAGACCATGCCTCAAGAACAGCCTACCACCCAAGAGACGATACAGAAGAGAAGAGACTTCGTACCGAAGTTAATGGAACTGAACGACAAGGTGCTCTTCGGCGACATTTGGGAACGTCCAGGTCTCTCCAAGCGCGACCGGAGCTTGATTACGGTCGCCACCCTCGTCGCGCTGTATCGGATCAACGAATTACCCTTTCATCTTGTCCGCGCCCGAGAGAATGGGGTAAGCCTCGACGAACTGGCCGAGCTGTTCACGCACCTGGCTTTCTATGCTGGATGGCCGTGCGCGATAACGGCAGTCAATAGAGCCATGGAGGTCTTAGCCGAAACGGAATAGGCTTGTCCTCTGCTGTACATGACGTGAAAAGTCGAGCAGCTTTGGCACAGAAAAGTGAGCGTGAGGTGCCAGCTCGGTTGATGAGAAACAAGGAGAAAGAAGCATATGCGTGCAACCGTTTTTCGCGGCCCCTTCGATGTCCGGATCGAACAGGTAAGAGATGCCGCTTGCAGGAGCCAACGGATGCCCTCGTTCGCATCACCCATGCCGCCATCTGTGGGTCGGATTTCTGGCCCTACCGAGGGCTAGACCTCTTTCCACCAGAGGGGCGGTTGGGCCATGAATGGATGGGAATGGTGGAAGACGTGGGATCGATGGTTTCGACCATCAAGCGGGGAGATCGGGTGATCGCACCGTTTGCCTTTTCCGATGGCACCTGCGAGTTCTGTCACAAAGGACTCTACACCAACTGCCTGCATGGCGGCGTTTGGGGACAGGCCAATGATGGAGGACAAGCCGAAGCGATCCGTGCCCCCTTTGCCGATGCTACGCTGGTCGTCGTGCCTAAGAGCGTTGAAGGAAAAGAAGTGGCTCAGCCATTCAGGAGCGGCTCGCAGGCCTGACCGTCGACTGGATGGAGAAGGCCAGCGACGAACAATACCAGGCCTGATCGTGCAGGAAGAACGTTCCGATCTGGAACTCAAAGACAGGAGACAAGACAAATAAAAAGAGGAGTTCAGCAAATGCAGAAGCGCAAACTTGGAAACAATAACCTGGAAGTCTCGGCCATCGGTCTCGGGTGTATGGGAATGAGCCATAGCTACGCTCCGTTCCCAGACAAGCAGGAGATGATCGCACTGATCCGGTCGGCAGTCGAACGCGGCATTACCTTTTTCGACACCGCCCAGGTCTACGGCCCGTTCACCAATGAAGAACTGGTGGGCGAAGCAAATTCGGCTTCAAATTGGGTCCCAATGGGGAGCAGATGGGCCTGGATTGGCGGCCAGAGCACATCAAGCAGGTCGCCGAGGGCTCGCTCAAGCGACTCAAGACCGATGTCATCGATCTGTTCTATCAGCACCGTGTTGACCCCGACGTGCCCATCGAAGACGTGGCCGGAGCGGTCAAGGATCTGATTCAAGAAGGGAAGGTGAAGCACTTCGGCCTTTCTGAAGCAGGAGTGCAAACGATCCGTCGCGCGCACGCCGTTCAGCCCGTGACGGCACTCCAGAGCGAATACTCCCTGTGGTGGAGACGCCCTGAAGCCGAAGTGTTACCGACGCTTGAGGAACTGGGAATCGGCTTCGTTGCATACAGCCCTCTGGGGAAGGGCTTCCTCACCGGAAAGATCAGCCAAAACACGACGTTCGACAGTTCTGACATTCGCAACACCATCCCTCGCTTTACGCCGGAGGCAAGACTCGCGAATCAGGCCCTGGTTGATCTGCTGGGCAGGATCGCAGAACGGAAGCAGGCGACACCTGCTCAGATAGCGCTCGCCTGGCTGCTGGCCCAGAAGCCGTGGATGGTTCCCATCCCAGGCACCCGCAAGCTCTCTCGCCTGGAGGAGAACATCGGAGCCGTTGCCGTCAATCTCTCGTCCGACGATCTGCGTGAGATCGAGAGCGCCGCCTCACAGATCACGGTGCAAGGGGCTCGGTACCCCGAACATCTAGAGCGAATGACCGGTCTCTGAGCGGTAGAAAGGGAGGGTGTTCGGCTTCTGCTTCACGACAACGCTATGAAAAGGGTGTATTCATGTCGGTGAGGTTGTTTCTCTTCTCTCTTGTCCGTTTTGCCGCCCATGAAATTGCCAACATTTCGCTCGCCTGATCACCTGATTAACACCTTATAGATATGAGTAGAACAAGATTGCTACTATCAAGCAAAGGAGCCATGAACCATGATCAAGCAAACGTTCGACGCCGGATGGGAGTACGCCGAAGGTGGCACCTACATGGGGATGCTGCTCACCCCAACGCAGCCCGTCACACTCCCACACGATGCCTCAATTGGCAAAGCCCGCCGTGCGGACCATCCATCGGGATCGGGAGGCGGTTACGCCTGGAACGGCGTGGTGAGCTACCGCAAGCGCTTCCACGCCCCCAGTGAGTGGCAGGGGCAGCGTGTGCAGTTCGAGTTCGAGGGCGTGATGATGTACGCCGAGGTCATGGTCAACGGGCAGTTGGTGGCCCTGCACCCCTACGGGTACACGAGCTTCCTCGTTGATCTCACTCCCTACCTGCAGTACGGCGCGGACAATGAGGTTATCGTCACCGCCAACAACAGCGCCCAGCCCAACTCGCGCTGGTACACCGGCACCGGCCTCTACCGCCACATCTGGCTGCGCCAGGGTGGGAAGCTGCACATCCCACCTTGGGGCGTATTCGTGACCACGCCCCAGGTTGCCCCCGCGACCTCGATGGTTGCCGTTGCCACCGAGCTCACCAATACCTCGGATGCCCCTGCCACAGCCGTCCTCCGCTCGACGATCCAGGCCGCCAGCGGCGCTACCGTTGCCCAGGACGAGACCACGTTGGACCTGGCCGCACACACCACGCTGACCGCCAGCCAGCAACTTCCCGTCGCCGACGCCCAACTCTGGTCGGTGGACACCCCCTACCTGTATACCCTCACCAGCGAGGTGTTCCTCGCTGGGGCGGTCGTGGACCGCGAGACCACCCGCTTCGGCATCCGCTCGATCGCCGTCGATCCCAGCAACGGCTTCCTCCTCAACGGGGTACCGATGAAGCTCAAGGGCGGCAACGTGCACCACGACCACGGTCTCTTGGGCGCCGCCAGCTATGACCGGGCCGAGGAACGCAAGGTCGAGCTGATGAAGTCGGCGGGCTTCAACGCCTTGCGCTGTGCGCACAATCCGCCCGCCCCCGCCCTGCTTGACGCCTGTGACCGGCTGGGAATGCTCGTCATCGATGAGTCCTTCGACATGTGGCGCATGGGTAAGTCTACCAACGACTACCACCTGTACTTCGAGCAGTGGTGGCAGCGAGACACCGGGGCGATGGTCAAGCGCGACCGCAATCACCCCTCAGTGATCATGTGGTCGATCGGGAACGAGATCGTCGAGTCCATGGGCCGATCGGATGGCTATGCCTGGAGTCGGAAGCAGGCTGACTATGTGCGCGCCCTCGACCCCACCCGGCTGGTGACGCAGGCACTGCCGATTCTCTTCGACGAACTCCTCCCGCTCATGGCGCAGGGCGGCGACGCGGTATTCGCCTACTTTGTGAACGCACCCACTCCCACGCCCGACAACGATCGCTGGGGCAGGCTCACGGAGGCCTTCGCGGCCCCGCTGGATGTGGCCGGCTACAACTACCTGGCGCATCGCTACGACTATGACAGTGACCGGTTTCCTGCGCGCGTCATGTGCGGGACGGAGTCGTTTTCCCACCAGGCCTTCGCCATCTGGGAGGCGACGACCCGCTGCCGCGCCGTCATCGGCGACTTTGTCTGGACCGCCGTAGACTATCTGGGCGAGTCCGGAATCGCGCAGGTGGCGGTCGACCAGCCGCTGCCGGAATTGCTCCGGGTGCCGTACCCCTATCACCTGGCCAACTGTGGCGACTTCGACATCTGCGGCTTCAAGCGCCCGCAATCCTATTACCGCGATATCCTGTGGGGTGTGCGGACGGTGCCCTATATTGGCGTGCTCGACCCGCAGCTGTATGGCAAGACCATCCGCTTCAGCCCGTGGGGCTGGGAACCCGTGCTCGACAGCTGGACGTACCCAGGCTGGGAAGGCAAACCCACCCGTGTGGATGTCTACTCGGCTGACGAGGAGGTAGAGCTGCTGATCAACGGCAGGTCGGCGGGGCGCAAACCTGCAGGCACTACCCAGCAGAACAAGGCCACGTTTGAGGTGACCTATCAGCCCGGGACGCTGGTGGCTGTTGGCTTCACGGGCGGGGCCGAACAGGGGCGAACCGAGTTGACAACTGCTGGCCTGCCGGCCGCCCTGCGCCTCACCCCGGACCGGACAACCATTGACGCAGCAGCGGGGAACCTGAGTTATGTCACGGTTGAGATCGTGGACGAACACGGTACGCTCGTCCCCCGCGCCACCGACGAGGTCTCGTTCGAGATCACATGGCCGGGCGAACTCATCGCAGTGGGGACGGCCAACCCGGTCTCGGAGGAATCATATGTGGGCACGCAGCGCAAGGCATTTCAGGGACGGCTGATGGTGGTCGTGCGCAGCAGTGGGCAGGAAGGTGCGATCCGCTTGACCGCCACAGCCAATGGGCTTGTCACGGCAGAAACGAGTGTATCAGCATTCGGACAATAACTGGCTGATCGAATATTTCCTTGAGCGGGATCGTGTTCCCCCGTCCGGCAGTGACCAGGCACAAGCCAGGCGGATACTCGTAGTGTAAACGCCCCCGGTCCGTCAGTTCCTTGATGTACATCAGGTGCGAAAGCGAGAGATCGTGAGCATCATCCACAATCAGGCACTTGACGCCAAACTGGACCATCGACCCCATCAGTTTGGGCTTGCGCTCGCTCCAACGCCCTCGCAGCGGCAGCCCTAAGGCCGTGAACAGTTGATTCCCCAGAGCTTGCTCGCTTTCAACCAGGATCAGGCAGAGCAAGCTCGTGCCATTCTCGCAGCCCATCATCCGCGATCCGAGAGTGCTCAGGAGTCTGAGGGCATAGTTTCTGTGCCTCCTGCGGCTTGATACTCCTCACATTGAAGACGCTGCTAGCAGATGCGCGGTAAAGGATCTCCAACGAGCATATCCAGCACACGCATTCCGCCGATGTCTGTGCGTAAGAAAACCATGCCTGGCGGTTCAGCCTGGACAGAGCCGATAATCGCGGCTTCATGGCCCAGAGGGTGCGTGCGCATCGCAGCTAACGCACTATCGGCCTTTTCCGGAGCAACAATTGCCAGGAGTTTGCCCTCATTGGCAATCGTCAGAGGGTCGAGACCCAGAATTTCGCAGGCGCCTCGTACCTCAGCATGGACAGGAATGGTATGCTCATCAAGTCCGATAGAAACCTCTGATCCTATAGCCATCTCATTTAACGAAGTCGCTACACCGCCGCGTGTCGGGTCCTTCAGACAATGTACGCCATCGCCGACTGCTTCGAGGAGCGTGGCGACCAGTGAGTGGAGCGGTGCCGTATCACTCTGGACGCTGGTTTCGATATCGAGCGCTTCGCGAGCGAGCATAATGGCGATGCCGTGATCACCGATAGGTCCACTTAATATCACTTTGTCTCCAGGCTGCAGTCGGGTTTGCCCGAGTGACCAGGCAGCGCGAACAACTCCCACACCAGCCGTATTGATAAACAATCCATCAGCTTTGCCCCGCTGGACAACCTTGGTGTCTCCTGTGACGATGGAGACGCCCGCTTCCGTTGCCGCTTTAGCCATCGATGCAACGATGGTGCGCAAGTCAGCGATGGGGAAGCCCTCCTCCAGAATAAAGCCTGCCGAGAGGTATAAGGGGGCTGCGCCAGCCATTGCCAGGTCATTGATCGTGCCATGTACGGCCAGTTTCCCGATATCCCCACCTGGAAAAAAAAGTGGGCTGACCACATAGGTGTCGGTCGTAAAGGCCATACGTGTCCCGTTGATGGTAAAGGTAGCTGCATCGTCCATAGGATCGAGTAGAGGATTCGAGAAAGCCGGGGCGAAGACGCCTTCGATCAGATTATGGGTGGATTTGCCGCCGCTCCCATGGCTGAGAGTGATCTTCTCATCACGCAAATAGAACTTATGGCGGCGAGCCTGCCTTGTGCGCTCGATCTTCTTCAAGATGTCATCGATGCGTTCAGTATCGCGTGGTGTAGGCGTATCCATAAAAAAACCTCCTGGCCGTGTTGTAGTTATTGCCGCGCCTGGTGTCCGTCATCCCGTAGCGGCATGCCTTGCGTGTGCCGAGTGCGCCTGGGCGTCCGTCATCCCGTAGTGGCATGCCTCGCGTGTGCCGGGTGCGCCTGGGTGTCCGTCATCGGCAGAATATTGAGACGGGTGCGCTCAGCAGCCATAGAGAAGCGTCCATAGTTAAAGTATGCAGCGCAGGCACCTTCCGGCGAAACCATGCAGGTACCAATGGGTGTCTCAGGCGTACAGGCAGTCCCGAAGACTTTGCACTCCCAGGGCTTGATAACGCCTTTTAGCACCTCGCCGCACTGGCAGGCTTTGGGATCTGCCACCCGCAGACCGGGTACCTCGTAGCGCAACTCGGCATCCCAATCAGCGTATTCTGAACGCAGCTTCAGCGCACTGTGCGTAATGAAGCCCAGGCCACGCCACTCGAAGAAAGGCCGTAATTCCATGGTTGCAGCCATCGCCTGCAGCGCTTTCACGTTGCCCTCCGGTCGTACTACACGCGAGTACTGATTCTCGACCTCCGCACGGCCCTCGCTGATCTGCTTCGTGATCAGATAGATAGATTGGATAATATCAAGCGGCTCGAAGCCTGCAATCACGACGGGCTTGTGATGGTCGCGCGCAATAAAGTTGTAGGGTCGCATGCCGATCACCATGCTCACATGCCCCGGGCCTACAAATCCATCAAGGCGCAAGTCGGGCGAGTCGAGGATCGCTTTGATCGCAGGTATGATTGTGACGTGATTGCAAAAGACGGAGAAATTCTTGAGTCCTTCGGCCTTTGCTCGCAGGAGCGTAACGGCGGTTGAAGGTGCGGTTGTTTCAAAGCCAATGGCGAAGAAGACCACCTGGCGGTCAGGATGCTGGCGAGCGAGTTTGAAGGCATCGAGCGGCGAATAGACGAAACGTACATCGGCTCCATCGGCTTTAGCATCCAGCAGGCTACCTTTTGAGCCCGGCACACGCATCATATCGCCGAAGGTGGTGAAGATCACTCCATCCATGCGAGCTATGGCGATGGCATCATCAATGCGGCCCATTGGCAGCACGCAGACAGGACAACCCGGCCCATGCACCAGGTCAATGCTGGGTGGCAGCACATCCTCGATGCCGTGTTTGTAGATGGTGTGGGTGTGGCCGCCACAGACTTCCATCAGCTTGAGAGATCGAGAAGCCGATAGTTTCGCAATTTCGCCAGAAATGCGCTTTGCCAGTTCGGGATCGCGGTACTCGTCAACGTATTTCATGCCCATGTGTGTTCTCCTTCTTGATGAGCGTATGGATCACTTCTAGAAGTGCGTGATAGACTGTCGCCTGCGCTTCCTGGATACGTGGGATATGATCACTGGGAGATGTGATGCAAAAGTCCACAGCGGCTGAGTGAGCCATCTTTCCACCATCGTAACCAGACAGTCCTATTGTTAGTAGTCCCTGCTTCTTTGCCTGTTCAAGCGCTACCAGTACATTGGTTGAATTACCACTCGTTGAAATACCCAGGGCGATATCACCCTGTCGTCCGAACGCGATCACCTGGCGAGCATAAATATTGTCGAAGCCAACATCGTTTCCTACAGCCGTGATCACCGCGATGTCGTTGGTAAGTGAGATCGCTGGCAGTGGCGTCCAGTCAGGAAAAGGTGGGGTGAGCAGTTCGGCCACCAGGTCCTGTGCATCAGTGGTACTTCCTCCGTTGCCAAAGGCCAGCAAAGCGGCTCCATTCGCGAAGGCCCTTGCCATCGCCCGACCAGCGGCAATGATTTGCTCACAGGAGTGGTCAAGCGTCATGCGGCGCAGCGTTATTATCTCGCGGCATTTCTCAAGTGTCGAGTGACGCACCTGTGCCAGTACATCCTCTATACTGGCCTTGCCACCCGCAAAGAGGTAGGGATAAAAGAGCCGGTCGTATTCAGACCCTTCCATATCATGCATCGTTCGCCTCGTCGTTGGAGGAATCTTTATCTATATTGGCAATTGCTACGCCACCATGTACCAGTAACAGATCTCCAGGAACAACATCGTCCACCAGGGTAATGTCTACTTCTTCTATTGTATCATTGATCGTCACGAACGCTACCCCCGCCTGTGGATCGACGCGCTGCACTCTGGCAGGTAGCGCTTCGTCGGAACATGTTATGCAGTGCCCTTCCGCATCAAGTACGCAACTGGCATCGCTGGCGGCGCTCAATTGCAGGCTCGGGATCTCTTTTGTTGATAGTTCAATAGGTAGTATATTCTGTTCGTTGCTCATGTAAGTAGCCCTTCATGCTCAAAGAAAATATGCACCAGTTCCCATAGAATATGATAAAGCGTTTCATGCGTTTCCTGGATCACCAGCGGATCTTTTGTTTGAACGATGAAACGGAAATCAACTTCGATCTGCTTCAATAATCCACCATTACCACCTGCCAGGCCCAGGGTCAGTAAACCCATTCGATGGGCGGTCTCCAATGCGGCTATAACGTTTGTGGTGCGCTCATCCAGCAAGAAGCCCATGGCGATATCCTGCGGTCGGGCGAGAACTTTGAGCTGTCGTACAAAGGACGATTCGGCATTGCTTACCTGGCTACTGAGCGTAGCGCTGTCGTTAGTTAAAGCAAGCGCTGGCAGCGCTCGCTTGCCGACGATTACGGGGTGTACAAACTCGACGGAAACGTGTTGAGCGTCGGTGGCCGAAGCGCCATTGCCGAAAGCAAGTAGCCTTCCTCCACGGTGGAAGCGGCGAGCCATTTCCCCGCAAGCCTCTGCAATCCGTTCCGCCTCTGCTGCGAAAAATTGCTCAGGTATGGTCATACTTCGCTCGAAGCGTGCGGTAACGAGCGCTTTGAGTTCTGGTAAATCCATTTCAGCCGTCATCGCTTCGTCTCCTCATTGCGACCACCGGGGTGTCGGCAGTTGGTCAGGCATTCTCCTTCATTCAATCTGGCTTGAGTGCAGCATTTTAAGTTCATCGGAATACGCCTGTCCCATCATCTGGAGCGTTTTCATCGTCTCCCGCGCCTCAATCTCGTCGATCTTGCTCATAGCAAAGCCTACGTGGATCAATACCCAATCGCCGGGCCCGATGCCCTCTGGACGCACCAGCGCCACACTCACGTTGCGTTTTACGCCAGAGACATCTACTCTGGCGATGGAATTTGTATCATCCACGATGTCTACTATCTGACCCGGAATACCAAGACACATGTGAACCTCCTTTGTGGGGATGCAGGCTTATAAATGGCGGGCTTATAAATCGCGCCCCTACATTTAAATCGCGATCCTACCAAATGGCGGGCTTATAAATCGCGCCCCTACATTTTTTGCAGCCGTGCAGCCGCTACTGCTAGCTGGCCAAGACTTATACCGCCGTCATTGGGTGGCACACGTCGATTAATAAACACCTGAAAATCCATTTCCTCCAATCGTGCTATCAATGTTTCAAGCAACAGGCGGTTCTGAAATACACCACCACTGAGAGCAACGCGCTTCAATCCGGTCCGTTCGCGTGCTTCATAAGAGGCCATCGCCAGCAACTCGGCGATTGAACGATGGAAGCGGCTGGCGATCTGTGAAGATGTCAGACCTCGTTGTATATCGTTCACGATGGCACGGATCATCGGGGCTACGTCCAGGGTAGCGGGCATTTGCTCTTGCCTTTGAATTGTGAATGGGTAGGAATGCGCCTGGACATCTTTAGCTGCTAACATCTCCAACTCGATGGCCGCCTGGCCCTCGTAAAGCACCTGACCGCGCAGACCAATCAGTGCGGCGACAGCATCAAATAATCTGCCCAGGCTGGAAGTCAGTGGACTATTGATGCCACGTGTGATCATCTGTGAGAGTATACGCCATTTTGAACGGTCTAGCTGGCGCACAAAGGGAAGGCTTATAAATTGTGCCCCTACCTCTGTGAAGGCGTCACCGTATGCCTGCGCGAGATAGACAGCCGCCATACGCCAGGGTTGACGTACTGCCTGTTCACCCCCAGGTAGCGGCACGTAAGTCAGATGCGCCAGTCGTTCAAAACCTGTGAGGTCGGCTGCCATGATTTCGCAGCCCCATATAGCACCATCTGTGCCAAATCCAGTGCCATCGGCGGCAACGCCAATTACCGGTTCACTCAAACCATGCTCGGCCAGTACACTAGCAATGTGGGCATGATGATGCTGGACGCCGATTTTCTGTGGAATGTCCGCGTCAAGAGCATATTTTGTCGCCAGGTATTCGGGATGCAGATCGTAAGCGATAGCTTGCGGATAGATATCGAAGAGACGCTGAAAGTGTTCAATCCCCTCACGAAACGAAGTCAGGGTCTCCAGATTCTCTAAATCGCCGATGTGATGACTGACAAAAGCCTGTCGTCCCTTGCCCAGGCAAAAGGTGTTCTTGAGATGACCTCCGCATGCGAGTAGTGGCACTGGAAGATCTGAAGCGAGCGAAACAGGCTCCGGCGCGTAACCGCGCGAACGGCGGAAAAATTGTGCGCCGCCCACAGCGATACGCGTTACGGAATCATCACAGCGCATATGAATGTCGCGGTTATGTGTGAGCATGCCCTCGGCAATGGATGCCAGCCGTTGCTGTGCATCATCGTCCCGGTAAGCGATTGGTTCATCGCTCAGGTTGCCGCTGGTCATCACCAGCACTGCTGGTCGCCCCGCCCCTATTATGGACGCAAAAGCGTGCAGCAGTAAGTGATGTAACGGTGTATAAGGCAGCATCACTCCCAACGAACTATAAGATGGCGCGACGTCGGGCGCTACAGGACAATCAGCATGCTGTTCCAGCAGTACGATGGGTCTGCGGTGCGATTGGAGCAGAGCCGCTTCGTCATCACTCAACTCACACAGCAGGCGGGCGGTTTCTACATCGGGAACCATAAGTGCGAAAGGTTTGGCCTCGCGATGTTTCCTTTGCCGCAGTCGCTGTACTGCCTCCACATTCAATGCATCACACGACAGGTGATAGCCCCCTAAGCCCTTGATGGCAATGATTGCACCATCCGTCAGGCTCTGAGCGGCGGCAGCAACTGGGTCTGTGTTCTCTAGTGGAGAAGGACAATTCACGACGCCCCTGCGCCAATAGAGGAGGCGCATCTGTGGTCCGCAGACCGGGCAGGCATTTGGTTGGGCGTGAAAGCGCCGGTTGAGTGGGTCGTCGTATTCTGCCTTACAGGCCGGACACATAGGGAAGACCTGCATGGTCGTCTTTTCCCGATCGTAAGGGACATCCTGTACAATGGTGAAGCGCGGGCCGCAGTTGGTACAGTTGATGAAGGGATAGCGATAGCGTCGGTCGTGAGGATCGAACAATTCGCGCAGGCAATCGTCACAGGTTGCGCTATCGGGAGAGATGAGCGCCTGCCGCTCAGTCCTATTTTGACTGTGCGTGATGATGAAGCTGTTCTCGTGGCGAGGAGGTACGAGTTCTGTCGCAACGGAATCGATGCGTGCCAGCGGTGGGGCCTGCTCGCGCAGTGCCTGCTGGAAGCTATCGAGGGCATCTAAGTTCCCCTCGACCTCGATGGTCACGCCCTGGCTATCGTTGAGTACGAAACCAACGAGGCTCCAGCGCTGCGCCTGCCCATAGACAAAGGGACGAAAACCTACGCCCTGGACAATGCCCTGGACAAGAATTCGCCGCCGCTGAATTGTCGAACCCGCCACAGACGACATACACGCGCCTCCTCACGCCTTACATTGAGCGTAGGCGCAGATAACGTTGAATATCAGAAAAATTTTGACTGATCACCCATGCGCCCAGACCAAGGGCAAGAACTACGAGAAGTAATTTCCACATGTTTTTGTTCCTTTCTCTATATTCTATACTATTCGCAGCGTTGCCGACTACGATTTATCTGGCACTCACGTATGCCGGGTTCTCCCAAACGACCCGTAGCGGCATGCCTTGCGTGTGCCGGGTCGCTGGCTACGATTTATCTGGCACCGTAGCGGCATGCCTTGCGTGTGCCGGGTCGCTGGGGAGGACTTCCGGGCCGCTCAACGGCATTGCTGGCGAACGACCCCGGCACACGCAAGGCATGCCGCTACGGGTCCACGCGGGCGATGTTACGGTATATTTACGGCCAGCAGTTCTTCGACGAGCGAGTCGATCATCTTTACTGCCTCATCTATGGCAGCCTGTACCGGCTCACTCAAGCCCATCTGCATCTCCTCGTAACCTTCTCCTGCGCCTGTTGTTGCTGGCTCGCAGCCTACTAGCAAGGTGCGAATCGGGCGTGCGCCGAGAGTTCTGGCGAAAGCGAGCACTTTCACCGGGTCCATGCTGTGACCATCTGGCGCTGCTTGACCAGCTTCCACTCCTTGCCCTGAGCCGATATTTACCAGGTCTGGCTCTATCAAATAGAGGGTTCCGGCAGGACCGCCTCGTGGAACCGCATCTACCAGCACAAGCGTGTCGTAGTTATCGAGCAGCGTGTATGCCAGTTCTATTCCGCGAATACCAAAATCAATAACCTGCACATTTTCAGGATACTGCCTGATCTTCCTGCTCAGCAGGCGTTGGGCTACCTCGACTCCAAAACCGTCGTCACCAAAAAAGATGTTGCCAATGCAGGCGATCAGTATACGCTCGGGTGTGTATTCTACTGGCGATGATTGATTCACGATCTATCCTCCAGCAGATCTATCTCCTCCGGGAAGAAGAAAAAACGATGGCCGGGCAGCACCCTTTCGTCCCACTGCTCCCTACCGGGATCATCATCCAGTGTCACGACCAGGTAGATGCGATTCTCGAAATCCTGCTGAAGTACCTCGACTCGGGCGGTCTTCCCGTCCAGCATCATATCCATGGCGTCTGTCAGTGTCCCCTGCCGTCCACGTCCCGGTCGCAGACGGACGCTATCTCCTGCCTTCACCTCCCTACCCGCAATAAGTACGGATGCTGGTGGCGGATAATCCTCACCCGGATAATCCCTGTACGCATTATTCATCCTCCTTCTCCTTCACCGATAGGCCGCATGCTGCGAATTGTACCATGTAATTTCATAAATTGTTCGGGAGTCAGGGCCTCCGTTCGCTCCAATATCTCACGCGCCCGCTCGTCTCCCTGCCGCATCTGCTCTTTCTCCTCTGCGGTCAGCGTCAGAATACGCAGCGTCAGAATCTCATCGATCTCTGTTCCGTCGAAGAGTGAGCCCGGACTTTCGGGCGCAATCTGTGGATAGTCGTAAAGGATGATAGGTGAAGACAGTAGCGTGTCTGTCTCGCCCTGGTTGCCCACAAGTACCGGCCACGTGCGGATATTCTGACATCCCCGGACGGCGGATTGCAATGCGTCGGGTGGCTCTAGCAGTGAAATGAATTGGCCCTGGTGTACCTGCAAAATGGTATGGGTAGAAACGAACGATTGTAACAATACTTCGTTATGTCGATCGGCCATTACTCCGGTTTCGGGTGTCGTATTTTCGATGTGTACGCAAAGTTTGAAAAGGTCTTCGTCCACCAATTCGGCTGAGAGCCGAGCGGTACCGGTGATTGGGCGCTGTTCTCGCGCAGTCGCGTCTTCTACCAGGCGCTGACCAGGAAAAGCTATCTCTACAACATGAGGATTTGCAACCAGGTCGCGCAGAGAAACACCTGCGATACTGATTTCACGCTCGATACCCTCTTCGCTCGGTTCGTGCATCATGCGACCGGCAAGGCTCCACTCGCCGTGGCGCATCGCGTCAATCTGAGCCTGTGAGGGTGCGGCAGTTGTCGTCTGCGTGACGCTACGCAGAAGCAAATGCAAAAACCTGATATGGATAGCGAGCGATGGATCTCGATTTCCCTGCTCTGCCACCAGGCATTCTGTTCTCATTATCCAGGGATCGATACTCCCACGCGCTTCGCTGTACTCTTGCGGATAGACGATACCAATTGTCCAGCGCTGGCGATTTTTGATCGCTGAATGCCGATACGGATAGAGAAGATAGCCTTCGTAGAGCACAGCGTTGGCGATTTCCTTCACTTGCTCTAACCTCATGTAAATACCTCCTTATCATCTCTCTGTAAGAGACGAGTAATCACGTCTTCCCAGGTGGGAAGGCCATGCGTGGCTTTATATTGGTACAGTCGATCAAAAACATCTTTGTGCAGGCGGATATACGTGCTGTTGGGATAGTAACGCGCCATCATGTCTTGCCAGAGCGTGACCGGGAAACGATAGGAGGCTTCTTTCGACCAGGAGATTTGTCCCACCTGCAAATTCTCTTCGGCACCCTCATAGAAGATGGTGCCGCTGAACAGAAATGTGAGCGGAATCTCACCGTCTCCCAGTGCGTTGAAGTATTTTGTACTGACGACCTCGAAATCGTATGTGCAAGAAACAGGCATATCGACGATAATACTGCTAGAGAAATGCGGAACCACCACGTTAGCGTGGGTCCACAGGAGCGGGCGTAATGTTTCACCCCACCGTTTTGGTTCTCCGAAGACCTCCAGCAATTGCGCCTGCGCTTCAGGACTGTAACGACGGCGCGTGACCGCGATCTGAATCTGGCTGCGCAGGCTGACGCTATGAATGCGCTCCTGTTCATCTGCATTGGTGATGCGCAATTTGAAGATCAGCGTCGGAACCACGGCAAAGGCCGGGGCCTCAGCGTCAACGACCTCAAAGCTCAGGTCAGGCATCTTGATCTCCCCTCACAGGCCGGGACTTTGCTCGTATATCCTCAAAAAATCTGGTTATGGCTTCCCTGGTCTCCGTACCGCCGCTCAGCCCTTTCCACGACATGCGAATCAGGCCGACAAGCTGGTAACACGCGTCAATAGGGACGATGTAATGTTCGCGCTCGTTTTGCACCCGGTTGATCAGGAGTGCCTCGACATCAGACTCCAGGTCCTTCAAAATAGGGTTGTTATTCATAAGTGTCTCCCAGCCGCTGAGATCGAGCAGGGATTCAGTAGCACCAGCAGGGCTGGGATAAAAAGCCATGACATGTTTTGACCCTGAACTGCGAAAGATGAAGGCCATGTTGACCGGAATCATCAGTTCGTCCCACTGCTGATCCGTCATCTGGAAATCTGCTATCGACAGGTAACGGCGCGGCACAAGCCTGTACTTCCCGCCGCCTGTTCCCTTTTCACTGAAGAGCAATGAACAGGCCTGACATGCGCAGACCAATGCCCGGCTGGAAAGATCCAGCAAGTGGCGATGATCTGCTGGAATGACTTCACTGCATAGCTCACAGTGTTCCGGGCTTGTAAACCGCGCCCCTACACTAGACCGTGCCCCTACCTCTCGCGCCCCTACCTCCTCTCGCTTCTGGGTGAAACGGCGTAAAGCGGAGATTGGCGCTGTGGAACGATCACCAGGATCGTCGGCAAGGAAAGATGCAGACATATTTGCTCACCTCTCACTCACAGAAGCGGACGGTGCCGCCTTTTGCCGCCGGGGAGGAACGAACATAACAGGTGTGCCAACACGCCCCAGTTGACGTGGAGGATCGGAGACGCCCTCTACCTCTAGCCTGTCCAGGTCTGGGGCCGCTTTGTAGATGGCCTCTTCGATGGTCTGTTTGAGAGTTACAGTTGACGAAGAACAGCCATGACAGCTTCCTTCCAGGCGCAAACGAGCTACTCCATCTTCGACGCCGACTAACTCGACATTGCCACCATGCGATTTGAGGTAGGGACGTACTTCATCCAGCGCTCGCACGATGCGTGTCTCGATGTCTACTGGATGCAGCCCATGAAGCAAAAGCAAGTCTCCGATCAGGTCGTCGTTCATGAACGTCTTGATCAGGGCGTAACCCGTTGCTTCTGTCTGCACGGTAAGTTCCAGCACGCGTTCCAGCGCTTCTCCATACATATCCAATAGAGACTGAACGAGCTCCTCGGCCACTGCACTTGCATGTGGGTCAGGGAACGCGCTAACCTCCTGGATCAGCGACTCGATACGCTCCGCGCGGCGCTGGTGCTCCTGCAAGTCTTCTTGCATACTTCCTCCTCGTTCCCGGGAACTGCGGGCCGGGCTTATAAATCGCGCCCCTACGATATCGCGCTCCTACACGTAAGCCGGGCTCCTATACGCCAAATGTCGGAGAATGAACGACCTGAAGTTCTTTCCCACCGCCCAGGTACATATGTACGCCGCACGGTAAGCAGGGATCGAAACTACGAACAGCGCGCATGATATCGATCCCCTTGAAATTGTCCGGGCCGTTCTCCTCAAAGATCGGTGTATTCTGTACCGCATCTTCGTATGGACCAGGCGTGCCATAGATGTCGCGCACACTGCCATTCCAGGGTGTTGGAGGATAAGGATGGTAGTTGGCGATCTTGCCATTCTCGATGACCATGTGGTGAGAGAGCACACCGCGTACCGCTTCGTGGAAGCCGCAGCCGATGGCCTCCTTTGGCACCGTGAAATCGCTCCATGTTTTGGTATGTCCGGCATTTATCTCGGCAAGCGCTTTATCTATACAGTGCAGCGCGACAGCAGCGGAGTAGGCCTGGAAGTAGGTTCGCGCGCGGTTTCGCTCGATAGCGTTGCTCCACTTTGGTATCTTCCACTCAAACTCCACCTCTGGCTTCGTGGCGGATTTGGGCAGTCGAATCTTCACGCTGTTTCCGGTGGCCTTGATGTAGCCGCCCAGGTCTACTATTCCGGCCAGAGCAGTTGTCCACAGGCGAGCCATTGGGCCGCCGCCGGTATCCAGCGCCAGGTATTTGTCAGTCCGTTTATCATACCAGCGCGGAGACATCGTCCAGCTATAGTTCCCGTTGAAGTCGCGTTTCTGCGGCTTTGGTATCGTTGTCTGATTCCAGGGATGGCGTTTGTCAACCGGGTTGCCAAGTGGGTCGCGATCGACGAAGGTCCTTTCGTTCTGCCAGTCCTCGTAGTAAGAACTGCCCAACAGAATGCGAATGCCCAGGTTGATATCCACCAGGTTCGTCGTGACCAGCTCATCATCCACTATAACGCCCGGGGTGACGAACATGGCCTTTCCCCACTTGTTCATCGTGCGGTAGTCGTAGTCGCACACAGCAGGGTCCTGGAACGATCCCCAGCAGCCCAGCAGAGTTTGCCTATAGCCCACCATTTCGTAGCCGGGCATAGCCTGGTAAAAGAAGTCGAACAGGTCATTGTGCAGGGGAACGATCTTCTTCATGAATTCGACGTACTTCATCAGTCGAACCAGATAATCGGTGAAGAGCTGGACAGTAGCGACGGTGCCAACGCCACCGGGATAGAGGGTCGAGGGATGAACGTGCCGCCCCTCCATTAGACAGAACTTCTCGCGTGTGTAGCGGCTTACCTGGAGTCCCTCCAGATAGAGTTCTCCGGTGAAAGGGTTGAACGCCCGCATGATGTCGCCGATCGTGCGATAACCATGCTCTCGCGCGTGCGGAGCTTCGGTTTTATTTGCCAGCTCCAGCACGCCTGGATTCGTCTCCTTCACCATCTGTTCGCAGTAGTCCACAGCGACCAGATTCTCCTGGAAGATATTGTGGTCGAACATGTACTCTGCCGCCTCACCGAGGTTGAGAATCCACTCGCCCAATGGTGGTGGCTTGACCCCGTAGGCCATATTCTGGGTGTAGACCGAGCAGGTCGCGTGGTTGTCGCCGCAGATACCGCAGATGCGGCTGGTGATGAAGTGAGCGTCTCGTGGATCTTTGCCCCGCATAAAAAGGCTGTAACCGCGGAAGATAGAAGAAGTACTATGGCATTCCGCCACTTTCCGGTTCTTGAAGTCGATTTTGGTGTAGATGCCCAGACTGCCAACAATGCGCGTGATCGGGTCCCATGACATCTCTACAAGTTGTGATGGCGGAGTCGGGGTTCCTTCTTTTCTGACCTCTGTCGTCATGATGCTAACTCCTTCGATAGCGCCGTTCTATCTCGATGTTGTGAATGTCGGGGTCACCATCTCCCTTTATAGCCGCTCACCAGTTCCCTTCCCTTGCGCCGCCAGGATGGCTCCTTGTTGACTGTCTTTTGCGTCAGCTTGCGCAACCTCGTGACAACCGCGCCATAAGCATGAATGCTGTTCGTCGAGAACTTGGCGCCAGGTGGTTCATCCATAAACGGCATAAATTTGTCAGGGAATCCCGGCATCGTGCAGCCAATACAGATACCGCCCACATTCGGACAACCACCAATTCCTGCCATCCACCCTCGCTTGGGCACGTTGCACTGCACCACAGGCCCCCAGCATCCCAGCTTTACAAGGCATTTGGGGGAGCCGTACTCGGTAGCGAAATCGCCTATTTCATAGTAACCTGCCCGATCACATCCCTCGTGCACCGTATTGCCAAAGAGCCAGGTCGGTCGGTGGGCGTCATCCAGAGGAATCATGGGGGACAAACCTGCAACCTGGTAGAGGAGATAGAGAACAGTCTCCATGAAGTTGTCTGGCTGCACAGGGCACCCTGGCACGCAGACGATTGGAATACCCGCATTGGTTTTCCAGTTCCAGCCAAGATAGTCAAGGAGTCCCATAGCACCGGTAGGGTTGCCTGACATAGCATGTATGCCCCCGTAGGTAGCGCAGGTGCCGATAGCCACCACCACCAGGGCCTTGGGTGCCAAACGATCAACCCACTCGTTGGTTGTAATGGGTTGACCGGTAGTCGGGTCAGTGCCCAGGGCTGCCCAATAGCCCTCACTTTTGATCTTTTCGTTGGGAATCGAACCTTCCACTACGAGAACAAAGGGGTCCAGCTCACCTCGCTCGGCTTTGTACCACCATGTCATAAAACTCTCGCCACCTTGCTCAAAGGCGAGTACGGGGTTATGAAGATGAACTTTGGGGAGTCCGGGGATGGCCCCCAGCAATATATCCTCAATGCTTGGCTGGGTGGCTGCGGTGATTGAGACGGTATCCCCATCACAGCCCAATCCAGCAGTTATCCAGACGATGTGGACATCCTCTACGCGCGATCTGGTTGCCATACTGTACCTCCTCGGGCATGATCTATCCGTGACCTGCCAGTAAGCCGCACTAAGAGTGTTGCAACTATATGTGTGTTAATCACAATCAACGGAGAATGCACTAAATTAACGACAATCAGAAGTAGCGATGTGGCGCCCATTGAGATATCGTTGGCTAATACGTGGCTACAGTCGATAGTAACACATACTATCAGATTTATCAAGGAGCGGTTTGTAAATAGTTCAGTTTTATTTCTGTTTTTACCTTGATAATCTAATAAATCCCATATGCAAGTTTTTCTTATCAAAGAAGAGATTCATGTTTCTTTATTTGACCGCAGGTGTGCAGCCACGTACTGCCTGCTCCCTGCTATGTTTGACCAGCGACATGATAGTAGAATGGGTCTCCCTCAACGATTGAACCCTGCTGGACCGTTCGACCTGTTGCAGCGGACTTATAGATGCCCGTAATAAACTCGAAGGTAGGACGAACACCAAACGTACTGGATGGAGGCCGTACATGATGATCCAGGCTGTCTAACAGGTAGGCAAGCTGTGTTGTATGCGAGGCTGGTCGATCTTGTGAAAGTTCCTGCCATCGTGCCAGCACAGATGTATCCTGGATTGATGGAGGCTGTGAAAAGCGCCAGTGTTTATTGGTATAGCTATACAGCGCCGTTAATTCTACTGATGCTCTCTGAAAATCGAAGCGCAGGTATGTTTCCTCTCGTGGAGATAGCACACTATTCACAATACTGCCCAGGGCACGGTTTTTGAAGCGCACTATAGCGAGAGAGGCATCTTCCACTTCTATCTCGCGGTCAAGCGTTCCCGTCATCGCGCTTACCTCTTCCCAATCTCCAAGCAGCCACAGGAAAAGATCCATCGCATGAATGCCATGACTCATGGTTGGTCCTCCGCCCTCGGTCGCCCATTGGCCGCGCCAGGGTACCTGATAGTATGCGTAGTCGCGGAACCAGGTCGTCTGACAGATGCCTATCAGTGGTCGCCCTAATGCTTCTTTTTGAATCAGGTGCTTGAGGTGTTGACTCCCCGATCCGAAGCGCCATTGGAACACACTGCTACAATATTTTCCTGTTTGTTGTTCGACAGCCAGGATATGGTCAAGCTCAGCCAGCGAAGTGCATAGTGGCTTCTCGCATAATACCGAGGCACCGGACTCCAGAGAGCGTACAATCAGGCCATAATGTGTATCCGGCGGTGTGGCGATGTGGACGAGGTCGGGGTGCTCTCTTTCCAGCATTTCTGTTGCATCCGTATAGAAGTGCGGAATAGCATGCTTTGCACTATATGCTTCTACCCTGTCGCGAAGAACATCTACTGCTGCGACCACCTCCACTCGCTCTCCCATAGCAGCCAGTGCTTGTATATGATAATTTGCAATAGAGCCAGTGCCAACGATGGCGACGCGGTAACGTTTCATAGAAATCCTCCCCTTCTTTACACACACAATTGTATCATTGGAACTGCTCTATGCAAGCGCTTGCTTTATTCTCAATAAGATATAGTATGCTAGCCTATCGTTGTCAATCCTTGTTCTGTAAGAAGACAGGGTTGTTGCAAGATCGGGCAGACGATGCGTGTTGGTGGGAGTGCCGCGGGCGACTGCCCTTTGCCGGCACGCGAGGGGTCCTCGCTTTTTTCTTCCTTTCACAAAGTGCGGAGGGGGAGAACGTGCCGAGCCGAATAACCTGTGTCTGCATCTGCTTCACAGGTTATTCGGCTCGGCACAAAGAACAGATAGACATCCGGGTAGGTCGCATCTAGGACCTGATATGTAGTGAGACCTCCTGGAGATGTGAGGTAGTTGCTATTCCACTCTATTGATCTTCTTCATTAGCCAGGACAGGCGCAACTCACCTGTGATCATGCCCAGCAAGATGCAGCCGCAGCCAATCCAGGCAAAGAGGCTGAGCTGCTCTCCTGCCAGGGAGCCGAGCATGCCTACCCAGACAAGTTCAAGAGCATAGATCAGGGTGGCCTGGGTGCTACTGACAAACTGTTGTACTCTATTCATGACGACCAGGGCAAATGCGGTTGCAGCTACTCCCATGAACAGGGCTGATCCCCAGACAGGCAGGGGAGGCAGAACGAATGGCTCTCTGGCAATGGGCATGGCGATAAAGCTGAGTAGGGCTGTTAGCGCAATCTGGACAATAGCCAGGTTGATGGCATCTACTCCTGGGGCAAATTTGCCGATAAAGATCACATGCAGTGCGCAGGCGATGGCGCAACCCATGACCAGTAATTCGCCCAGGCCAAAGGTGAACTGGAATGAGCTATTGACTGAGATGAGCGCAAGTCCAGCCACTGAAAGAATGACGCCCAGGATACTGCCCAGGGTTGGTTTCTGGCGCAGCATTGGCACTGCCAGCATTGCCACTAGTGGGACGTACATGCCGGTGATAAAGCCAGCCTTACTGGACGTGGTGTACTGTAAGCCTGTAGTCTGGAGCGCATAGGTGCCAAAAAGGAACAGGCCAATGATTGAGCCAGTGATGATCTCGGCACGTGTGATCAGCGCAAGTCGTCTATGGAAGATCAACGCCAGTGCCAAAGCTCCAATGCTGAAGCGCATTGCCAGAAACGTAAAGGGGCCTGTCAACTTGATTGTATCCTGGACGATCAAGAAGGTGCTGCCCCAGATCATGCTGACAAAAACCAGGAGAACGTTGACCTTGACTTTGCGCCAGCGTTCTGACTGTGGAAGTTGGTAGCGCAGGTTAGTGGTGGGTTCTAATTCTGTCATGGCTTATACCTCCTCTGGTTTTCTTCTGTTGACTGCCGGTCTAACGGTACCCTCCTCTTTGAGTGTTTCCAGTGCAATCGTGGTGACGGTACGCGTGATGCCTGGGAAGCTGCGGATTTTCGCGAGCAGTTTTTGTAGTGACTGAGTGGAGGCAGTACGCACTTTGAGGATGTAGCAATCCTCTCCATCAACATCATGACACTCCACAATCTGTTCTTCTTCTTGTATAAAGCGCTCGAATACATCGCTCTCATACTCAGGTGTTTGAGTACGAACACGGACAAAGGCGGCCAGTCCACGTCCTACCTTTTCAGGAGTGAGCAAGGCAGTGTAGCCTTTGATAATGCCTTCGCGTTCCATGCGCTGAATACGCGCATAGACGGAGGGGCCACTCAGGTCGGTTTGCTTGCCGATGGCAGTGTGAGATATCCGTCCGTCCTGGAGCAGCAAATCCAGGATTTTCAAATCAATGTCATCCAAAGCCATTTTAGTTTTAATTCCTAGATAATTATGTGATTTTACTTTGATATTATAGATCATACCACGTAAATGGCTAAGAATCAATAGGAAGGGGTCGTTTGTCCAGGGCTGTTGCAAAGTCGAGTCCCTCCTGGTTAAGCGGCCAGAGTCGCTAGGGCCTGATCAAACTGGTAGGCAAATTCTCGCCGGACCTCGGCCAAATTGGTGCTGCCCTGGCGAGCCATGAGACCGACAACGGTGTTATTGAGCATTGCCAGCAGGTGAGGGGCATGGCCCATGCGCAGTTGGGAATGATCTTCTCGCAACGTGGCGTCACGTCGATAGTGCAGGCCATTCTCGATGGCCCACTGCCCACGCACCAGCGCCAGGAACCGTTCGGGTGAAGCGACCGAAGCGGGCAGACTGGTGAGTCCATAGCGAATCTCTTGCCGGGAGCGGCCTCCCGTAAGCTGTGCCCAGCTCTCCACCCTGAACACCTGGGCCAGATAAGGGAAGTCACTGTAGCCAGCCAGCAGACTGCTCACGGTGATGGTGCGCTGTTCCAGCCGTCCATGTCCTTTGTGAAACGTAGTGGCGCTGCAGAAATCCATCGGTACGGCGGACCAGCCAGGACGGCTCTGCTGCGGTTAGAAGAGCAGCGCAATCTCTTCACGCAGCTCGGGCTGATTGTCCTTGGCTGTCCAGACATAGTCGCCCTGGGCCTCGACAATCTGCACACTCAGGTCGCGTTGCGCCTGCATCGCATCTCCTGTCACGACCACGCCGCGCAGATCGAGCGCCTGTACGACCTTAGGAGCCGTCGTGATCTCGTTGGTCTTCTCCCCGACTTGCATCTGCATCAACACCACGCCTTGCTCCGGCAGATAGGCAGCCATCAAGTGAACTCCGTGGCTGCGTCCGGCGGGAATGGTTCCCCGCAGCGTTTTGCCATCCAGACACATCTGGATGCTGCCTCGCTTGGGCGCTTTTGATCGCTTCTGGCCGGTAAAAAACTGGCTGAGGGCTTGCTCCACCTCCTCGGGCTTGACGGCCTGCCCCAGTACGCGGCTCCAGGTGCTGTAGTGCGGCATCGCCTGCCGCTTCAATTGGAACAGTCGGCTCAATTCGTGTTTGCGCAGTTTGGCCCAATGCGAAATCGCGCGGCTGCTGTCTTGTCCCGCCAATTTGGCCAGCACTCCAATCATCAACAGAGCCGCCAACGGGTAGCGCCGTCCGCGTCGCTTGCGTCGATCAGGCACGATTTGTAAACATTGGTAGAGCTTTTCCAGATCAAACAGCAAGGTGTGATTGGGAAGGGAAAGTCGTTCGGAAATTGTTGTCACTTGTAGTGGACTCCTCTCGTGAGTTGATGGTTTGTTCTATTCCTTCATACTCACGAGAGTCGCTTTTTATTCCCGACTTTGCAAGCGCGATGACGCACAGCCTCAGAGAAGAGAATGGTACATCGCGTATATGCTATTAAAAACGGTAGAAATATGCGATGTACCGAAGGAACAGCCCTGTGTAAGAAGAGAAAATGCAGGTGCTCCTTGCTGCACACCAACAGGGGCACGCACCCGGCACACGCAAGGCCTGCCTCTACGGCAGCCGCGAGATCATCGTTCTGCAAATCTGCCGGACGGCGTTCCGTCCAGCCTCCAAAGAAGGTTCTTCCTTTGTGTACACTGAAAGGATGTAGGTCTCCCGACCAGCTACCACGATGCCAGAAGAGTTCACAGCCCAGAGGCCATCGGGACCAGGCACCCAGCCATCTTTCAGCGCTACCCTGGCTCCTCTGGGCGCGGTATCCCCTACTCCCGCCCGTTGATTCGCTTGCACATGTTCCATCAGAGATAGTGCCAGTTGGCGGTCGTGTTCCGTGAGGATATGACCTTCATAGAGGCGGGTCAGCAGATTCACCATGGCCAGAGGAGTGACCAGGCTGTAACCCCAGGCTTTGGGATTGGGCTGCAGGCCGGTCACCCCTATCTTCCGTAGAAAGCGTGCTGTCCCTGATGCGCCACCAATTTTATTGTAGAAAACCGATGCCGATGCGTTGTTGGAGTTCTCGATCATGGTTGTCAGCAGTCTCATCTCGTGGCTGGCAGGTTTTCGGCCTTGCCGCTCGATCATGTCGAGGAAGGTCAACATAATGGGCACTTTTATCGAACTGGCCGCGATGAACTGGCCCGGAGTGTTGTAGGTATAATAGTGGTGGTGGGTCTCATCATAGAGCACGGCATTCGTGATGCCGTTATTATGCCTCTGACGTACAGCCTGCGCAGCTACACGACCAGGGGGCAGGAGCATCATGCTCCCAACACTCCCCAACAGGTTCATGACCATTATGCTCCCAACGAAGAAGGATGGTAGACATCGCATGCGTATGCGTTTGCCGAGTTGCCTCTGTTTCTGCATTCTCGTGTGCCTCCTGCCTCTCTGGTTGCGCGCTTTACCAGGACTTTCTCTTCGCGCGCATTTTCTTTCAGTATAGTGTCAATACGAAACGCGGCACGTTCCTGAAGAGGAGCGTGCCGTAGGGCAGGAGTTTCCGCCATCTATTGCGTGCCGAGTTGCTCAGATGAGGCAGGGTATGTAGCCTGATAGCGCTTATCGTCCGGGTCCACGTCTTCCATTTGATTGATGGTGGAGAGCAATTGTTCTATGGTGACTGCTGCTTCATGCCTCGTAGTAGCACTGACAGGTATCTCAGTGCGCTTCGTTGCTGGTTTCTGAGCGGATTGGGCAGCATTCCGGTGAGCGGGAGTAGCACGATGTGCGGGAGCCTGTTTGCGCTTGCCTTTCAAAGAGAATACTCTTCGACAGAGGAGCGAGCCTACCAGAACGATGCTGACCGCATAGATGCCCAGCGCCCACCAGGTCTGTGTGTCACTGCCAGTCCCAATCCCATGGATAGCCGTGAGTGCAAAGATGCCCAGTGTCAGTACATGCAATCGCCTCCACCACTTGTAGCCGATGTGGGGGCGCAGCCAGGTACTGATGCCTATGGTGATTCCCAGGTATAAGGCGACAATACCGAGGGCCATCCACTCTGCACGATAATGGCTCGCGAGCGGAATGAGCATCTCGTTCCAGCCGAAGTGGGTGAAGGGATCTACCCACACAGCCAGGACATGCACCACAAGAAAAATCGTGCTGAGTAGGGTCAGAAAGTTGTGCAGTTCGCTATTGAGCAGGCGCGGCCAGCGGCTGGGCGATTGGAGCTGTGTCGAGAGCGCAAGTCCCACGACTACAGCCAGGGTGAGCAATATGTAGGCGGTGAATCCTCCTGCTCGCGCGATGTCCCAGGTAACGGTTTCCCAGATGGTATTCATTTGCTTTCTTCCTCCATGAGATATGTGGGCCACGGCTCTACGGCTTCCCACGTGCCATCCTTGCGTACGAGCAGTCCCGCGATCCCTTGCCTGCGCAGAAAAGCTGCTCCAGATTTCGAACCGAGGATGAAGGCGACTTTGGCGGCTACCTCGGCTTGCTCGCACCAATCGGTCACGACGGTAACCGACCAGAGGTCGCTCTGCGCGGGCAGTCCCGTGCGGGGATCAAGCAGGTGATGCCGTAGCGTCTGTCCTCGCCACCAATGACGGTGGGCAATCCCCGAGGTCGCAACGGCCCCCTGACGGAGCGGGATCGTCCAGAACCCGCTCCGTCCTGGCACGGCAATCGGCCACTGCCCGGTCAGCGGAGGAAGACCCAGGACGGCCAGATCCCCTCCGGCATTGACCAGCGCGGGGCCGATTCCATGCTGGCGCAGTTGCTCCAGGGCAGCATCGACCGCCATCCCTTTGGCGATGCCTCCGAAGTCGAGCTTGATATCCACAGGCAAGGTCACACATCGAACGATAGGATTCACTTGAATGCCACGCCATCCACCTCCCGGCTCTCCTGGGATGATGGAGCTGGACTGGACCGCCGGAACGTCATCAAAGGTGCGATCATATCCCAGTTGGACCATCTGGTCCAGCAAGGCGGGATCGTATACTCCCTCAGTGACGTGGGCTGCTGTTAAAGCGGCTACCAGAACGGTATACAGCAGATTGCTGACCACAACGGGTGTGCCCGTGTGCTGATTGAGCCGGGAGAGTTCGCTCTCGGGTAAGAAACGGCTCAGGGTCTGTTCCCACTCAGAAAAAAGTGTGTGCACGATCCGCGCTCCCAGCTCTCCCTGGCTTGCAGGAAGCAGCAGGGAAATGGTCGTCCCCATTGCCCGGAACTCCTCACGGTACATGCCCGCAGGAGTGGCATAATCAGGAGACGCTGGTTCCGCTGACAGGGGTAGGTGTGGCGGTACTTGTTCCACTGGTTTTGCTGGTAGCGGTGCTGGCTTTGATGGCTTGACTGGTAGCGGTCGGTGTAGCGGTGCTTGTTCCAAAGTTATTTCCTCCTTGTTGCTTCGAGATGCTCTTACTGTTCTGAGTAGACACTGACGCGGTCTGGGTGGTAGTGGAACCAACCTCGTGTAAGGCGACCAGCCCGCCGAACGTGCCAAAGCTCACGATCGAGGCAATGGCGAGCCATCTCTTGAGCCTGTTAGCCAGGGCGAGTGCTCGTGCTTTAGGCATCTTCTCCGCTGTTCCAGGCTTCTGTCTCGTACTACGCTGCTGTGGCCTTGGATTCTGTGGTCGTAAGAACGGTTGTCGATCGTCTTGCGCAGTAACGAACCTATTTTCGTCAGCATGATTCTGTTGTGCTATCCACGAAGCACTTCTATCATTATCTTTTGGATTCGTTTCCATTGTTATCTCCAATCTATAGAGAGAAAAATCATCGGAGATGGGAAGCGCGCCCTCATGTCTGTGGGCCAATGCCTCTCTCAGCGAGGTTCTCATATCCTGTGTCAAGCATAGAACACGTCTATTGGCATTTCATTGGAAATATGTGAGAAACTTCTCACACTGAGACGTAACATGCCAGGCGTATGTGGGCAGTCAGCCTGATCCGAAGATATCGATATTTTCGGATCAGCTTCCCGCAGAAGCAACGATCTGTTATTCACTTTCCCTTCTCGGAATACTTCTTTGGGACGAGCAAGATCACCGTCATCGCTCCCAGTAAGAATCCCGCACCAAGGAGACCGAAAGGACCGAGTTCTTCACGAAAGAGTATCCATGCGAGTATGGCTGCTGTTAAGGGCTCACACATCGTCACGATACTTGCTACCGTCGCAGACACTGAACGAATACCAACCTGAAAGAGCCCATAGCCAAGAGCCGTGGGAATACATCCCAGATAAAGCAATATTAGCCATCCCCATGCTGGATACACGATCACCAATCTCGTTGACGCAGCACAGACAAGCAATAACAGCGCACCGGTCCCGAACGCCACAGAACTGACCTGGAACGGATGATAGCTGTTGGTGAGCAATCGTCCGCACAAGATGAATCCGGCATAGCCACAAGCTGAGAGAAACGCGAGTCCTATCCCAACGAGTGAGACAGTTCCTTCACCAGAATGAGAACGTGTACCAACGAGGAGGATCGTCCCGCTCAGAGCAGCTACCAGGGCGATGAGGGTCATCGGAGTCAGACGCTCTCGTGTTACGAGGGCAGAGAAGACAGCGATGATCACAGGAGCCGCACAAATGGCAATGAGAGTTGAGACTCCTACACCAGCAGAGGCAAGAGCTGCAACGTAACAGGCCTGGGAGAGAGCGATCATACTTCCCATAAGCATCATCACACCGCAATCACGAGGCTTGATATGAAAGAGGTTGCGACCAGGGCGTATCCAACTCGCGAGAAAAAACAGAGGGGTTGCAATAGCCAGGCGCAAAAAACTCAATGAGAGGGCATTTGTGACGCCATAGGTGTACATGGTTTGATTCGCAATGCCGACCGTGCCCCAGGAAATCGAAGCACAGACGATAAGCAATAAGTCACGATGAGATGTATGTTGAGAGAACATGAAGTATCCCTTCCTCAGATGCACATAGAGAAACAAAGAAACAATGCAGAGAGGGCAGGACGAGCGTACGAGCAAAGAACACAAACTATTTCAGAGTGTGCGCGTTATAAAGAGGATGAAACCGTTCTACCTGCCCTACCGGGTGGCGACGGGAGGTGGGGAACAAAGAAGATTTGAACCGGAAAATATGAGACCAATCACAGTGAATGTGTCCTTTTCTATGAAAACTGGAACTGTTGCACTTCTTTTCTTAGTATATCAGGAAGAAGGAGAGAATTGTCAAGATTGAGGAGCGCATAGCGGCACTAGAACGCAGTGTGCAGGAGCTAGAACAGCAGGTTCAGACGTTGCTTGACAGACCTGCAACAATGACCCCACGTCACTTTTCGAGAAGAGCAGAGCGCACCACCGGACCATTACCTCGGAATCTCGTCTCCTTGACTTCCTTTGCTCTGCTCCACCAGGTGGCTGAAACCAAGGTGCTGACCCATGTAGACATCAGCCTGTTACCAGTCAAACAGGGGGAATGGGCAGACAAAGATGGCACAGTAGTTACCCTGGCTCTCGATGCAAAAGGAAGGCAAGCCTTCTATCAGCTCTACCGAGAATTTCCATTCTTTCTTCGTTGTGAACAGTGCCCGCATGGCTACCTGGACACTGTCTAGACAGCGAAAAGCTATTTCACTGATCCAGATATTGCCAATGAATGCTAAATTGACCAAGTGACAGTTATGTGATATCTTTACGTTCAGCTACAGGATGTTGTTGTGTAACGAGCATTTGTGCATGGTGAGTGTGATTTGTATCTCAGCTGTGCCAAGTTTGTGACCACGCCTGCGTATGCACCCAGGCTGCGTCGTCGTCGCCGGATTGAACAGGAACTGGTAGAAGATGCACGCCAGCATGGCTGGCAGAGGGAGGTGGAACGGCACCACTGCACCATGAAACGGATCGAGCAGCTGCTAGCAGAATGAGGTGAACCACTTGACGGGTTGGAGGCAAGTGATGAAGAGATTGCCAGGATAGACTACAATGAGAGAGAAAAATGAGGAGGGAACTGCGCATGCGCAAAGTCATTGTCTTTACGGATCTGACCCTCGATGGAGTCATGCAGGCACCGGGGCGCCCGGACGAGGATCGCCGGGGCGGCTTCGAGCACGGAGGCTGGGCAGCGCCCTACGCCGCGATGACACAAGCTGGGGAAAGCCTGGCCAATATGGGCGCTCTGTTGCTGGGCCGACGGACCTACGAGGACTTCTACGCCGTCTGGCCCAAGCGGAAAGACGACCCGATCTCGGCGAGGCTCGACACCCTGCAGAAGTACGTGGCGTCCACCACACTCTCGGAGCCTCTGGCCTGGATCAACTCCACGCTCCTCAAAGGCAACGCCACGGAGGCCGTGGCCCAGCTCAAGCAGGAGCCGGGCAAGGACCTGGTGGTCATGGGCAGCGGAGAGCTGGCCCAGTCGCTGATGCGGGGCAACCTCATCGACGAGTACGTGCTGCTCATTCACCCGCTGGTGCTGGGTTCGGGGCGTCACCTCTTCCCCGACGGTGGTGCTTCCGCCGCTCTCCGGCTCGTCGGCATCAAAACGACCCCCAACGGCGTCGTGATCGCGACCTACCAGCCAGCCGAACCTTTGGCGCGCTCGACCACCGAGGAAGCCACGCAGTGAGAACGAAACTCGATGTGGCTCAATGGCCGTCTGCAAGAAGCTTGTGAGTCGAGCCATCAAAGATTTCAGATGAGCTTGACTCATCAGGCAAAGGGGATATCTTTTACTCAACTAATGAGTGAGTGTCTACATAAATGCAAACCACACGCCAGACTGTGTACACCACACTAAAACGTTGGGCAGATGAAGGCGTGTGGGGACTGAAAGCTCATGACGTATATTCTCCCAGTAGCATGACAAGAACCAGTGTGCTATCGATGGTATTATTGCGGTTGGTAAGCACGCTGATCGGGCTGATCGCCAGGGCCAATGCAGCCAGCAGGCCAGCCACGACGCCAAAATGACGACGTACCAGGTGATAGAGCAGCAATACCGACAGTACTCCAGCCAATGCCTGTGGCAAGAAGATGCTAAAAGGCGTAAATCCGAAGATTTTTGCGCTGGCCGCTTGCAGCCAAAACCCCAGAGGTGGCTTGTCAACGCTCACAAAACCACCTGGATCAAAGGCAACAAAGAAAAAGTTATGCCAGTTGTCCAGCATGCTCCTGATCGCGGAAGCGTAGTAGAGATTGGCGAAGCCATTCTGTCCCAGTTGATAAAAGTTCATGAAGACCGAGATGAGCATGACACTGACCAGAGCTGGCCAGCGCCAGAGCGGTGACCAGCCGTTTTTGTTCTGTACTGTCGGTTGCTCCGGTAGGTTTTCTCTCGTAGTTGCAGGTGTAATAATCATAGCGGTAGGAACCCTTTTTCGTTGTAGATGGGAAGAACAGTCGAGTTTTCAGTATCCTCAAGCGGGTCGTAAAAGAACAAGGGCCTCTGCCACCCTTTCAGGGGAAGAGTATACATACGAAACCCTAAGAGGCTAAGTGAAGATGCACTATGGAATACTACTGTTTCTAGCAAAGTTCTAATCCTTTCAATCAATATATAAACAATGTGTGATCGTTATCGGGCCACGCCTCTGGCTCTTTCAGGTGAGATTCAACCGGGCATGTACCTTTTCTTCTCACTGCTGGTGCCTCGACGACACTTAAACAAAGCATCCTTGCATGGGTACCTCACGTTTGCTAGCGTAGCAATCCTTAATGAGAAGGACATTGGAAGAAGATGGGAAATTTCTCATCCGTATTGCGCCGTGTATACTTTGTACAGAGCAAGCGCGAAACAGAGGAAGGCGCTTATCGCATGGGGGATGCAGAAGAATGCCGACCGGGACAGATACATTGGAATGTTCACATCTTCTTCCAATACTATTCCAATAAAACAGTGCTATGCTTGTGTATATTCAGGAAAGGATCCTCGTGTTCGTAGGGGTGGGGCTGGCCCCCACCCGCAAACCCATCCGTGCTCAACGAGCCCGCGGGTGGGGACCAGCCCCACCCCTACGACGATCAAGTCGAGCAGCCCGGGAGCAAAAAGGAAAAAAGTCATGCATATTCTTGTAGTGGAAGATGAACAACGCCTCGCGTATCTACTGCGTCGCGTCCTGCTGGAGGAGCGACACACCGTCGATCTGGCGCACGATGGGCACGCGGGACTTGACCTGGCCTTGAGCGACACCTATGATGCGGTGATCCTCGATCTGATGTTGCCTGGTATTGACGGGCTTGAGGTCTGCCGCCAGTTGCGAGCCGAACATATTCTGACACCGGTGCTGATGCTCACCGCGCGTGGAGCGGTAGAGGATCGTGTGACGGGTCTCAATGTGGGTGCCGATGACTATCTTACCAAGCCTTTCGCCATGGAGGAGTTGCTGGCGCGCGTCAATGCCTTGCTGCGCCGCCGTGATCGTCGTTTTGATGAGACTCCTCAACTCGCTGTGGGAGACCTGACACTCGATATGGTGCGACACGAAGCACGCCGGGCCGGACGCGTCATCGAGCTCACAGCCAAGGAGTTTGCGCTGCTGGAGTATCTGATGCGCCATCCCGGGCAGGTGCTTACACGTACGCAGATCGTTGATGCGGTCTGGCGCTACGATATGGAGGCACTCTCCAACGTGGTGGATATCTACATTCACTATCTGCGTGACAAGATCGACCAGGGTTTCTCGTATCCTTTAATTAAGACGGTGCGCGGTGTGGGTTACAAGATCGAAGCCCGGCAATAGCAAGAAAGGGCCATCGCATGAACTGGAGAAGTCTCGCCCGGATAAGATATCGCGGCAATGCCCGCATCTCACAGGAGGCAGGGGCTGCCCTATTTCAGGGCCTGCGCATTCGCTTAACACTGTGGTACTGTGCCGTTATGGGGGCAGCCCTGGTCCTGTTCGGCGTGGCACTCTATATCGGGACGCAGTACTTCCTCCTCAATCCTATTGCGTTCGATGCCGCCGCGCACGCCCAGGTGCATCAGAATGAATGGTTCATGGGCTCGCCAGGTCGTGCCTGCCCGTTACTCGGCCCTACCAGACAACCAGGACCGCCTCCTGGCCAGGGCTTTCAGATGCCCGAGCAGGTCGTGTGCTTCGATCAGAACGGCTCGCTGCTGCCAGATCAAAACACCGCAGGGCTTTCATCCGCTTTTCTGACCAATGACCTCGTGAAGAAAGCCCTGCAAACTGGTCAACCCGTCGACGATATGGTCAATGCAGGAGGCACAATTGGACAGATCTATCGCTACGCGCTGATGGTTCCCAACCCTGGGGGGAATGGAAGCGCAGGCGTGGTCCTGGTTGGCGAGTCCGTTCGGGCGCAGGAAGCCGCGCTGTCGTTGTTGCTGACGCTTCTCCTGAGCATCGGGGGGGTAGCATTGCTCGGGGCGGCATTGGGCGGATTATTTCTGTCGAACCGCGCGCTGGCTCCAGCACGACTGGCCTGGACCAACCAGCAGCGCTTCATCGCCGATGCCTCACACGAACTCCGTACACCGCTGACACTGCTACGTGCGGATGCCGAGGTCCTGTTGCGAGGTCGTGAGCGTTTAGAGACAGAGGATGCGGCGCTGTTGAAGGATATTGTTGCCGAAGCAGGCCAGATGGCGCGCATCTCCGACAATATGCTGACGCTCGCTCGTCTGGACAACAATGCTCTCCATCGAGAACACGAGGTGGTGAGCATGGCAGAACTGGCTCAGGAGGGAGCACAGCGGATACACGCTCTGGCCGAACAGCGTGACATCACGGTTCAGATGGAGAACATTGGGATGCCCTATGTGATTGGAGATCCTATGCTGCTGGAACAGGCGGTACTGATACTGCTCGATAATGCCATCAAATACAATCGTTCCGGAGGTCGTGTCATGGTGCATACAGAGGCGAAAGATGAACAAGCGATTTTAGAAGTACGCGACAATGGAATCGGCATAGCAGCCGAGCATCTACTACACCTGGGCGAACGCTTTTACCGGGTGGATAAGGCCCGCTCGCGCGAGGCAGGAGGCACTGGTCTTGGGCTCTCCATTGCACGGAGCATCATCGTTGCCCACGGTGGCAGGCTCTCCCTCTCCAGCGTCCTTGAGCAGGGCACGACGGTAACGCTCACGCTGCCCCTGGCATCTGGGACGTTGCTAGAGGATAGAGATGAGGAAATGGGGAACACGTTGCCAGAACAAACAGTTTGAATCGACGTGCGTTTCCCACGACACATTCCCATATCCAACGAATTGCTCTCCATGCACGAGAAGAGCAGCAGGCATACATAAATATATTCTCAGGAGGAATCAATGAAAAAACGTTATACCTGGCTGGCCGGAAGCGGCGTTGTCCTTGTCATAATCGTTGCTGGAATACTGCTCTACACAGCGAACTTTGCCAGCGCCATCAACCAGCCCCATACTGCGTCCGGGCCTGTCAGTCAGCCCTCTCCAACAGCGACAGCCGTTCCGACAACCAGGACGTCTAATCAACCAGGCAATCTGCAGACCTTTGAGGTCGTGCCTGCCCAGACCACTGCATCCTATAGCGTGTACGAAAACCTGATCTTCCAAAACAAGCCGAATAACGATGCAGTTGGCACGACGCACTCCGTCCAGGGCAGCTTCCACGTACGAACCGGTGCATCGCCACTCGTCACTGCCATGAATGTCACGGTTGACTTGAGGACATTGCAAACAGATTCGGCCAGGCGTGATAACTACGTGCAACAACACACCCTGGAAACAGACACCTATCCAGATGCGACGTTCGTCTCTGTCAGCACGCAGGGCTTACCGACGAGCTACAGTGATGGACAATCCGTTCATTTTCAGCTCATCGGCAACATGACGATGCACGGGAAAACTAACAAAGAGGTCTTTGACGTGCAGGGGAAGGTTGCGGACAAGACGATCACCGGTACGGCAACCAGCACCATATACATGACAGACTTCGGGATTCAGCCACCAAACCTGGCAAACATCGCGATTGCACAAAACAAAGTTGTTATCACCATCACCTTTACTGCTCATCAGACAGCGGCAACATAAACCAGAAAGTCGCACCTCGTCCGGGACAGCTTTCGACGCCCACCTGTCCCTGGTGATGTGCTATAATCGTCCGTGCAATATGCAGCCCCAGCCCCAGTCCTTCATCATAACCGTGTTGGAGAGGAGTTCCTCCCTTGTAGAAACGATCCCAGACATGTTGCTGTTGTTCTAAGGTTAACCCGGGCCCCTGATCGTAGACGGATACACGAGCCATCACATCCTCCACAGTCAGTTGTATGCGGACTACCTGGTCTGGTGGTGAGAATTTAAAGGCATTCGTCAGATAGTTAAAGAGTACCTGCTCGATGCGACCTGCATCCGCCATCACTGGTACCGTTGTTTGAGAAGGCAAAATCAGCTCTAAGAGACGGCCTGGAGCCATCTGACGTTGATTAGCAGCCACTTGCTGAACAATCGTAGCCAGATTGCATGGGAGCAGAACCACCTCAAATCTTTGCTTCTCTGCGCGTGACACGTCTAGTAGCTCTGCGACTATGCGTGCTTCGATCTCTGTCTGCCGTTGCGCCTCCTGTAGCATGGACACTATTTTGCTGAGAAGATCATCCATTCCTATAGTGGATGTTTCCGCGCTCTCTATATATAAGAGTGCCAGTTCCAGAAACCCCTGGATAATGGTCAGTGGCGTTCTCAGTTCATGACTCACCATACTCAGAAGTTCCTCTTTGCGCCGCTCTGCATCCTTGCGGTCGGAAATATCGAGCAACATGACCAGTGCCCGGCTGCGTTCCTGATTAATCGTAGCTGCTGCTACCAGGGCGGGAAAAATGCTTCCGTTTTTGCGTATATATTCCTTCTCTTCCGGAAGCGAGGCTCCCTGAGAAATAAGCGTTCTCCAGGCTCGCGCGCGTACCGGAGCATATTTGGGAACAATCAAGTCCCTGACAGTTAACTTCCCATTCAGCAGTTCCTCCCTGCTATAACCTAGTTGCTGCACCAATCGATCGTTGACTTCATACATCCGTCCTGCTTGATCGGTGACCATCACGCCGACAATGTTGGATTCGACGAATGAGCGGAACTTCCGTTCGGTATACTGGAGCAGTTCGAGCTCGCGGAGCGCTTCTTTCTCCGCTTCGAGTTCCAGGTAGGCAGCCTGCACCAGGGGAAGAGAATGTTTCCGCCTGGTGATATCGCGAGAACGGCAGACGATCGCTTCGACCTGTGAGTGGTTCAGCAAATTGGTTGCAGTGGCTTCTAACCATCGCCATCTCCCCTCTTTGTCACGCAAGCGATACTCAAAGGGTGAGATATCCTCAGCATATGTGGTCAGCGCGGTCAATTGCTCTCGTACCTTCTTCTGATCGTCGGGATGAATAAGGGCAAAACTATTTGTCCCTACCAGTTCCGCGGGCGAATAGCCAGTGATGCGGGTTGTCGAAGGGCTGGCGTAGAGAATAGTACCGTCTGGAGCAAGCAGGGTAATGGCATCAGGACTGTGTTCAATAAGAGCACGGAATAGCTGCTCGTTTTGCGTTTGCACTTCTCTGACCATGGGTCTCCTTTCATTGTGAAAAGGATATTCACAGAATGCGGGCCAGGAAGCCCTGCGGCTTGAGCCCAGGGAGGAATGGCCGTTCCTTGTTCGGGGCAAGGGAGGGGCCTGACCTCCTTTTCAAACGATGGCATAGCTGTACCCATCCCCTCTCTGCATGAGGTGACAATAGTTGGCATTGACCCCATCCACTTCGCCGCTATGGGTCGTGATCGAGAACGACTTGCTTTTTCGCACAGTCACACGCCCGACATGGATGCCCTCGGTCTTGAGTGGCGCTGGGACGCGCGCTTTGATCCGATCAAGAGTGGCAAACCCTGCGACCATTTTTGGCCGCATCTTGTAGCTGCGTGGAAATCCATGCTTCGTCCAGTTCGTGCGGCAATGATCCCCTCGCCCGCTCGCGGTGATCGCGAGCGTCTTGAGGGACCCAGGTTGCACTCCCGCAAGCTCACCCACACACAGGGCGTCAAGGGCGTGTGTTTTCTCGATGCTGAAACGCGCTCTATTCCACCGGGTACGCCCACCGCTCCAGGTGCCCACGGGCAGGCCCAAGGCGCTTAGCGCCTCGACGAGCTTGAATCTGGTCGCATTGACCGCTGCCGCGTCCTTGAGCGGCTGTTTCGCTTGCGCTTCCACCTCCCGATGGCCCCATTCAGTCGCCGTCCGGTTCCCTTTGGTGGCATTACACTCATGGCAACTCAGCACGAGATTGCTGATGCGGTTGGAGCCGCCCCGACTGCGCGGAAGGAGGTGGTCAAGCTCGAAGGGACAGTCTGTCTTCCCACAGTAGACACAGTGATAGCCATATTTGATGAGCAGATAGGCACGGACCTCCCATCCGGCAAGCTCCCCACGCTGATAGTCCACCCCGGTGAGTTCTGGGTTCTGCAAGAGGTGGGTGTCAAAGCGGACCCGCTCGACATCTATCTTGATGAGGGGTACCCACTGTGAGAGTCTGTTGGTCCAGGTGATGGTATTGTCAACGCGGCTCAGGATCGAGGGCGCAAGCCAGCCGACGGGGATCCTCCGGTTGTTGAAGCGTGCAGCTCGATGACGAAGGTTGGCACTTCGTCTGCGTCTGCGGGCGTTGCGTTGGGTGCCTTTGTTGCGATGCACAAGCTTCCCCCGATGACTCACCTCTGAGAGAAAGAGCGCATGATGGACCTCCCCGGCTTCGGTTTCTTCCACGCGAGCCAGGGCCATCCCGCTGGTCTGACTCCCCGGGTCAATTTTCAGGGCAACGGGTTGGAGCACGCAGTCCTGCACGCGTCGGTCCCGTAACCGGATCACGAACGGGGCAACCCGGTGGACCACGGCTCGACCCTGGGCAAGCAGGAGTCTTGCTCGTTTCGGCGTCGTGGGCATCAGTGGGCGTTTGTCGCGATCAAGGACGAAAACCATTGAAAGATCCTTTCCTCTCCCAGCGGAGAGTCCCTGTAAAGGGCTGTCTCACGCGTCCAGGACGGCCTTCCTGAACATCTCTTCTCGCCAATGGTGGACGGGCTTGTTGCGCTCAGAGCACCGCTCCGACCCCTGCGGAGCTTTTAACCCGGAACGAAAGAGCCAGGAATTGAAGAAGCGTTCCTGGGTTTCGTGACCCATCCAACGGAGCATCCGCATCTGACTGCCTGAGTCATTGGATGCTAAGGCTGGACACTCTGAAGCTTCCAGAGAGGATGACACGCACCCTCACGTGCAAGCTCCCGCTTAAAAGCGGGGGTTCGTGACAATCCCATCCATCCCAGCGGTTCAGCCGGGTGCCGATTGGCTATCTGACCATAGGAGCCTGCGTGGAACAACAATGGGAAGAGTTCTGCTGAGAAGCAGCATATAGTTTTGTATCTTGCTTGTCAATATCTCTATGCGGCTAAAGCGGGGCTACCCCAAACATCCCCGTAGAGGCATGCCTTGCGTGTGCCGCGTCGCCGTCAGCACCTCCCCCCGGACGACCGGCACACGCAAGGCATGCCTCTACGGGTCAACGCGGCGGCTAAAGACGCATCCTGCAGACTCGTGCGGATCACAATGTCGTCGTACTGGCAATCCCCTCATGAAGGCATTTCTGCAAGCCACTGGCTGAGCATTTTCACATCTAGCGAACATTGTCTATTCAGTTCATTGACCTGGGCACAGATCTCTTGCGCTGCCTCAATACGCTTGATCTGCGCTTCGAAGCCGTCCGGCAGATCTGATGAAGACAGAGATATCTGGGGAAGTTTCCCATGACATCTGGAGTTTCTGCAATTGACATTCGTTGTGGTTGCAGTTCTTCTCGAAGCTTAAACGCACCTGATAAGGAACGGCATAAAGCACTCCTTTTTGCTAGAAAAAGCGTTCAGGAAGAAAAGGGCGAAGCTGCTAGGAAAAATAGTTTACAACACCCTGAAACACATGATAAGATATATAAATATACTGCTGTCGATGAAAGAGAGAGGCGTGATGTCACAACAATATAAACGTATCCAACTGCCCCTGATTGGCGCAATTATTCTTTGCCTGCTTATCGGCGTGTATCTGCTTGCATGGAAGCGTTCTGCGAAATCAGATCCCGAACCCACTATCATTAAGCACCCGGTGGATACTCCTTCCGATGATGTCCTTACATATTGGACAGAGGAGAAAATGCGCGCTGCCAAAGCTCCCAATCTGCCGAATGTCAATACTCTCGAACGAGGGAAACAGCATCCTGGCCGTCCTCCACACAAGCCGCATCATTCTTGATGAAGGAGGAGCATGATGTCACGACAGCCGAGACGCGTCCCACCCCGCCTGGGTGATAGGATCTTTCTTTGTTTGCTTGCCGGTGTGTATCTGGTGTACATGGTTGCGCTTGGGAATTTTCTGTACACCTCGTTCTTAGCCCCTGCGGCCACCATCATTGAGCATCCGGTGGATACGAACCCCGACGCCGTCGTCAAGCATTGGACTGCGGCAAATATGCGTAATGCCACCGACGCCGATCAGCAGAACGACAATGTTTCCAACCTTACCCAGGGGAGCACCGACATCAGCCAGGGCAAGGTGGCCCAGCAGCAGGGGCAACCCCCGCGCAATGGAAACCCTTCTTATCCCCTCTCAACCGTCGGAAAAGTCTTTATGACCAACGAGGCTGGTCAAGACATGGTCTGCTCTGGAACAGCCGTTGCAAGCTCCAACAGCAGCGTTGTTGACACTGCCGGTCACTGCCTCTACTGGAATGGCGGCTGGGTGAAAAACGTGATCTTCTGCCCTCTATACGAGAACGGTAGTACGCCTTATGGCTGTTGGGCCGCTCGCGATCTGGAGGCTCCTTCTGACTGGATAAACGCCAGGCCAAATGACTTTCATCATGACTTTGGTATGGCCATCGTTTCTCCCAATAGTCAGGGTGTTTTGACCGATCTGGTAGGTGGCGCTGGCTGGGCATATAATGAGCCTGTCGATCAACCTTTCTACGCCTATGGCTATCCCGCGGCGTATCCCTTCGATGGTCAGACCAGGCGATCCTGCGAGAGTTCCTCCGGCACAATCTGGCGGCATGGAGGTGGCACCGTGGTCTCCATTCCCTGCAATATGACCGGTGGCTCCAGTGGTGGCCCCTGGTTCACGAAGAGTGGAGACAACTGGTACCTCGACGGTCATAACGACTTCATCAGCAGTATGCAGCCCGGACATATGTTTTCTCCCTACTATGATGATACCTGGTATGCTCTTTATGACAAGGCCCAGCATACGTAAGGACGGGAAACGCTCCTGTTGCTTCTATGGCTACTTTTCTCTTTGAGACGCTCTTAGTCAAATATCGCGATTGAGGAGTTGCAGATGCGTTATGGAGTCTACATTCCCATTTTTGGACCCTATGGAGATGCCCGAGTCCTTGCCGAACTGGCGTATGAGGCGGAAGAGGCAGGCTGGGACGGCTTTTTTCTCTGGGACCAGGTGTCAAAGACGACTCTGACGCCGACCGTCGATCCCATGGTTGACCCGTGGATTGCACTGGCTGTGATAGCGCTCCACACGCGCACGATTCGCCTGGGCACGCTCGTTACGCCCCTGGCACGGCGCCGCCCGTGGATGGTCGCGCGGGAAACCGTGTCGCTGGATCACCTGTCCTCGGGGCGACTGATCTTGAGTGTAGGATCAGGAGGCGGCTATTTCGACTTCGAGGCGTTGGGAGAAGCTTCGGACCCCAAAACGTTAGCGGCGCTGCTGGACGAGGGCCTTGAGGTGCTTACCGGACTCTGGAGCGGCGAGCCGTACCATCACGAAGGAACGTATTATCATATAAAGGAAGCGCAGTTCCTGCCGCGCCCGCTCCAGTCCCCGCGCATCCCCATCTGGGTGGCAGGAATGTGGCCCGCGAAAGCTCCTTTGCGCCGCGCGGCTCGCTGGGATGGCGTCGTCCCCATCGGGCGTGACCTGCCTCTCACCGCGATGCTCACTCCGGCGCAGATGCACGAAATCGTCCGCTATGTCGCATCCCAGCCCGGGTACACCACTCCGTTCGAAGTCGTACACTCAGGCATCACAGCAGGCACGGATGCAGCCCACGATCGCGACGTTGTTGCCGCCTACCAGCAGGTGGGAGTCACGTGGTGGGCGGAAAAGATCCTGCCCGAACGCTGGGGGAGCTGGACCGACTGGCCCCTTGAGGCGATGCGCACGCGGATTCGGCAGGGGCCACCGGGGTAGCCTTTACCATATATTCGAAGGAGATGCGCTCATCATGGACTGGACGTCATTAGCAGAGCGGTTTTCTATGTTACCTCTTCTTCTCGCGGGTCCCATGCTTCGGCGTGCAGAGCCGGGCGCTGTCACCGTGTGGCTTGCATTGAAAGAGGCCCGAACCGTTACCTTGCGTATTTATAGCAAGAACACACAGGGAGAGCTTCTGCAACAACTCGTGGGAACGCGCAGGACGGTTCGCCTTGGCGATCACTTACACATCGTCGCCATTACCGCTCGTGCTACAGCCGGAGATCAACCGTTGGCATGGGGTGGCTTCTACTATTATGACCTCTTCTTCCAGACGGATAACACTGTTGAAAAGCATGTACCAACGACTGCGGCTCATCTCTCTACCCCCGGGGTACTGATCCATGATCCCTCATCGGCTGATGTCCTTCATCGTCTGGTCTATCCGGGACACCCTCTTCCAGGTTTTATGTTACCACCTGAAGATGTAAATCAACTGCGCATCATGCACGGTTCCTGCCGCAAACCACATGGCATTGGGAAGGATATGCTGGCAGCCCTCGACACTCTTCTGGAAACGACGATCCAACATAATGCAGATCAGCGCCCACAACATCTCTTTCTGACAGGAGATCAGATTTATGGCGACGACGTGGCTGCACCGCTTTTGTTTGCACTTATTGATGCAGGTACATTTCTCTTCGCAGGCAACCAGGAAGAGGTGCTCCCGCTCGTAAACAGGCCGGCCTATGCGTTCCCACCTGGTGGACGTACATCGATCGTGCGCAACAGAGCGATGCTGACAACGACGACGGCTGGGAACCATTTGCTCTCACTGGCTGAATATGTCGCAATGTATCTTTTTACCTGGTCGGATGTCCTCTGGCCCGATGACCTGCCTGACATTGAAGATATGCGGAAAATGTACAGATCTTTGCACATGGATGATGTACCACATGAGAAGGTGGAACGGTATGTCGAGAGCGTGCAGAAGTTGCGTCAGTTCCGCTCTACCCTTCCTCATGTCCGGCGCGTCCTGGCGAATATCTCGCTCTATACCATCTGTGATGATCACGATGTCACCGATGACTGGTATCTCGATGGGGCATGGTGCCAACAGGTTTTGAACAGCAAACTGGGACACCGAATACTCCGCAACGCGCTGCTGGCCTATGCGCTCTTCCAGGCATGGGGCAATACCCCTGATCAATTCGAGCAGTCCCATGGAAAGGCATTCCTCGCTGCGCTGGACACGTGGCGTGGTGACGAAGCGGGAGGGCAGGCAGAAACTATTTCCACAATGCTTGGCTTGCCTGATTCTTTCGCAGGGCGTGGGGAATTACCTCATGCGGAACAGGCATTCAAATGGCACTATACGTATGCAGGTCCGCGCTACCTGGTCATTGTCATGGATACGCGTACACAGCGCCTCTACCGCTCTCCGGGCGCATTTCCAGGTCTGTTGTCTCCTCGCGCATTAAATACACAGGTGGTTGCAATGACACGCGAGGATGCAGATGTCACCATCATGATCTCCGCGACTCCTGTGATTGGTCAGAATTTTGTCGAAGCGGTCCAGTTTTGGGGCCATTGGAGCCTCAGGAATAACTACGCGTTGGATCAAGAGGCCTGGGCTCTCGATTGGGACACCTTCCAACCGTTTCTCAAGACGGTGAGCGCGATGAAACAGATCGTTTTTCTCTCAGGAGATGTCCATTACGCGTTTGGCTCGAGTTTAGAGTACTGGGACCGTACAGAGGGCGCAACTGCTAAGATGGTCAACTATATCTCCAGTCCGTTGCTCAATGAAGTGTCAGGGCCCGAAATCGCGGTCCTCACGACCATTTATCCCCAACTCACCCATTTGATGCGAGGGGAGGCTTCGTCGCAAGCGGATTTCTTTGCCTGGGATACCGATATTGCGAAGCGCTACCTCTTCAAAAAGATACTGCGCATTATTCTGCTGCGTCTCTATTTCGTCTGGTGGTCCGTGCCAAAATTGATCGATGCGTTGCGATCTCGCACTGAGATCGTCATCCCTGCCACGGGATGGCCGAAGGGAGCATTCGATGCTATGCCACCAGATCGCAGGTATCGTGTGCATTATTTACGCGACCAGCTCGACCTCGTTCAAGCACAGGATACAGGTGAAAAAAAAGCGCAGCGAAGGAGACTACCCGCCTGGTTGCTTCGATTGATCCGTCTGGCCTTAAAAGGGGTAACAATCCTGGAGGCGAGGGTAGGGCAGACCAGGAAGAAGATAGCCAGAAGAGCTGGAAGAGTGGAGCAAGTATCATCGCATGTGCGCAAACATGCCGTCCATGGCGCGATACGGGGAACAGGCCTCCTGGAGCACAGGCTGGAAAAGCGCAAGAATACGTTGGGTGAAGCCATATTCCATCACCAGCAATGGCTGCGGGCGTGGAAAATCGGAGCCCATATCATTGGGCATACCAATATTGGTGAAATAGCCTTTCGTTGGAACGCAGAAGAGCAGGAGGTGATTCAACGCCTATGGTGGTGGCACCCCAGCAATGCGGAACAACCTACCCTGGCGACGGAGTTCCATGAAACGCTCAAAGTACCTGCGCCTGATGCAGGGCCCCGACTGCCGTAATCATTCAGAAGCCCCTTCTGATTCCTCTTTCGCACATTCTCAGATCCAACTCAGAATCGTCTCAGGTTCGCTTCATACCCATATGTCATACTCTTTTTGTCGTAGAATGAGGGGTAGACAAAGGAAGAAAAATGACCACCATACCCTTCTGTAAAGGATCAAGGGTGAGCAGATTGGAGAATGTTCAATGAAAGCGCATATTCTGGTTGTGGATGATGATCCACGTATTACCAATCTCCTGCGGCGTATTCTCGCCTACGAAGGATATAGCGTTGCCGTTGCCGCCAGTGGCCATGAAGCGTTAACACGCTCTTTAGAACGCGCTCCTGATCTCATCATCCTCGATATTATGCTCCCAGGCATCGATGGATTGGAGGTAGCACGTCGACTGCGTGCGGCTGGTGATAATGTGCCTATCTTAATGCTGACCGCTCGTGATGCTGTCTCTGACCGTGTGAAGGGATTGGAGACGGGTGCTGATGATTACCTTGTCAAGCCATTTGCGCATGAAGAACTGCTGGCGCGGGTCAAGGCGATGCTACGCAGGAACCAGACGGAGCGGCACGAGGTCTTGCGCTATGCTGACGTTGAGCTTGATACCGGCACACGAGTCGCTCATCGTGGTAGGCGCGAAATCGATCTCTCACCAACGGAATATGAACTGCTTGCGCTCTTTTTACGCCGCCCGCGCCAGGTTCTTACGCGTGAGATCATCCTGGATCGTGTCTGGGGCATTGACTTCGAGGGCTCATCCAACGTAATGGAGGTGTACGTAGGTTACTTACGGACGAAGTTAGAAGCTGAAGGCGAACCTCGACTGATTCATACGATTCGTGGAGTGGGATATGTCTTTAAAGAATGAAAGACTCACAGCGCGGCTATCCTCTCTACCTTCTGTTTCTCATCAACGGCAGCCGCGTTCTTTGCGCTTGCGGCTTGTGCTCTGGTACGGGTCGCTCTTAACCATTGCCCTGGTCTTTTTCGGCGTCCTTGTCTGGGAGCTGACGACCAATGCACTTAATCAAAGTGTGGACAGCTCGGTGCAGGCAGAAGCGCGAGTCGCTGATCTTGCACTGAGTCGCGAAATCCTCCCGACCTCACCATACTGGCCCGCTCAGCTTTCATTACACTCTTTGAATACGTATCAAGAATCAGGGATAGCGGTTGAGGTTATCGATGTCCAGGGCTCGATACGCTATGACTCAGATAGGAACAGTACGACACATATTCCATTCGATACTGATACGGCACATGCCATACTTGCAGGTCAAACGAGCTGGTATACAGCAAATGTGGATGGAGTACGTGTGCGCGTGGAGGCACTCCCCGTGCGAGCTCCGGTTGCTTCTTCCAATAAAGAGACAACCTCTACCACAAACACAGGCCCTGTCATTGGCACACTTCTGGTGGCAAAGTCGCTTACTGAGGTGAATGCGACTCTGCTTCTTTTACGAACGCTCCTTTTGCTCGTTGGTATAGCAACATTGGCGGGTGCGCTGCTTGGTGGATGGGCCATCGCAGCCCGTGTGCTCTCCCCTCTGGCAGAGATGGTGAAGACTGCACGCGCTATTGCCGCCATGACGGCACAGGGCACTCGCATAGGCAATTTAAGCCAACGTGTGAGAAGACCTGGTGGCCGTGATGAGATGGCCCAGGTTGTTGATACATTTAACGAGATGCTGACCAATCTGGAACGGGCCACACGCACACAACGTCGCTTTATCGCGGATGCGTCTCACGAACTACGTGCGCCGCTTACTACCATCCAGGGCAACCTTGCCTTCTTGCGACATCACATTGATGAATTGTCGCCTGAAGAGCGACACACTATGCTCGCTGATGCACATGCGGAGACACTCCGGCTGGCTCAACTGGTGGAGGAGTTGCTTCTGCTTGCCCGTGCCGATGCAAATGTGGATACCCCCCCTCCCCTCTCTGAGAAAGAGACGACACAAGGAGAAAGAGAACGCCAGCCTGTTGAACTTGACCGCACCGTACTGCAACTGGTGCGCCAATTCCGCGGGCGGTTGCACACAGAGGAAGTGAAGCTCGAAGTTGGTCATATTGAGCCGCTCCGGGTGCGAGGCGACGACGAAAGTATCCGCCGAGTTTTACTCATTTTGCTCGATAATGCGCTCAAGTATACACCAGAGAATGAGCGGAACGAGGCGGGTCCTGTGGTTGTCTCTCTCGAACGGATACAGAACGAAGCCGTGCTCCGGGTGCGTGATACTGGCATTGGTATCGAACCGGATGATCTTCCACACATTTTCGAGCGTTTCTATCGTGCCGACCGTGCTCGCTCACGGCAAGGAACAGGGCTTGGACTCTCAATTGCCTGGACGATAGTGGAACAACTCGGTGGTCGTATTACGGCTGAGAGCACTCCTGGTCACGGTAGTACATTCAGTGTCTGGCTTCCACTCGCTGTATAAATATTCCCCCACCTTACCAGGTGCAAACAACGACCTTCTCAGCATCAGTTCAGTGAAACCACAGAGTCATTTCACTTAACCACGCTATATTTGTGGGGTAGGGTCGGTTGATCGCACTGTTACTATGGAGGAAAAAATGCTATCTACATTTCATACATTTCGTACACGTCTTCAGCACCTCGTCGTCTGGCATACACATGCGGTTGCCCAGCTTCCGCGTTGGCGTCACCCGTTGATTGGATATCTTGTTGGCCTTCTGCTTGTCAGCCTCGGCCTCTTTGTCGGGCTGGTGGAAACCCAACTCCTTTCATCATTCTCATTTCCTGGTGTATTCCTCCTGTTCGCTCTCGTGGTTGTGGCTCTACTCTGGGGAGTTGGCCCGGCAGTCTTCGCGCTTCTGCTGAGCCTGCTCGTTCTCGACTATCTATATGTTCCTCCCTTTGGCAGGCTGGGTGGGTATGGATGGAGCGGGGTGCTTCAACTCTTTACTTTTACGAGTGCGGGCATTATCATTGCGCTGCTTACCAGTCAGCGTGAGGTTGCACGTCTCAAGGCATCAGAGGCTGAGCGTGAAGCTGCTCTCCGTGCCAATCAACTAGAGGCGATGTTTGAGGCGATGAGCGATAGTGTGGTTGTCTACAACAGGCAGCGACAGGTCGTACATACCAATGCGGCAACCACTCGCCTCTTTGGTCTCACGCTTGTGCCAGAGCGCGATGCGGCACCTCTGAGACAGGAACTGTTGCGACAGACGGCAGAACAGGGTGAGCAAGGGCAACTCCTGCCGGAAAAGCAACATCCATTGGCTCGCCTGTTGCACGGAGAAGCGCTCACCGGTACCAACGCTACCGATGTGTTGGTGCAAACTCCTGATGGACGGAAGATGATCCTCAACATGAGTGGGGCCCCGATACGAGATGAAGCAGGGAGGATCGAGCATGCCGTACTGATCTATCGCGATGTCACCGAGAGACGACGACTCGAACAGCGCACGGCTGAAGCTTTGCGTGCATTACTCGCAAGTGAACAGGCTCTACGTGAGACCAACCGTCACATGGAAGAGTTCATCAGCATCATTTGCCATGAGTTGAAGACGCCGTTAACGGTTATGAGAGGCAGTGTCCAGCTCGCAGAACGTAAGGTGAAACGACTCGTTGCGGTGGACGCTCTCCTTCCCGATGAGATGAGACGGTTTGCATCGGTCCAGGCATTGCTAGAGCGTACAAAGAATCAGATCAGCATTCAGGATCGATTAGTCAACGACCTCTTAGATGCCTCACGGATTCAGACACAGACGTTGAAGCTCTTCATGGTCTCATGCAATCTTACGAGCATTGTCCAGGAGGCAGTTGAGGACCAGCAACAGGCGGCGCTTGCACGAAGCATCCATCTGCAGATGCCTGTAGAGAAAGAGGTGCCTGTTTATGGTGATGCTGATCGTCTGGTACAGGTGATCACAAACTATCTGACCAACGCACTCAAATACTCGCCAGCGGATCGACCTGTCGAGGTCTGTCTCTCTGTGGAAGGACAGATGGCATCGGTTGCGGTGCGAGATGAGGGGCCAGGGCTCCCGCTGAAAGAGCAGGAGCACGTCTGGGAACGCTTCTATCGTGCACCGGATATTGAAGTGCAAAGCGGCTCTGGTGAAATCGGACTGGGAGTCGGCCTTTATCTCTGTCGGACCATTATCGAGCAACATGGGGGGCAGGTGGGAGTACAGAGCCATCCGGGAAAGGGCTCAACATTCTGCTTTACGCTGCCTCTTGCCAGACAAAACGACGCGGATGGGGATATAGAGTCGTGAGAACTCTCTGATAGATGTACAGCCCTACCATATCGCATCCTTGCGGAGAGAAGTTTGCTGCTATGCCATCAAGCCAGCCGATGTGGTATGTAGGTTCAGGATAGATACCTCCTCCTAAATAGAGCGTCGAAGGGATTCCAAAAAGCGGATGAAGAATTCGCCGCAAAGCGGTCATGATGCTCTATAAAGTCGGTTATCACACTCTATAAGGAAAGTCGTCAAGTAGCGACTTTCTCCCCTCTCCTTGGGTATACTGGCGCTTGGTAGGCAACTTTTCGTCTTTGCTGGTCCTCAATCTTTTAGAGTGGATGGTGAAGCCCATGGCAAAAATTCGCAAAGTTCTTATGTTAGTACAAAATGCTCCTGTACCCAAAGATAGCCGGGTCTGGCCTGAAGCCATTGCACTGCGTGAACACGGTTTCTTAGTGAGTGTTATCTGTCCCAAGGAGTCTCCAAAGTACCAGGAATCGTACCTGTATCTTGATGGAATACATATTTATCGGTATCAAGCGCCTGCGAGTCGCAATCCATATATTACTTATATTCTGGAATACAGTATTGGTTTGATCATGACATTTCTCTTATGCTTTAAAGTATTATTTCGCCATGGTTTTGATGTGATTCATGCAGCCAACCCTCCTGATATATTCTTCTTGATCGGCTTATTCTATCGACTCCTTGGGAAAAAGTTTGTTTTTGATCAGCACGATCTCACGCCAGAAATATTCCAGCTCAGATTAAAAAACCGCATAAAAATAATGCATAAAATTCTGCTTTTGCTAGAATGGTGCACATACAGAACGGCTCATATAGTGATTGTAGTCAATACTTCTTTAAAGAGGATTGCAATCGAGCGTGGTTGTATTTCTGCTCAGAAAGTGTTCGTAATTCGTAATGGACCCGACTTGAAACAGATGAAAGCAGTTACTCCTGAGCCTGAATTAAAAGGAGGGCGGCAGTATTTGCTGGCTTATATGGGGGTGATGGGGATGCAAGACGGTGTGGAATATGCTTTGTATGCGCTTCACGATCTTGTTCATAAACGTGGTCACCAGGATATCTCGTTAGTCCTAATGGGAGATGGTGACACAGCCGCCAGACTTCATATGCTTACTCATGAACTCGGACTTGATGAATATGTCAATTTCACGGGATGGATCGGGAACAAAGATATCCTGCGCTATCTCACTGTAGCCGATGTGGGGATCTCGCCTGACCCACAAAACGGGGTGAGTGACTACTGCTCTATGGTGAAGGTGATGAAGTATATGGCGTTGGGGAAGCCTGTCGTAGCGTTCGATCTTGCCGAAACGCATATTTTAGCACAGAATGCTGCCCTCTACGCTAAACCAAACCTCGTGGAAGACTTTGCGGATAAGATAGAAGCGCTGCTCGCCGATGAGAAACTCCGGGTCAGGATGGGGGAGATTGGATACAGGCGTATTAGAGAAGAGTTAAGTTGGGAGCATAGCAGGGAGAATCTCTTACTCGCGTACAAGACCCTCTTCTCTATGGGTTTTGAGTAAATGTGCTGGCGCATAACGCCTTAGCATTGTAATGAAAAAGGAAGAAAGCCGTGCAAAACAGTGGAACCCGTCACGCCTTTTCATGTTCGCCTGTAACTGTGGTTGGTCTGGGGAAAATAGGTTTACCGTTGGCTGTACAATACGCTCAGAGTGGATGTCATGTGATCGGTTGCGATATCAACCCTTTCATAGTGGAGCAGGTCAACGCCGGGCAATCACATATCCAGGAGGAGCCCGGCCTTGTTGCAGGCGTCGCGGAGGCTGTACGGAACAACCTGCTTTCCGCAACATGTGATGTAACAGAGGCCGTACGCCAGGCCAGGACTGTGGTAGTCATTGTACCGGTCGTCATTAACGAGCATCATGAGGTGAACTTTGACTCAATCGACGCGGCTACCGCTGCAATCGGAGCCGGGTTGTGCCCTGGCACGCTGGTAATCTATGAAACCACGCTGCCGATAGGGACAACCGCCAGGCGTTTTGGCCCTATGCTTGAGCAGGCTGCGCAGCTCAGGGTCGGTCATGATTTTCTTCTCGCGTATAGTCCAGAGCGCGTAAAGTCGGGGCGTATCTTTCGTGATCTACGCACCTATCCTAAAGTAGTGGGCGGTGTGAACGAGTGCAGCACCAGCGCTGCCGTTACGTTTTACAAGTCAGTTCTTGGTGCAGATGTCATCGTTATGTCTTCAACTGACGAAGCGGAATTTGTCAAGCTCATAGAAACGGCGTACCGCGATGTAAATATCGCGTTGGCCAACGAATTTGCCTGCTTTGCCGACACTCATGGGCTCGATGTGATGGTCGCCATCGCCGCTGCAAATACGCAGCCTGAATCGCATATTCATACGCCTGGTGTGGGAGTTGGTGGGCATTGTATCCCGGTGTATCCGTATTTTCTTTTCTCCAGTTTAGACGAGGTGGATCTGCGCGCGCATGGCCCTGAACTCCCTATGCTGATTTTGCCACGTTATGCGCGCCGTATCAATGACGCTATGACTGAGTATGCAGCCCATCGTATTGAGGCAGAAATCGGAGCGTTAGCCCGGCAAGCCGTCCTCATCCTTGGTGTGGCCTACCGCGGTAACGTCCATGAGACGGCCTTCACCTGTGCGAAGCTCTTGCAGGATGCACTACTAGAGCATGGTGCGCGTGTATATGTTCATGACCCGCTCTTTAGTGAAGAAGAACTGCATGCATCAGGATATACTCCACTCCCGGCTGGGCTTGAGAGCGAAATACGGGCCATTATTCTCCAGGCGAATCATGATGCGTATCGGTCGTTTGATTTCAGTCGCTTTAAGCACTGCCAGGTTGTGCTTGACGGACGCCAGGCACTGCAGCGTGCAATGATCGAATCGCTGAACATGCGTTACATCTCGCCAGGCGATGGTAATTATGCGAGACCACTGGGGAGAATGAAATCTGGCGCACACAGTGCCTTTTCTACACCTCGATAGGGAAAAGGCGAAAGGAATGGAGCGAGAGACTATATTCACTACGTGGGAAAGGGCAGTTAGACGCGTGAAAAAATATCGAACCACTTTTATTTTTCTTATCGTCGTGATTTCCGGTATCATGCTTTTGCTATACCGATGGCAAATCACTCAGTCACCAGTCGCGCTCTCAGCACACACTAATCTAGTGCCGCAACACAACTCATCCCCGGCAACGCATCTCAATCCAGTTCAACAGGAGAATCAATTACCTGGAACAACAAAGTGGCAACTCACTCGTCCTGCTTCTTACGATACTCAAACCTCCCGCTTCCAGGCAATAGAAGGATACGCGTGGACGACCAGCGTAGCAGCTGGTGATACAATCTCTTTTTCCGTAAGTACAGCACAACCAACATATGGTATACAAATTTATCGCATGGGCTGGTATGGCGGGGCAGGATCACGGTTGATAAAAACTATTAGCAACCTCCCTGGAATTCATCAGCCAATTCCCACTCCTGATCCAACAACTGGCCTTATTGAAGCAAAATGGCAATCAACATATACCCTTAAGACACAAAATACCTGGACAAGTGGTGTATATCTTGCACAACTCATCGCAGCCAATGGTTCAAATAACTATATTATTTTTGTTGTTCGCCAGGATACCCAAGCAGCGGATATTGTGTATCAAATACCCGTAACTACGTATCAAGCATATAACAATTGGGGAGGGAAAAGTTTATATGGATACAACTCAACCGATGGAATAGGAGCATATAAAGTCTCATTTGATAGGCCCTATGCAGGTGATGAGGGAGCAGGAAGCTTTTTTGAGGGAGATTACACAATGATTCGTTTTCTTGAATCAAAAGGCTACAATGTAACCTATGTTACCAGTGTTGATACGCAGACCAATCCAAATCTTATGAAGAACCGAAAGGTTTTCCTTTCCAATTATCATGATGAATATTGGGCAGCACCCATGCGTGATCATTTGATAAATTTTATCAATCAAGGCAAACATGCAGCATTCTTTGGTGCCAATAATATCTACTGGCAGATTCGATTTGAGAATTCAACAAGTGGTGTTGCAAACCGAGTGATTATCTGTTACCGGAAAGCATCCCTTGATCCGATGAGCCAAACACATCCCTCCCTTACCACTGTAAGATGGCGTGAAGCACCTGTCAATAAGCCGGAAAATGCACTGCTGGGTCTTATGTTTGAATCAGCAATGAATTGGCCACATGCAGCAGATTGGGTGGTAACCAATGCAAATCATTGGATATATAATGGTACCGGACTCCACAATGGGGATACTATTCCCAGGCTGGTTGGATATGAATTTGACGGTATATATAATAATGGACTCACGCCTGCCGGACTTATAACGCTTTCAGCATCACCAGTTACGGATAGTAGTAACCACCGATTTATCGCAAATAGTTCTATCTATACTGCATCAAGTAATGCGATGGTGTTTACTGCAGGAACCATTTTCTGGTCATGGGAGGTAGATAACAGTAATCCGTTCGGTTATCCTGCAGATAGTCGAGTACAGCTGATGACAAGTAATATATTAGACACTATGATTCGAGGAAGTATTCCCAACGCCGGTATGGCCTCTGAGGGGAAGCGTCAGAACTGAGAAGAAGGTCTGGTAATCGACAAAAATTCGCGCACGGGCGGTCATCACGCTCGGTAAAGTCGGCTATCATTCTCCTTAAGGTAAGTCATCAAATAGTGACTTTTCTTTCTCTCCTTGGGTATACTGGTCCTTGGTGTCAGCGAACCCGGTTAGTGTGTCTCATGGCATTCCTTTATGCCTCTTTCGTTTTGACTACCGCCATACTGCGTGGCACTGACACTACATGGATGGGCTATAGGTCCAGACCTTTATTAATAGATAGAAGTGGTATGTAAAGAAGAGGTAGCGCTGTGAATCTTGTCTCTTTCTCGATCAGGACAAAGGGAACGTGTACCTTTTCCCGGAGGCTTCACACCGTTTTCAGCCGGTTTGGCTTTTCTGAGACCCTCATCCAGCAGGCTCTCCATACAGGCACAGATCTTCTTCAACAGTATGATGGAGCGCCAACGTTCTTTATTCCTGCAGTGACGTTATGCCGTTATCTTGCGCTGATCGCAAAAGTGGCGCGCAGTGGTGCTAAGATCGGTATACATGGGTATGTACACACAGATTATCGTTCTTTGGATGAAAGCGAACAGTATCAGCAAACGAAGCAGGCCATTCTTCAAGAGAAGTGTAGAAAGAATTTAAGGAAGGTTTGTGCATGCAGAAGCCGTTGAGTTACTATCTTATTCTTGCGAGGCGTTGGACCTGGTTGATTGTCCTTGGCATTGTTATTTGTGCGGGGGCAACCTACGTCGTCAGCAAATTGATCCCTCCTGTCTACCAAAGCACTGTACTGCTTATCATCAACTTAAAACCATCTATCTCAGCCTTCGACAATGTCAGTGCAAGCCAGTTGGCAACGGCGACATACTCGCAATTGCTCATCAGTCCTGAGTTACTCAAACCTGTAGCGGCAAAGCATCCAGAACTGACGATTGAGGAGCTTACCGCTATGGTAAGCACGAAAACACAGCCTAACACCTCTATTATCGAAGTCGACGTGACCAATAGTAATCCTACATTGGCAACTCAACTCGCCAATGAAATCAGCCAGAGTTTTGCCAACTACGCTAATACTCAGCTCCGCTATGCCAGTACACAGCCAATAGGTACAGTGCAGATTGTGCCCGCAGATGTGCCCATTCATCCTCTCAGACCCCAATCGCTTCTCTATACAGGAATCGGAGCGCTGGCTGGCCTGGGTCTTGCACTTGCGCTGATTATACTTTTTGAGTGGATCGATGACCGCATCACATGGCCTGACGAGGTACAGAGTCTCCTGGATATGGAGATTTTGACGCTGATCCCAGAACTTTCGCACCGTCAGCGGGTTAATAAAACCGAGGAGATATCTGTCCTGGCAGAAGAATATCGCCGACTATGTGCTCGTTTGACTGCTGCACAGACGATCAGACCCTTCAAGCTGATGATGGTCACTAGCGCATTAGCAGGCGAAGGCAAAAGCAGCGTTGCCGTCAATCTTGCCTCTTTTCTGGCGATGATAGGCAAGCGTGTGCTTCTCGTCGACGCTAATCTGCGCCACCCCACACTGGCCCAGTACTTCCAACTCAAAAATAATGAGCAATTGCCCAGTACACTCTTAGAGATATGGGAACTGCTTGAGACGCGGCAAGGCGGCCTGGAGACCACCATTCCGACACTGCACATACTACCGATAGGTGCAGGCTCTTCTTCACGGCCCGCTGAATTGCTGCAATCGCAGCGAGTACATCAGCTCTTTAATCTCTTCAACAAAGCGCCTTTTGATTACATCATTTTCGATACGAGCGCGTTGCTTCCCGTAGCAGATGCACAGATTCTTGCCTCCTACACAGAGGCATGCCTGCTGGTTATCGATGGTTCCAAAACGGCTCGCAAAACCTTGCTTCGCGCGAAACAAATACTTAGCAGTACTCATGTGAGGATACTGGGTGCGGTGGTAAATAAGAGCTACTGGCCTGACAACCATGCGTACCGTCAGTATGCGAGTAGTGTGGAGCAGATCAAAACACCCGCAGTTATTGGCAATGCAATTTCCTTGAAAAGGAATAATATCGCTCCTCTGACAGCCGCTTCAGCGGAGGAAGGCGCGTCCGATACGCTTCCTCTCATGCTTTCTAAAGAGGCAAAAGAAGCGATACATGCAAATAATACTGGGGATCTACCTGGGAGTAATCGACACAAGGCAAAAGGATAATGATAATTAAAGAACGAGACATACAATGACTGTATCTTTCGGCCCCATAAACAGATCTGGTATACGTGAAGTGCCCGTCAACAGGCAGATTTTCCGGGCATTACTCAGTATCGCATCGGCTGCTATGCTTGTGCGCGTCATGGGCATGCTGAACCAGTTTCTTGTCTCCGCACGTTTTGGTGCAGGAGCGACGATGGATGCTTACCTTGTCGCCTCGCTCACACCGGTCCTGGTAGCACAATTGCTCGTAAGCGCTCTCGAAAATGCGGTGATACCTGTCTATATGAGGGTGCGTACGAATGGGTCAAAAGCGCAAACGTCAGTATTGTTCAGTACGGTGCTGAATATCCTCCTCTTTAGCTCTGCCGTGCTCACTCTCCTCCTTTTTGTCTTTCGCCGCCAGATGATCTTCTTCTCAGCACCTGCACTAGACCCTGTACGCAGCCAACTTGCAATCGGTATTACACCAGTCCTCCTCCCTGTATTGTTCTTAACCATCATGATCGGCTTTCTGGAATGTATTCTCAATGCGGAGGGTCAGTTCGGCTGGCCCGCTTACGCAGGCATGCTCGTTCCGCTTACTACAGCCATACTGGTCCTGGTGTTGAGTCAGTCCCAGGGGGTTCTTGCACTTTGCTATGGTATGGTCCTGGGACTATGTCTACAATTATGCGTATTCATCATACGTGCAAAACGCGCAGGATTACGATACCACCCTATCATCGATTGGCATATTCCCGAGCTACGCACGATTCTTCTGATCGCGTGGCCTGCATTATTTGGCTCTGTCATCAGCCAGATCAGTCCTCTGGTCGACCAGGTTTTTGCCTCATCGCTCACAACGGGAAGCATCTCTGCCATTAACTATTCACTTAAGCTCATCAGTATTCCGTCCAGTGTCATTGCCATATCGGTAGGGCGAGCTGCAGTACCATTTCTCGCACGACAGGCCGCGGCGAACGATATGAACGCATTCAAAAATACGCTACGCCTCTATCTATGGGCGATAGGCATAGGGATCACGCTGTTAAGCATTGGTATGCTGGTGCTGGCCCACCCACTGGTACGGATACTGTTTCAACATGGGCAATTTTCGCCTGACGATACCAACCGTACTGCCGTTACGCTTGCTGGCTTCGTCGTCGGTCTGCCCGCAACGGCGCTCGTCTTCATTCTGGTGAGAGCTTTCAGTGCTCTTGGTAAGACACGCGTGCTGATGGTCGCTGGCATTTTTAATGTGATCTCTAACTTTATCCTGGATGCAATCTTTGCGCGTTTCTGGCAAAGTATGGGCATCGCATTGGCAACCTCAGTGATGTATACCTGCTCACTGTTCCTCTTCCTTTTCGTATTGCGCCGAGGAATCGGTAAACTTTCCCTGCTTACGCCTCCCTCCGAGCTTCTCAAGGGCCTGCACGACTTTCGTATGTGGATGCACTGGCAACGATCCCGTTTCTCTCCGTCCGGCAGTTTTTACAGGTGGCGCCAATACACTCTACGGGTTGCTTTGACCGTCGCCGCGTTTATGGCTGGAGTCATTGGTACATTCTTGAATTATGTCTACACGCTGCGCGCCGCCTTTGGATCGCTTGTTATTCTGGCATTCCTTCGCTATCCCAACATCCTATTGCTGGCCTGGGTGCTCATTGCTGTGTTGATTAGTTCGCCAATTCCTATCTTCAATGCGGGCAACTTTGTTTCAGGCTTAACTATTCCAACACTGATTCTACTCCCATGTATGCCTGTGAGAGAAACACTTCAGCGTGCGCGCATGTTGGCCTTCTTACTCGTCTTTTTCCTCTGGATATTCTTAAGTATCGGCATCTCCGCTCTGAGTCTCACTGATTTCTTGACAAGCTGGACTATTTACTTTGACTATGTCGCAGTCGCAATACTGGCCATCAATATACTAAACACGCGCAGCCGTATCATGAGATTCATTGATGCGATCCTGGGTATAGCTACCTTTGTCTCGCTCTATGGCATCTATGGATATTTCACTCATCAACAAGGTGGTACCGATCCCATAGTGGGCTTCCGTATCTACTCCGTCTTCGGTGCCTCACCTCCGCTCGCACTGTTCCTCTCGATCGTGCTACCTCTTTCGCTCTACCGCCTCTATACACTGCACGGAGTTAAGCGTGTTGGAGGGGGATTGGTCGTATGTATCCAACTCATAGCATTCGGCATGACCTTCGCACGAAACGCATTTGTCAGCTTTCCGCTCGGCCTCCTTATCATGACCTTCTTTCTACCATCGCGTAGAATGAAGTTCGGGGTTCTATGCTCCTTTGTCGCGGCAGGCGCTCTCCTGCTCCTCCTGATACAAATAAGTCACATTGCCCTCTTCGATCGTTTCTTCCAGTCGGACATCACTACCCTGAACGGGCGCCTGGACATCTGGCAAATCACGCTCAGTCATTTTGATCCAACAAAACTACTGGGCAATGGCTTCCATGCCTCCAGTATGCTGCTGGTCAGTCTTGGGGTCAACGCGACATTGGGAGTGGTGAGAACCAACTATGAGACACATAACCTCTTTATCGGTATCCTCTACGATCATGGTATTATCGGCCTCGTGTTACTTATCACGACCTTTATCGTTCTCTTCGTTACTTTGATCATGGGTATGCGCCGGACAACTGGTGAGCAGCGTATGTTGTTTCTGACAGCTTGCGCGATCTTCATTAGCGCTGTCATTCAGTCAGCCAGCGTAACGGATATTCTGACGCTGGGTATAGGGCTCTACTTCTGGGTCATTATGGCATTACCATTCGCGCTTGGATGGTCTTCAGCAAATGAGCCTGCAGACCAACAGATGCTCGACAAAGATGCAGTCACACTGCACGCAGAAGTGTGAAGAGGAGAAGGAGAATGAATCAGCATATGCGTATCTGTTTCGTTGCATTGAAGTTTCCTCCCAGTATTGGTGGCTCACAAATACGGGCGGAGAAACAGGCTATGCAGCTCCATGCCCTCGGACACGAGGTTGTAGTTGTAACCACGAGGCATGATCGGGGATTGAAACCAATGGAACTCTATAGGGGAGTACCCCTCGTGCGCGTGGGAGGTATATACACAGGAATAGGCGCACTCCGTATGGGTCGACTCGCACACATCCCCATCGATGTTTCACTTTTTGTCACTTTGTGGCGGCTACGCCATATGTATGACCTCATTCACGTTTTCCAATTGTCATCGATGGCAGGAGTAGCTGCATTAATCGGTAAACTGATACGTAAACCAGTGATCGTCAGTATTGCCTGTGAAGGTCCAGATGATCACCAGCTTGCTCTAATTGAGCAAGCTGTTACGCTGATGACTGATACACTGACGGATATCGTGCTGCCAAAGGTTCATTTGAGAGACGTAGTCGTAGGAGATATCACCTCCCTTCCAAAATCAACTTTCGGCGGCAAAACCATTCTTTATTTTCTACGGCGCTCAGATACATTTTATCAAGCGCTTAGTACGCGCTGTCGTTTCTATCTCGCAACACACGGATTTCGTGCAGAACGGATTGTGCACATCACGGGAAGTGTCGATACTGCAAAGTTCTGCCCGGTTTCAGAACAGAACGCAGCTGTCATCCCTTCAGAGCGAAACATATTGTGCGTCGCACGTCTGGAATATTCCAAAGGTGTTGATGTGCTTTTGCATGCCTGGGCAAGGTTGCTACACGAACCTGCCACATGGCGATCATATCTGAAACTGCGTCTACGCATTGTAGGCGATGGGAAACTGAGATCACAGATGGAGCATATCGCAGCAGCATTAGGCATTGTAGACAGCATAGAGTTTCTTGGATCTCGTAGCGATATTGTTGAACTCTTACAACAGTCCTGGGGCTTTGTGCTTCCCTCTCGCTGGGAGGGAATGCCCAACGCACTCTTAGAGGCAATGAGCTGTCGCCTTCCCTGTGTAGCGACACGCGTGAGCGGCAGCGAGGACATCATCACCGACGGCGTCAATGGTCTGCTGGTGGAACCCGAGAATCCGGCAATGATGGCCCGGGCACTGCAACGCATCATAGAGGATGTCAACCTGGCGCAACGACTGGGTCATGAGGGACGAGCAACAGTACTGCGCCAGTATCAACTAGATACTATCATTGAGCAGTGCTTGGCCTCCTATCGGCGGCTTCTTGACTACTCCGGTGGCACTTCTGCCGAGATAACCTGCCAGGGCAAGATTTCTTCACAGGTCGTCTCCACCAAAAATGGACAAAAGGAGGCGCTACATGAGTAATCCCCGCATCTATATCGCTACTCACACGTTTCTGCCAATGCTTGGCGGAGCCGAGAAACAGGCTCTTGCGCATGCATGCAGCCTGCACGAGAGAGGTTTTGCCACAACTATCGTCACTATGCGCTTCGATAAAAACTGGGCAGCATATGAAATCATCGAAGGCGTTCCTGTACATCGCGTGGCAGGAACATTGCTGACCAGGAGAGAGAAGCTTCCTGGGACCTTACGCTCGCTGCTATACCTGCTAGCCGTGCTTGTCATGAGCTGGACATTCTGGCGACACCGCAGACACTATGATATCATTCACCTTTACCATCTGAGCTTAGAGACGTTTTTTTTCGCCCCGCTCTGTCGTTTGCTCAACAAACGGCTGGTTGTCTCCGTACGCTGTGCCGATGCGGGTCGGCATGCAGAACAACTGAACAAAAAAAGGCTTCTTACAGGATCGCTCGATCTCAATGAGGCATGGCTACGCGTTGACGAGCGTGAACAGCAGGAAGGTGATCTCGTGGGCCTGGCTATACTGGGACGGCATGCAATGCGCTTCACCCAGATCCAGCTTCACTATATAGGAGCGGTTATCATTATACTCAGTTCCCGCATGTGGGAATATCTCGCCGCATATGATTTTACACTACCAGAGATACAACTCATTCCTAACGGAGTAGATACCAGGCGCTTTCATCCAGGAGCAGCGCGTATCCCGAATCCTGGCAGAAAAGAGGATGCACTGACAATCATGTGCGTCGCCAAGTTACGCTACCAGAAAGGTCTGGATACGCTTTTGTATGCTTGGTATATTGTACATAAACAGGTGCCGGGAGCTCAACTCGTCCTGGTGGGGAATGGTCCGCTTCAGCAACAACTTGAGCGGATGGTTGAAGCCCTTGGCCTCAAGGGGAGTGTAGAGTTCGCAGGAGAGCAGCAGGATGTTGTGGCACAACTCCACCAGGCAGACCTGTCGGTCCTTTCCTCTTACTGGGAAGGCATGCCTACCGCCCTTTTAGAAGCAATGGCATGTGCGCTTCCTTGCGTGGCAACACGCGTGAGCGGCAGCGAAGATATTATCAAGCACGAGGTCAACGGTCTGCTTGTCGAACCCGCTGATTACGAGGGACTGGCACAGTCCCTCCTCCGCTTGATACGTAATCCAGCACTCGCACGACACTATGGACAGTCGGCCCACGAGACAATTCAAAAACACTACTCACTTGAACACATCACGGATAGGTATGTTGAACTTTACGAGCGCTTAGCGGCTCGTAAAGTTCAATCATCTTCCCTGTCCCAGCATACCATTCTTACTTCCTCTTCTAAAACTCAGCAGGAGACAGATATATGTGCGGAATAGCAGGTTTTATCAACGTTGGGAAAAACGATCAGGACGCTGGACGACTGATCGATACTATGTGCAAGGTCATCCGTCATCGGGGACCGGATGACCAGGGAGCCTGGGTCGGAGATGGCGTGGCTTTAGGTATGCGTCGACTCGCTATTATTGACCTGGCAGGTGGACATCAGCCCATATATAATGAAGACCGTAGCATTTTCGTCGTCTTCAACGGAGAAATCTATAACTATCGCGCCTTACAGGAAGAACTACAACAGCGCGGTCACCATTTTCGTACCAATAGCGATACTGAGGTGATTGCACACGCATATGAGGAATATGGCGATGATTGCGTCAAGCATTTACGCGGCATGTTCACTTTCGCGCTATGGGATAGAACGAAGCAACGTTTACTCGCAGCACGCGATCGCTTCGGCAAAAAGCCACTAAACTACTACTGGGATGGACAACGCCTCATCTTCGGCTCAGAGATCAAATCGATTCTTGAAGCTGGCATTCCTCGTGAGATCAACCCTATTGCTCTCGATGAATACCTGACGTATGGCTATGTCCCTGCCCCAAATACGCTGTTTAAGGGTGTAACCAAGCTGCCTGCGGCTCATCTGTTAATCTACGAGGACGGAAGGATCAGGACGAAACGCTACTGGGAGCTTTCCTTTATGCCAATCTGCCAGGACGATGAAGTAACAGCGATTGAGCACACACGGGCACTGCTCAAAGAGGCGGTGCAGGTGCGTCTCATGAGTGAGGTCCCGCTGGGTGCGTTTCTCAGTGGAGGTATTGATTCGAGTTTGGTAGTAGGGCTGATGAGTTCGATGCTATCTCAAGCTGTTAAAACATTTTCGATAGGCTTCGAGGAAGACGAGTATAGCGAACTTTCCTACGCTCGCCAGGTCGCGCAGTACTTCGGCACCGATCATCACGAGTTTTTCGTAAGGCCAGACCTCATCTCCGTGCTTCCCGAACTGGCCTGGGCCTATGATGAACCATTCGCTGATGCATCGATGTTACCAACCTATTACGTCTCGAAGCTCGCACGCCAGCATGTCACTGTCGTGTTAACCGGTGATGGCGGCGACGAGATATTTGGAGGTTATACACGTTATGAAAGTCACCTGGCGATGGAGCGTATTCCAGCGCTGGTACGTTCTTTGCTTGGCTATGGCAGTATGCTAATGCCTGCCGGAATGCGGGGCAAAAATAGACTCCGTACAATGGCAGGCCCTATCGCCAGGCGCTATGTACAGGGAAATACTTTCTTCTCTGCTGATATGCGCCCCTTACTTTATCAGCATGATTACCTTGCACTCATCCATGACCACAACCCTTATATTCGGCAGTTCAGCAGGTTTGCAACGGCACCACAGGGTAATATCATAGCGCAGATGCAATATGTTGATGTACAGACCTATCTTGTAGACGACATTCTTGTCAAGGTGGACAAGGCAAGCATGCTTAATTCACTAGAGACGCGCGCTCCATTGCTCGATCAGCAGGTTGCTGAATATGTAGCATCGTTGCCTCCAGCGATCAGGACACACGATAACATATTAAAGTACCTGCTCAAGAAAGTTGCTGCCGATTTCCTCCCACACGAGATTTTGATGCGCCCAAAACAAGGATTTGGTGTTCCTATCAAGCACTGGTTCCGAGATGAGCTAACCGGCTATGCACGCGACTTACTCGAATCGACCACGACAAGGCAACGCGGCATCTTTAATCAACGCTTCATTCACCATCTTTTGCAAGCACACTCCAGTACAAAACTGGTCAATCATGGTGAAGCCATCTGGGCACTGCTCTGCCTGGAACTCTGGTTCCAGACCTATATGGATAAACCAGCTGTTCCAGAGAGACACCAGGCTCCTGTAACAACTCACTTATAGCAAAAGAAAGTGTTCTGCTTATGTCTCTGAGAACAAAAAAAACGTGTCGTGTACTGGTAGTCACAGGCATCTACCCGACACCCGAAATTCCACACCTGGGTACATTCGTGAAGGCGCAAGTCGACTCGCTTATTGCAGCAGGACTTGATGTGGAGGTGGTTCATCCCCACCCCGGTCGTCGTCCACTACTGCGCTATATATCTGCTGCACTGCAAGTTTTTTTCAAGACGCTGACCGGAACGTTTGATATTGTCCACGGACATTACGGTCTGTGGTGTCTGGTTGCTCGCTTGCAGTGGACAACTCCTGTGGTGGCCTCTTTTTTAGGAAGTGATCTACTGGTAGATGAGAAATTTGCCACTCTTTTCAGCAAAAAGGATCTGCTTGTTACCAGAATCAGTCGCTGGCTCTGTCACCACGTGAATGCAGTCAATGTCAAAAGCAAAGAGATGAAAGAAGCCATTGCAGGGATAAATCACGTCATCGTTTACCCTGATGGTGTAGATTTCTCGTTGTTTCGCCCCATGCCTCGAGCCCAGGCCCGCGCCACTCTCGGTTGGCATCCAGAGCGTAACTACATTCTCTTTGGTAATGACGCACAGCGACCGGAGAAAAACTTTCCCTTAGCACAGGCAGCCATTGAGCGGCTCCACGCGAAAGGGATAACAGCCGAGCTCGTAGTGGCTAGCGGACTAGCGCAAAACCAGGTCGTTTTTTGCATCAACGCCAGTAATGTCGTGATTCTTTCTTCGCTCTACGAAGGATCACCCAATATCGTCAAGGAGGCAATGGCATGCAATGTGCCAGTTGTCGCTACGGATGTTGGCGACGTTGCACAAATCATTGGTCGTACCAGGGGCTGCGTCATCTGTTCGTGGGATCCTGATGAAGTGGCAACTGCACTTGAAGAGGCTCTTCACCACACGGAACCGACAACTGGAAGAAGCGATATTGCCCATCTGGAGCGCTCGGTAATTGCGCAGCAAATTATCGTGCTTTACGAACAAATTGTTTCGTCACGGCGCACTGCGCGATTTCACCATCTTTTGGGCCGCTAAGGCTGCTGTAAGAGCACCATGCCAGTGAGTGGTGGTACACTCACTGTGCTACTCAGCGCTTCGCCGTATAGGTCACGATAATAACCGTCAAGCGTCACAGTGTATGTTGCCGTCGCACTTGGATTTACGATACTCATACCTTGTGTATAGTCACGAATGTAGACACCCTGTTTTTGATACATGGGGCCGCGTGGACTTCCTATTTGCACTCGATACTCGTCATATTGTGTATCAGCCCCGTAGCCCTGAATCGTAGAAATGAAAAGCGCTGCCATGTGCTCCTTCCCCATGAGGTACGAGGCTATAGCCCACTGAATCTGGGTCTGATCTACAGAGGGAAACTGATCAATGACATAATATGGCTTGTTTTGCTTCTGCACGCTTGCCATAAAAGCTACTCGCTGTACCCAACGAGCACCGGCCAGATTCCCTCTACCACTCTCAGTGAAGCCATCTTCATCAAGCAAACCATCAACCGAGTTTACGAGTTGTTGTACCTGTCCATCGTCTAGTGAGGGATCACCGACGTAGAAATTGACGATCGAGGCGAGTGGATGCTGGAGTTGATGGAGAGTATGTTGCATCTGTTTGAGCCAGTTCAGAATGTCCGCTCGCCATTGAGGATCATCCAATTGCCCGGTGTAGTGCTGTACCCACTGCCCATTTACATATACGCCACACGCACCAGAGTAGTTCTGAAACGTAACGTTATCTACTGCAAGGCCGTCATAGCCCCTCATGCTCGCCGGCAGCGCGTATGTTTGTATTTGCCAGGTGACAACGGCCGGGTTGGTAAAATCGAGTGCTACACCATATCGATCATAGTCGGAGACAGGTGTGATGCGATCACATTTATAAAGAACCCAGTCTGGATGGGTAGAACGCCAGTAGTCCAGCGTCCGGCGAGTCGTGCTGTCGGGAAAGGTGCCCCAGTCACGGTACAGAGGCATGTAAAAGCTCAAAAAAATGTTCTTATTGGCTGAGCGGTACTGCGAGATATAATCTGCTTGCGCCCCCCAGACAAAATCGTAGCTATCCGCGACAGAGGATGGATGAGAAATATTATAATCAAATGCTTGAAAGAGATGGACATTATTCCAGGTATCAATAAAGGGACGGGTGGCGGGTATGCTTGCCGGAACTGTTCCGGCAGCAGTAGTTGCACAGGAGACATTCTGGCAAGGTGTCGTGCTCTTTGTATTGGTGGGCGTCCCTGTTGAGATACATGCGCCTGGCAACAGGAGTTGCAGGACAAGTGCCAGTCGCCAGCACTCCTTACTCAGTGAGCGCAGATACGCCATTATGTGCCTCCTGATTTGGTGAGTCGAATGCTTATATTATATTATATTTTGCTAACCACTTGCAAAATCGTTTGCTGCCACTCGACCTGGGCACGTAAACCTTGCGTTACGGATGTCGTTGGCCTGTATCCTAGAATACATTGCGCTTTCGCGATATTGGCTGAGGTATGGCGCTGATCACCTGGACGCATGGGAGCAGAGATCACCTGTGGAGTGGAATGTGTCAGGTTACTCAAAATCTCCAGGACATGATTCAGTGAGACGACCTCGCCTCCGCCAATATTGAATATTTCACCGATGCTCTGTTCACGTTTTTCAAAAGCCAGTATAACACCTTGCACGCAATCTGTAACGTATGTATTGCTGCGGCTCTGCTCACCATCTCCGTAGATCGTGATGGGTTCTCCACACAACAAAGAGCGGATGAAAATATGGTATGCCATATCGGGCCGCTGGCGTGGACCATATACAGAAAAAAAGCGCAGAATCGTCACGGGAAGACCAAATGCCTCCGCATACGCGTGGCACAATTTTTCGGCGCCTAATTTCGTCACTCCATACGGAGAAACAGGTATTAAAGGATCTTCCTCGTCACCAGTAGCAAAGCGGCCATAGACCGAGGATGTTGAACCGTGAATGAAATGCTTGATGTTGCTGAAGCGTGCAGCTTCTAGAAGTCGTTGCGTAACCGCAATGTTGCAGGTCATGTATTGGTCGAAGTCACTCCAACTGCGCATGAGACCTGCCATTGCCGCCAGGTGAAAAACGACATCGACATCATGTAACAAATTACCGAGTTCATCATAACGGAGATCAAGCTCATAAAAGGTGAAATAGTCTGCTTGAAGTAAGGAAGTGATGTTGTCTTCCTTCAGGCTTCGTGGATAGTATGGTATGAACGTATCGACGCCTCGTACCTCGTGTCCTCGGGCAAGTAACGCCTCACAGAGATGAGAGCCGATGAAACCTGCCGCTCCCGTTACCAGGCATATAGCCATATGGGTACCAATTCCTTTCCTGATTCTCTACTATAGTGTGCAGTTCTCATGGCTGTAGTTGTCTTTATAAGAGGTGGCACTATTGCCAATGGAAATATAGCGCATACCGAGTGCCTCGATAGCTTCACGACAGAACGCTTTCCTTCCGTCAAGCACCACCTGACATTGAATAAAGCGGCTGAAATCGAGTGTCTGATAGCTCTGGTGGCTCGCCTGAAACACTATAGCGCGGACGTCCTAGCGAATACCAGTATACCTAAGGGAAGGCGAGAAAGTCGCCGTTTGACGACTTTCCTTACAGAATGTAATAGCCGACTTTGCAGAGCATCATGACCGTTTCTCTGGGATCTCTGCCTGGTCCTAGTATCCGGTGCGAAATGAACCGACCCGCTTGAGAAGGCATTTCATGGCAAGCGATTGGCGAAATATAGATGAGGTTTCTATCTTGTTGAGCTTTATGAGACCTTCGCGAGGGGTAGTTGTTAAGTGGTAAGTGATGAGGTATACTTGGGGTCATGTGAATACAAAGCAGTCCTGCCCGATTGAAGTCATGGATGGTATCCACTACCACATCTTCACTATAGAACAACAGATTGGCAATCTGCGGCACACTGTAGTGCTGCGCAGACAGCAAGAGGATATGGCAGTGGATTTTCAACATTGCATCCGTCGTGTGATGATATATTCGTTGCAACCACCGATGTTCGTCCTCCGTCAAGGCGCGAACATACACTTCGCTGGGTCGGCTCATATGCAGTCCTCTTTAGCGGATGATTTTGCCCTTTATCTTACGACATTTCCCGCTTTTGTTTCGACGTTTTGTTTACATTCGTCATAAAGAGAAAGAGGCAATGATATGGATGAACAACAGGAGCAAGATATCTCTCCACTGGCGCTTTTCTATTCCTATGCGTATAAAGATGAGGAACTGCGTCACGAGTTGGAGAAACATCTGAGCGTCTTACAGCGCCAAGGGATGATTTCCGAGTGGCATTATCGCAAGATCATGCCGGGAGCCAATAGGAACCAGATCAGAGATGATTACCTTACGTCGGCAGAAATCATCCTCTTGCTCATTAGTCCGGACTTCCTCGCATCTGATGATTGTTATCATGACGAGATGCAACGAGCCCTCCAACGACATGAAGCTGGCTTGGCCCGCGTTATTCCTCTTCTTTTACGCCCAGTTAATTGGAAGCAGTCTCCCTTTGCACATTTGCAATCGCTTCCTCGCAATGGCAAACCCGTGACGACGTGGAGGAACCGCGACCTGGCCTTCGTTGCTATTGCCAAAGGAATCCGTTCTGTTCTTGAGCAATGGCATGCTCCTCCTGGACACTCATCCCATGTGCCAGCACGATCCACTGTATCGGTCCCCCCCCTTCCGTTTGTGTTCCTCTCCTACGCGCGCAAGGACCTCTCCCTCGTCGAGCGCCTCAAAGACGATCTTCGGGTCCACGGCATTCTGGGATGGAGAAATCACAACGTGCTTCAGCCAGGCAGTCCCGATGATGACGAGGATGTGCACGAAGCCATTCGCAATGCCTCAGCAGTGATCCTGGTCGCGTCTCCCCATACGCGGCGTTCTCGTTCGGTCAAACAAGAATTACGCATTGCCGAGATGTATCAGCGTCCTGTCTCTCTCTTTTGGATGCAGGGAACCCAGATGAAGGAGGTCATGCCTGTTAACTGGAGCGGACTGCCTTCCTTCGACGCCCGCCAGGAACGCTACGCGCAAGCGCTCCAAGAGCTGCTCCAGCTCCTGGGCGGACAACGTTCTCCCTCCTGGCTGAGTCTGCCTGCAAGGCAAACAACACGTCCTCTTGATCCTCCTCGCAATCCTTACAAAGGGTTGCGAGCATTTGGGATTGAGGATGCCCAGGATTTCTTTGGGCGAGAGAGGTTGATCGAGGAACTCCTGGAGCAGGTCCAGCAGCGACTGACAACACGCCAGCAGGACGACGCAGCAGCACGCCTCCTCACGGTCCTGGGACCAAGCGGGTCCGGCAAGTCCAGTGTCGTGATGGCTGGCCTGATCCCCAGACTCAAACAAGGAGCGCTTCCTGGTAGCCAGCACTGGATCTACCTGGATCCGATGGTCCCGGGATCCCGTCCACTGGAAGCGCTAACACGGCTCGTTGCCTCACTCTTTCCTGAACGCAGTCTCAAAAGCATCTGTGAAGACCTGGATGACGATTCGGCACGAGGACTGCACTTATTGCTGGCGACGTGTGTCAAGCAATCCGATACAAAGGTTCTCCTCCTTATTGATCAATTTGAGGAACTCTTTACCCAGATAGCCATGGAAGAAGAGCGACGGCGATTCCTCGATCTCTTGCTCGCTGCTATTACTGAGCCGCAAGGCCTATTGGTGGTTGTTCTCACGGTACGAGCCGATTTCTATGATCGACCATTGCACTATCCCGAGCTCGGACGCCTCATCGAGGCATCTCATGTCACGGTCTACCCAATGGAGACGCCAGACGTGCGGGCTGTCATCGAGCAGCCTGCTCGATTGCCGGATGTTCACCTGACCTTCGAGGAGGACCTGGTCGGTGATCTGCTCTTTGATGTGCAGGGCCACCTGGGAGCGTTGCCGCTCCTCCAATTTACGCTCGATCAGCTCTTCCACCGACGCGAGGGACAGCTCCTCACGATGCACGCCTATCACGAAATTGGCGGGGTCAAAGGAGCACTGGCACAACATGCCGAGCGTACCTATCAGTCCTTGCGTACTCTGAGGCATCAACGGCTGGCGCACGCCCTTTTCTTGCGCCTGATCAATCCAGGAACGGTGGAGCAGGATGCCACCAGGCGTCGCGTTGTGCTCGCTGAATTAGTCGTGATCGATCCCAAAGAGACGGCCATGCTTGCAGAAGTGACACAGACCTTCATCAGAGCGCGTCTGCTCGCAACCAACACGGTTAGTGGAGTGCCCACCGTTGAAGTGAGTCATGAAGCCTTGATCGGGGTATGGACTCGTTTAGAGGATTGGCTGCACGAAGCACGAGACGATATTCGCTTACAGCAGGCGATCAGTATGGATGCGGCGGAGTGGAAACGACATGGGCAACCGGTAGATCGGCTCTACCGAGATTCTCAATTATCAGAGGCACTTGCTTGGAGAAAGGCGCATCTCCCAAGTCTTGACGAAGATACCTTTCTCCAAGCAAGTGTCGAAGGGCTGCAACGCGTGCAAGGGGTGGAACGAGAGCGGCACCAACGCTATACGCGGCGGATGCTGTTGATTGGGATGGCAGGGGTAGTGGGAATGGCCGGAACTGGGCTCCTCGTCAATCGGCTTCGTGGAAGTGTCTCTTCTCCACCAGCTCTCCCACCAAAAAGCCTTCCGTATAGGTATACAGGTCATACCAGCACTGTGAACAGTATCGCCTGGGCTCCAGATGGCAAGCGCCTCGCCTCGGCAGGCTATGACAGCACGGTGCAGGTGTGGGATGCCAGCAGCGGCAGCCTCCTCTTCACCTACAAGAGGCATACCAGCACTGTGAACAGTAT
>WNGD01000121.1_pt1 | contig 68493 bp, 56 predicted proteins | sample 5400671 | NCBI WGS metagenome assembly WNGD01 (sample SAMN13153369, study PRJNA577476) | soil metagenome | isolation source: 40 cm soil or saprolite under grassland replicate 2 | place: USA:California | collected 2016-06-15
CCTTTCAGTTTATCATTGGCCTTGAAGTTGGTTTGCCACGCCTTCCAACCAGAAGTCCCATATAATTGACTCTACAGAAGCTAAGCACTATTCTAAATCGTATAAGAATGATTGAACAATCTGTATGTTCAAAGTGAGTATCTATAGAGTCTATTAGTTAATTTCTCTATATAAGCAAGGGTGCTACTCTCATGAATAACATTGATGAAACACATAAGCTATATTCAGCCAGGGAGCGGAATCAAGTGGTGGGAATGGGTCATTTCGACCAGGAGCGGGAGAATAGACGGGTATTACTATCGTTGGCCAGCAGTATCCAGGAACGTGATTTTGTGACGTATGATCACTCACGCAGGACAGCAACATATGCGCAGCGGCTGGCTCGCTATTTGGGTTGGAGCAGGCGCGATGCACGCGATCTTGCACTGGCAGCTTTAGTGCATGACCTTGGCAAAACATGGATTGCGAACGATATTCTACTCAAAGCCAATGCGCTCTCCGATGAAGAACGCAGAACTATGGAACGACATCCTGTAATTGGAGCGCGGATTCTAATTGGCTGTGATGTGCACCCGTTCTATATAGAGACTGTACTATATCATCACGAAGCATGGGATGGGCGGGGCTACCCGACAGGATTGAAAGGGGAAGAGATTCCTCTCAGTGCACGCATTTTGTCCGTGGCAGATGTTTACGATGTATTGACATCGCAGCGTCCCTACAAAGCACCCCTATCAAAGGATTCGGCACGAGAGCGCCTGCTGTCAGGCTCGGCGGCCAGTTTTGATCCGCTAATTGTGCGAGCTTTTCTGAGTTTGCTGGATTCACAACCGAATTTTACCTTGCCACAACGCGTTTGTGCGATACCACCGGCGAAACGCACCTATCAAGCTGCAAGCGCGATGGGGCTCTAGGGGCTCGATTTATCGCACTCATGGGAGTGGAGAGGTGAGCATACCAGGGCGCGATAATGCACTTTGCCAAATGAATCCGGCCATCCGTAGGGGCCGGTTCACCGTGCCCACCGCCGATTTATCGGCCCTCCGTGGATGTTATGATGTCTGCATTAAAAGTTAAACTGCATAATCTGGCCCCTACACGTCCACAATGTCGCGCATTTGAAATACTGGCCCATCACGACAGATAAGCTTTGGGCCGGAGTGGGTTTCTAGATCACATGAAAGACAGGCGCCGCTACCACAGACCAGGGATTGCAGAATAGTAGCCTGAGCAAAATGCTTAACACGCATCCGCTCATAAGCATGATAGAGCGCAAGGGAGGTTGCATGTGAAACGCCACAGCAAGTGGCATCTGCCCAACCCAGATAGTTCCCCACGATGTCTATTAGCTCTCCTTGCAAGCCAGCACTGCCATCACGCGTGACGATCTGAAATTCTACCTCTGCTGGAAGCAACGTGGGTGGGTAAACGCTCTCCGCGTTCTCACAATACTGAATGACTGTAACCGCCAGTTCCTGTTCGATCGCATATTGAGCCAGCAGCGTAAGAGCAGGAATATGTGCATCCTCGCTGATCAGCAAAAGATTCCTGACCACGGGACGTAGCATCCAGCCATGCCCCATCGGCCCCAGGATATCAAGTACAGCACCCTCCTGTTGCTTTACCAGCCAGGCTGTTCCGCGCCCACGCACGTGCACCAGCAAGGTGCAAAGTCCAAGCCCACGTTGCACGGAATGCACAAAGAAAGGACGGCGCAGTAATGGATCGGTAGCCATTCCATCACAGCAGCGTACCATGCAGTATTGACCAGGCTGCACTACTTGAGACAGTTGCGGAGCAAGTATTTCGATCAAATGCACACCGCTGCGTATCTCGGTGTTTACTGCGACACGAGAGCTGAAGAGACGCATGTTAGAGAATCATCCTCAGGAATGCGCGTGTCCGTTCGTTTTGAGGGTTGTCAAAAATCTGCTCGGGTGGGCCCTCCTCTACAATAGCAGCTTTATCCATAAAGATCACTTCGTCGGCCACTTCGCGGGCAAAACCCATTTCATGAGTGACCACGATCATCGTCATACCTTCTTTAGCAAGCTGGTCCATCACTTTCAACACCTCACCAACTAACTCGGGATCAAGCGCAGAAGTGGCCTCGTCGAAGAGCATCAGCTTGGGATTCATAGCCAGTGCGCGTGCAATGGCAACACGCTGTTGTTGACCGCCAGAAAGCCTATGCGGATAGACATGGGCTTTCTCAGCCAGGCCTACTTTCTCAAGCAGAGCCATAGCACGCTCAGTCACTTCATTCCTGGGCTGATGCAGTACGTGAATGGGTGATTCAATAACGTTTTCCAGGGCAGTCATATGCGGAAACAGGTTAAAGCGTTGAAACACAAAGCCGATTTGGGAGCGAATACGGGCGATAGTAGCCTCGCTATCCTCCACCAATCGTCCGTTCACCTCACGATAGCCTATCATTTCACCCTCAATATAAATGTGCCCGCTATCGATCTTCTCCAGGTGGTTAATGCAGCGCAGCAGCGTCGTTTTGCCGGACCCGCTTGGCCCAATAATCACTACGACCTGTCCGCGCTTCACCGAAAGATCAACGCCATTGAGAACTGTCAGATGACCAAAATGTTTAACCATCTTCTCGGCGCGTACCATCTCGATGCTATTTGCCTGTTGCTTGTCCATGCTCATTGTTCCTCCTTAGCGCCCGCTAACCAAGCCGCCACCAGTACGTGTACCAAATCCTATCATACGCTGAGTCCAACTCTTTTTCTCTCGCAGTTCGGCTTTCACCAGGCGATCGGGATTCAGGCGATTCTCAATCCAGTTCTGTACGTAGCCCCACAAAGTCGTAAGAAGTAAATAGTAGAAAGTAACAACGATGAGCAACTCGAAAATCGTGAAGGTTGGCGAACCGAAGATCTCGGCAGTACCCGTCAGTTCCTGAAGACCAATCACAGAGGCAATTGACGTGGTCTTAAGCATATTGTTGAATTCATTACCCAGCGGTGGCACAATCACACGCGCCGCCTGCGGCAGCACAATACGACGCATAGCAAGCGGAAAGCGCATGCCTAACGATTTTGCGGCTTCCATCTGACCAGGGTCTACTGAGGTAATACCGGCGCGAGTAATCTCTGCCATATATGCACCTTCATTGAGCGAGAAGGCAATCACGACTGCTGCCCAGCCAGGCAGCAATAGGCTAGGTGCAAGTCTTGGTAGGCCATCCCAAAGGAGCAGAACCTGTACAAGGAGCGGACTGCCGCGAAAGAACCAGATATAGGAGCGAGCGGGCCAAGAAAGAAAGGGATAACGTGACATGCGCATCAGAGCAAGGAAGAGGCCAATTATGACCCCACAAGACTGAGCGATAACAGATATCCACAAAGTCGTCCAGGCAGCCTGGAAAATAAAACTGGAGAAAAGAAATTGCCAGACAATATCCCAACGAAACACGGCAGGCCTCCTTGGTAATTAAACAATTTGTAGGAGCACGATTTATCTCATTGTGCTCCTACGGTTGGGAATTACATCTTTTAGCCAGTAATTGTCCGGCGATCAATTAGAGAGATCGCTTCGCTGGTCAGTCCCCATTTCAAAATGATCGAATGATAGGTACCATTGGCCTTCAACTGCTTAAAGACTGTCTGGATGGCATTAAACATCGAGGTATCACCTTTACGCACAACAATACCTTCCGGACCAGCATTGACCACGGAACCACCAACAGTAAACTGGCCCGGGTTTAGCTTGTTATAGTAGTCGGTGAGTGGTGAGTCTTGAAACGTTGCATCCACACGATTATTTGCCAGCAACTGTATGACGGCAGTCTGATCTTGTAAGACCGTTACATGAATAGCAGGCTTACCTGCTTTTACACAGGCATCATTGGCAGTCTTCAAGTCATCTTGCTCTATCGTGCCGGTCTGCACACCGACATTCCGGCCGCACAGGTCGCCTGTACTCTTAATATTCAAGGGGTTACCTGTACGCACTAAGAGCGACTCACCGGCACTGAAGTATGGCACAAAATCAACCTTCTTCTGTCGCTCAGGGGTAATACTCACCGCCGATATGACGACATCAAAACGCTTGGCCACCAGGTCATCAATGATTGTGTCAAATTTCGTCGTGACAATTTTTGCTTGCAGGCCCATACGTTGAGCAATCGCTGTGATTAAATCAACGTCGAAGCCTTTCGCTTGACCTGTAGCAGTGTCAATGAATTCCTGCGGTGGGTACGTCGTATCACTTCCCACTGTCAAGCTACCTGGAGTAATCAGGTCTGTGGGAGGTGCGACAGTCGGAGTCTGGGGATTGGGCGTAGGAATAGTACCGCCTCCTGTAGTTGTACCGCCACATGCCGCCAGTAGCATGGTAAGCAATACTAAAATTCCCACAAATAACATGCCCTTTGAAGTATGCCGATCTCCTCTTCCATGAGAAAAAGCTTCCATCAAGAAACCTCCTCTGAATAAATAGCTCTATGTTGTAGTTAACAAATTCAGTGTAACACAGTCGTTACACGAGTACAAGAAATGCGATTTACCCGCTCGCAGGGTCCATATAATCTGCGCGGCGGGGACCCTTCCCCTTTAGGGGAATGGGAGGAAGCCGCGTCCCCCTTTCTCATAGGCATAGCCGTCACTGCGCTGCAAGAGGCGGCAGTAGCGATGAGCAATATCGGTCACCGTGCCCGACCGGGTTGTGAGCGAAAAGTAGCCACTGGCCCTGACTGCCACCTTTCCCTGGTACTTTCCGGCCCGCTGTCCCTTGGTCACGGTGGCCACCACGAGGTCGCCGGTCTGAAAGCCGTGGACGACGCGCCGCTGCTTGGCTTTGCTGCGTGGAAAGCCCCGTTTATCGACCAGGCACATCTGGCGGCGCTGGCGCCCAACTGCTTGAATGTGCCACGGGAGGACGTGTGCGATGGACAAGGCTGGTGGGGTGCTCACCCCCACATTGGCCGCATCCACCCAATGGGCCTTCGGCAACCCGTGCTTCGTGCGACTCCACTTGGTCAGCCCACCACTGCCCGCCTCCAGAGGGAGCCCGGTCAGCTGCAGCTGCTGGTAGAGTGCCCAGCGGGTGGCATTCACTGCCGCGGCACCGCGTAGCGGTGTCTTGGCCTGGTCCTGCACCTCAGGATGACCGAACTCCTCGGCGGTCCGATCCCCTTTGGCCTGGTTACAGGCGTGGCAGGCCAGCGCGAGATTCGAGACTCGGTCCGACCCGTGGTGGCTGCGCGGCACAATGTGATCCAGCTCGAAGGGAACCTCCTGCTTGCCGCAGTAGGCACAGCGGTAGTGCCACTTCGCCAGCACGTACTGGCGCACCTCCCAGCCGGCCAACTCGCCCTGTTGATAAGCCACGCCCTGTATTTCAGCATCTTGCAACAACTGCGTATCGAACGTGACCACTTCCAGGCTGAGCGCAGCGATGGGGCAGAAGTGACGCAGCCGGTCCACCCAGGTGAGGACGTTGTGCATGCGGCTGCGAAGCGAAGGGGGCAGCCAGCCCCTGGCGCGACGACGATTGGCAAAGCGCGCGGGGCGATAGCGCGTGGTGCGCTGCCTCCTGCTGCGGCGTTGGGCTCGCCGTGCCCGCAGGCGTTCCTGCACCTGCTCGCCCCGGTGGGCGAGGTCCGCCGCCCAGACCACCTCACCCGAGGTGTCGTTGATCACTGCCAGCCCGGTCGTCTTTGCCCCTGGGTCGATTTTGAGGCGCAGCGACGCAGCCACAGCCTCGGGCCGAGCTGCTTTGAGCACGAGGGTGAAGGGGAATCGGCGCAGGACAGCCGCCCGGCCTGCTTTGAGCAGCAATCGTGCGCGGGCAGGCGTACAGGGATGGAGTGGGCGTCGCTTGGCATCAACGACTAGCACACGTGACATGCTTTTGCCTCCAAAGGTGCCTCGTAATGAGGCGTCGCGTTGGTTGCCCAACGGTAATGTCCTCCTCGTCCAGGTTATGGGGTGGTTTCCTTGCCTTGGCCGCGACACTGGCTGCAACCCCGTGTGCCTGTTTAATCGCGACCCGTAGAGCGGCGGGCTGGAGCGTCACCCGCCGGTACCTATACATTCACCCCTAACGCGAGTCCGCTGCCGGACTGGGACTGGTCATGTTCGGGCTTGCTCTTCACAAGCCCATCGCCTTTAGGCGATAGGGTACATGACGAATTATCCTGCTCTGTACCTTTCATCTGTACCTATTTGTAATTACGTTTCTAGCAAGCAGTGTATCACAACCATATGAAAAGATGATAGGAAGTTATCACAATTTCTTAATATTTGGGAAAAAAGCTGAGAAAATATCCACACTGTTCACCTGGTATGTTACACTAGAAGAAGGGAGATTATTGATTTTCAAGAGGAAATCGGTCCGCAGTAGTCATCGACCAGTCCTTGAATTGCTGGTAGGTCTACTGTGCAATTGATAAACATTCGTGAACACCGCTACGCGCCCATGCTTCGCATCACACGAATGAGAGGTAGCTATGCCCATCACATTTGATCGCAGTGTCTGCTGTGATTTAAATGAGACTATTTCACGTGAGTGGCTCATCACAAATGGACTTGGAGGATATGCGGCAGGCACGGTTGCAGGAACATTGACACGCATGCAACATGGCCTGCTAGTGGCATCACTATGCGATGGGGTAGCACCACGGTTATTGCTTGCGAAGATCGATGAAGAAGTTCTCTTCGACCAGCGCACATACTATCTTGGCACCAATGAGTATCGTGATGGAACCATCAACCCCGCGGGTTTCGTTCATCTTGAGACATTTCGACTCGAAGAAGGCTTCCCCATTTTTACCTACCGGCTCGGTGGGATCGATGGCATTCTACTTGAAAAACGCATTTGGATGCCCCCGGGACTGAATACTGTCTACATTCAATACCGTGTACTTCGAGCAAGCACACCAGATAGACCTGTTTATAGGAACACTGCTTGGAACAGTCTTGACAGAAGTTTGCGCACCAGCCATGTACGCAGTTATCATGAACATCCAGATGTAGAACAGCGGGTTCTTACGCTCACACTACTGCCACTTGCCGCTTATCGCCCCTATAACGAACCTCAATTCGGTAACAACGAGTGGCATTTTCATGTACACCCATACCAGGCGGAAAATCCTTTCGATGAAGATGTGAAACAGTATCAGAGCTACATTAGAGATGATATAGCTGGTTGTAGGATTCGTGCCTGGGATGGTGCGCAATCATATCACATTTTTGCAGTTGGTCATGCAGGAAGCGAGATAACATTTATTCCTACGGGAGTTTGGTACTGGCATTTCTTGCGCCGGCACGAACAGGCAGAAGGTTTAGCTGCCACAGACGACCTCTACCTTCCTGGCGTCTTCCGTGCCAAACTGTTGCCCGCGGAAGACTCTTCATTAACAATCATTGTAACTGCTGAAGAACTGTCGTCATTGCAGTCCTTCAATGTTAGCCAACTTTCCCTTTCCTATAAAGACGCCGTAGAATACCAACGTAGTTATACTCAGCCTCAACGCTATTTTGGTGAAGGCGGCGAAACGTTACAAACGCTTCCTATTCTGCCTATCACTGCCACATCCCATACATCTAAGACAGATGTGGAATTCCTTCACCTTCTCTTACAGGCCGCAGATCGCTTTTTAGTCAAGCGCACCCTCCCTCGCAGTGATTTTCCAGGCAATCAATCCCTATCCGCATTCTTTAATAATACTGAAGAGGTTCCTATCCTTATTCCCAGTTACTTCGATTTGCATGAAAATACACGGGATACGTTGATCGCCCTTCCAGGGCTAACACTTGCTACAAGGCATTACTCAGAGGCTCAGCACTTTTTACGCTATCTCGCACGCCACTTTAAACAGGGAATGTCGCCGGATCGATTGCCGGCGTCAGGGCATCCTTTAGACGAAGATGATTATGGGAGTATTGATACTACGCTTTGGTTCTTCTATGCGCTTGACCACTACCTACGTATCACTCACGACTATGAACTGCTGGATGATCTCTATCAGCGCCTCGTAGATAGTATCTACTGGTATAAACACGGGACGTTTAATGGCATCATCGTTGACCCTCATGATGGATTACTAGGAGCGCACCAGCCAGGAAAGGCCCTAACTTGGATGAATGCCTACGTTAAAGAGGGACCAATCACAGCCCGTCACGGCAAACCAGTTGAGGTGAATGCCCTATGGTATAATGCCCTTTCCCTTATGCATGAATGGTCTCAACTCCTCAATCAAGCTGGAAGGATTAATCATAATACCACCTATTACGAAGAGCAAAGCGCGCTCTGTAAGCATAGTTTCAATGAGCGCTTCTGGTACGCTGATGGCGGTTATCTCTATGATGTGATTGATGGGCCGGATGGCAATGACCGGAGCATGCGTCCGAATCAATTGCTGGCATTTTCATTGCACTATCCCGTACTGGATGAAGAGCGCCGCAGGGATGTTCTGGAAATTGTTACTGAGCAGCTTGTTACACCATATGGATTACGCACCCTGGCTCCAAAAGATGCAGCATACCAGGGTCGCCTTAAGGAAAACTTGGTGGAGCAGCAACACGCCTTACACCAGGGAAGTGCCTGGATCTGGCTGCTCGGACCGTATATAGATGCATTGCTTCGTGTAGAAAATTCAATCACCTTTACTTGCTCTACCCAGGATAAACATTCACATCTAGAGCGAGTATGGCGAAAAGGACTCCAGTTACTTGAATCGTTTCCTAAGCAGCTCAACGAAGGCATGCTGGGAATGCTTGGAAGCGCGTTTGATGGCGACGCGCCACAAAACAGGGGGCATTTAGCTACCTCTGCCCTTAGCACAGCTGAAATCCTGCGTGTATATAATCTTTTAACTCATATGGGCATCAGCTACCAAGATCATGCACTCTTCGTTTGAGTTCATTTTTCTTACTTCTGCACATTTTTCCACCAAGTTATCCACATTCAATGTGGATAACTTGTCAGAAAGTGCATTTCATGCATCTCTGAACTACCTTATACCAGCAGGTAATTGGTCTGCAATGCTAGCAGCGAGCTACGTAGATTATTCACACTCAAAGTGGACAAGTTTTCCACACTTTTCACACAGCTTTACCGGTCTCCAGGTTATCCATAATCATTGGTGGATAAGTTTTCCACTCTTTCCACAATCCCATCATTAAACACCATTTTTCCACAATCAAAGTGGATAAGTTTTCCACATCGTCGACAGAGCAAGCTATATCTAGAATTGGCGCTGGGAAGAAGATAATATAAAGATTCTATTAAAAAAGGATAACCAGCAAAGAAAAGGTGGATAAATCGGTCAAATTTGTGGACAACCCTTTAGAATTGTGCAAAAGTCTCTTGATTTTCTTGACTATTTATCCCCATTACATATGAGATTATCCACTACTGTCATTCCCCTATCCCCATTCTATACACCGTTATTCACCTTGTTGATAACTTATCCACAAGGCATACAACAGCTCTAGCGGCTCATCTAGGTGTGTTTTATAACGAAACCAAAAGCTTTTTTGGAACCTTATCCACTTTTCCCCTGCTCCTATTACTACTACGGTAATAATTTTTATTTTTTAAGGAGAAGAATCATAGTATATAGGAACTGTGGACAAGTGGATAAGTTACTTTTCTGTGATAGATGCGTTTGTGTTTTTGCATAGCTGATGAAGGATGAAATTTATCAGATGAGCTTAGTTAGATATGCATGACTGTTAAGCTGGACAATCTCTTCGCTGAGTAGGTCACCAATGTTTTAGAGTCTAATAAAGCTATATTTTCGTACTACCATGTAGTACATTTGGAATAGTGGTTACCATAACTCTGTAAATTATGTTTATTAGCGCGACTTTCCGTTATTTTGCTCGTTATATTTTGTGTAAGATAAACGGATCAACTTCACAAACCACGTGTTGCTGAAGGACGCATCATGGCATCGCTTATTGAAACAATAAAAGCAAAAATAGACGTGGTAGAAGAGGTTAGCCTGGTAGCCGCCTTACGGAAATCGGGGAAATCTTTTCAGGGGCTTTGTCCGTTTCATAATGAGCGTACACCTTCGTTTTATGTGTTTCCGGAGTCACAAACCTGGCGTTGCTTTGGCTGCAACGAAGGTGGAGATGTCTTTACCTTTGTTGAGAAACAGCAGGGATTAGAGTTCCGGGATGCTTTACACTACCTGGCAGAGAAAGCGGGTATCTCGGTTGAAGAGTATAGCAGCGCAAATCCGGAACAGGAACGCGAAGCAAACGCTCTCAAGGAACGGTTACGGAAACTCAATGAGGATGCAGTACTGTGGTTCCATCAGATATTGCTACGGTCAAGAGATGCAGCGGAGGCACGTACCTACTTACAAAGTCGCGGTATCTCATCTGATTCGGTGATGTCCTTTAGTCTTGGATATGCTCCGGATGACTGGGACGGCTTGAGTCGATACCTGCTCGGAAAGGGCTATACTGAGCATGAGTTGATGAATGGTGGATTGGCGCGTCCGCGTGATACGGGGAAGGTGCAGTCGGGATCGGGTGCCGGCGTGATTGGAAGAGAGCCAGGTGGCGGGGTCTATGATTACTTTCGAAATCGCATAATTTTTCCCATCCGGGATATTCGAGGTCGTGTGATTGGCTTTGGAGGGCGTGCCCTTGGTGATGGCCACCCAAAGTACCTGAACTCGCCTCAAACACCTTTGTTTGAAAAAAACAATGTCTTGTATGCGCTTGATATGGCACGGGACGCAATAAAACTGGCAAAACAGGTCATTATTGTTGAAGGTTACGTGGATGCGGTTATAGCCCATCAGTATGGGACAAAACAGACGGTAGCATGTATAGGCAGTGCTATCACTGAAAAGCACATTCAACAGATAAAAAAACTTACAAAACAAGTAACACTCGCTTTAGATCCTGATGCGGCAGGAGCGGCTGCGACTGAGCATGGCATCCAGGAAACGTTGAAAGCTTTTGACCACAAAATGGTTCCTGTGCCATTATCAGCAACACCAGCAGGGTACTCAAGTAAAGATCCTAACAATGCACGTGGCATTATTAGACTAGAAGAGCGGGTAGATGTAGAGATTAACGTGTTGCGATTGCCAGCTGGTAAAGATCCGGACGAGGTAATTAGGCAAGATTTGGCCACATGGAACTATGCTGTAGCTCATCCGGTCCCACTTATTGATTATTACTTTGAAGCGAAAACTGCAGACCTTGATTTGCAGAAATCAAGTGATAGAACTGAGGCTTCAAAGCGTTTACTTCCTCTATTAGGTATGATACGTGATCGTGTCGAACGAGACGCCTACGCACGAAAACTTGCTCTTATGATTAGAGTCGATGAGCGTGCTCTACTAATAGACTTGCAAGATATGCTAAAGGAGCGGTTATCTGCTGGCGTCATTGCGAAATTTGCGGATCGCACACAGCACTATCGCTCAGTCGGAGGCATCAAATCACCTGGAGACATAGCTCCTCATCAAGAGCAATCTAGTTCCGTGGGCGAATCAATAAGCAGCAACGGGTCGCAGGTAGAAGAGGAAGAAGAATCGGGGCAGCATTTCCAGGCAAGTAGCCAGCGAGCACAAGAATCTCGAACATTTGGACTTGACAAACGTATTAAAGATAGGATAAAATGGGAGGACTACCTAATTGGGCTACTCTTGCACAATCCTGGCTTATGTCTGTATGTTTGTGGTATAATAAACGATGGTGACTTTGCAGGGACAGACACGCGAGAGTTGTACCGCATTTTCAACTCAGTGTTTCAACGTGATGCTTCCCCCTTATTTCAATCCTTTGAACAGTTTGTGCCTTCTGCGTTGCTGGAAGCAGTAGCAAGGGCGCGCAAGAATGTTGAGTCGAGGTCTCCCTTAGAGGGTGCGGGACTGGTTAAAGCTGCAGTCCAATGTGCTACCCGGCTCAAACGGGCACGTTTAGTACAATCGAATACTGAACTACAATACCTTGTGCGAGGAGCGAAGGAAGCTGGGGACGTTGAAGCGGTCCACCAGTTTCAACGACAACTGTTGGATATTCACCGGCAGTTACGGACGATTGACTCGGCAATGCATTTGCAGGGCTAGAATTCTACAAATTGCTTGCTTATTCGGATCAGTCATGGAAAATTGTGAAATCATCTTTATTAACACTACCTTACATTCCTCCTGAACTGTAGGCCAGGCGCGTTGCGGCACTGGAGGAATGGATATCAAGATCATTGATCAGGAGACAGGCTTTATCGTTTTTATTCGTGTATCCCTAACACCTGTTTTCTGAAGGGGGATGAAAGAATGGTGAATCAGGAGCAAGAAGTGCTTGAACTAGAACTAGTTGACAATGAACGTGTAAACACAGAACCTTTGCGTGACACTATGTTTCCTGTTGGAACGTTTGATGAGTCTTTGATGGGTGGTAAAAACGTTGTTTTTGCTATTGATACTATAGGTTGTGATGCTCATGTAACCACGGGAGGAAGTTTAGTAACCCCCGTCGAAGATTCTGAGACATATGACCTGTTTAAGCTACAGGACGAAGAAGCTATGGACGGTCTGGATCCAACCAAAGAGCCGCCAGTTGACTGGGAGCCTGGACCTGAAGATGAAGTAGACGTCGAGGTTATGGCTCAAGCCAAGTGGGACGATCTGCATGATGGTTTTGGAATAGTTGTTGCTGACCTGGAGAGTAGTTTAGACGATCCGGTGCGTATGTACCTGCGCGAGATCGGTCGTGTCCCTCTGCTTTCTGCTGAGGAAGAGGTGCGGCTGGCGCGGCGTATGGAGCGTGGCAGAATAGAACTGCTTAAGTCGATAGCAAGCCGTGACTATCGCATTATCGACGATGGCGAAGAGGCACAGCGCCGCTTGACCGAAGCGAACTTGCGCCTGGTTGTCAGTGTGGCGAAAAAGTACATTGGCCGCGGTATGAGCCTGCTGGATTTGATCCAGGAGGGTAATATCGGCCTGATTCGTGCGGTTGAGAAATTCGATTATACGAAAGGCTACAAGTTCAGTACGTATGCCACCTGGTGGATTCGCCAGGCGATTACTCGTGCCATCGCGGACCAGGCACGAACAATTCGTATTCCTGTGCATATGGTGGAGACGATCAACCGCCTGATACGTATCAGCCGTCGTCTACTGCAAGACCTAGGCCGTGAACCCACATCCGAGGAAATTGCCGAGCAGATGGAGATCAGCCCTGAAAAGGTGCGCGAGATCATCAAGGTCAGCCAGGAACCGGTGAGCTTGGAGACGCCTATTGGCGAGGAAGATGATAGCCACCTGGGTGACTTCATTGAGGATCATACGGCGCTTGCTCCTGCTGATGCCGCCAGTCATCAATTGCTCAAGGAGCAGGTGGAAGATGTGCTTGACAGCTTGACCGAGCGCGAGCGTAAGGTACTCCAACTGCGCTTTGGCCTGGACGATGGCCGCAGCCGCACCCTGGAAGAAGTCGGCAAAGAGTTCCACGTCACTCGTGAGCGTATTCGTCAAATCGAAGCCAAGGCTCTACGTAAGCTACGCCATCCTAGCCGCAGTCGCAAGCTGAAAGATTACCTGGATTAAAGTTTGTAAACGTAATAATCAAAAACGCGATGCACAAGCATCGCGTTTTTTGTTTGTGGGGAAGCGATCCTGAAAAGCCTGGACGTTCAAGGCCACTAATCTCAAATTATGACGCTAGATCATTCACAACAAAGTGACATCTCAATGTACCGTTTCGCTCGCATTGCTCCTTGACTGGTACACCAACCAGATGCGTAAGCAATGTTTCGGCGAGACGGCAGACTTCTGGATGGCCAGGCACCGCCGCAGCAAGTGGACAGCTATACCCACGAATACAATAGGTTTCCTCTCCTATTTCAAGTTCTGCCATGCCACCTAATTCGTTGAGTGCCTCGGTAGCAGCCTCAAGTCGCACTCGCAGATTTCCATTTGGGACATTCCACTGGTCAGCGATTCGCCGACCAACTATTCGCAGTAGATCCTCTAACTCCTCGGATGTCATTCGCTCATCTAGCGCTTCCAGAAGCTGGTAAAGCACCTGACCATATGATTTAGGGAAAAGATTCTCAGCCTCTGGTGCCAGGTCATAAACAAATGAGGGTTTACCGCTGCCTCGACGTACGCCGCGCTGTTGCACAAATCCATCACGTTCCAGCGTAGCAAGGTGCGCCCGGACAGCATTGTCTGTCAGGCTAAGAGCCACTGCCAGTTCGTCCACCGTGCGACTGCCCCTACGGAGCAACATGATAATCCGACCACGGGTACTTGAAAAAAAACGTTGGTTCCAATGCGCTAATGTCATATCTCTCCTCCAGTATTGTTCCCAGTGTACTGGATGGCGCATAATTTGTCAAGCAAATCAAATAAAACATTGACTTAATGAAAGATGCCCTGCGTTCTTGCCCATCTCATCCATGCAGATCCGGAGTATAGTCAGATCGTAGGGCTGGCAGTACACATCGAGCACGTTCTCCATGTGATAGACAAAGACTCTGTCTGCCTCGCTTTCAGAAAGCACCGCAATGTTTTGAGCCACGGCAAAGTGTTGCCGACGCGCAGCAGTGAGAGAAGGATCGACTTCGCCACGCCGCGTGTGGAGGGCCTCTTGTCTCCCCTCTCGAGGCTGGTCAGGAGGGTGCTTTCACCGGCTCGTCCCAATCGACCTGGTAGGAGTAGATCCAGTCGAGTGCCGCCGGGTTGGCGAAGCGCTTGAGGAAGAACGGCGTGAGCAGGTCCCGAAACCACACCCCGATCGGATTGGTCATGACCTTCCCCTGACCCGCGTTGCGCCCATGCTGGACCATGCGCTCGACGCGCGTTCGACGCAGACGCTCATAGGTCGCAAAGGCTTGTGAGAGATCCTCTCGGTCTCGCAGGCACTTTGCCAGAACGATCGCATCCTCCACGGCCAGCGAGGCACCCTGGCCAGCGCTGGGGGAGACTGCGTGGATCGCATCACCAACCAGGACGACCCGATCCTTGTGCCAGAGAGGCTGTGTAGGAATATCATAGAAGGGATAGCCGATGATGGTGCTCTCTGTTGCCCGAATCATCTCTGAGATGAGAGGCAGATCCTCGCGGAAGAGATCGAGCATGCGCTCCTGCCATTCCTCGCTCGCAATCATGTCTAAATCGCCTCTGGAAGGCGGCTCTCTTTGAAAGATATTAGCAAACCAGTACATCTCTCCAGAGGAGCTGATGTGATAGCCAAAGAAGGCTCGCTTGCCAAAAACGAAGTGCATCGTGTCCGGGGTGGGAGCAAAGCTGGAGTGCTGTGCGAAGCCGCCCGTACCGATTAGGCCCGTGTAGAGTGGGGTGGGAGCGTCGGGATTGATGAGACGGCGGGTACGAGAGTGAACACCATCACAGCCCACCAGGAACGAGCCTTCGGCTGTCGTGCCGTCGGCGAAGGTGGCGACCATGCCTTGCCTACCGCTCTCCAGATCGGCAAGCTTCTTGCCGAAGGCGATCTTGATCCGCCTTTGCTCGGCTCCCTCACGCAGCACCTGGTGCAAGCGGGAGCGCAGGATATTGATGCTTGGAGCTCCCACTTCCGCCCTGGCACCATTGCGGACCTCGCCAAGACGCTTGCCTTTCCCACTCCAGATCATCATACGAGGAATCGGAGATCCCTGGCTTGACACCTGGTCATCGAGCTCGAGCGGCTTGAGCACGTCGAGCCCGTTGCAAGCCATGTTCAAGAAGTTACCTCCATAATCGGTCGACTCGGCCCTGGCCTCATAGCTCTCGGCCTCGATGCCTGCCCGTTGCAGGAACAAGGCGACGACGGGGCCAGCGATCCCGCAGCCAATAATTAGCGCTTTTCTTGCGGCTCTGTTCATAAAAAGTCCTTTCTGAGCATCTAGTATCGAGTCTCACTCCTTTTCGCCACCATCCTCAGAAGGCAGGAAAGCGAGGTCTGGACGAGTGACCTTCCATCTGAGAATGTCGTCTGAGGATTCTGTCAGGGTTCCGTCTTTGATTTCTCGGATGAGCTTCTGTACCCAGGCACACTCGCTTTCAAACTGAGCCAGTCGATACTCATCCTCGATAAGGAAGAGTCGGTCCACACCCCGTTGTCTACACATTTCCAGATCGGATTGCTGCTCCTGAATCTTCTCAGAGAGGGAGTGCATGCGCTCTTCCAGGAGAGCAACGGCCTCGGAAGGGGAGAGGTGAGCGATGAGAGCCAGGCCGGCCACGAACTGGGTGTATTCCGTGGCCGGTGTGCGGATAAGGACACGCAGCCAGTCAACCAATTCAGCACGTCCTGCCTCGGTGGTGGTGTAAATGGTGCGTTCGGGATGGCGTCCTTCCCGCCGAGTTTCCACTGGCACGATCTGTGCGAGCCGGTGCAGAGTTTCGATGACAGAATAGAGGGCGCCAAAGTTGAGCTTCACAGTAGAAGAAAGACCGCGCTGGCGCATCATCGCCGCCATTTCGTAGGGATGCATAGGGCGCTCGGTGAGCAGAGATAAGACGGCCAGCGCCAGTAAGTTGGATCGTTTGTGTTGTGCCATCAGCGATTCTCCTGACAAAGATATTCTTTCTAGTATATTCTGAATAGAATATATCAGAGAGAATACATGTTGTCAAGGGAAGAAGGAAAGCGACATGTGTGACAATTTGAGGTAGTTGAAGCAGTAACTTCAGACTCCAGTCACATGTTCAGAAGAAATCAGATCTAGCAATCCAGGCTTGCAAATGTTTTACCTAAAAATGCTCCACGAAGTTGGCTGGGATGAAAACTGGGATCTTCAGTGATGAAGCGATGCCGGTGTGCGGAAACAAGCGCTACATCCTCATCCGAACGAAAGACCTGGGCATTCAAGCGGAAGAAGGCCTCGATCTCAGCAGAAGTTTGAATCGGTCGAATCCTGAAATCAGGTGATGATGTTACAATGTGACTCATTCTTAACTTCGTCTTTCTTCAGGAGGGGTGCAGGGGAACGTCGTTCCCCTGCAGAAGTGCGCAGCCTTCCAGCCCGGTGAGCCTCATCCCCTCGTGCATGCCATCAGCGCGATCCTCTGGCATCAAGACAGCTGATCCTCACGTCAACTGAGCTCGCCATCGGCCAGCGTGTGCCGCAACACGCTGGCCCACTCACGTTGGCGTCCTTGTGGACCGTGATCGCGCCCCTCGCGCGATCGGTGTGCGCCCTGCAGGCTGAGTGGGTCGCGGTCCCGCCTGGACGGGTGGGATGGGTTGGCTAACCGCCCCATCCACCGGCAAGAGGATCCCCTTGCCGTAATGGTGCACCTGCAGCGGCGAGCCGTCGAGCAGGCGGTACGTCGCTTCCGTCGCTCTCACCTCGACGCGCAGGCGCCGGCCACGGAACAGGAGGTGGAAGGCGAGCCACCCCAGCGCGTCGGGCAACCGTGGGGCGAAGAAGAGCGAGCCGTATTGCACACGCATGCCACCGAATCCCGCGACCAGCGCAGTCCAGGCTCCCGCCAGTGAGGCCATGTGGAGCCCGTCCCGCACGTTATGTGCCAGATCTTGGAGGTCCATGAGCGCAGCCTCGCCCAGGTAGTCGTAGGCGAGGTCGAGCTGGCCCACCTCGGCGGCGAGGACGGCCTGCGTGTTTGCCGACAGCGAGGAGTCACGCACGGTCAGAGGCTCGTAGTACGCGAAGTTGCGCGCCTTCTGCTCTTGAGTGAACGCGTCACTGCGCAACTGCATCGCGAGGACGAGGTCGGCCTGCTTGATGACCTGCTTGCGATAGAGGTCAAAGTACGGGAAGTGCAGGAGCAGGGGGTACTGGTCCGGCGCGGTGCCAGCGAAGTTCCACACCTCGTGTTCGGTAAAGGACTCGTCCTGCGGGGTCACTCCCAGGCGCTCGTCGTACGGGATGAGCATCTTCTCAGCCGCCTCGCGCCAGCTGGCGGCCTCGTCGGCGTCCACGCCGAGTGCGAGTGCTTTCTCAGGATAGCGCTTCACCCCCTCTGCCGCCCAGCGCAGGTTGTGCTGTGCCATGAGATTGGTGAAGACGTTATTGTCAGCGATGGCGCTGTACTCGTCGGGTCCGGTGGCTCCGTCGATGCGGAACTGGTCGGTGGCAGTGTTGAGATACCCGAGTGAACGCCACAGCCGCGCCGTCTCGACGAGCAACTCGAGGCCCACCTCCTCTTCGAACTCCGTGTCGCCGGTCGCATCGACGTATTGGGACACGGCGTAGGCGACGTCCGCGTTGATATGGAACGCGGCAGTACCAGCAGGCCAGTACCCCGAACACTCTGCTCCCCGGATGGTCCGCCATGGGAAAGCGACACCACGCAGCCCGAGCTCGCGCGCATGCTCCCTCGCCTTGTCGAGAATCAAGTGGCGCCAGCGCAGAGCGTCGGCGGCGGCATGCGGCAAGGTCAACGCGAGCACCGGCAAGACAAAGATCTCCGTGTCCCAGAAGGCGTGGCCATCGTAGCCAGGTCCCGTCAGCCCTTTCGCCGGAATTGGGCGACCCTCCGCACGCGATCCCGCCTGCAGGACATGGAAGAGGGCGAAGCGCACCGCCTGCTGGATCTCCGGGTCGCCCTCCAGCTCCACATCTGCACACGCCCAGAAGTTATCCAGGTAGGCCCGCTGTTCGCCGAGCAGGCCTTCCCAGCCGGTCAACCGTGCAGCTGACAGCGCGGCCTTGATCTGATCGTGGATCGCAGGCCGCGAACGCAGGCTCGACCAGCCGTAGGCTATGAGTTTGACGATGCGCAACCGCTCGCCCGGCTGCAGCCGTCCGGTGACGGACACGCGGACGACATCGGGGGAGCTTTCCGACTCGACGACCATCTCGGATGGTCCCTCGATGTGGTGGTCCATCGCCGCCCCGATGCGCAGGCCACTGACCTTGGTGTGATGGACAAGGAGCCCGGTGGTGCCTCGTGCCTGGTGCTCCTCGCACTCGAGCGCGGACTCAAGAGCGGCACCCACCCGGGGGTCCTTACTCTGAGGCGGGAGCGCCTCGTTGGCGACCAGCTCCGACTGCACGACGACCCGCACTGGAGCCTCAAGCGGTTCTATCTCGTAGCAGATGGCCGCGATGGCCCGCTGAGTGAACGACACCAGGCGCACGGAGGAGACCTTGACCGTGCGCCCCGCAGGGGAGGTCCAGCTGACGCTGCGGCGGAGCACCCCATTGCGCAAGTCGAGCTCCCGCTCGTGGTCCTGGAGCTCGCCGTAGCGAACGTCAAAGGGTTCGTCGTCGACGAGCAGGCGGATGAGTTTGCCATTGGTGACATTGATGGTTGTCTGCCCGGACTCAGGATAGGCGTATCCTCCCTCCGCATAGGGCAGAGGACGCAGCTCGTAGAAGGAGTTCAGGTAGGTGCCGGGCAAACCATGCGGCTCCCCCTCATCGAAGTTGCCTCGCAGTCCGATGTGTCCGTTGGAGAGGGCGAAAATGGACTCGGTCTGCGCCAGGGTGTCGAGGTGGAGGCCCGGCTCGCGCACGCTCCACTCCTCGACCGTTAAGACAGGATTTTCGATCATCGTCACCCTCCTACTTTGGTCAGGTTGGAGACGACGATATCGGCGCCGTGACGCTGCCTTGTCACGGCCAAGCCGAGGCGATCGATACCGATGCAGAAAAGCGCCGTGAAATTAATCAAATGACAGGTACGCGGTTCAAACATGAGTTTCTCCTTGATGAGTGTGTGAGACGAACTTCCGCCCCTCTCCTCTGACTATACCATATATATGTACTGGGGACCATCAAACGGCATGAAAAGGCAGGGCTGTTGCAAGATCAGGAAGACAACGCTTGCGTGTAGGAGTGCAGAGTCGAGTATAGTGCCAGGAGCAGGGAGATGGAGTAAGAAGATCAGGAAGACAACGCTTGCGTGTGGGAGTGCAGAGGGCGACAGCCCTTTGCCGGAGCGCGAGGTGTCCTCGCTTGTTCCTTCCTTCCGCCGCCTCCGGCGGCAAAAAGGATGGTTGCAACAGCTCTGCATGAAAAGGGTAGCTAGAAAGGACCCCAATCAACGCATCCAAGGATGAAAATACTAGATGTCTAGTGGGGCGCATGCTCGTTTAGGCGTACTTAAGTCAATTGTAACAATTAATATGTAACGCTCATATTGTTACATATTAATTGTTACAATTCTACCGTTGCATTACTTCAATTGTATTGCGCACAATTTCCACAAAGTCAGGTTTGATGCTGGCTCCCCCGACAAGCGCCCCGTCGATATCTGGATGAGTCATGAATTCATTGATATTTGCGGAGGTAACGCTGCCACCATAGAGAATGCGCAATGCTGATGCTGCCTCGCTACCATACATCTCACCATAAAGTTCGCGTATCAGATGAATCACGTTGCCAGCGCCCTCAGCAGTAGCAGCTTTACCTGTACCAATCGCCCAGATTGGTTCGTAAGCGATTACCACCTCTTTGCTATACTGCGCCGGAAAGTTCACCAGGCTATGCTGCACCTGAAAGCGTATAACTTCCTCGGTCTTACCCGCCTCGTACTGTTCAAGGTGTTCACCAATACAAATAATGGGTCGCAACCTATGATGAAGAGCTGCGAGCGCCTTCTTGTTCACCATTTCATCGGTTTCACCGAAGTAGGTGCGCCTCTCAGAGTGTCCAATAATGACGGAAGTGCATAGTTCACATACCATCGTTGGTGAAATCTCCCCTGTGAAGGCTCCCTTCTCCTCAAAGTACATGTTCTGTGCACCTAACTCAAGGCGTTCAAAAAAATGGGCGTCCATTACCTCTCGCACGGCAGCTAGTGAAATAGCTGGCGGGCAGAGGATGGATAGCATAGAAGGAAACTGGCGCACCAGCAATCCCAATTCAGGCACGATCTCTGAAGCAAAACTAGATGCCTGCCTTGGGCCATAGTTCATCTTCCAGTTCCCTGCTATGATAGCTGTGCGAGTAGGTATGGTCATGACTCTTTATCCTGTAAAGCTGCAACCCCTGGAAGTATACGACCCTCCAGAAATTCAAGTGAAGCGCCACCTCCGGTTGAGACGTGCGTCATCTTCTCGGCTGCGCCAGCCTCATCAACTGCTGCTGCGGAATCTCCGCCACCAATGATTGTAGTAGCGCCGGTGCGAGTGCGCTCAGCCAGTATTTCAATGATGGCGTCGGTGCCTTTAGCAAAGGCCGGCATCTCAGCAACTCCAAGTGTACCGTTCCATACGATGGTTTGTGCACCTTCCAGGGCTTTACGGAAAGTATCGATGGTCTTTGGACCGATATCCAGGATACGCCATCCCTGGGGAACAGCATCGTAGGAAACAACCCGGTGTTTTGCATCAGCGGCGAAACGATCTGCAATCACTACATCAGTAGGTAGCAGGAACTCTAACCCTCGTTTATGCGCCTTCTCAATCAAGTCTCGAGCAACCTCTAATTTGCTCTCTTCAAAAAGTGAATCACCAATCTCATAGCCCTCTGCTTTGAGGAACGTGTTCGCCATACCACCACCGATCAGCAAACTATCGGCCATGCTGATAAGGCGCTCCAATACTGCTATTTTGTCGGAGACTTTCGCTCCTCCAATAATCGCAGCAAAAGGCCGCTTGGGATTCTCTAGTGTTGATCCCAGGAAGTTGATTTCCTTTTCCATCAAGAACCCCGCAACACCTGGTAAGTAGTGGGTTACTCCCTCCGTCGAGGCGTGGGCGCGGTGTGCCGTCCCAAAAGCATCATTGACGTAGACCTCGCCAAGCGCGGCAAGTTGTGCTGCAAAATCGGGATTATTCTTCTCTTCTTCCTTGTGGAAGCGCAGGTTCTCCAATAACAAGACCTGGCCTGGTTGCAGGGCTTTTGCTTGAGCTTCGACCGCGGGTCCTACACAGTCTATTGCCATCTCCACGTGCCTACCCAATAATTCACTTAAGTGTTGAGCTACAGGTGCAAGACTCAATATCTCGACGACCTTTCCATCCGGCCTACCCAGGTGCGACATCAGAATTACAGCTGCATCCTGGTTAAGTAAATAACGGATGGTAGGAAGTGCTGCCTGGATACGCGTATCATCAGTGATGTGCTGCTTTGAGTCTAAGGGCACGTTGAAGTCAACGCGCACTAACACTCGCTTTCCTGCAAGATCAATATCGCGAATAGTTTTCTTATCCATGAGCTTTGTCCTATTAATTAAGGGATCGCCTGGAAGTGACGATCCCTAAGCCTTACCAACCTTTTTGAGCGATGAAGTTCGTAAGATCAGCAATTCGGCAGGAGTAACCCCATTCGTTATCGTACCATGCAAGGACCTTGACCATATTGCCGCCGACAACCATTGTCGAAAGCCCGTCAATGATCGCTGAATGGGGATTGCCACGGAAGTCCATTGAAACAAGTGGCTCATCAGTATAGTCGAGGATACCCTTAAGAGAGCCAGCAGCAGCCTGCTTGAATGCCTCGTTCACAGCTTCTTTGTTGGTTTCCCTGCGCACAGTTGCCACGAAATCGACGACCGAGACGGTCACGGTTGGCACACGCAGCGACATACCGTCAAAGCGCCCTTTCATCTCTGGAATAACCAACGCTAAGGCACGAGCTGCACCTGTTGTGGTAGGAATAATGTTCATGCCGGCAGATCGAGCGCGTCGTAAATCCTTGTGAACCTGATCTAGAATGCGCTGGTCATTGGTATAGGAGTGGATAGTGTCCATCAGGCCCTTTTCGATTCCAAAGGAATCATTTATGACCTTGGCGGCGGGAGCAAGACAATTGGTGGTGCAGGAAGCATTAGAAATGATGTTGTGCTTGGCGGGGTCGTACATATCGTCATTGACCCCAAGCACCATCGTCAGATCTTCGCCTTTTGCCGGTGCGGAAATGATGACTTTTTTAGCTCCACCCTGTAGGTGTGCTGCTGCCTTTTCTGCATTGGTAAAGAGGCCGGTAGATTCGATAACGATTTCTATGCCAAGATCACCCCAGGGAATCTGGGCAGGGTCACGTTGTGAGAGTACTTTGACGTTGTGCCCGTTCACGATCAGCGAATCAGCGGTTGCCTCTACTTCACCTGGGAAGTGTCCGTACGTAGAGTCATATTTTAGAAGGTGAGCGTTCGTTTTAGTGTCAGTCAAATCGTTTACAGCAACGACTTCGAGTTCACTTGGATAGAGCTCAAGTATCGCCTTCAAAGACTGGCGTCCGATACGACCGAAGCCGTTAATGCCTACACGTGTGGTCATATTATAAGAGTTCTCCTTTGCGTTGTTGCAAAATAACTGGCCCAGCTAAACTGGAGAGCAGAAATCGAGATGGAAAGTTATATTTCATTGCATTCAGATGAGCTAGATGCTGCAGCATCTAGCTAGCTGTGATAGCAGCGTTTCTGAATGCTTATGGGTATGAGAATGTTTCTCATGAAACATTCCATATGCATACACCATAGCACTTTCTTTCCATCGTTGTGTCACCTTCTAAAGAGTATCATCTACTTACGAGGTTAATCAAGGCTTAATATCACAAGTAGCTATCAATTTTTAATCATCACAAAAGCTGTTGTTCTTGAACAGGGATGATGCCTGTTGAGAGATGAAGGTGCGTAGTCCTGATTGACTAACATTAGTTAGTAGCGTAGCATATCGTAAAAGGCAAAAACAAGTAATAATATGTTTCACGTGAAACATTTGAATCAAAAACTATGTTCCAAAACAATAACGTCGTAATCACCGGCTCAGGACGAGGTATAGGCCGTGCTCTTGCATTAGCATTTGCGCAGCAAGGCGCAACTACACTTGTTCATTACGGACATGCTAAGCAGGAAGCAGAAGAGGTAGTCCGCCAGGTTACAGCTATGGGCGGTAAGGCTATGCTGGCTCAGGCCGATTTATCGCGTCCAGAAGAGGCATATCAGCTCGTTACTCAAGCCTATACAATGTTAGGATCTATTGATGTCTGGATCAACAACGCCGGAGCCAGCGCCAATAGTGAAGAAACACAGGGCTTAAGTGAAGAAGAACGCTTCGAGCGTGTGCTGGCGGTAGATGTGATGGGGACTTGGTGCTGCTGTCGCGCCGTCGCTAATCATATGCGCGAGGGCGGTTGTATCCTCAACTTGGGATGGGATCACGCTCTTGATGGCGCCCCCGGCATTATCAACCAAATGTATGCCGCCAGTAAAGGCGCGGTCATCTCGATGACCCGTAGCTTTGCGCGCACGTTGGCTCCTCGCGTGCGGGTTAACTGCATCGCCCCCGGCTGGGTTGAGAATGACTGGTCCCTGAGTCGCTCAGAATCGTTCCGGAAAAAAGTAGAGCAGAATATTCCGCTTGGACGTTGGGGAACACCAACCGATATTGTCGCCGCGGCTCTCTTCCTTGCTTCCCCAGCCGCTTCCTTTATCACCGGCCAGGTATTGGTAGTCGACGGAGGCGAAGTCATGAGATAAATGTTTCACGTGAAACATTTTGAACGTAAATAGGGCTGGAGTAAGCCCAGTCCCTACCATATATGATGCAAACATCCACCGTTGTATGGTATGGGCTGGGCTCGCTTCTGCCCTGTTCGTCACGCTATTTCTCATTCAACCCCGTCAAACGCTCCTTCTTTCAGCGCCTTTGCAAGTGTAGCGATATCGGGCGCCAACACGCGATCATGTTCGAGTTTCGCGACATATGAACGTACGATGTCAAAAGCCTTCAACACCCCTACTCCGGGTTTCAACGGCTTGCGGAATTCCAACATTTGCGCGGCGCACATCAACTCAATACCTATGACTTGTTGTGCCAGTTCCAAAATGCGTATAACTTTATGAGCGCTGGTAACACCCATACTATTAAAATCCTCCATACCAGCAGAGGTGGGGATAGAGTCGATACTAGCTGGATGAGCCAGTATTTTTATCTCGTTGACTAGTGCTGCCGCTACGTATTGAGCAATCATAAAGCCAGAATTCAAACCTGGATTAGGCGTGAGGAAGAGGGGAGCGCCATCTTCGTCCCAATCATGCGGACCCATTAAACTGAAGATACGCCGTTCTGAGAAGCTTGCGACCTGCGCAAGGGCAATAGCCAGTACATCCAGTGCTAGTGCCAGGGGTTGCCCATGAAAATTTCCACCGCTCAGCACATCACCCTCTTCTGGAAAAACGAGTGGGTTGTCAGTCACCGCACCTAGTTCGCGTTCGAAAATGTTGGAACAATACTCCAGGGCATCACGAACTGCACCGAAAACCTGAGGCGCACAGCGAAGCGTATAAGGGTCCTGCACTCTTGGGCAATCTTTATGACTGGGATTGATCTCGCTCTCACTCACCAGTTTTCGTAATCGGGCAGCGCTCACCTGCTGCCCAAGCTGACCCCGGCGTGAGTGAATGCGCGCATCCAGGGGGACATGGCTACCCATCAATCCCTCGATACTCATAGCACAGGCAACCTCCGCGGCACGCAAAAGAATTTGAGCGTCAGCGAGCACCAGGATAGCGCTTGCTTCCATCAGGTGCGTTCCGTTGATGATCGCCAGCCCTTCTTTCGCTCGCAGGTGAAGAGGTATCAGGCCTGCCTTCTGTAACGCTTCCGCACTAGGATAACCCTGATCCTCTAGCATAACTTCACCCTCACCTATGAGCGTTAAACCGAGATGCGCGAGTGGAGCGAGGTCGCCGCTTGCCCCTACTGATCCACGCGAGGGTATAATAGGATAAATCCTGGCATTCAGCATATCCAGCAATAATTGTACTACCTCGGTATGTACACCTGAATTGCCACGTGCCAGGCTTGCAGCAAGCAACAGCATCATAGCTCGTGTAATTTCTTCACTAAGCGGTTCTCCCACACCCGCGGCATGGCTGCGTAACAGATTATGTTGTAAGTCAGTCAATTGATCGTGTGAAATACGAACCTTGCTCAGATGTCCAAAACCAGTGGTCACGCCATATACTTTTTGTCCGCCGTCTGCCAGAGTATCGATGACCGCTCGAGCTGCCAGTATGCGTGAAACGGACTCATCACCTAAGGTTACCGGTGCGTAATGACGAGCTACGGCAAGTACCTGGGCACTAGATAAAGCCTGCCCATTTATAGTTACACTAGAAGGAAGTTCATGCGCATTTTCTGTCTTCGCCATGGAAGTCACATCCTTTCCGGGCTACGCTGCCTCTTGTGTTGCATTGTAGCAGAAAAGAACCACCACCGTAAATGTGCGACTTGCTATCCTGCTGACAATGGGTATCTATTCAGCAGGGGGTTGCAAGGGGCCTGCAAGGCCCTTGGAGGGTGCGGGTTGTCCCCGCCTTCCTCCCCCCGCCTGCCGCCGGAGGCGGTGCCAGAGCAAAGAACCCTGAAGAGTTACTAACAACATTCTATATGTCCATGAACGATTTAGTGAGGAATTGGCATCGGCTGTGGCCAGAGACATTACCCATGAATGCCCTAGAAAGTGTACCCATGTCGGCAAGCTAAATTTCTCGTTACGCAGCGGTGCCAGCAAATCGACCCCAAACTGATTATCGTGGTCAATTACCTTGACCATGAAAAAAAGTCCTTTGGAAAAAGAAATATTCACGTGATACAAAGGTCTGGACAAAAAATGGAATGTTTCACGTGAAACATTTCCTTTACTAACTTACGGGAACCAGTTCAGCTTAGATCTTCAGGATACTAGGACAGACTGAATCAGGTTGATGCCGAAATGATAACCAATTTCATGGTAATCACGAATTGACCAGAATGCCAGCTCGCAACGTTTGCCCACTTCTATGCTACCGACCGTATTTTGTAATGCCAGTGCGCGAGCGCCATTGATTGTTGTTGCCATCAAGGCCTCCTCAAGCGACATACCCATTGAAGACATTGCTAGCCCAAGCATCATCTGCATATTTTCACAGTAAGAGGTGCCTGGATTAAAATCTGTAGCCAGCGCAACATGCAGACCCCGATCGATGAAACGTCGTGCGGATGGATAAGGACTTCTCAGTGTGTAGGAGCAACCGGGCAGTAGTGTTGCCACCACACCTGCTTCACGCAAAGCATCTAAATCGGCATCAGCGGCAAAATCAAGGTGATCTGCGGAGGTTGCGCCTAGTTCCGCTGCTAGTTTTGCCCCTCCCGAAGAACTTAATTGATCCGCGTGAATTTTAAGCGCATAGCCTAAGGCTTTTGCACGAGTAAGGATGCGACGGCATTCCTCTAAGGTGAAAGCTTCGCGTTCACAGAATACATCACAAAAACGTGCCAACCCGACAAACGACGGCAACATCTCTTCGACTATCAAGTCTATGTAATCGTTGCGACGATCTCGATATTCAGGAGGAACAACATGGGCGCCAAGAAATGTCGGAATAACTCGTATTCGACTATAATTGCGAGTTGAACTGGCCTCATATGCATTGAGGTTGTTGATAATGCGTAGGCAGGTTTCTTCAGTGATTTTATCAAGTCCATAGCCTGTTTTTACCTCGACCGTCGCAGTGCCATAGTGGCGCATCGTATTCAACCTGGTTATTGCCAGCTCTGTTAGCTTTTCCGCATCTGTGCTACGAGTAGCATTAACGGTAGAGAGAATACCGCGTCCCTGGGTAAGCAGTTCACCATAACTTACCCCTGCACGGCGAAGGTGAAATTCTTCTGACCGGTCACCTGCGAAAACCAGATGTGTATGCGAATCCACGAATCCAGGAGTAACAACAACTCCCTGAGCATCAACGATAGTGATACCATCGGCCTTGTGACCAGTATCTTGTTGGAACATAGGTTCTGCGGCGTCATCGGATCCGATCCAGACGATCACTCCGTTACTCACGGCAAGTGCGGCATCGGAAATTATTTGTAATGCACCTGTTGCTTCAGGAATGGGTTGTTGTGCGAGAGTGATGAGTTGACCAATATTGCGAATAACGGTACTAGCTTTAATTGGTGGCTGGGATGGATCGGGTAGCATAAGCAACCTCCTTCAGCATACGTAACTCTAATCCTTTTATAGCACACATGAACCCTGCCGTCGAGTACAGGATAAGATGATAAAATGGAGGATGGGTTTACCTGGTGCCTGCGAGGGGAGCCAGGTAGTCTTTGAAACATAACTTGCTCTACCTGCCTGGATTTGTTACACTATGGTCATATTAAGTGCCATGAGGAAGCCAGAACAGAGAAGAAAAGTGCTCCTCGTGAGAAAACAAAAGCAAGGAGCGAGCCATTGCGAGCCATTGACGATAGTAGCCCCAAATATGCTGCTGTCATGCGCGAACTTCTGATATGGAAAGAGCTACCAGAAAGTGACCTTTCGCACTTAGTACCCGGCTACTTCCTGGTTACGGATGATTTTCGCGAGATGGAAGATCAGGGTCTGCTCACCATGGCATTTGTTGGCGACGAATATGTAATGAGGGCGACTATGTATGGTCGCCTCTGGTTAGAACAGTATGATAGCGAGAACAAGGAACAAGAGCATGCCATACAATAACGATCAAGACGAGACATATCCATATGTCAACATTGGAACTGATGACGCCAAACGCTTGATTGAAGCAGGAGCACATGTGATCGATGTACGTCAACCCGATGAGTGGTATCGTGGGCATATCTCCGAAGCAACCCTCGTTCCTCTCAATGGTATTTACTCATTTGGCAAAGCGCTCAAAGACTTGAACATCCCGGAAGACGAAGATGTCATCTTTGTCTGTGCCATGGGCAATAGAAGTGCTTCCGCCTCCGAAATTGCATTATTGACAGGACTGAAACATGTCTATAACCTGGCTAATGGCATGAATGGATGGCTTAGCCGGAGATATCCTATTGAACGGTAGTAGGGGCGTGATAATGCACATTAACACATTCATGCGGCCAGCCGTGGGGGCCGATTTATCGTACCCAGCGCCGATTGATCAGCCCTCGATGGATGTTCCGATATCCCGCTGATTTAGTTAATCTGAATCATCGTGCCTTTGACGGTGTACAGAAAGCAAACATAGGTAGTGCGATAAATCAGTTTCATAAATATGTGAATAGTAATCGTCCCCGAATATCGTACAATTGGGAGAACAACAGCCCGAGAGGAGTAAACAAATGCCGCTACTAGAAGGAAAAAACGCGTTTATCTTTGGTATTGCCAACCATCGTTCGATTGGTTGGGCCATCGCCCAATCTCTTGCCGGAGAAGGCGCACGCCTGGCCTTTACCTACCAGGATCGCATGGAGAAGAATGTGCGTGAACTTGCGGCCAAGATTCCTGGTACCCCCGTCTTTCCATGCGATGTGCAGAGCGACGAGCAACTCGACGCAGCATTTGCTTGGATTGGCGAGACCTTCGGTAGTAAACTCGACATTCTGATCCATTCAGTAGCCTTTGCACCCCCTCATGAGCTGGAGAATCCTTTCTATGAAACAACACGCGACGGCTTTCATACCACGCTGGATATTAGTTCCTACTCTTTAATTGCCATGGCTCGCCGGGCGAAACCCCTCATGCATGCTAATAGTGGAGGATCCATTCTCACCATGACTTATATGGCAAGCGAGCGTGTCATGCCGAAATATAATGTTATGGCAGTTGCAAAAGCTGCGTTGGAATGCAGCGTACGTTATCTTGCCTTTGAGCTTGGAGAATTCAACATTCGCGTTAATGCCATCTCCGCCGGACCACTCAATACACTGGCCGCGCGCGGTATCTCAGGTTTCACCAGCTTCCGAGAACATATGGGAGTGGCAGCGCCTCTACGGCGCAATATCGAGCAGAACGAGGTGGGGGATGCCGCACTCTTCTTGAGCAGTCCTTATGCGCGCGCCATCACCGGTGAAATTCTCTTTGTTGATGCTGGTTATAACATCATGGGAGCATAAGCTTCTTCCACTTGTTCACTGTTCAAATCGGCGCACAGGCGGTGTAGGAGGCGCTGGCTCACCACAAACACTGCAATAGCGCGCAACTGGCCGATTCATATGCCCACAGGGCCACGGTACCAGAATACCGGAAGGGTTTGATGGCAACGTTGGGCTACTGTTACTGTTGGGAACAGTTGGTGACTGCACAGGCATCGACTGCGGCAAGAACGGCTGCGGTTGGCCAGCTCGTGGCTGCGCAGGTGGCTGAACAGTCCTGGGTGATACAGGGGGCGCTCCAAATGCTGTCATCGCCTCATTTATTGGTGGTCCATATGGAGATTGAGACGGACTTATAGGGCGGCTCTGAGCCATCGGCGGCATGGAAATCGATGGTGGCGCATTGAGCAATGATGCTGGTTGTGTAGTAGCTGGAACCTGTTTTCCGCGCTGGCGCTGTAGAACCATCCCTCCCAAGAGCAGCAAAGCAAGGAGAACTACGACAGCCCCAGCACCAATTATAACCCATTTGTTGGAGAGGGTATTCAATACTGGTGAACCTGTCGTTGCTGGCTGGGTTGTCGTTTGTGGTTGCTGCTGTGGCAGCTTCTCAATCTTAGCCTGCGCAGTTGCATAATCCAGGTAAGGCTTCATAGCCTTGAATAAGGGATAGTTCGTTGCGATCTGCTGGAATTCCTGTTGCGCCTTATGCCAGTGGCCAGGTGCATTGGACGCATAATCTGTAAAGGCCTGGCTCCAGGCTTTTTGGAATTGCCCGGGAGTCGTATCCAGCCCCAATGATTGTACCAGTGTGCGAGCGCTATTGCTGGCCTGCAAGAAACTTGTGCTGCCGGGTCCGGTTGCCCCGAAACTGACGATGCCCACAATGGTGCCATGATTATCAAGGGCCGGCCCGCCGCTATCTCCATGTTCCACATTGCCACCGACTTGAATCAATGGCGCTCCCGTGTCAGTGGTTTTTATCGAACTGACGAAGACCTGGTTTACTGATAAAGTCAGAAGATCAGTAGGATTATTGCTCACATCGCCATTGCCAGGGAAGCCAATGATCGTCAATTGATCCTGCTGCGCAACGTTTGAAGAATCGCCTAATTGAACCATAGCCAGGTCATTCATATTGCTGACATGGATGATTGCGACATCCTTGTCAGTGTAGGAGCTTTGCTTTTCAATACGGTCAACCTGTGCATAAAGATTCGAAGGAATGCTCTGTGCGTCTGATACGTTCAATGGGCCAGAATAATCTGTAGAGAGATAGACCCGGCTCTGTGGTGTACTGTATTGGGAGGTTGAGGCTAATTGCCCGCTTGCCAGTTCCGCTGTCACCTGGTCTGATGATACAGGAGGGGTGACTCTGAGAACCTGGTTCATGTAGTTAGCTACATCCTGCGCTGCTTGTTGCTGCAGGAAGTGATCCAGGTCCTGGCGCGGGGGATTGACAACATGGTCGGCGGTCAAAATGTCGCCACGTGCCGTAATAAACGTGCCACTACCCGATAAGGCAATCTGATAACCATTGCTACCTCGAGGAAAGGTCACATTCTGAGTTGCAGAAAAACGTACCGTCAATTGTGCAGTCAACATAGTGATGATGCGTACCACGGCGGGTTTAGCAATATCAACTGCACGCACCACTGTGTCAGAAACATTGCCACCCGGAATACCGTCGGCGTAGACTGCTGGAGATCCACCCGCCATTACCAGGACAGTGAGACATACTATTCCAACCATTATCGCAATACGTGATAGTCGGTACCGCCAACTTGTTGATATATATTCAGGCATCGTTCTGTACATAATTTATGGCCCTGCTCATGTTTCAAGTAAGGAACAGTCTATAGCAGAATTATACCTCATATCGTAATCATATGATATGAGATGCTACACAATTTACCTTTGCCATTCCCTCGCGAACATGCCATAGACAACAAGGTCTACAAAGTGATCGTATAGCCACTCACCGTCTCGTAAGATCCCCTCCTGTGTAAAGCCCAACCTTTTAGGGATGGCACAACTGCGTATATTTCCGGTAGCGCAGTGTATCTCAACTTTATTCAACCCCAACTCTTTGAATGCGTATGTTACCAGCGTTCTACACGCCTTCGTCATCAGCCCTTTTCCCTGAAATGATTCGCCAAGCCAGTAGCCAATTTCTACTTTCCGATTAGCCCAATCGATCTGGTGGTAACCAATACCCCCGGCCAGTTTACCCCTGTACCAGATACCCATCTGGAACCCTTCATTGTTTGCGAATTGCTGGAGAGCATTTTTAATGAACGCTTTGCTGTCCTCAACAGATGTTTCGTAATCTAGCCATGGAAGCCATTCTCTCAGATACCTACGGTTCCGATCTACCAGGTCGAAAAGTTCCTGCGCATGCCGTTCCTCGTATATGCGCAATTCGGTGTCATCATCTATTCTGATACCAAGTTTAGGCGTCTTACTCATGATTTCTTTATTAGCTTTCCATTTGCCAGGCTCGGCTGAGCAGAATTGCTTCCGCCCACTCTTACCCTGACATCCACTCATAATTCTTCAGGCGGGCCGCAGGCCCGCCTGGGAGGAGAGCAACGTGCGAGGCCACCTCGCGCTCCGGCAGGGGGCTTTGCCCCCTGCACCCCCATGGATGAGTGGATTTCAGAACCTTACCGCTTACCTATATAATATATAATAGGAGTTTATATGGAGAAAAATTTGTCAAAGGAAAGCTGAGAGCATGGGAAAAACGCATCAGGCGTTCCTCTTCGCGAGCATTGTGTATTCGGCGTTCAACTCAACTACCCAACGCGCTGCATGATGCTGCTTACTTGATTCGGCAGTGTTTGCATTCACCATCTTCCTCGTTCCCGCCTTCACATGTATCGACAATGCTACCCCCAGGGGTATATACTATATCATCCAGTATATACCCCTGGGGGTATTTTGACGCAGACGCTCTCGAGAGGGAATGCCTCCAGTGATCGGCAGCACGGCTTGCCGTCAGAAACCCACAACAGCTGAGAAGAGGAAAGGAGCCACACAATGGCAATCACATCACGACCGGTGATCGTTCGAGGGCAGGGCCCAGGCGCGTGTGCGTGCGGGTGCATGCCCTGGTGGGCCGTCGAAGCGGAGGGGTCCTACCGAGGAAAAGGACCGGCACAGCAGACCGACGGCCAGATCAAAACCGCGATCGAGCGGATCTTGACCGACGACTCCTGGCTGGATGCTTCCGGCATCCAGGTGAGCGTCCAAAACGGGATTGCTCAACTATCAGGAACCGTCGCGTCCCGCCAGGCCAAGCGGCGAGCAGAGGAGCTGACCGATCAGATCCGGGGGGTGCGCGATGTGCAGAACCAGCTGAACATCGCCGGACTCCAGACGACGTAGTGTGCTGAGTCGCACAGGAAGCGCGACTTGGTCCTCCATGGAAGGAACAGGGACATGCATGAGCAAGAACGACGCGAGCTGGGCCAACGGCTGAGCCGAATCGAGGGGCAAGCGCGAGGCATCAAGAAGATGGTGGATGAGGGGCAGGATGAAGCGGCTATACTCGTCCAACTGATGGCGATGCAACAGGCCACACGAGCTGCGGCGACTTCTCTGGTCAAAGCGCGGACTATTGCCAGTATTCGTGAGCAAGTTCGGGCAGCGCTCGCTGCCTGTCCTGGGGAATGTGATCATTGCGATGAGTTATCTGCGATTGATCAGGCCCTTGCCGATCTCGATTTAGACGCACTGCTCGAAGCCCACCTGAAAGTCGGTGCGTAGGGAGAAAGGCGACACAAGATGGCAGCCGAAACACACATGGTGGAACTGGTGGTGCCTGATCTCTGCTGCGTCGAATGCAGTCAAGGCGTGGTAACGGCACTCCGTCAAGCACCTGGCGTCCGGGAGTTGCAGGTGCTTGGGATGTCGGAAAAGGTGCGGATTACTTACGATGAAACGATCCAGCCAGAGAAGCTGGTGCAAGCGGTTGAGCAGGCCGGATATGCCGTGACCCGTTGGCGACCGGAGGGACAAGCCGTGGGTGGGGAAGCTCCTTTCTCTCCGCCGCAGGCCCAGCGCGTGCAAGCCTTTACTCTGCTGCGTCTGCTCTTTGTCGGATTCGTGTCGCTCATCGCTTTGCTCGAAATTGCCGGGGAGTCGCTTGGTCTCTTGCACGGTATCGAGGAACTGTTCCCCTGGCCACTCGCGCTCGCTGTCGTGGTCATCGGCGGCTACCCCATCTTCCGAGGCGCATTCCTCGGCCTGCGAAAACTTCGGATCAACACGGATGCGGTAATGAGCGTAGGCATTCTTGCCGCGGTGGCCATCCACGAATTCATTGGAGCTGCCCTCATTGTCTTTTTTGTGATAGTTGCACACTCCTTAGAGGACAAAACGACTGGGCGAGCTCGTCGTGCCATCGCAGAACTGGCAGCCTTGCAGCCGAAGATGGCGCGTGTGAAGCGTGATGCAGGTGAGGAAGAGGTCGCTGTGACCTCGCTTGCATCAGGTGATGTCGTGCTGGTGCGCGAAGGGGAGCAGATCCCTATTGATGGTCTTGTCGTTGCAGGCCATGCCATCGTCAACCAGGCTCCCATCACTGGCGAGTCGCTGCCCGTTGAGAAGAATCCAGGCGATGAGGTGTTTGCGGCGACGGTGAGCGAACGCGGTTACCTGGAAGTCGCAGTCCAGCGCGTGGGCGAGGCGACGACCCTGGGTCGCATCATTCACCTTGTTGAAGAAGCTGAAGCGCAGAAGTCTCCCGTTCAGCGCTTCGCGGATCGCTTTTCGGCGGCCTTCCTGCCGCTGGTCCTCACGCTCTCAGCCCTCACCCTGCTCTTCAGTCACCATTTGGTCGCTGCCATTGCAGTCCTCGTCGCCGCTTGTCCATGTGCGGTGGGTCTTGCCACCCCGTTGTCCGTGGTCGCGGCGGTGGGAGCTGGAGCGCGGCGCGGGTTGCTCATCAAGGGAGGCCTCGCCCTGGAAACCCTGGCGAAGGTGGATACGCTCGTAGTAGACAAAACTGGCACGCTCACCTCGGGGCGTCCACGGGTGACGGAGGCCGTGCCGCTTGACGAGATCGACCAGAACGAGATCCTGGCGTTGGCCGCAGCACTCGAACAGCGAGCTTCCCACCCGCTTGCTACTGCTGTGCTTGTGGAAGCAGAGCGGCGAGGACTCGTCACACCAGAGCTTGAGGCCATCGAGGTGCTCCCCAGTCGCGGCATTGTCGGACACCTTGCGGGTCAGGTCGTGTTGCTCGGCTCACACCGCCTGCTCACCGAGCAAGGCATCCGGCTCTCCGAAGACCAGGAGCGACGGGTTGACGAGCTCGAACAGGAGGGCAAGACCGTCCTTCTCCTGGCACGTTCACGCCGTGTGGTCGGGATGCTCGCAGTTGCGGATACCATCCGTACGGAGGTGGCTCCTGCGCTCGCCGAGGTGCGTCACCTTGGCATCCGGCGGATTCTGCTCCTCACTGGTGACAACGAGCGCGTGGCAGCGTCCATTGCTCGGGCAGCTTCCATCACCGAGGTTGAGGCCAACCTTCTTCCCGAAGACAAGATCGCCACGGTGAAGCGGTTGCAAGCGGAAGGCCGCCGCGTGCTCATGGTTGGAGATGGCATCAATGATGCTCCAGCCCTTACGCAAGCGAACGTCGGCATGGCGATGGGTGGAATGGGTACTGCTGTTGCCCAGGAGGCGGCAGATGTATCACTCTTACGCGATGATTGGAGAGCGGTGCCAGAAGCGATCCGTCTCGGACGGCGCACCTACCGGACCATCCGGCAGAACATCTTCTTCGGGGTCGGCTTTACCATGCTGGTGATGGGCTTAGCTGCATCTGGCGTGATCGGACCCATCATCGCGGCGGCCTCGCAGTCCGTACCTGATGTTGCTGTCGCCCTCAATGCGTCACGGCTGCTTGGAGGGACGAGAAGACGGGAGAAACGCTCATGACGTGGGGCGTCCTCGCACTCGCGGCAACCAGCGCTTCATCGGCTCGAAGGAACGTTTGCGCTAGTGAACGGGTTATTTCATGTTGCAATCTTCCAGCCAATGCTGTATCCTCTAACTGAGGAGGATAGCTACATATGTCGGCTGAAATACACACACGGGCGGATAGCTCCTCGCCACTGATTCCGTATGCTTACCCGGGAAGACTGATCGCCGCCGAGGGATTGGACGGGTCCGGCAAGAGCACACAACTGCAACTCCTCCAGTTCTGGCTCCAATCTGAGGGCTACGAAGTACTGGTAGCCCAATTAACTTCCTCAAAACTCATCAAACGAGCGCTGAAAGCAGGCAAAAAACAGGGTTATTTGGACCCGATGCTCTTAAGTATCCTGCACGCCGCCGACTTTGCCGAACTGCATGAACGCGATATTATGCCTGGTCTTAAACGCGGCGCCATTGTGCTGGCTGATCGCTACATCTGTACAGCTATGGCACGTGACCTTGCGCGCGGCGTAGACCGTTCCTGGGCAGAAGATGTCTATCGATTCGTGGTTCGACCAGACCTTGGCATCTACTTTCAAATCAGCGCGGATCAGTCACTGGAGCGCATCTTAAGCAACCATCCACGCTTGAAATATTACCAGGCTGGCATGGACCTTGGCCTGAGTCGCGATCCCACCGCCAGCTTTCGCGCTTTTCAACAGCGCATCATACACGAATACGAACTCATGGCAGATGCTTTCGCACTGATAAGATTGGATGCCACGCTCCCGGTCAAACAACAGCAGCGCTTCCTGCGCGAAGTCGTTGAAAAGATATTGCCAGGAGATTAATGAGAGGAATTGACTATGGCGGATGAACAATTTGAGCTAAGCGTTGGAGCAGGAGCTGCGCGGCCCCTACTTCACCCCGAGCAACCAAAACTCATCGTGCTGGAAGGCATCGACCTCTCAGGGCGCACCACCCAGGTACAATTACTTCTTGATTGGCTGCTAGCTCAACGCTACCATGTCACCACCACTGCATGGCGTACCTCACCGCTCATATCTGACGTGCTGGCTCGCGCACGCACCGGCTTGCCCCTACGGCCATTAACCTACAGTCTGCTTTTCTGCGCTGATCACATGGATCGCACACAACGCGTTATCAAACCCGCGTTGGAACGCGGAGAAATAGTACTGGCAGATCGTTACACCTACACAGCCTTTGCTCGCGATGCCGCGCGTGGACTGGACCCCACCTGGGTACGCAACCTCTACCGCTTTTCCATGCAACCCGATGTCGTCTTCTACCTGCATATTAGCCCGGAGGAAGCCGTAAAACGTCGATTGGCCCTGCAGCGGCAGCGACAGGACTCCGCGCCCTCGACTCCCACACAGTTATCAGGGGAAGCGCTCGAAAGTTTCCGCAATTTCGAACGAAGAATGTATAGTGAATACCAGCAGATGCAAAAAGAGTTTGGATTCAGCGTTATTGAAGGTGATCAATCTATTGACCACGTACAGGCAACACTACGTCGTGCCATCACGCATTTATTACTGAACATTGGATAACATATTGGGAGTGCAGAGGGCGAAGCCCTCTGCCTGGGTTCGCGGATCTCCGACCCAAGGTGTCCTCGAAAAACGCGTTTCCCTTTCTCGCTGCCCCAGGCGGCAAGAAAAAACAAAGATTATCAGTAACGATTCAGTAGGGAGTTCCAAGGGGCCTGCAAGGCCCCTTGGCGGAGTGCGGGCTGGCCCCGCCCTCTCCCTCACCCTGCCGCCGGAGGCGGCGCACGAACAAGCAGACCTGAAGAGTTACGATTATCAATTTTATTGATAGTGGTAGAATAAAGTATCAGAGAACTTTAGATATTCCGCTCCCAACAAAAGAAGAGGCAAAAAACCGTGAGGATACTACACATATCCGACCTCCATTATCGTGAATCTCCCGAAACCTGGGCTTTGCTCAAAGAAGCAGCGCGACAGTTTGAAGTGCTGCGCCCCGACTATATCCTCATTACAGGCGACCTTACCAATGATGGACTCGATGAACAGTTTGAGCGCATGAAGCGTTTTGTCGCCTCGCTGGACTTCTGTGAAGTGCTCATCATTCCTGGCAATCGCGATGCCGCCCGTACGATTGTCCCGGCTCCGACAGAGCGCAGTGATCTCGAATACTTCTTACTGACACATCCTGAACCTGTGACACTGCTAGATGAAATGGATTCACTGGAGAACGTGAACCGTGGGCGGCAGGGTAAATTTTTTGACCATTTTGACGCCACTGAATTTTTCTATCGCACGAATGGTGTGGCAGCGGTTGGCCTCAATAGTACGCCTGAGATTACTCCCCGTCAGATGGAAATAGCATCCCAGCACTTTAGTCAAGGCCAACCTGGAGAACTACGCATTTTCTGCGCCCATCATAGCTTTTTGCCTGTGCCCACCAAGAAACTGAAACCTGGTGATACCGTTCCCCGTGCAGCAGATATATTGCAAACACTGATCGAGCTCAACGTTGATTTATTATGTAGTGGGCATATTCATCGCAGCCACGTATGGGATCTGTCGGATGGTAGGCACCGGTTACTCTGTTGTAATGCGGGTTCATTGCTCGATACCTCCGGCAAAAAAGATAATGGGTTCCTGGAAATAGAGATTGGCCGTGATCTGCGTATCAGCAAACGGACACTGTTCTCACGTCGTACAGAGGTGTTATACCATCGCCTGCGCTTTGGCGAAATGCTTCAGGAACGACAGCATGGCATACTCAACAATATGCTGCCCTCAACTGATAACAGAGATGCCAGTGCAGGACCTACAAAAGTAAAGAAGTCAAAAGGCAAAAAATAGTGCCTGGTCTTTCTTTGACATGAGAGGATAGATGCCATGACCAACCCGAAGCCAACTCAAAATAAGGATCTGAGGAAGAAGTTGCAGAAGCAAGAACAGCGTATACTTGGGCGATTGCAAGCGGCGCAGCAAGCACAGACCAAAGCTTTAGATCGGCTCCATCGCGCCGAGGCACGTTTACAAAAATGCATGACTCGTGTGCAACGTGTCGAAGGAAGGCTGGCACTCGTACGCCAACAATTGGACGAGCTTAACGCTTCTCCCTCAGTACCTGTTGAGAACGCACCAAGTGCCCAAATCATTGCACCCTCAACCACCGATAAAATCAAAAACGCCACAGAAACCGCTGATCAAGTCAATGAAGCACGTGCCGCTGCTGAAGCTGCGGAAGAAAACGTGCGCCTGGCAGTAGTGCGCGCCGCCGAAGCCACATCCCGCCTGGGGCAAGAATTGCAACAGATCGAGGCAGAAGCTGACCAGTCCAATGCAATAGCACAGGAGGCCGAAAGCGCCGCCCAGGAATCTGAAATTGTGCGCGAGGAAATGAGCACCATTCCGCAGACAGTACAACAAGAAGAAGAGAACATAGCATTATCTCCACAGGGCAGTACTATAATTAGCGAGAGCGAGACCACCGGGACTGGAATAGAAACTACCGCAGAGCATCCGCAAGCATCACCTGAGGAACTGGCTGAAGTAGAGGAGATCGAGACTGAAGAAGAGGTGGTAGAAGCCGTCACTGCCATAACCATCGCTGAGATTGCCGCTGAACGTGCCGCCGCTGCAGAGGCGTTTGCGCAAGCAAGCAGTGCCAACACGCGAGAAGCTCGCCGGCGAGCGCAGCTAGCGGAACAGGCGTTAGGTGAGGTTCGTGTTGCTATACGCAGTGGACTTTTGACTGGCGAGGAAGCTGAAAACGCTTTGCAAGCTGCAGAACGTGAGATCACACACGCCCAGGCTTACCTGGCTGATGCCGAAGCCACCGAAGAACAGGCCGTCACCACTGCGATGAATGCGGAAGCTGAGGCGGAAGTTGCCGAAGGTATGGCTTTTGCCGCCAACCACACTGCCCCACTGCCAGGAGAAGAACAGGGCGAACGTGATGAAGCAGTTTGGGAATTCTCCCAAACTTACTTGCCGCAAGAAGCAGCTGAAGAAGAGTCGGATATCACCCTGAAAATTCCTCACGTGCGTCCCCAGGAGAACGCGTGAACGTCAACTATGTATGTGAGAAAGGCCAATCTTCATCTACTGCCCACGAGCAAGAAGAAGAAATAGCTCGTCGCTGGTGGGCTTTACCCCTGCATATGTACCTGCCTTTAAGCAACGGCGATAACTGTGAATTGCTCTACGCGGGGCGATCAGGTGGTTCTCTAGGTCCGGATGTACGCGATGCTGTCTTACGCTTTACAAACCATCGTTCTATGTCAGCAAACGCAGGCACAGTTAACCAGGATGCAAGCAACGTCATGGGGGATGTCGAAATTCATATGCGTGCCTCCGATTGGTTCACGCACCAGCACCATACAGACGCGCGTTATAACAACGTCATTCTGCACGTTGTGCTGATCTATGATAGCACGCGCCCAACGCTACGCCAGGATGGAAATGTCATTCCCACCTGTTCGCTCTATGACCTGCCTTATACTCCTACTCCCCTCACCCACCTGCCTACGACTTGGCCCTGTCATCACTTAATGGCGCGTATGAACGAGAAAGAACGTACTCGCCTGCTGATGTTGGCAGGTATGCTGCACTTTGAACAAAAGGCTCACACATTTATCGAACTACTGCCAGGTACCCCATCATCTGAACTCTTCAGTGCATACGACGTTTGTCTCATTCCAGCCCTCGCAGAGGGACTGGGATACGGACGCGATCGCACCTTTTTTCGTGCTGCCGGTCTACACTTGATCGGAGTAGCCAAAAATATTCCAGAACCACTAGGCCGCGCACCTGACCCCTCCCCCTTAGATACCAATCGCCTGCGCATTCTGCGTAACCTCGTAGAACAATGGCGTACCACCGGCGCCTGGCACATACTGCAGCAAGCGCTGTTGGCCTCACAAGAATCGTTAATGGCGAATGCCCACCCGCCTAGGGGCGACGCAAGCGTCCCCTCCCCGCTCTGCTCCGCCGCTGTCCCCAGGCGGGGTACCCACCCCGACCTAACATCAATCACCCCCACCGTGGGCGACGCAAGCGTCCCCTCCCCTACGCGGTCACCGGCTACCCCAACAACAATATCTGGTTTGCACAAACTACGCAACGTTTTCGATGGGCTGGGTAAAGCCCGCACCGATATACTCATTTGTAACATCGTCTTACCTTTCGCGGCTGCTATAGCTCAACAAGAAAACGATACCACGCTTGCCGAACAGGCTCGAAGCCTCTTCAGCTCCTATCCAGGTCTCCCTTCGAATCAAATTACACGCGCTATGTGTAAGCAGCTCCTGCTGAAGAATGAGCCGCGAGGTGCGTGCCAGCAGCAAGGGTTACATTTCATTTACGCGCAAACATGCCGTGAAAAACGATGCATTGATTGTATGTTTGCAAAGCATGGTGAGCTAAACTTATGACTCAAGAACAAGATGCAGGCGAACGCCTCGCCCGCTATCTCGCTCAAGCAGGCATAGCGTCACGGCGTCACGTGGAGGAACTCATTGCTGCGGGACGGGTGCAGGTGAATGGCGTAACCGTCACCATGCAGGGAACGCGCATTCACCCTGAACATGATACGGTGCTTGTGGATGGAAAAACTATCCAAGCACCTACCAGGCATGTTTACCTGCTGCTGCATAAACCCGTAGGATATATCACTACCGCTCACGATCCACAAGGTAGGCTGACCGTGCTAGATCTGCTTCCAACTGAGTTGCGTAACCTGCGAGTATATCCCGTTGGCCGCCTGGACATCGATACCAGCGGCCTGCTTTTGCTGACAAACGACGGAGATTTCGCACAGCATTTGACACATCCTCGTTACTCAATGCAGAAGCACTATCAAGCATTAGTGCAGGGATGTCCATCTGAAAGCGCTCTAGCGTTGCTTCGTAGCGGCGTAACGATCACAGAAGACAAAGGACGAAGCCACAAAACTGCGCCAGCACAGGTACAGCTTCTGCACAAAACAGGGACCGATTGCTGGCTGGCGCTTACCATTCACGAGGGCCGTAAGCGCCAGGTGCGGCGTATGCTGGCAGTAATCGGTCATCCAGTGTTGGAACTGAAACGCGTAGGCATAGGGCCATTGGCCCTAGGAGATATACCCGTTGGAAAATGGCGTTATTTAACTCAAAAGGAGATGCAAGCATTGCAAGGACCATAAGCGATTTCATTCGTATATAGTAGGGGCGTGCCCTTGCGGCCGCCCTTGGGGTGGGGCTGGATGTGCCCTCCGCCTCCACCCAACCGCCCTCGCCCCTAGGGAATCCTGGCGTCGCAGCTTCGGTTGATGCGTATTGGCGCACCCTACGTGGGCTAGGTAGATAATTCGTCAAGCAACACTTGTACCTGGAGGGTAAAGCAGATGACAAACAAATCTGGCAGGCTAATCAAATTAGCAAGCAAAAAGGGCCTTCTCAGCATAGGACTCATCATAATCCTGCTGAGTATATTGATCTGGGGAATAGTGTATAGTATTTCTGGCGGTATGCATTCAGGCACTACTTCCCGGACCTCCCCAACGGCGGGACCGTACTCCACTCCTGTCTCGCCACTCCTCTTTGGTACGAACATGAGCCTTTTCGATTCCAATGACCAGATGTTAACCTCTTCAACAACACGGACGCAACTTCAACAACTGCATGCGCGTATTATCCGCATGCCTATACGCTCAAGCCTGTCTGAGTCGACCGAAATCGCTGCTGCGCAGGTGATCAAGAGCCTGGGAGCGCTACCACTCATAGTGCTACGTGGGGCAGTAGACGCTAACGTGCTCGCGGATGATACACGCATCGTCCATGATATGAACCGTATTTTTGGTAACAGTGTGGTGTACTACGAATATGGCAATGAAGAAGACCTGCAAGGTGTAGATGCTACCGGCTACACCAACTCGTGGAACGCCATCGTGCCACAACTCAAGCGTATCGCCCTGCAAGGGCAGTTCATTGGCCCCGTCAACTTCCAGTATGATCGGAGCTATCTCACCACCTTTTTGCTGCATGCCAACCCGCGCCCCGACGAAGTAAGCTGGCACGAATATACCTGCGACGATTCCTGGTCCAATGAAATCTGCATCTCGCATCTAGCGAACTGGACTCGGCATATCAGTGATGCGCGTGCCAATATGACTGCGACGCTGGGCACAGCGCTCCCGATTATGATTACCGAATGGAACTATGCGCCTAACGCAGTGCCCAACGATGGGAAAAACAACGATCCCACCTTTATGTCATCCTGGACAAGCAAGGCGCTACAAACGCTGGCAGCCAATCGCATCTTTGCCGCCATGCAATACGCGTGCACCAATACCTCCATTGCAATGATTACCACTAATGGTACTCCTACAGCACAGGGCATGGCTTTCCAGAATATCTATCAACAGATGCTCGTCGGTGGGAAACTACCAGCACCAGCGCCTACCGCCGTCTCTGGACCACCACAAGCAAGTGGTGGTTCGCCCTCCTCGACGGCAACAGGCACTGCGAATTCGTATGGCTCCTTCTCATTCGAAGATGGAGGTACTGATGGCTGGAGTGGTCACGGGAATCAATCCACGCTGGTTCAAAACAGCATAACAGTTGCCAGGGATGGCAAGCACGCATTGCAGATATCGCTTGCGAATTTGGGACCAGGAGACTTTCCGTATGTCTCAGTCGGACGGTCAAATCTCGCCGTTTCCCCAAACGCCAGCCAGGTCATCAGCATGTATGTCTACCTGCCGGCCAATGCAACCAATCTTGACGCCAAGGTCTTTGTCATGGACAGCCAATATCACTGGTTCTCCCCTGATTCCTGGACACTGTTGCAATCCGGAACATGGAACCATATGACGTTCACTGTCCCCCTTGCAGCAAACGGCCAATTGCGTCAACTGGGCATCCAATTCAACAATCCTGGAACAACCGTGATAAGTACCAGGCTGTTTATTGATGCAGTGAGTTGGAACTGAAAACGAGGGTTTTGGTTGTCCCCCCATAAGCGAGGATGTTGAGTCTCGTAAAGTCGTACCTAGCCTTCAAGTTGACAGATCAAGGCCATGGTGTCATATCAAATCCGGTTAATTCCTTCTTGAAATGGAGTGGCGAGGCTGGACCTCGCCAGGGTCTACACATACACAATTTAAACGGATTTGATATCAGGTTCAAAGCGAATGGCCACGCTGCGCTGGGCAAAGTGCTTGCCAAGGTAGTAAAGAATCCCTCTGTAAACGGATTTGATACTAGCAGGCAGTGATGGTCCAATGTGAGACAATGCTAGAGCCAGCGATGAAAGATAGCTCGTAATTACACAAAGTCGAGGAGCGTTGGAACGAAAACGTGGCAGAGGGAGCGTCCTGCACGTCTTAAGATCATCATGCTCTCGGAGTGCATCCGCGAAAACCTGCTCCTGGGTGCGTTTATCCGGCGAGATCATGCATGTGCTATGATATGCATGAAACACGCTCTCGTGATCGTAATGCGTCCCCACATTCTTGGTGCGTTGTCGACCTTCCTCTTGGAGAGAGTGGCTGTATGGCTGAACGTGTGGGACAAATCCTTGGCAATTACCAGCTGCTGCGCTTGCTCGGACGTGGAGCCTTTGCTGAGGTCTACCTGGCAGAACATCGCTACTTAGAGGTCCCTGCTGCCATCAAGGTCCTCCATGTGCGCATGGAGTCGAATACCCATGAGCAGTTTCTGCGCGAGGCCCGCACCATCGCGCACCTGCAACATCCCCATATCGTGCGCGTGCTCGACTTTGGCTTCCAGGACCAGACCCCCTTTCTCGTCATGGAGTACCTCCCCAATGGCACACTGCGCACCCGGTATCCTACAAGGAGATGGTTGTATTGGTTCTATCGCAGTCTTGTTGCGGGGTTGGTTGGTGGAATCATTGGTGTGCTGGCAAGAGAGTTCGTTGGTGGGTTGGTTGAGGGATTGATTATCGGGTTAGCTATCGGAATGATTGTCGGGCTAGCTGGTGGGCTACTTGGCACACGAAATACAGAAATATACAGTGCGGAGGTGGCTGTCTGGTCGTGGTCACAGATGTGGCGACGATTGATCAATTTTCTGATCGCTATGCTGGTCTTCTGTCTACTCTTCGGTCTAGTCATAGGGCTCTTCAATGGCGCTCTCATTGGACTAGCCGCTGGGCTCCTCGGTGGGGTACTCGGCGGACTACCCCGCGCGCTGTTCGGTGGATTGTCGAAGAAAATGTTAGATGAGCACGACATTCTAAGACCTAATCAAGGGATATGGCGCGCTGCATGGAATGCCGTGCGTTTCGGATTAGCCTTTGGGCTGCTCTTTGGGCTACTCTTCTGGATGATTTTTGGATTGCTCTTCTGGGGCATCCTCGGGCCGATTGGTGGACTGCTCTTTGGACTCGCTTTCGGCCTTTTCCTCGGGCCGGCCTTTGGATTGATCATCGGACTACGTAGCCGTAGCGGTGGACTCATATGTATTCAGCATGTGATCCTCCGTATACTCCTCTGGAGGAGTGGCTCTATCCCCTGGAACTATCCCCGTTTCCTCGATTATGCTGCTGAGCGCATTCTCCTGCGCAAGGTCGGCGGTGGCTACATCTTCGTTCACCGCTTGTTGCTGGACTACTTTGCGTCGTTAGACAGCACACCAACGCTTGAGGAAGCCAGGGAACAAGAGCAGCACGTCCTGCCAGTTTCTTGAGAGGGTAGGGGCTTTACGCCTTTCAGGTAAGGAAAGGGAAAAATCATGGCGTTCCTGATTCGTTTTGTGTTTAGAAATCTCAAGGGATACCGTTTTCTGTTTGTCATTATTTTCATTACGACCTTCTTGCAGGTACAAACCGCTCTACTGACTGTCTTTGTACTTAAGGACATCCTTAATGTGGTTGCACCTCCTCCCCATACTCCTCCCCAGTATCCAGGACCTCCTTTAAGCAACATTCTCAACATTATGGATCCAGTTGCGCGAGGACACCAACACGCAATTGGCCCCACAGTTACTCTCCTCATCCTCACATTCGTGGTACTTGGTTTACTAAATGCGCTTTTCACCTATCTCCAAATGTTCCTGACATCACGCATTTCGCAGAATCTGTCGGCGCGGCTGCGCGAGAAACTCTTTGACCAGCTACAGCGCCTCTCACTGGACTGGCATGGCAAACAAAAAAAAGGCGATCTTGTTCAGCGTATTACAGGCGACATTGCCAACGTTGAAAAGCTGGTCACGGACGGCCTCGTAGACTCTCTCGGAGCTTTCTTAACTATTGTGTCCGCTGTTTATTTTATGTGGATAACCCAGTGGCAACTCACACTGACCTCGATAGTGCTCTTGCCAGCGCTCTTCGTGATTATCCTCATATACACGAGAGGTATCAAGGCCGCGGCCAAAAGAGCATCCAAGGCTCTCGGAGAAGTAGCCGACGTTGCCGCAGAGGACGTCGGCGCCATTACTGTCCTCAAAGCTTTCTCACTTGAAGATCGTGAAGCCATGCGCTTTAACCGCTACGTTGGCATAAGCCGCCAGGCAGGGCTTGATGCAGGCGCCTTACAGGCACAATTTACTCCCGTAGTGGATATTTTAGTAACCCTTGGCTCCGCCTTCATCATTGGTATGGGCGGCTACGCCGCAGCGACAGGAAAATTCCCCCTTATAAACGTCACGGCTAGCCCCATAGTCACCGCCGGCACCCTGTTACTTTTCATTAGTTACCTGAAAAATCTGTACCAACCAATGCGCGATTTTTCCAAGCTGACCAATGTTGCCGCAAGCGCTGCTGCTGGAGCCGAGCGTATGCAAGAAGTACTCGATCAAGCTCCCGAAATTACTGAAAGTTTGACACCGTACACTGGTCCGCAGCGGTTCAGGGGTGAGGTCACCTTCGACCATGTCGTCTTTGGCTACACGCCAGAACGCCCTATTCTCAAAGGCATCGACCTGCACCTTAAAGCGGGCAAAAAAGTCGCGCTCGTCGGCCTTTCCGGTGGTGGCAAAACGACGCTTGTGAAGCTGATCCCTCGCTTCTACGAAATCAAGCAGGGGTCCATCAGAATCGACGGTATCGATAACCGCACTATCCCACTGTCACTCTTACGCCGCAACGTCAGCCAGGTCTTGCAGGATTCGGTGCTCTTCGAGGGAACCATCCTTGAGAATATCAAGTTAGGACGACCAGAAGCTACCTATGAAGAGATCGTAGCAGCAGCAAAGCAAGCACAAATTCACGAGACTATTCTGAGCTTGCCGGATGGCTACGATACAAAGGTACGCGAACGAGGAAAGAACTTCTCCGGCGGACAAAGGCAACGCATAGCTATCGCGCGCGCCATTCTGGTGAATTCGCCCATTCTGATACTGGATGAGCCAACCGCCAGCCTGGACGTCGAAGCAGAGGTTGAGGTGCTACGCGCAATCGATACCCTTGTGGTAGGACGTACCGTAATCATGATTTCTCACCGCCTGAGTACGCTTGGCAACGTCGATGAAATCATCGTGCTCAAAGACGGTCGTATTGTTGAACAGGGTACCTACCAGGATTTGAAGCGTCAGAACGGGATATTTGCGGGTCTGCTCAAAGAACAGAATCGCTACAACGTTGACTATCAAGGTGGGTCGGTGATTGTTCCGAAGGCTGAAATCGAGCGCTTAATCAACCAACAGGACCAGGCTGCGAGACCACCTCGACCACCCGCACCAGCGGGAGATCCTCGTCTTGTGAGAGGAAGCAGCAATAGAAACCCGCCGCAACCGCTCAAGGCTCGCGTTTTGATTGAGGTAGATGGACAGATTGTGGGACAACGACAACTTGATAAGCCTGTACTCACAGTAGGACGTCTCTCAGGCAACGATGTGCGCGTACCATTACAGCGTGTATCACGGCTGCACGCAAAGATATACTGGATAAAGGAGTACGGAGCCTGGGTCATTGAGGATGCAGAGAGTCTGAATGGATTAACCTTCCAGGGACAACGTATTGATCAACATATATTGCGTAAAGGAGACCGCATCTACGTTGCTCCGACAGCAGTGCTTCACTATGAGCCGCTGTGACGGGGCCTGCGCATGATCCCGCATAATCATGCATTGCACCGGGCGATCGCGAGGATCACCCGGCTAATTCACAAACCCTGGCCGAGCATTTCCAAAATTTTAGCGTATCCCATTGGATAGTTCTTTTCGCTGATGGTTGCACTTTGAGCACTATTGAGTGTATAGTAGGGATACCCTCTTAATCATGAAACCTGCGGAAGAACCCGTTTAGGGCTGCACTTGACTTGGAGGGAGCTGCTGAGCAGGGTTCTGATCCGAGCCAAGAATTTGCATCGGTGGGAAGAACGCATCATCAATGAAGAAGATGATACGAGCTTGGTTATAGGCAGCTTGAGCCCCAATGAGTTTTCCGCGAGCATACGTGATGCGGTTGATACTTCCTTCGGTTTCTGTGACCAGGTCTTCGTTCAATTGTCCGACAGCAAATTGCGGGTACTGGCGTTGGAAAAGCTGCAGAGCTGCTAATGTAGTCTGCATCGTTGAAACCGTTGCCTGCGACGTGAGGTTGCCGCTATTTACCTGTTGTCGACCAGCGAGAATTTGTGCGTCAGCATTCTCAATCTTGGTAATGAGATCAGCTTGCTGTTTATAGGCAGCATTGAGCTGATGCTCCAAGCGAGGAAGCAACTGCTCTGCACGATCAACGACATTCCACACATCACCCACGCGAGCTTGGACTGTATTAGCTTGAGATGCTAAGGTGAAGGCACCAATACCTCCCCATAGAATCAGGAAGAGCACAACACCAATCACAATCTTGGTAGCGAGAGACGTCCTGATGTAATGGGGGTACAATTTGTCTGAAGCACGTTCGTCTGAAGCACGTTCATATTCATGATACATGATAAGGCTACTCCTTTCAGGTTCTGAACTAGACAAACAAGAGTAGAATAGGTGGTTTAGCCACCGCTACCACCGCCACCGAAGCTGCCACCACCTCCAAATGAGCCACCGCTACTGCCGCCACTGAAGCTACCACCGCCCCAGCCATCACCTGAGCTACTTGAGCTATTGGAACTAGAAAAATGACCAAAGCGTCTAGCTACAGCCCCAATGAGATAGAGCAGGAGAATAGCTCCAATGACGAGGAGAGTCCACCCCCACCATGGCATGCTGAAGCTGTTTGAGACAGCGATTTGTGAAAGGTTCTGATCAGAAAACTCCTGAGCGTCGGGCGTCTTAAGGTACTCGGCAAACCTCTGCGTTAGTGCGATCAATCCTCGCTCCCACTTCCCATTTGCACGTTGTGGATTGAAGTAGGCTTCACGGAATTTCGTCACTTTTACATCAGGAAGCAAGCCTTCGAGTCCCTTGCCAGTAGCGACGAAGATGTACGGCTTATTGCCGTCGTCGCCTTTCCGGTCCAGGAGCACCATGATAACCATGCCATTGTCGGTTTTAGATGAACCAATCCCATTCTGGTTACCAAAGTCGGCAGCAACCTTCGCTTCGTCACCTTGCACACAATCGTGGAAGAAGACGACAGCAAGCTGGAAACCTTCTTGTTCGAAAACATTGGATTCGTTACGTAGACTCCGCAACGTATTCTGATCAACTGTATTGGTCGGGTCAATCACTCCATGCGTGTCTTTCGTAAGGTGGGGAGTGGTGGGGTCATTGCTAGATGATCCAGTCGAATCACTGCATGCTGCCAGAATAAAGCAGGCCGCTAAGGCTGCAAGCAAAAGCAATAAGAACCTGCTACATGTTTTGCTCATAAGTTATAACCTCCAATCGCACAAACACAGTCGGACATGCAACTTATCTTCCAAGACTTCCTGAGCTGCTGACTACCGCAGTGCCCAGAAAGATTCCTTCTGTTTCTGATCAGGTACGCCTCTCGTATGCTTTGCTGAAGCATACCAGTTGTCGTATCAATAGTGACAGTTTAGGACATGGAGCGTTTCTCTACCGTTTCGTGGAGAACCTTATGGCAGGGGGAGTGCAAACTTCGCTATGAGTTAGTATCCATATATGGGCAATGGCACAAGAAACCAAAAGCATATGATATAATCCTTCTCAGTACCGTCATCCATTGGCGCACCATATGGAGGTATAATGCAGCGGCCCACGCATATCGCTATCGACGGACCGGCGGGATCGGGTAAAAGCACCGTAGGTGAGCAGCTGGCTCACCGATTAGGTTATCTCTACATAGATACAGGTGCTATGTATCGTGCGCTGGCCTGGCTCGCCCTCCAGGAAAACGTAGATATTACCAATGGACCTGCACTGGCGCGTCTCGCGCAATATGCCGGCATCGTCATCAGTCATCCTCAAATCGATGATGGTCGCCAATATACCGTGACAGTACGTGGGCATGATGTCACCTGGGATATTCGCAGCCCGGCCGTCACCAGCGCCGTCTCTCCTGTATCGGCACATCCAGAGGTACGTGCAATATTAATTGCTCAACAGCGTGAAATGGCACAACAACACGACAGTATCGTGATGGTAGGTCGTGACATTGGTGCCGTGGTCTTGCCTGATGCCGACTTGAAAATCTATCTAACAGCCAGCCTGCAGGAGCGTGCACGCCGTCGTCATGCAGAATTATCAGAGCGCCTGGGCGAACACAGTCCAGCGCTTCCCTCAATAGAAGAAGTGTTGCTGGATATTCAACGTAGAGACGAAATCGACCGCGACAACATGCGGCCGGCGCAAGATGCAATTGTAATTATCACCGATAACCTTAGCGCCGCGCAGGTGCTCGAAATCATCTGCAGCTATCTGGAGGAACCTGTATGACGCAGAACATCAACGCAACCTCACCTTCGGATAATTCAGAACAGCCGCAGCAGGTGCAATCTGAGAAGCCCGCGAAGTCTCCAAAGACAAAGCCCCAGAAAAATCTGTACGAACCGTACGATACGCCAATGATACTCTGGCGGGCGATACGCTTCGTCGTCCGTCTCGTCTTAACAATCCTTTTACGTGTACGCCTGGTTGGGCGCCAGAATCTACCAACTGAAGGACCATTCATTATCGCATCAAACCACCTATCATGGGCTGATGTTCCGCTCATCCCTGCATACCTTAAGCGCAAAACGGTATATATGGCAAAGGAGGAGACTTTCCAGGGCAAAGGCGGTTGGGTCATACGTTTCTTAGGTGCATTCCCCGTGAAACGTGGAGAGGCCGACCGTCAATCACTCCGAACTGCCGATGAACAACTGAAGGCCGGTCATATTCTTGGCATCTTTCCTGAAGGGACACGTAGCAGGATACATCAATTGGGGAAGGCCCATCCAGGCCTGGGTATGATTGCCCTGCGTTCAGGTGCTCCAGTTGTACCCATCGCGATCTGGGGGAGTGAAAATGTCCTCAAGAAGTTCCGACCTTTAGTAACGATCACCTATGGTGAACCGATGATTCTGAAACCGAAAGGCAAGAAAATCACTCGCGAGGATATTGACGATGCTACAGAGCAGGTCATGTTCCGCATCGCCTCGATGCTGCCGCCTGAGTACCGCGGAGTATACGCACAAGGGATGCCGGCCCCAGAAGCTGCGGTTGAACATGCCCCAGAAACGTCCTCATAAATATCATTAGAGCAAATAGACTGCGAAAAAATTACTGTGCAAAATGCGCGCTAGTTGCACCATATCGCTTATGACTAGAAAGTCTAAGCTCTGTGTCTACACTTAATGAAGGCACAACTGGCAAAGTAATCCATCTACGGGAGGGGCGAGCACTTGGTTATGCCGAATTTGGTGATCCTGCTGGTAAACCCGTCTTCTTTTTTCACGGTTTACCCGGCTCTCGTCTACAACGTTTCCCCGACGACTCGATTGCGATCGAGCTTGGCGCACGCATCATCACCATTGATCGTCCAGGCTATGGATTGTCCGACTTTCAGCCAGGTCGCAAGTTGCTGGACTGGCCCGGTGATGTGTCCCAACTTGCCGATGCACTGCAAATAGATCAATTCGCTGCAATAGGTCTATCAGGAGGTGGCCCCTACCTCTTAGCCTGCGCCTACAAATTGCCCCAGCGCTTGACCTCGGCAACCGTTATTAGCGGCTTAGCCCCCCTGGATCGGTCAGAGTCAATCGAGGGGATGGGCCGGTCAAGTCGCATAGGGATTAGCCTGGCTCGTCGGGCTCCGTGGTGGTTATTACGCTGTGTACTCGAGCCGACGACGAGGAAGGTACGACAAAACCCCACAGGGACCTCAAAGCCACTTACCTCATCGTCTCCCCAGGTCGATAGAGAGGTCTTTGCACGGCCTGACATACAAGCAATGGATCGGGAAGATTTAGTCGAAGCCTATCGCAGTGGTGTGAACGCGATGTCATGGGAGGTACTAATACTCACACGCCCCTGGGGCTTCCGGCTCGAAGACGTTAACAAGAAGATTTACCTCTGGCACGGGGAAGATGATGCAACGGTACCGCTGTCCATGGGGAAGTACGTAGAGCGCACCCTGCCAGATTGCGAAGCAACATTTTGTCCTGGCGAAGGACACACGCTGATGTTCAATTACTGGCGGCAGATGCTGGCTGTAGCTGTGTCTTGAGCGCAAACGATAAACCTTTTTTATGCCGGACAAATCAAAAAGAATGGACACGTTGGGCAAACAAATGCATCCGTCTTTGGTGGAAACTCATTCCTCTCCAACCCCAAAATAGCCTGCTCTAGCTCGTTGTAAAGACTCTGCTCCCTCTTCTCCGTCAATTTAATCTGGATTGTCTCCCCTGTGCTCATGTTATGAAAGAATAGTTCAATATTCCGTCCCGCATGGTGTTGACGCGAGGCGCGCGCATAGAGCATTTCGCGTGCAGTTGGCGTTGGCTTTTCCTTGCGTTTGCCGAAACGTGTTCGCACAAATTTCATAGACTCGCTACCTTGTGTGGGCGCTTCAACACGATCCACCGCGACTTCGATTGTTCTCCCGGCAATATCCACCGTGAAGTTCTGGCGCAATTGCCAGCTTGTATCCCCGCTTGCCAGCAGCTTACGCCGTATTAGCTCTGTAACCTCGTGGCCATGCTGCTCATATAAGGCGGCGAAAGGAAATGTATGCCCTCCCAGTGCCTGCCAGTGATGCGTATAAAGTTCCTGGATCTCCTCTTGTGTTGGAAACTGCCCCTCCCTGTCCTCTATCCCCTTAATTGCCTCCAGTTTAAGCTTGAAAGCTTCAAGCGTATCTTGAGTCGCTTTCCAGAAGAGTCGATACGCCGCTTCGTCGCCCCGAAAATCATAGATCATACCATACATATACCGGCGCGGACAGCGTTGATACGTTTCAAGCGCCGAGATCGTCAGCATTTTCGGCTTCATCGCCTCAATAAAACGCTCGCTCGGCTGCGAGGAAACAGGGTCAAACCAGGTTGAGGAGGGTAGCTCTGCATCATCTTGATTGCTTTGCCATACCACTCTCCTGATACGCTCTCCAGGTAAACCTGCCACAAGAGCATCAATATACGCGGAATACTTGTAACTTTTTTTACCATAGCGTTCAGCGTAGCTTAGTACAAGGTGGTCACGAGCACGAGTCGTTCCAACATAGAAGAGGCAGGCTTCACCAGTTTCATGCGCGGCCTCTCCCTCGCTTTCTGGTGGTAACATGCCCCTGGGAGGCTCGACAAAATTGCTGCGTCTCTGTATGGGAAAACGCTGTTTCACGATACCTGGCAGGTAGACGACGGGAAACTCCAGCCCTTTACTGGCGTGAACAGTCATCACACGGATAGCGTTGGGAGTTTCTTCCTCGCTGCTCTCCCCGCTTCCTTGGCGTCGATTGCCGCCGTCGTGCCGTAGAGTTAAGAGCACACTCAGGTAATCCAGAAAGCCCTTTGCTTGTTCCCCAATCGGTGGCAGCGCAATCTGCGCTTCGCTATCACCCCGGTCAAACGCTTCCTGCTCTTTCTGAAAACGCAGTGCCTGTTGCTGCTGATCGTAATAGCGGGCGAGTTGTAGTATGCCAGCGTAATCGGCGAGTATAGCCCCTGCCTGTGCATTGCCGGTAGAAGCCAGCAGTTTACGCACCAGCGAAGTCTCGATGAAAAGGTAGTTTGCTAGCAGCGACCACACGTTTGTAACCTGGTGCAGCGCTTTTAGAATCATTGATAAGTGCGAAAGAGATCGGCACCCCCCTATACTCATCGTAAATGGAGCTTCGTCGCGCAGGATCAACGTAATCGGAGAGACCTTCTGCTCTCGCGCAGCCTGCAATAGTGCCTCGATGTCGCTCTGTGTGAGCACGTGGTCAGGTTGTCGCGCCGCACGCAAAATACCCATGCCGCTCGATTCGGCCAGCAACATTACAATCGAAAGCAAGTTTTTAATATGCTCTTGCTCTAACAAGCCTCCGCGCTCGATCACAGGCAGGTTCGCCGTGACCAATGCCTGTGTGATCTTGCCTGCCTGCGCTCGTGTACGGCAGAGTACGACGATGTCGCGGAAATTGTACCCCTCGGCCTCTTTGTGCCGGATGTCGCTTACCAGGCCTTTCAATTCGCTGGCTTCGTCGGGGGCTACCGCCAGGGTGACGTATGTATCCGTTGGACTAGTGCGAGTGGTCTGAACCCTACCTTTTACGCTGCCAGGTTCCAGGTGTTCACCGCGAAATGCGTCCGCCAGGCTTACAATATCAGGCCGCGAGCGATAGTTACGATTGAGCGGCAAAACGACTGCATCGGGATAGTCTTCATGAAAGTTAGCAATGTTTGCTGGTGAAGCGCCCCGAAAGCTGTATATAGCTTGATTAGCATCGCCCACCACCCACACACGCCGTGCATCTCCCGCCAACTCGCGTAAAAGCACACCGCTGGCACGGTTGATATCTTGAAACTCGTCAACCAGGATATGCTGGTACTTGTGCTGTAGCTCCTGTCGAACCTCAGGATGCTCTTGTAAAAGTTGCACTGTCAGCATTATCAAACCGCCAAAATCGGTATCGCCCAGCCGCTCAAGCGCCGCTTGATACAGAACGTAGATGTCAGCAATTTCCAACGCTCTCTCAGCCTTCTGCATCTCTTCATCGTTTGAGGCATATTCCAGTGCACGCAGGGCCAGGTGCCTATACTCCGCAGGTGTTACCAGTTCATCTTTAGCTCGTGAGATCCCGTTCAGTATTGCAGGAAAATAATATGTCGGGGTGTTTAAATTCTGATAATGGCGTAAAGGAAGCTCATTGGCCAGTCGAAGCAATAGAAAATAGCCCTCTGCATCATCGACTAACGCGAAATCCTGGCGTAAACCAACGAGGCTTCCATAAGTACGCAGTAGTTCAGCGCAAAAAGCATGAAAAGTGCTGACCATGGGGAGGGTTGCTTGCTCATCCAATACGCCCTGCAATCTCTCCTGCATCTCCTCCGCCGCCTTGCGCGAAAATGTCAACGCCAGTATGCTTTCTGATGGAATACCCAGGGTATGTATCAAATATTCCGCTCGACCTATCAGCGTACTGGTTTTACCACTACCCGGCCCAGCCACAATCAATGCCGGAACAGGCGCCTCAATAGCCGCCCGCTGAAACTCATCATACTGCTTCCTGTGCAGCATAGCCTCCCCTTGCCCCTTCCCATCACTCTGAACGGACGCCCCAAACGTATATAGTAGGGGCGACCCTTGCGGTCGCCCTTCTTCTCGTGGTCGCCCGCCTCGTGGTCGCCCGCCTCGTGGTCGCCCGCCTCGTGGTCGCCCGCCTCGTGGTCGCCCGCCTCGTGGTCGCTCGTCGCCTCGTGGTTGCCCGTCTCCCGCCTGTTCTACAACCGGCATACCTGTTGCCGGTTGCTCTGTTCCCAACGCCTCTGTTCCCGCTTCCCCTGTCTCCACATGCCCCGGCATTATTCTTTCACGTTCCCTCAAAAGCCCCGCTAATCGGTTAAGCATGGCTGCATTAGAAACATCGAAGATGCTGGCAAGGTCGTTGGCGGATATTTCTTCACTCAAGTAGAGCGCACGCACTCTTTCGAGAGGCATCAAGAGTTCAGCGGCGAAGATATTTGCCGCTAATTCGCGCTGGCTGCGCGGATCATAGGACTGGCCAATACCAAGTAATTCTTCCGCCTGCTCCTGGTAATTCAGACCCGTCACCTCTTCTCGTATATCCTGTGTCTGGCACGGGTCTTCACGGGACATGCCCTGGTCAAATCCCGCTGCTGGCTGTAGTAGATTGAAGCGAACATGCTGATAGTTCGCTTGACGATGCAACAGAGCATGACCTAGTTCGTGTGCCAATGTGAAGCGACGCAACGTTTCAGGGAGATCGCGACAGAGCCAGACCAGGTTTTCTTCTGGCTCCAGAAAACCATACGTACCTCGTGGATAGTCGTCAGGGTGAAATGTAGCAAGCTCCATGCCAAGCCACGACGTTAACTTATCCAGTGGTGTCCTGTCATCAATCCATTGCGGGTTACTTTCCCTGAAGCTCTGGAGCACTTGATGTGCCATCTCCGCTGCCAGCGCCTGCATCCTCTCTTCCATAACAATCCCTGTGAAAAGATATTTATTGCTGCACTGCATTGTATCATGCTATGAATATTGAGTATAGTAACGCGCGAAACTTACTTCGCCAAATGTGACTTATGTCTGATATAATTTGTTATCTGGAACCTCGCTGTCACCGAATTGGAGAAACTGCCATGGAATCAGCCGAAATTCTTGAAAGGGCAAGAGCAGGTGACGAACCTCCTCCCGGTTGGATCGTCTTGCCTCTCTTGCGCAACAAAGTAGCACAGGGCATCGCCGGGTGGATTTTTGGCGTTATCGTTGGATTTGGACTCTTCGCATTGATGGCCCCTGTTATGATCCCTCATAACTATCAATATGGCTTATTCGCAGCCCTCTTTTCAACCGTGATATTAGGTCTGGTGCTTTTTGTTGGCGTGGGGAGCATCTGGCAAATCATGGTTGATACGCGCCGTTTGTTACAGGCAGATAAACATCTGATAATCATTACCCCGGACGATTTTGTAAAACAAGAGGGCGAAAAAATAATACATGTGCCTCTCATGTATGTGCGACATATAACTGCGCGTGGCACACCTCCACCAGAACGCACAGCCCCCCAGCAGGGAGTGGTCAGTGAAATGCCTCGCGCTGGTGAAAATTTTGCCGGTTTCCTTTTTGGGCGTGGTTTTATTCCTGGTATGCGCCCGCGCCGTAGACGCAAGCGCACCCCGACAACGCTGGCTTTCCTCGATAGCCGCACTGATACCGAAATCACTGTCGCCACTGACGCCTCATATGGTGATCCTTTCGCGATTGCTTCATTGCTAAAAGAATATGCCACCAAGGTGCAGCGAATCTTCTAATTTGTAGGGAGCCTGATTATGCACTTTGACAAATGAATCCGGATATCCGTAGGGGCCGGTTCACCGTGCCCAGCGCCGATTTATCGGCACTCCGTGGATGTTATGATGTCTGCATTAAAAAGTTAAACTGCATTATCACGCCCGCGTCCAGCAAGCCTTAAACTAAAATTTGGAGTTTACTTACATGCTGCTTGCCATCGATATCAGCAATACCAACATCAAATTAGGCCTTTATAATAGCACGATCATGAGTGAAAACTGGGTCGTGTCAACCGCGCGCCAACGTACCGCTGACGAGTATGCTATGCTTCTGAACGACTTGATGCGTCATGCCGGTCATCAATTGACCGATATCGACGACATCATCCTCTCGAGTGTAGTTCCGCCGTTGACACCAGTTTTTCAGGAACTGGCGCTACGCTATTGTAGCAAAGAAGCCATTGTACTTGATCATATGCTGGACATGGGAATAAAATTTCTGGTTGATAATCCCTGGGAGATTGGCGCTGATCGCATTGCCACGGCACTCGCCGCATACCATTTCTATGGTGGCCCTGCCATCATCATTGCCTTTAGCACTGCCACAACCTTTGATGTCATCTCGACGGAGGGAGATTTTTTAGGAGGAGCAATTGCGCCCGGCCTGATTATCTCAGCGGAGGCGTTGAGTAGTGCCGCTTCCCGCCTTTATCGCGTGGATTTAACCCCACCGGGTCATGCACTGGGTAAAAACACCATTGAAAACATGCAATCCGGTATCATTTTCGGCCATGTCGGCCTGGTGCAAGGGCTGATAGCTCGACTACGCAAAGAAATACCAGGTGTCACAGAATATGACGAGGTCAAAGTTATCGCTCACGGCGGATTAGCGCAGTTGATGGCTCCCATCATTCCCGAGATTCAGTACGTCAATCAGTATTTACCTCTGGAAGGGCTGCGGTTAGCCTATATGCGGTTGCGAGGGAAACGCAAATAATGTTAGTTTCCTGATCACAACACGCATTGCCTGACATGGACACGCAAAGGTCACCCTTGCGGCTATTGTACAATCACGGTCAGGTTCATCCCCTGATGAACACTACAGTACAAATGGTAGGTCCCACTGGTGTTGAATGGTCCGATTGTCTGACTCTGGCCAGCGGAGGTGAACTGCATATTGCTCACCGTTGGCGCACCAGGTTCTGTTGAGGGTTTGGCTGTTCCATTCACCCAGGAACCGTTGCCAATGATATGTGTCACCGCGACATCATCGATCAGGTTGAGGCTGCTGCCCTTGCTGATCGTGACAGACGGCTGCGTGAAGGTGGTGTTGCCCATATGGACATCGGTGCTTCCTCCACTAGAACTGCTGCATGCTACAGCCAGAACGGTGATCAGACTCAGTACTACAAGACCAGCTAAAAGCTTTTTCATAGTATTCGCTCCTTTCCTCCTTTATGCAGATGAACAAAATAATCCGGGCGTCTGTAGGGGCCGATTTATCGCGCCCACCGCCGATTGATCGGCCCTCGATGCATTGATCGATATCCATATTATTTTGTTAAAGATCATTAAGGAGGAAAAATGCGAAAGAGCAGACGTATTTTTCTTTATGAAAGTTCCTTGATAGTCAGCGCATGTGGCGCATTACCTGCGACTACCTGCTCGCGTTCTTCGATAAGCACCTGAACAACATGAAAGTCCCACTCCTCGATGGCCCGTCGCCGGCTTATCCTGAAGTCTTTTTCGGGTCACCCGTAATCCCTTATGAGGAACGCAAACCGTTGTTGTTCATGCTCGAACATGCTCTAAAATCAGCACGTCACATGAAACAAACCTACCATATCTCCCTTAGCCTCATTCCAGGCTCGTATTGCCTCAGGTGTTGGCAGCAACTCCACCTCACATTGCTTGCGCTTGAAATAATCATCCGCCTCCTCTGAAAGCTCGACATTGCCATACTGTCCTGAGCCAACAATGAGCCGTTTCGTCCCCTTTTCATAGACATGCTTAGCCTCATCCAACGAAACAACATGCGACGTACCATAAATTGCCTTTGACAACTTCTTCTTCCGTTTTTCCACCTGTCCACCCAGGCGGATGAGCACATCATGCTCAAAGTCGGTCCCTTCAATGGTGATCGAACCAAATGCTGTCTGATCAATGCTCGGCTTCATCTTATCTCTCCTCAACAGGCTTTTTAGCGCATCCCGTCTTTAGATCATGCGGGAGCGTTCTGTAATACGGCACTATTTTGGAAATGTACATATGAACATTATACCCCCAGCAATCACTATCTCGTAGAGATGGCCATAGTCGTTTACACCGAGAGGTTTTTTAGAGGCAAGGTCCAGGGGCGCAGCTTTTGAACAATCATTCGATATTTTGATGATTACGCAGCATGCCCTCTGCCTCCTCCACTAGGCGTTTGCGCAGGGACTCCGGCTCCAAGATATGCACATGGCGGCCCCAACTTAGGAGCCACTGAAGCACTTCGCTCACCTGCCTTACCCTTAGTGTGACCATCAGCCCTTCGGGAGTCTCTTCCTCGGTTACCGCGTAGTAGGAGCGTGACTCATGTGCCCAGCGAGCAACCTTCCTGTCGAACAAAGCTCGTACAATGATGTTCCTTTCTCTACCCTGGTAGTCACCCATCTGAAAGTCGGTGCGGCGAGTAAAGGTCTTGGCAAGCAGTTCCAGCTTCTCCATGCGGTCGAGTCGAAAATAGCGTATTCCCTGGCGCATATGGCAGTAGGCAACCAGGTGCCAGGCAGTAGAGACATGCACAAGGCTATAGGGGTCGGCCTCGCGGGTGCTTTGCGCCTCCCTACCGTCTTCTGCATGCCTTGTGTGATACCGAAAGCGCACAGTCGTTCGCTCGATGATTGCCCGCCGCAGTTGTTGCAGTTTCTCAGGCTCGGCTGACCGCTCGGGGCCATCCATAACGATGAAGCGAATGTTATTCTGAAGATATTGCACCTCGTCACGTAGTTTCTCGGGTAGCACTCCTGCTATCTTGCGACCCGCCAACTGGGCGGCTGCACGATACTGAGCGTCAAAGTTCCGGGCCATGAAGTCGCTGCCTAGCAGTAGCATCGTCGCTTCGTCCGTGGTGAAGCTTAGGGGTGGTAGGAAATACCCTTTCATCAGCGAGTATCCATGACCAGGGACGGAGATCAGGGGAACACCTGCCTGACCTAACGCCTGAATGTCGCGATAGATGGTGCGCTTGCTCGTTTCAAAAGTGGCAGCCAGGTCTTCTGCTCGCTGCCTGCCCTTGCCTTGCAGTTCGAGTACGATTGCTAAAAGACGGTCGGTTCGATTCATCTGTGCTTCCCTTTTCCCCTAGCCTACCATGTTCTTCTCTACCTTACAACCTCCTCATATCAAAACATCAGGTGTTTAATACTTCCTTGCATGTAACGATTCAGCAGGGGGGTTCCACGGGGCCTGCAAGGCCCCGTGGCGGGGTGCGGGGTGTCTCCGCCTTCCTCCCCCACCCCGCCGCAGGCGGCGCAAGAGAAAAGAGACCTGAATAGTTACCCTTGCATTCAGATGAGCAAGCTGCGGCCGCAGCGTTTCTGAATGCATAGAGGGATAATGGTGTGTATGAACTCGTTGTAGGCAATCAAACAAGCATATTGCTCGGCCTGGTAGATATGGAAATGCTCACAACTATCAAGTATACTTTACATGGTAGAGTTTTTTTGCTCAAGAAAATACATGTCCGTCAAAGTATCATATCAAATCCGGTTAATTCCTTCTTGAAATGTAGTGGCGAGGCTGGCCCTCGCCAGGATCTACACATACACAATTTAAACGGATTTGATATCAACACATTCATCTTCGTACATACATTCTAGGCGAAAGACCTACCCACTTTACCAATTTCTCTTATTGTGCTAATTTGAATAATGCTCTAGGTTGTATTAAATGTCCATTATCTGTCTCTCTATTTCCTTGGGGAAGGAAAGAGCATGATGAACGATCAACAAAGGCGAGAACGGGCGTTTTCATCGCGGCACCAAGTGCCTGGACAATTGGGTTACCGTCAACTGAACTATCCTCAACCGCATAGAAGGCGGCGCCGACACGTAATAGGCACAAGGCTGCTGGTAACTGCAAGTCTGCTCCTGGTCCTGGCACTTCTCTTCGCAGCTAGGGACACTGCCGCCCGGCTGGTCTCTCATCAGGCACAGCAACTAACGTCCTCGATGCAAGCGACTCCCCATCCGTATGCTGCTCTGATTGCCTCCCAGGTAGATCGCCTGCTCACGAACAAGCTCACACACCGGCAATTCAGTGGCTCGGTGCTGATCGCACACAATGGCCAGCTGCTCTTGAACAAGGGCTATGGCATGGCTGACTGGGATCACCAGGTGCCTAACACCCCCCGCACCAGGTTTTATCTGGGTTCCTCCACCAAGCAATTTACCGCCATGGCCATTCTGATCTTGCAGCAGCGGGGCAAACTGCATCTGGTCGATCAACTCTGCGCCTACATTACGCATTGCCCCCCGGCGTGGCAGCCGGTGACGATCCACGAACTCTTGACACATACCTCTGGTATCCCGCAACTGGACCATTCACCCGTGTCGTACCCTTCTCCTCAGGCCTGGATTACTAGTTACAATCGTATCCCCTTGGCCTTCACCCCGGGCCATCTGTTTAACTACTGTAATGTCTGCTACCAGATCCTGGGCTATGTCGTCGAACAGGCTTCAGGCGAGCCGTACAGCGTGTTCTTAAAGCAGGCGATTTTTGACCCCTTGCAAATGAAGGACACGGGCTTTGACTCGGAGTATTACTCTCTGCCTGATCATGCGGACGGCTACGCGAGTTGGCGAGTCAAAGCTGAGTCCATAGAGGGATCTTCTGCCCCACAGTGGTCGTTCCTCTTTGGCTCGGGGCTCTTGTACACCACTGTGGAAGATCTGTATCGCTGGGATCAAGCCCTCTATACTCGTGCCCTGGTCTCGCAACAATTGCTGGATGAGGCGTTCACCCCGTACATCGCCTCGCAGTACGCAGGATCAGGCTATGGCTACGGCTGGTTCATCGCCAATGGGCCCCTGCCAGGCCACCGCTTGATCTGGCATGATGGGAGGGTCGACGGCTTCAGGACCTATATCGGACGCTACCCCGATGACCGCGTCACGATCATTTTCTTAAGTAACCTGTCAACGGTGGATGAACTGGCGCTCGCCAGTGTATTAGGACAGATTGTCTTTACGAACACTCGATGATGAAGCTATTTGTACTAAAAGCGCTACATTTTCATTGACAAACGAGTACTCGACCTATAGAATGCATCACAAACCTCATACATTTCGCTCAAACAGTCAACATCCTCTTTTTTGGCAAGTGGCTAGAAGTGAAAGAAGGTTACATGTTCTTTGGCCTGTGTACATGTGGGAGAACTGGCAAGCAAATCCTTCCTGAGGTATTTCTATGAATATTTTTGATTTCCGCAACCAGCTCATCGGTGACTACGCCTCGTATATCAACAGCTTCATCCAGATCCGTGACCCACACATCAACAGCTACGTCCAGCAGAAACTACAAGAGGGCGTCCTCTGGCCAGAGTCACTCATCCAACTGAACCCCTTATTTGCTCGAGGAGAGTCTATCGACGAATTGGTAGCGCAAGGAAAACTTCATCGTGAATGCGCGAGAATTTTCCGCAAAGATAAATCTGAAGACGATGATAAAGGCCGCCCGCTGCGACTGCACAAACATCAATCCGAGGCAATCCACGTCGCACGCAGTGGCGCAAGTTATGTGCTCACTACTGGCACAGGCTCAGGCAAAAGTCTTGCCTATATCATTCCCATTGTCGATTACGTACTGCGCAACGGTACAGGACGTGGTATCCAGGCCATCGTTGTCTACCCTATGAATGCGCTGGCGAACAGCCAGATGAAAGAACTGGAAAAGTTTCTTCGCCTGGGCTACCCCAACAAAAGAGGACCCGTCACTTTTGAACGCTATACCGGCCAGGAATCGGATGAGGAACGACAGCGCATCATTGCAAATCCACCAGACATACTGCTCACCAATTATGTCATGCTCGAACTGATCCTCACGCGTTCGACCGAGCGGAGACTGCTTGCCACCAAAACGCTGCAATTTCTGGTTCTAGATGAGCTGCATACCTATCGTGGTCGCCAGGGAGCTGACGTTGCCCTTCTGGTGCGGCGCGTAAGAGATCGGCTGGTTGCAAGGGCTGCCGGTGAACTGCAATGCGTTGGCACCTCGGCAACCCTTGCAGGCGCTGGTACCTACGACGAACGCAGGGCCGCGGTCGCATCGATGGCCTCTCAGGTGTTCGGCACCCTTGTAAAGCCTGAGCATGTTATTGAGGAGACCCTGGTGCGCACAACAAACAACGTTGATCAAGATGGTGTTGGGCAATTTCTCCGGCAACTGACTGAGCGCGTCAGGGAGCAAGGGCGTACACTGCCATATAATTACCGGAGCTTCATCCAGGACCCTTTGCCAGGCTGGATCGAAAATACCTTTGGGATCACAGAACAAGAAGGTCGCCTCGTCCGTACCGCCCCAAAGAGCATCTCGGGTGAGAAAGGTGCTGCTAATGATCTCAGTTGGCTCACTGACGAGCCTGTCGAGCGATGTGTTGAGGCTATCCAGCAGGCGTTGCTTGCCGGGTACACGTGTGAACCGCATCCAGAAATAGGCACTCCGCCTTTCGCTTTCCGCCTGCACCAGTTCATCAGCAAAGGCGATACGTTCTATGCTTCCCTCGAACGAGAACGCTACCTGACGCTACAACGGCAACAATATGTGCCGGGAGATCGCGAGCGGGTGCTATTACCATTGGTATTTTGCCGTGAGTGTGGCCAGGAGTACTATTGTGTGCGCCTCAAGGATGAACAATTCATCCCACGCGAACTGAATGACCAGCTGGATGTCGATGGGAAGGCAGGATTTCTGTATTACAGCGAGGAGAACCCCTGGCCTGGCGATGAAGACACGCTCAGAGAGCGATTGCCAGACGAGTGGCTCGAAGAGCACCACTATGGGATGCGCGTTCGGCGCAATCGACGTAATGATCTGCCATACTTTCTGCGCGTACGTGCTGATGGGGTGCCAGTGGAGAGCTTTGGGTCAGATGAAAACCTGCTTGACTGTCATTTCGTGCCCGCGCCTTTTCGCTTCTGCCTGCATTGTGGAGTATCCTATGGCTCCCGCCAGATCGGTGACTTTGCCAAACTCGCCTCGCTCAGTTCGGAGGGACGCAGCACCGCTACTACCATCTTGAGCCTCTCGGCTATTCGACGCTTGCGCGATGCACCAAAACAACCTGTACCTCCTAAAATGCTGAGCTTTACAGACAACAGGCAAGATGCTTCGCTTCAGGCGGGCCACTTCAATGATTTCATCGAAGTTGGTGTGCTGCGTTCGGCCCTCTACCGTGCCGTACAGGAGGCTGGTGAGGAAGGCATTCATCATGAAGAGTTGACGCAAAAGGTGTTCAATGCCCTTAAACTGGCACTTCACCTCTATGCCAGCGATCCCAATGTTAAATACCAGGCGCTTAACGAGACCCAACGAGCATTACGCAACGTGCTTGGCTATCGCCTGTATCGGGACCTCAAGCGCGGCTGGCGTATTACCTCTCCCAACCTGGAGCAATGTGGCCTACTCACGATCAAGTACCTTTCGCTGGAAGAGGTGTGTGGCGACGAAGATGCCTGGCGCAATTGCCATGCCGCGTTAATTACTGCCACGCCGGAAACTAGGGCGAAGGTGAGCAAGGTGCTGCTCGACTACATGCGTCGCGAATTAGCCATCAAGGTAGACTATCTCGATCAAGACTACCAGGAGCGAATACAGCAGCAGAGCAGCCAGCGCCTCGTCTCCCCATGGGCGCTCGACGAAAACGAAGCGAAAGAGTACGCAACTATCCTCTTTCCCAGGAGTCGTGGCGGTGATGCCGATCGTAGCTATGTCTATCTCTCTGCGCGAGGTGGCTTTGGGCAATACCTCAGGCGCAGGACAACCTTTGAAGACTTTGGAGAGAAACTGCACCTGGATGATACCAACACGATTATTGAGCAGTTGTTGGAGGGATTGAGCCAGGCAGGGCTGGTGGAGCAAGTGGTTGAACCACGCAACGAAGGCGACAAACCCGGGTACCAGTTGCCTGCCTCAGCCATGGTCTGGGTGACTGGTGATGGCACCCAGGCTTTTCATGATCCCATCCGCGTCCCGAGAGAGTCCAGTGGAGGTCAGCGCACCAACGCCTTCTTCGTTGATTTCTACCGCACCACGGCCGCCAATCTGCATGACCTTGAAGCGCGTGAGCATACTGCCCAGGTGCCATATGACTTGCGCATGGAACGCGAAGAGGCGTTCCGGCACGGTGAACTGCCGATATTGTATTGTTCTCCTACCATGGAACTTGGCATCGATATTGCGGAACTCAATGTCGTCAATATGCGTAATATCCCGCCGACACCGGCGAACTATGCCAAGCGCAGCGGCCGCGCCGGGCGCAGCGGGCAGCCAGCACTTGTCTTCTCCTACTGTTCCACGGGCAGTTCGCACGACCAGTATTTCTTTAAGCGGCCCGACCAGATGGTATCAGGAGCTGTCACACCACCACGACTGGACCTCGCGAATGAGGACCTGGTGCGCGCGCACGTTTACGCCATCTGGTTGGCGGAGACAGGGCTCAGCCTGGGACAGTCGCTCAAAGATATCCTGGAGGTCACTGGCGATGATCCGACGCTAGTGCTCCTGGGCAGCGTACGTGAAAGTATTAAGGATGTAGGTGCGAAAAGGCGAGCACGTGCACGAGCGATTCGCGTGCTTGAAACTTTGCAGGATGAACTGAGTGACTCAGATTGGTATAGCGAGAACTGGATCGATGAAGTGCTTGACCAGGTCGTGATCAATTTTGATCGCACCTGTGACCGCTGGCGAGGTCTCTACAGGGCGGCCCAGGCTCAGGCGAGGGCGCAAGGATTGATTATGCTCGATGCCTCGCGCAGCGCTGAAGATAAAAAGCAAGCGGACCGCTTACGTGCCGAAGCAGAATCGCAGCTTGCTCTCTTGACTGAAACCGCGAGTTTTGAGCAGTCAGATTTCTACAGCTACCGTTACTTCGCCAGCGAGGGATTTCTGCCTGGCTACAACTTCCCTCGTCTACCGCTGTCAGCTTATATTCCAGGGCGCCGTACCAGGCAGCGGGATGAATACCTCTCGCGACCGCGATTCCTGGCGATTTCTGAGTTCGGCCCGCGTGCGATTGTCTATCATGAAGGCTCCCGTTACCTGATCAACCGCGTCATTTTGCCAGTTGGGGAAGATGAACATATACCCACGAGGCGGGCAAAGCAGTGCCAGCACTGTGGCTACTTGCATCCGATTAACGATGGCGAAGGCCTTGATATATGCGAACACTGCGGCGAACCCCTTGAACAGACACTACACCACCTGTTCCGTTTGCAGAATGTAGCGACCAGGCGCCGTGACAAGATTAATTCGGATGAAGAGGAACGCATGCGCCTGGGCTACGAAATACGGTCGGCAGTGCGCTTCACCGAACATGATGGACGCCCTGCTTTTCACCTGGGGATGGTAGAGCGTGAAGGCGAAGCTCTGGCAAAGCTCACCTACGGCCACGCGGCTACACTCTGGCGTATCAATCTTGGCTGGATGCGGCGCAGGAACAAAGATCAATATGGCTTCGTCCTCGATACTGAACGTGGTTACTGGGGGAAAAACGAACAATCCACTGACGACCCGGATGACCCTATGTCCCCGCGCACCGACCGCGTGATCCCCTATGTTGAAGACCGGCGCAACTGCCTGCTCTTTGAGCCACGCGAACCTCAAAATGCCGTGGTGATGGCATCTCTGCAAGCCATCTTAAAAAGCGCCATCCAGGTGAAGTATCAACTTGAGGATAACGAACTTGCTGCTGAACCTTTACCCGACATAGTTGAGCGACACCTCATCCTGTTCTATGAGTCAGCCGAGGGTGGAGCAGGGGTACTCCGAAGGCTGCTCGAAGAACCTCAAGCCATACGTGAGGTAGCAAAGGAGGCATTACGCCTCTGTCACTTTGACCCTGAGACAGGCAAAGACCTGCGACGTGCTCCACGGGCGCAGGAAGATTGTGAGTCAGCTTGCTACGACTGCCTGTTAACCTATCACAACCAGCATGACCATCGACTGCTCGACCGCCAGGCCATTCGCGACTATTTATTCGCCCTGGCAGAGTCGCATGTCGTGGCAGGTCCAACGCAACTACCTCGCTCAGAGTACCTGGAACAACTCATGCGGCAGGCCGATTCCGAATTGGAGCGTCAGTGGCTGCGCTACCTGGAGAAGCACCAGCTTCGTTTGCCATCCCATGCGCAGCACCTGGTCGAATCCTGTGGAACCCGGCCAGACTTCTTCTATGACGACTACCAGGCCGCTATCTATGTCGATGGGCACTATCATGACTATCCCGAAAGGCGTGCGCGTGATGCCGCTTATACAGAGTGCCTGGAAGATCGCGGCTACATCGTGATTCGTTTTGGACACGAGGAGGATTGGGCAAGCAAATTTGCCCAGTATCCCAACATATTTGGGAGGTTGGCATGAGTTTCGCTGTTGGATCGCTTGTCAAAGCGCGCGGACGTGAGTGGGTGGTCTTACCAGAATCGGACGCACAAATGCTCATCCTGCGTCCCCTGGGAGGAACCGAGGAAGAAGTGACGGGCATCTATGTGCCGCTTGAGCGTGTCGACCCCGCGCATTTCGACCTGCCTGACCCTGCTCAACTGGGTGATTATCGCTCCTGTCGCTTACTTCGCGATGCCGTGCGCCTCGGTTTCCGTTCAAGTGCTGGCCCATTTCGTTCGTTTGGACACATCGCCGTTGAACCGCGACCCTATCAGCTCGTGCCCCTGCTCATGGCGCTCAAGCTTGAGCCTGTGCGCATTTTGATTGCCGATGATGTGGGTATCGGCAAGACCATCGAAGCCTGTTTGATTGCGCGCGAACTGATCGACCGGGGCGAGATATCCCGCATGGCGGTCCTCTGCCCCCCACAACTCGCGGAACAGTGGCAGGCCGAGCTGCAAGACAAGTTTCACCTCGCTGCCGAACTGGTCCTTTCCAGCACCGCATCACAACTCGAACGGAACTGCCGCCTGGGACAGTCGCTGTTTGAACGCTATCCCTACGTGATCGTCTCCACAGACTTCATCAAGTCAGATCGCCGTCGCGACGAGTTTTTGCGCACCTGTCCCGAGCTGGTGATCGTAGACGAGGCGCACACCTGTGCCTATGCAGGCGAAGGTCGCGGTCGGCGTCACCAGCGCTATCAACTGCTATCCAGTCTCGCGGCTGATACTCACCGGCATCTCATTCTCGTCACTGCCACGCCGCATAGCGGCAACGAAGAGGCATTCCGCTCGTTGCTCACCTTTCTTGAGAAGGACTTCAAGCACTTGCCTGAAGACCTGGCGGGCAAACAGCATGAACAGGACCGTCGCCGGCTTGCCGCACACTTCGTGCAACGACGGCGTGGTGATATCCGCACGTATTTGCAAGCCGATACACC
>WNGD01000236.1_pt1 | contig 68476 bp, 65 predicted proteins | sample 5400671 | NCBI WGS metagenome assembly WNGD01 (sample SAMN13153369, study PRJNA577476) | soil metagenome | isolation source: 40 cm soil or saprolite under grassland replicate 2 | place: USA:California | collected 2016-06-15
GAAATCGCCCGACGGATCGAACGGATCGTGCTCCAGCATGAAGCACGCTTGCGGCAACTATTCGCGCATTTGCCGGATGACATTCGCGATGAGCTGCGGATGGTCATCGACGCCATCCGCGCCAGCGCGGCGGATGATGTTTGACGCGGGAGCTGCGAAGTCCTGTCGCGCCTAACAGCCGCGGCAGATCGTGAGCTTCTTCTCCAGCGCCTTGTCGAGCTCCCTCGTCGCCTGATCGGCCGGCGGTATATCGGTGGGCGCCACGTCCTTGGTCTGGGGCTGGCGGTGACCGACCGGCGCCGCGGGCTGCTCGAGCCGTCCCGCGGGCGGACGCGCCTTGGCGCTCTCGGCCCAGGCGGATAGAACACCGCCGAAGCCGAAGATCAGGCCGGCAAGGAACAGAATGGTCGTACGGGTAAGCATGGCTTGACTCCCCGCTCATGAGGGATTCGCACCGACGTTAAAGCCGCCGTCGCGGCGGATCAACGACCCGATCCGGTTTTCCGCGATTTTGGCGGTTTGCGACCCGCAATCGAACGCAGGCTTTGGCTCCCCGCGGTGTTTTTATTCTCAGGGAGCCAAGGACTTCGGATGATCTTTCCAGCCATTACAGGCTTGCCCCGCTCATCGGGGCAGCAACTTGCGCAGGTTGCGTGCGGCGATGCGGGTCGCTTTTGCGGCGGCGCAGACTATGCTGCGATGCGTCAAAGGGCCATGCCATGCGTGCCCCGCCTCTGCCCGGTTGACGACGCGTGGATATCCCCTGCCGGCGGCAGTTTCGACTGGACCCGAACACCATGGACGGGGCAAGTGATGAAGACCTCATGCCCGCAGGTACCTGCCCCGGGCGCTCGGGCTGGCGCGCAGGGTTTTGGGGAACGAGGCGGATGCCGAAGAGGTCGTGCAGGAGGCGCTGTTGCGCGTGTGGCTCAATGCGGCACGCTGGCGCCCGACTGCGGCATTCCGCACCTGGTTCTATCGCGTGGTCCTCAACCTGTGTCTCAACCGCAAACGGCGCGCGCCGTTCGCGGCGCTCGCCGACGTCGAGGAGCCGGCCGATCCCGCTCCCGGTCCATTCCTCGAAATCGAACATCGGCAAACCGATCGGCTCGTCGCCGCGGCAATCGCCGGCCTTCCCGATCGGCAACGCGCGGCCATCGTCCTCACCTATCAGGAGGGCATGTCGAATGCCGAGACCGCGGCGGTGCTCGGCACTTCCATATCCGGAATCGAGACCTTGCTGGTGCGCGCAAGGCGCGCGCTGCGCAAAGCACTCGGCTCAGTTCTCGCATCGGAACGGTGAACTCCATGATGACTCTCGCGCAGTTTGTTGAGCTCCTCGATATCCACGGCGCCGATCCGGCGCGCTGGCCGGATCCTTCCCGAGAGGCGGCGCAAGAACTGCTCGCCGCGAACGCCGACGCCCGCGCGGTGCTGGCCGGCGCCGCGGATTTCGACGTGCTGATCGCGCGGCATTACCGGCGCGCAAGCCCGCACGCAGGCGCGCGTTCCGAGGAGCAGGCGATGGTGCGCGTGCTGGCGCGACTCGAAGCGTCGCTGCCGCCGCAGCGGCGCGGGCTATTGCCGAGATTGTTGCCCGCGGCCCTGCTCGAGTTCGATCTTGCGCCCGCCTGGCCGCGCTTTGCCGCCCTGGTGGGAATCGCGGTTTTGGGCTTCGCAGTCGGGCTGAGCGACGCCGGAATGGCGGTCACCAAAAAATCCGCCTCGGCTATCGTCGGAATTCCGGCAAGCTCCGATTCGGATCTGAGCCTGATCCTGTTCGAGCCGGACCCGCTGTCCGCGATGAGATGAGACCGAAATGGCGATCCTGTCCGCTCCGGCCGTCGGCGATCGCGCTTCGCGCGTCCTGCTGTTCGTATCGCTGGCGCTCAATCTGTTCTTCCTCGGGGTGCTGGGCGCGACCGCGGTGCGCCAGCTGTGGCTGCAAGCTCCCGCCGCCGTCGAGCCGAGCCGGAGCGCCGCGGAGCGCATCGACCGGCTGGCCGCCACGCTCTCCGCATCGGATGCCGAGAAGTTGCGGGCCGAATTCCACACCCGCGAGCAGACGCTGGAAGCGGCGCATTCCGCGTACCGCCGCGCCCAGGAAGCGGTGCGGGCCGCGTTGCGCGCCGAGCCATTCGACGCCGCCGCCGTCCGCTCCGCGATGGCCGATACCCGCGCCGCGCGCCAGGCGCTCGATCTCGCCCTCCACGATGTGATCGCCACCGCAGCCGCCGAGATGTCGCCCGCCGGACGCAACAGCCTCGCCAACTGGTCGCCGCCCCACGGCGGCGCTCCCCCGAAGTAACGCGGCCGCGAAAGAGCGAGCATGCAGCAACGGGCGCAGACGCCATCGGCGCGGGCAGGCCCGCAAAGCCGAGCGCGATCGTTCGCGACGCTCGCGGTCGGCTTCGGTTTGCTGCAGGGGCTCGGCGCCTGCGTGCTCAACGACCGGCTCGATCCCGCGCTCGAGGTGCCGAAGAATTATCGCGCCCCGCATCTTAGATCCGAGGCCGCGCTGCCGCCGCTCGAATGGTGGCGAGGCTTTCGCTCGGCCGAGCTCACCGATCTGATGGAGCAGGCTTCGGCCGCGAATTTCGACATCGCGGCCGCGGTCGCCCGCATCGTGCAGGCGGATGCGCAGGCGCGGATCGCGGGCGCCGCGCTGCTGCCGAGCATCAATGCCACCGCGAGCGCGCAACGCTCGAAATCCTCGCAAGCCGTGTTCGGGGGCGCCTCAGGCGCTTCCGGCGGAGGCAGCGGCGGCAGTGGCGGCAGCAGTGTCGGCGGTGGAGGCGGCGGCGCGCGAACGCTGTATACGGCGGCTTTGAACGCGAGCTATCAGCTCGATTTCTGGGGAAAAGTGCGAGCGCAGATCCGCGCCGCGGATTATTCCGCGCTCGCCAGCCGCTTCGACCGCGAGGTGGTCGCGCTCAGCACCCTGGTCACCGTCGCGGATACTTATTTTCTGGTGCTCGAGGGCCAGGATCGCCTGCGCGTCGCCCGGGAGAATCTGACGAGCTCGGAACGAATCTTGAAGCTCATTCAGGATCGCTTCAACAATGGCACCGCGTCCGCGCTCGAGGTTGCCCAACAGGCGAGCCTCACCGCCATCGTGCGCGCCTCGATCCCGCCGCTTGTGGAGCAGGTCCAGCAGAATACCGCGACGCTGGCGTTGCTGGTCGGCCGCGCGCCGGAGAACCTCGCGGTCCGCGGCGGCAGCCTGTATCGGCTGGGTATCCCGCGCGTGTCGCCGGGACTGCCCTCCGAGCTGCTCACGCAACGCCCCGATATCCGCGAGGCCGAGCTCAAGCTCGCCAGCGCCGACGCCAATGTCTATGCGGCGCGCGCCGCGTTCCTGCCGAGCATCCAGCTGACCGGACAGGCCGGCTTCGAGAGCGCGGCGCTGCGCACACTGTTCGGTCCGGGCGCGGTGTTCTACACCGTCGCCGCAAGTCTCACGCAGCCGATCTTTCAGGGCGGGCTGTTGCTGGGCCAGCTCGACCTGCAGAAGGGCGCGCGCGAAGAGCTGCTGCAAGATTACCGCAAAACGGTGATCTCGGCGTTCACCGACGTGGAGCGGGCGCTCGTCGCCGTCCAGCAGACGACGCGCCAGGAAGCGTTGCAGCGCCAGGCCGTCGCGGAGTCGCGCAAAGCCTTCGAGCTTTCCGAGGAGCGGCTGCGCGCCGGCACCATCGATCTCACCACGGTGCTGCAGGCGGAGCAGACCTTTTTCCAGCAGGAGGACACGCTGGCCCAGGTGCGCTTCGCGCGGCTGCAGGCGATCGTCAGCCTGTTTCAGGCGCTCGGCGGGGGCTGGTTCCTGGACCGCGAGCCGGTCGTGCGGCCGCTCGATGTCGGTCCAAACTCTAAAAGTTAACGGGGCGCGTACATAGTTAGGGCGCAAATGGCAGGCTTTCGCAGATTTCTGACCATCGTCGTCGTCGGCGCCGTTCTCGTCGTCGTGGCGATGATGATTTTCGCCCCGGGTTCGCAGCGCCAGCGCAATGCCGGACGCTCCGGCAATCCGGAAGGTCCGATCCCGGTGCTCGCGGCCGAGGCGCGCATTGCCGACGTCCCCGTCTATCTCGACGGCGTCGGCACTACGCGTGCGCTCAACATGGTCACGGTCCACAGCCAGGTCGATGGAACGCTGGTCAGCGTCAATTTCCGCGAAGGGCAGGATGTGAAGGCGGGCGACGTCCTGGCGCGCATCGATCCCACTACCTACCAGGCCCAGCTCGATCAGGCGCTCGCCAAGAAGGCGCTCGACGAGGCACAGCTCGCCAATGCCAGGCTCGACCTCGAGCGCTACACCAATCTGCTCAAGACCAACGCGGTCAACCGGCAGCAGGTCGACACCACGCGCGCGCTGGTGGCGCAGCTGGAAGCCCAGGTGAGGCTCGACCAGGGCGCGATCGACAATGCCCGAGCCTATGTCAATTACTGCACGATCGTGGCGCCGATCAGCGCCCGTGTCGGCATTCGCCTGGTCGATCAGGGCAATCTGGTGCACGCGTCGGATCCGACCGGCATCGCCATGCTGACCCAAATTCGACCGATCTCAGTGCTCTTCACCCTGCCGCAGCAGCAGCTCGGCCAAGTCAACAAGGCGTTCGCAAAGGCGCCGCTCAGCGCCGAGGCGACGGAATCCGACAGCAGGCAGGTGCTCGACCGCGGCACACTGCAGGTCGTCAACAATCAGGTCGACCAGACGACCGGGACGGTGCAGCTCAAGGCCGAGTTTCCCAATGCCGATTTGCAGCTCTGGCCGGGCCAATTCGTCAATGTCAGGCTGCTGATCGATACGCTGCGCCAGGTCGTGGTGGTGCCCACGGCCGCCGTGCAGCGCGGCCCCAACGGCGCCTTCGTCTATTTGCTGCAGCCGGACAGCACCGTGTCGGTCCGCCCCGTCGGGGTCACCCAGCAGGATGAGGCCCAGGCGGTGATCGCCAACGGGCTGCAGGCAAAGGATCGCGTCGTCACCTCGGGTTTCGCGCAGCTTGCCGATGGTCGCAAGGTGACGGTCAGCGGCGCTACGGGCGCGACTGGGGCGGCGCTGAGCTCGGGCAATCCGGATGATACCGGCGCGAGCCAGCCGCGCCGGCAACGGGGCGCAGGCAAGTCCGAGGCGTCCGGCGCGGCGCCGGGCACCACGCCATGAACGTTTCCGCAAGCGTGTCGGCGCCCTTCATCCGCCGCCCGATCGCGACTTCGCTGCTGGGAGTCGCGGTGCTGCTCGGCGGCGTGCTGGGCTATTGGCTGTTGCCGGTCTCCGCCTTGCCGCAGGTCGATTTCCCGACCATCCAGGTCACGACGCAGCTGCCGGGCGCGAACCCCGACACGACGGCATCGCTGGTGACCGCGCCGCTGGAGCGGCAGTTCGGCCAGATCCCGGCGCTGACCACGATGACTTCGTCGAGCTCCTACGGCATCAGCCAGATCACCCTGCAGTTCGAGCTCAACCGCGACATCGATGCCGCCGCCCAGGACGTGCAATCCGCGATCAATGCCGCGGGCTCGACCTTGCCGCGCAACCTGCCGTATCCGCCGACCTACTCCAAGGTGAACCCGGCCGACGTGCCGGTCGTCACCCTGGCGCTGACCTCGGACACCGTCGCGCTGCGGCAATTGAGCGACATCGCCGACACCTTGCTGGCGCAGCGCCTGAGCGAAGTGACCGGGGTCGGCCACGTCTCGGTCGAGGGCGGCATCCGTCCTGCGGTGCGCGTCCAGGCGGATCTGGCGCGGCTCGCCGCCTACGGCATCGGCCTCGAGGATCTGCGCTTCGCGATCGTCAACGCCAATGTCGCCGGTCCCAAGGGCTCGTTCGACGGCGCGCATCATTCCTACACCATCGCGGCCAACGACCAGATCGCGGCCGCCGACGCCTACCGCTCCGTGGTGGTGACCTATCGCAACGGCGCGCCGGTGCTGCTGAGCGACGTCGCCAACGTACTCGACGGGCTGGAGAACACCAAGGTCGGCGGCTGGTACGAGGGCGCGCCGGCCGTGATCGTCGACGTGCAGCGCCAGCCCGGCGCCAACGTCATCGAGACCGTGCAGCGCGTGCTGGGCGAGTTGCCGAAGCTGCAGCGCGCCATGCCGGCCGGCGCCAAGCTCACGGTGGTGAGCGACCGCACCAACACCATCCGCGCCTCGGTGCGCGACGTGCAATTCACCCTCATTCTCGCCGTCGCGCTGGTGGTGCTGGTCGTGCTCATCTTCCTGCGCACCGTCCGCGCCACTTTCATCGCCGGCGTCGCTTTGCCGCTGTCGCTCGTCGCCACCTTCGGGGTGATGTGGTTCTGCGGCTTCAGCCTCGACAATCTCTCGCTGATGGCGCTCACGATCGGCACCGGCTTCGTCATCGACGACGCCATCGTCATGATCGAGAACATCGTGCGCCACATGGAAGACGGCGAGGCGCCGCTCGCGGCGGCGCTCAACGGCGCGCGCGAGATCGGCTTCACGGTGATCTCGCTGACCGTGTCGCTGATCGCCGTGTTCATTCCGCTGCTGTTCATGACCGGGCTCGTCGGCCGCATGTTCCGCGAGTTCGCGCTGACTTTGACCATTGCGGTCGTCGTCTCGGCGGTCGTGTCGCTCACGCTCACCCCGATGATGTGCAGCCGGCTGTTGCGGCCGGCCCAGGAAGGTGCCGGAAGCCCTGTCACCCGCGGCTTCAACCGCGCCGTCGAATGGAGCGTCGAGACCTATCGGATCACGCTCGAATGGGTGCTGCGCCACCAGAGGCTCACGCTGGCGACCACCCTTCTCACGCTCGCGGCGACGATCTTGCTCTACGTCATCGTGCCGAAAGGATTTCTGCCGTTGCAGGACACCGGGCTGATCACGGCCGTGACCGAGGCCGGCCCGGAGGTGTCGTTCGTGGAGATGCAGCGGCTGCAGGGAGACATCGGCGCGGCGATCCGCCGGGACCCCGACGTGACCGGCGTCGTTTCGGTGATCGGCGTGAGCCCGCTCAATCCCACGCCGAATGCCGGCCACCTCGCCATCACCCTGAAAGCCCGCGACCAGCGCCGCGCCGTGGTCGCCGACATCGTCGAGCGCCTGAAGGCGCTCGTCGCGCCGATCCCGGGGATGGTGGTGTATTTCCAGCCGGTGCAGGACATCCAGATCAGCACGCGCGCGAGCCGCGCCCAATATCAGTACACGCTGACCGGCACCGATGCCCAGGCGGTATCGGACTGGTCGGTCAAGCTCGCCGACCGCCTGCGCGCGGAGCCGGCGCTGCGCGAGGTCGCCTCGGAAGCGCAGGAAGGCGGCTTGCGCACCTTCATCAACGTCGATCGGGAAAAAGCCGGCCGGCTCGGCATCTCGATGCAGGTCGTCAACGACACGCTCAACGACGCCTTCGCCCAGCGGCAGATCTCGACGATCTATGCCCAGGCCAACCAGTACCGGGTGATCCTCGAGGCGATGCCGCAGTATCAGCAGGATCCGAGCTCGCTGTCGAAGCTGTTCGTTTCCTCGACCAACGGCGCGCAGGTCCCGATCAGCGCCTTCACGGGCATGCAGCGCACCATTGCGCCGCTCATCATCAGCCATCAGGCGCAATTTCCCGCGGTGACGATCAGCTTCAATCTGGCGCCGGATGCTTCGCTCAGCGACGCGGTCGCGGCAATCGCCAATGCCGAACGCGACATCGGCATGCCGGCCGCGATCGTCGGCGGTTATTCGGGCGACGCCGCGGAGTTCGGCCGCTCGCTCGCCGGCGAGCCGTGGCTGATCCTGGCCGCGGCGGTCGCGATCTACATCGTGCTGGGCGTGCTCTACGAGAGCTTCATCCACCCGCTCACGATACTTTCCACCCTGCCGTCCGCCGGCGTCGGCGCGCTGCTCGCCCTGATGCTCACCGGCCAGGACCTCTCGGTCGTGGCGCTGATCGGCATCGTGCTGCTGATGGGCATCGTGAAGAAGAACGCCATCATGATGATCGATTTCGCGCTGGATGCGGAGCGCAAGGAAGGGCTCTCCCCGCGCGATTCGATCGTCAAGGCCTCGATGCTGCGCTTCCGCCCGATCATGATGACGACGCTCGCCGCGCTGTTCGGCGCGCTGCCGCTGGCGCTCGAGCGCGGCACCGGATCCGAGCTGCGCTTTCCGCTCGGCGTCACCATCATCGGCGGACTGCTGCTGAGCCAGTTGCTCACGCTCTACACCACGCCAGTGATCTATCTCTACATGGAGCGGCTGCGGGCGCGGCTTATGCGCGCCGTGGCCCCGCCCGCGCCGCGCGAGCTTCCCCCGCCCGCGATCACCCAGCGAGCCGCGGAATGAGACCCAAATTGTTTGATTTAGCTGAGCCGGCATCGCGCTTCCCCTCTCTCCTTGCGGGAGAGGGTGGTCCGAGCCGAAGGCGAGGACCGGGTGAGGGGTGCGTTCGAACTCACTCGAAGACAAGAACCCCTCACCCGCCTCGCGGACTTCGTCCGCTCGGCACCCTCTCCCGCAAGGGGAGAGGGGAAGCGCGTCTGCAGCTGGGCTTTCGCAACAATGCCACAAGGGGAGAGGGGAAGCTCGCGTCCATCACCGCCTGCGTGAGGCGGCCGGACCGATGAATTTCTCCTATCCGTTCATCCGCAGGCCGGTGGGCACCACGCTGCTCGCCATCGGCCTGTTCCTCCTCGGCGCGGTCGCCTATGTGTTTCTCCCCGTCGCGAGTCTGCCGAGCATCGATTTTCCCACCATCCGCGTGAGCGCCAGCCGCCCCGGCGCCGATCCGGCCACCATGGCGGCGACGGTCGCCGCGCCGCTCGAGCGGCGGTTAGCCGAGATCGCCGGTGTCACCGAGATCACCTCGACCAGCGCGCTCGGCTCGACCAGCATCGCGGTGCAGTTCGATCTTTCCCGCAACATCGACGGCGCGGCGCGCGACGTGCAGGCGGGGCTCAATGCGGCGGCGAGCGACCTGCCGACCGACCTGCCGATGGTGCCGACGTTCCGCAAGGCCAATCCGGCCGCGGCGCCCGTCCTGATCCTGGCACTGACCTCGAACACCATCGCGCCGAGCGCGCTCTACGACGTGGCCGACACCGTGATCGCCCAGCGCATCTCCCAGGTCGACGGGGTCGCCGAGGTGACGGTGAGCGGCGCCGAGCAGCCGGCGATCCGGGTGCGCGTCAACCCGGTGGCGCTCGCCTCGATCGGGCTCGGGATGGACGATGTGCGCGCCGCGATCGTCAATTCCAACGCCGCGGGGCCGGACGGCGCCTTCGACGGAGCCCAGCAGGCCCAGACGATCGCCACCAACGACCAGCTGCGCAACGCACGGGATTACGATCCGATCGTGGTGCGCACGGTAAACGGCTCGGTGGTGCGGCTCTCCTCCGTCGCCGCGATCACGCCGGGTGTGCGCAACACGCTCTCCGCCGCCTGGTTCAACCGGCAGCCCTCGATCCTGCTCATCATCACCAAGCAGGCGCAGGCCAATGTCATCGATACCGTCGACCGCATCCACGGGGTGCTCGGCGACATCAAGGCCTGGGTCCCGGCGGACTTGCAGATCTCGGTGCTGTCCGACCGCACCACCACGATCCGCGCCAGCGTCCACGACATGCAGCTCACCCTGTGTGCGACGATCGCGCTGGTCATGCTGGTGGTATTCGTGTTCCTGCGCCGGGCGACCCCGACGATCGCCGCCGGCGTCACCGTGCCGCTGTCGCTCGCGGGCACCTGCGCGCTGATGTGGCTTGCCGGCTTCTCGATCGACAATCTCTCGCTGATGGCGCTGGCGGTCTCGGTCGGCTTCGTGGTCGACGACGCCATCGTCATGATCGAGAACGTGTTTCGCAATCTCGAGGCCGGATCCTCGCCGCTGCGCGCCACCATCGAGGGCGCGCGCCAGATCGGCTTCACCGTGGTGGCGATCAGCGTGTCGCTGATCGCCGCGTTCATTCCGCTGCTGTTCATGGGCGGAATCGTCGGCCGGCTGTTCCGCGAGTTCTCGGTGACGCTCGCCTTCGCGATCGCGGTGTCGACCGTGGTGTCGCTCTCGGTCACGCCGATGATCTGCGCGCATTTCGTGCGCGCCCCGCCGAGCCCGAGCGCGACCTGGCTCGACCGCGTGGTCAGCGCGGTGCTCGACCGGTTGATCCGTAGCTACGCCGGCACCTTGCGCAATGTGCTGCGCCACCGCGCGCTCACCATGCTGGTGATGCTGCTCACGGTCGCGCTCACCGTGGTGCTCTACGTCAAGGTCCCCAAGGGCTATTTCCCGCAGGACGACACCGGGCTCGTGTTCGGCGGGACCGAGGCCTCGACCGACATCTCGTTCAAGGCGATGTCGGAGCTGCAGCAGCGCGCGGCGGCGATCGTCGAGGCGGATCCCGCCGTCGCCGCGGTCGCCTCCTCGGTCGGCGCCTCGACCTTCAATCCCTCGCTCAACCAGGGCCGGCTCTTCATCAGCCTGAAGCCGCTTGCGGAGCGCAAGATCACGACCGCGCGGGTGGTCGACCGCCTGCGCGAAAAACTCGCGGCGGTGACCGGCCTCAAGGTGTTCATGGTGCCGGCGCAGGACCTGCGCGTCGGCGCCCGCCAGAGCAAGGCGCAATATCAGTTCACGCTGTGGGGGACCGACGTCGACGAGCTGCAGAGCTGGATGCCGAAGGTGCTCGCGGCGGTGCGCAAATTGCCCGGCCTGACCGACGTCTCGACCGACCGCGAGCAGGGCGGGCTGCAGGCGGACGTGACCATCGACCGGCTCGCCGCCTCGCGCCTGTGCGTGCAGGTCCAGGACATCGACAACGCGCTCAACAATGCCTTCGCGCAGCGCCAGATCTCGACCATCTACACCCAGCGCAACCAATACCGGGTCGTTCTCGAAATCGACCGGCAATTCCAGCGCGACCCGACGGATCTGAGCCGCGTCTATGTCAAGGCGAGCGGCAGCTTCGCCGGCAACGCCCAGTGCGCGGGCGCGATCGCCAGCGCGCAGGCGACCAATGCCGCGACCGGCGTCGTCGCCGGCATCGCGCCCAACGAGGTGCCGCTATCGGCGGTGGCGCGGTTCGGCAAGTCGATCGCGCCGCTCGTCGTCAACCACCAGGGCCAGTTCCCCTCGATCACCATCACGTACAATCTCAAGCCCGAGGCCGGGATCGAGCAGGCGGCCGCGAGCATCCGCGAGACGATCGCCGATCTGCATCTGCCCGATACGATCCATCCCGAGCCCGCCGGCGATATCAAGGCGTTCGCGCAAACAGTCGGCGCGCAGCCGATCCTGATTTTAGCGGCGCTGATCGCGGTCTACATCGTGCTCGGCGTACTCTACGAGAGCCTCGCGCATCCCCTCACCATCATCTCCACTTTGCCCTCGGCGGGGCTCGGCGCTTTGCTTGCGCTCGCGCTGACCGGCAGCGAGCTGACCGTGATCGCTTTCATCGGCATCATTCTCCTGATCGGCATCGTGAAAAAGAACGGCATCATGCTGGTCGATTTCGCGCTCGACGCCGAGCGTCGGCGCGGCCTTGCGCCCGAGCAGGCGATCTTCGAGGCATGCTTAGAGCGTTTCCGCCCGATCCTGATGACGACGATGGCATCGCTGCTCGGCGCCGTACCGCTCGCCGTCGCCATCGGCCCGGGATCGGAGCTGCGCCGCCCCCTCGGCATCACCATCATCGGCGGGCTCTTGGTCTCGCAGGCGCTGACGCTTTACACCACCCCGGTGATCTATCTGCTGCTCGACCGCCTGCACCGCCGGCTGTGGGGCTCGCGCGAGGGCTCGATCGGCAAGGGGCCGGGACCGAGGGCCAGCGGCCTCGGTTTGCGCGCCGCCGGCGAGGGAGCAGCCGAATAGGGTGCGTTCCCCGGACGCGGCGCGATGCGCAGCGTTGCGCCGCAGATCCGGGGCCCAGCTTTGTCGATGATTCAGCCCTGGATCCCGGGTCTGCAACGCACCACTGCCGTGCTGCGCTGCGCCCGGGAAACATCGGGGCGGTTCGCGCTTTGCAAACCGCCGGGCACCTTGCTATATGCGCCCCGTTCCCCGGTAGCTCAGTGGTAGAGCAAGCGGCTGTTAACCGCTGGGTCGCTGGTTCGAATCCGGCCCGGGGAGCCAATGAAACCAACGGTTCAGGCCCGATTTCGACGGTGCCACCGCACCGAGATGCGATACATTGCGGAATAGTTCGGGAAGATTCGCCCGCATACGAACGAGTACGAGATGAGCAATCCAGAGCCCACCCCCCTTCGCGCCGCCGAGACTGCGTTCGAACTTGCGATTCGAGCCATGGGTCAGGCGCTCGTCGATGCATCGGCCGCCGCCCATGAGATCGATGCGCTCGATCCGCCGAAAGACGACCAGGATGCCGATTACGATCGGCTGCTGTGGCTCGGCAAGATCACCGATGGCCTGAGCGTCCTGTGCACGCCGAGACTGCGCGTGCTCGCCGCCATCCTCGACGAGGTCGCCGCGCTCGAGGAGCCCGGCGAACTCGGCGACAAGCGCCATACTGCGCACTGAGGCTCCCGGATAAGCCGGGACCACGCCGTTTCTCGAGGAGAATTACCATGCGGACGTTGGCCGCTGCTGCGACGATCGCGACCGTGCTTGTGGTCGGTGCCGGGGCCCCGCTCCAAGCGGCGCCGTGGTGCGCGTGGTTCACCGGGTATAGCTACAGCAACGATTGCGGCTATTACACGCTCGCGCAGTGCGTTGCAACCATCCGGGGCGTCGGGGGCTATTGCGCCCCGAACGTTTACGCGCAACCACTCCCCTACCCGCCCGGTCCCTATCGCAAGCGGCATCCTCGCCGATACGACTGAGGTTGCGGCCGCGATCATGAGCCGTATCTGACAAGTTGAGCGCTATTCCGCGGTCAGCGGCGCAAAGCCCCAGGAGAACAGCGGCCGGCCGCCGTCTTTTTCGATCGCGACCACCTCTTCGAGCCAGCAGCGTTCGTGCTCGCCGCCCGGATAGAGCAGATGCACCGGGACCACCATGCCGTCCTCGAGCATCCAATCGCCGTTCGGCTTGCCGTCGGCCGTCGTCTGCTCGAGGTCCATGTGGGAGAGGCCGAGGCCGTGGAAGAAGATCACGGCGGCCGCCGGGTCCGGCACGCCCTCGCGGCGATAGATCTCACGGCCTTGTCTCTGCAGCTCGCTGATGCGTGCGCCGGGCCGCATGGCGGCGAGCAGCATCTCCGCCACGCGCGCGGTCGCGTCGGCAAAGCGCTTCGCTCCGCCGGCGGGCTCGCCTTCCACCACCCAGGTCTTGCCGCCGTCCCAGCAATAAAGATCGATGGTGCCGTGGCAATCGAACATCACGTGGGTGCCGGGCTCGACCGCATCGTCCTCGAGGCCGGTGGCGAGCGTGAGCGCCGGATCGGCGCCGCGCGGGTGGCCCCACACCATGCCGCCGGGGTCGCGCACGAAGCCGCCGAGTTCGGTCACGGCGCGGGCGTATGCCTTGTTGAGGTCGCGCCAGGTCGCGCCCTTGTCCCAGGCCGAAATCGTGCGCCGGATCGCCGCCTCGTTGAGCGCGGTCGCGCGCTCGAGCAGCCGCATCTCGGTTTCGGTTTTCACCGCGCGCGCGAACATCAACGGATCGTAGCCGATCGTAGCCGTCGGCGACTTCCATGCCCTCGACCTCCAGGCGGAAGCCGAACCCCATGTCGTCGAAGGCGACGCGAGCTCGATCGAGCTTGAGGTCTTTCAGCGCGCCGCGCACCGCGGTCGCCATGTCGAAGGCATAGGTTTTCCGGGCGTCTGCGATCCAGGAGACCGCCGCGCCGTGCTTCGGGATGAAGCGGTCGATGTCGGTTCGCTTGGGCGGCAGGTCGAGCGGCATCATCACGGCGCGGAACGGCCGAATGTCCTCGACCCACGTCGGCTGCGTAAGAAACGTGGCGAGATAATAATCCGCCAACACGACGATCGGATGCTCGGGCGCGTGCCGCGAAAGGATCACCGCATAGGGCCGCGGCTCGTCGGACTTGTGCGCCATGCCGTGGAAGCCGGTGAGATAGAACATGTTCCACGGCGTCGTAGCCACGATGCCGTCGAGAGAACGCGCCTTCATGGCATGGAGCAGGCGGTCGAGATTGCAGAAGCGCTTCGGCAGCGGCGTGCGGGCGAAAGGATCGGAGGACGGAGAGCGCGGTGCATCCATCATGACGATTGCTCCTCCCATGACTGCAGGGCGGGCAGCAGCGCCCAGCAGCGCCGATCGAACGCGACCGCCGGCACCCGCCCCACGAGCCTCACTTGCAGCCGGGACAGCGAGCGCAAATTCGGGCCTGCTCGGCGGCGAGGGCTGCCTTTTCGTCCGCGCACTGCCTGTACAAGCCCGCTTGAGACACCGATCCCACGCCGGTACATCTGCCGTTGAAGCGCGCCACCCGCGCTTCAAACTCCCGCGCCGTTTCCGCGCAACTCTTTTCGGCTCTGACCGGCGGGCAGCGTTTCCCGGTGATGATCGGGGTGATCTGGCTTGCCGTCTGCTCGCACCGCATCTCCATGCCGCTCTTGCTGTCGCAGATCACCTGCCCCACCCGCGAACATGGCGATTGCGCGGAGGCGACCGATGGAAGAGGAAGTGCAAGCAGAAAAAGACCAAGGAGCCAGCCTTCATGTCGCCCTCCGGCCAAATGCCTCGACCCGACATTCCCGAATATCGAGTTCTCCCATGGAAAGAAACCCCTCTCGCATTCGGCGACTTCTGGAGCGCCGCGCCATGTGCCGGGCTTGGCAAGGCTGGTGCGATCGGGTGAAACTCGCCCCGCCGGGTTTCGCAACGGTCTCGATCGAGGGGGAATCATGATGAAGTGCCGGCTCGCCGCCTCGGCGCGCACCGCAGCGGCGGACAGCGTGACCTCGCGTCCCAACCATGGGCTGCGCTGCGTGACGGCGGTGCTCGCCGTTGCCGCCTGGGTGTGGCTGGCTTGGTCGCCGGCCGACGCACAGACCCCAGGCGCCGCAGCCGTTGGCGTAAAAATCGAGCAGATGCTGAAAGGAACCGGCTTTACCTACAAAACGCACAATCCGATCACTTGGTCAATCGAGTTCGAGCGAAAGACCATCGGAAAGTTCCGGGTCATCATCTCCAACAGCGAGGACATCATCGTAACGTTTGCGACCGTCACCGAGAAAGCCAAGATCCGGAAAACGCCGCAGCTGATGGAGGCCCTGCTCTCCGCCAACCACGAGTACGATTACGCGAAAATCGGCCTGGACAAGGACGGCGATCTGTTCGTGCGCATCGACAGTCCGGTGCGCGTGACCGATTCCGCGCTATTGAAATCGATCATCGAGCAAGTCGCCAATGCCTCCGGGGAGATATTCACGAAAAACGCGAGCTTCCTCCAGCGTTGATGTCGGTGCGGACGATCCGCCCGCTCGGCGCCAAAAGATCAATCCTCCGGCGTATGGCGGCGCTGCTCGAGAATCTGTTCGCGCTCGAAATCGGCGCAGGCGCGGTACGACATGGAATCCGAGGTGATCCATACGCCCGCGCAACGCACCCGCGCGAGGATCCCGGCGCCGAGGTCCGTCGTGAGCACGACAGCAGCAATCGCGAGCGCGGCCGCGGCGAGCGCGGCGATCCAGCCGGCGAGCTTGGGAGTGATCTGCGGAATCATGCCCCGGCAAGTATCCCCTCCCCATCCCTTGCCCGCAAGCAGGCAGGGAGGCACGCGCCTTGCGTTTTCGGCCGATAACCGCGGCGAAGTAATTACGCCCGCTTCTTGCGCGCGGCGCGCCTTTCGACCAGCGCCTTGGCGATGCGCAGCTGACCGCCGGCGCGGTCGAGCGCCTCCGCGGCCTCGCCCGGGTCGCAGCCCTGCAGCAGCAGGACCGCGAGCTTGACGCTGCCGTGCGCGCGCGCCAGCGCGTCGCGCACCTCGTCGCTGCTGCGCCCGGTCAGGTGCAGCAGCATGTTCTCGCTCCGCTGCACCAGCTTGTTGTTCACCGCCTGCACGTCGACCATCAGGCCCTCGTAGACCCGGCCGAGCAGGATCATCACCAGGGAGGAGAGCAGATTGAGCGCGATGCGCTGCGCGGTGCCGGCTTTCATCCGGGTCGATCCGGCGATCGGCTCGGGCCCGGTGTCCAGCCAGACCGGATGGTCGGCTTCCTCGAGCAGCGGCGTGTCGCGATTGTTGGCAATCCCGACCGTCAGGGCGCCGAGCTGCTTGGCCTCGCGCAGGCACGCCAGCGTGAACGGGGTCGAGCCGCTGGCGGCGACCGCAATCAGCACGTCGTTGCCGCCGATGCCGGCGTCCCGGACGAGGTTTACGGCGTGCTCGATCTCGTCCTCGGCGCCTTCGACCGATTGCATCAGGGCTTCGTGTCCGCCGGCAATGAACAGCAACAGGCGGTCCTTCGGCCAGCTGAAGGTCGGCATCAGCTCGGCGCCATCCTGAACCGCCAGACGGCCCGAGGTCCCGGCACCGGCATAAACCAAGCGGCCGCCGTCGCGCAGCCGCGGCTCGATCGCGAGCGCCGCCCCTTCCAACGCCTGGCGCGCGGCACGCACCGCGGCGACCGCGGCGAATTGCCCCTCGACCATGGCATCCAGGATGTCGGAAGGGTCCCAGACATCGATCCCGGAATACCGGGGACTCAGGCGCTCCGTTTCCATGGGCTCAGCCTGCGCATTATACCCCCGAAGGCAACGGCATTCGACCCATTTCGGCTCCTTGCGCGTTGAGGAGTTGATCGATCGACGAAAACAGGCGGTTCGCAGGTGCAAACCGAACTCCTCCTCGGCGTGGACGGCGGCGGTACCGGGTGCCGGGCGCGGACTGGACCAAGAGCCGTGGCCCGGATGAAGCGCAGCGAAATCGGCGGCCCAAGGCCACCGTCCTCGCGCATGCGGGGACCTCGATCCGCGGAGTTCCGCGGATCCCGCATTCCGCTTCGCTCCATGCGGGCTACAAGGGAGGACAAATGACCGACCTCGACACGCGCATGGCCGACGAGTTCCGTCAGGCGCCGCAAGCCGTGGAGCGGCAGGCGCAAAGCCTGGCGCGGCCGCTGGCGGAGCTCGTTGCTCGGCTCCAACGCAGGCCGCCGCAGGTCGTCGTGACCTGCGCGCGCGGCAGCTCGGCTCACGCCGCCACCTTCGCCAAGTTCTTGATCGAGCGCCATCTCGGTATTCCGGTCGCCCCGGCGGCCCCCAGCATCGCCACCATCTACGGGCAGCGCCTGCGGCTCGAAAACCAGCTGTTTCTCGCCATCTCGCAGTCGGGCAGGAGCGATGACCTGATCGAGCAGGCAATGGCGGCGCGGACGGCTGGAGCCCTCACCGCGGCCCTGGTCAATGCCACCGACAGCCCGTTGGCGAAGGCGTGCGAGTTCGTGCTGCCGATCGCGGCGGGAGCGGAGCGCAGCGTCGCGGCGACCAAGACGTTCGTCGCCACGCTTTCGGCGCTGCTGCGGTTGATCGCATCGTGGGCCGAGGACGACGCGCTGCGAGCGGCGCTCGCGCGGCTGCCGGACCGGCTCGCGGCAGCGGCCGAGCAGGACTGGAGCGAAGCCTTGCGGACCTTTGCGGCCAATATCAGCCTGGTGACGATCGGACGCGGCCCGACCCTGGCGATCGCCCGCGAGGCGGCGCTGAAGCTCAAAGAGGTGTGCAACCTCCACGCCGAAGCCTTCAGCGGCGCAGAATTTCTGCACGGGCCGGTCGCGCTGGTCTCGCTGCGTTACCCCATCCTGCTGTTCATGCCCACGGATGCGGCCGGCGCGGGATTGCAGCGGCTGGCCGAAGACTTGCGTCACAAGGGTGCGGCGGTGTTTTGCGCCGAACCCGGCGAGCCGGCTCCGGGACGGCTGCCCGCGGTTGCCGTCGATCATCCCGAGACGGATGCCGTGTGTCTCGTCCAGAGCTTCTACGCGATGCTGGTCCGCTTGGCGCAGCGGCTCGGCACCGACCTCGATCGGCCCCGGCATCTCGAGAAGATCACCCGCACGCGATGAGCGCAGCAAACCGACACGCGCTGGCCGCCGACAGCGTCTTCGACGGCGCATCGGTGCGGCAGGATTTTGCGGTCGTGATCGAGGGCGAACGCATCGCCGCGATCGTGCCCAGGCGCGAATTGACGAAGGACATCCCGCTTCGGCGGCTGCCGGCGGGCGCCTGGCTCGCGCCCGGGTTCATCGATGTGCAGGTCAACGGCGGGGGCGATGTCCTGTTCAACGACGAGCCCAGTCCCGAAGGGGTCGCCGCTATCGTCGCGGCTCACAGACGGTTCGGAACGACGGCGCTGCTGCCTACCCTCATCAGCGACACGGCGGAGAAGATGCGCAGAGCGCTCCTTGCCGTTCAGACGATGCTCGGCCGCGACCCGAGCGTGCTCGGGATTCATTTCGAGGGGCCGTTCCTGTCTCCGGAGAAACCCGGCGTGCACGATCCGGCGATGATCCGCGGGCCAGAACCCGCCGACCCCGCGCTGCTCACCTCGCTGCGGGGCGGCGTGACGCTGGTCACGCTCGCACCCGAAGCAGTGCCGGCCGGTTTTATCGGCGGGCTCACCGCCGCGGGCGTGCGGGTCTCGCTCGGCCATTCGATGGCGACCTATGCGCAGACGCGGGCGGCACTGGCGGAGGGCCTCACCGGCTTTACCCACCTCTTCAATGCGATGCGGCCGCTCGCGAGTCGCGAGGGAGGGCCGATCGCGGCAGCGCTCGAGTGCCCCGCGGCGTGGTACGGGCTGATCGTGGACGGCGTGCACGTCGCTCCGCCCATGCTCCGCCTGGCGCTGCGCGGCGCCGGCCGTCCCATGCTGGTAACCGACGCGATGCCGCCGGTCGGCGGAAGCCGCTCGAGTTTTTTGCTCTGCGGGCAGAAGATCGAAATGCGCGAGGGACGCTGCGCGCGCGCCGACGGCACGCTCGCGGGTTCCGCGCTCGATATGGCGACGGCGGTGCGAAACAGCGTCCGGCTGATGCACCTGCCCTTGCAAGATGCCATCGGGCTCGCAACGGAGGCGCCCGCGCGCTTTCTCGGAATCGCCGACCGGCTGGGCCGCCTCGCTCCCGGCTATCGTGGCGACATGGTTGCGCTCGATCCCGACGCGATCCGGGTCCTGGCGACGTGGGTCGCCGGCAAGGAGTGCGCGAGGATGGAAGCTACCTCCCCGGTTTAACGAGCCCACCCATGCCCGCGTTCATCTGCACCGCCTGCGGCACGCAATATGCGCCGAGCGAAACGCCGCCGCCGCACTGCACGATCTGCGAGGACGATCGGCAATATGTGCCGCCACGCGGGCAGACCTGGACCACGCTCGAAGCGCTCGCGGCGAGTCATTTCAACGCCTGTCGGCAATATGAGCCGGGGATCATCGGCATCGGGGCCGAGCCGCATTTCGCCATCGGCCAGCGCGCGCTCCTCGTGTGCACGCCGCACGGCAACGTGCTGTGGGACACGATCGCCATGCTCGATGCCGCGACCGTCACGCTGATCCGGGCGCTCGGCGGGCTCGCCGCGATCGGCATCTCGCACCCGCATTTCTACACGACCATGGTCGAATGGAGCCGCGCGTTCGGCAACGTGCCGATCCATCTTCACGCCGCCGATCGCGCGTGGATCATGCGGCCCGATCCGGCCATCAAGCTGTGGGATGGCGAGACACTCGCGCTCCTGCCGGACGTGACGCTCATCCGCTGCGGCGGGCATTTCCCCGGCGGTACCGTGCTGCACTGGGCCAAAGGCGCCGGCGGCCACGGCGTGCTGTGCTCTTCCGATATCTGCACCGTCACCATGGATCGCAAGTTCCTGAGCTTCATGCACAGCTATCCGAATCTCATTCCGCTCTCGGCCGAACAGGTCACCGGAATTGCCGCCGCGCTCGAACCGTTCGCATTCGCCACCATCTACGGCCATTATTTCGATCGGGTGATCCCGACGGGCGGCAAGCACGTGCTGAAAATCTCGGTCGAGCGCTATCTCAAGGCGATCGGCACGTACGGTTCGTAGGATGGGTCAAGCGAAGCGTGACCCACCATTACCCCGCGGTGGGTTTCGCTGCGCTCAACCCTCCCTACGCACGCGAAGCGTTGCGCCGCGCCCGAGGAACGCAAATTCATGACCCCGGCTTCACCACGATGCGGCCGAGCACCCTGCCGGCGCGCAACTCGTCGAGCACCTGGTTGATCTCGCCGAGCGGCCGGGTTTTCACCGGGATCGGCGGCACCTTGCCGGACTTGACCAGCGCCATGAGCTCGCGGATGTCGTCGAGGTCGCCGACATAGGAGCCGCGGACGGTGAGCACCCGCTGCGGGAACAGCGGCAGCGGGATCGGCGCCATGCCGCCGTAGAGTCCGACGATCACCAGGGTGCCGCCCTTGCGCAGCGCGTCGAGGCCGAATTTCGCGCTTTGCGGCGCGCCGACGAAATCGATGGCGCCGCCGGCGCCGGCACCGGCCGCGGTCATCGCCCTGAGCTTTTGGACGGCTTCGGGATCCGAATTGTCGAACGCGGCCGCGGCGCCGGCCTTCACCGCGGCCTCGCGCTTATTGGCGTCGATGTCGGCCACCACGACTTTGCATTTGAGCACCGCGCGGGACAGCATCACCGCGTTGAGCCCAACCCCGCCGGCGCCGATGATCACCACGATATCGCGCTCGGGAAGCTGGGCGAGCTTCTTGAGCGCGCTATAGGCGGTGACGCCGGAGCAGGTGTAGATGCAGGCGAGCTCCGGCGAGAGTCCGTCGTAATCGATCAGGTAGCGCGGATGCGGCACCAGGACGTGATCGGCGTAGCCGCCGTCGCGCCGCGCGCCGAGGCTGCGCATCGAGGTGCACAACAGCTCATCGCCGCGCCGGCAGGTTTCGCAGCTGCCGCAGCCGATCCACGGATGCACCACGCGCTTGTCGCCGATCCTGGCGCCCGCGGCCTCGGGCCCGACCGCCACCACTTCCCCGACGATCTCGTGGCCGAGCGTGTGCGGCAGCTTGAGCCCGAGCTTTTCCAGCTCGAGCTTGTTGCCGCCGCCGAGATCGAAATAGCCCTCCTGCAGGTGCAGGTCGCTGTGGCATACCCCACAGGCCTCCACCCTCACCAGAACCTCGGTGCCCTGCGGCTTGGGGGTGGGACGCTCGCGCGGCTCGAGCGGCTTGCCCCATTCCACGATCTGCATGCTGTGCATGGCGTCCTCCCCGGATGAAAGCCCAGGCGGGTTTCCCGCGTGCCGCGGAACTCAGCATATCGCCTAGCAATCGAGGGCGAAATCTCCGCCCCGGACGCGGGCGGCGCGCGGGAGATCCTGCGCAGCACCGCACGGAAGATCGATCGATGCCGCCAATGCCGACGCGACGAGCATCGGGTGCCACGCCAACGGGCGTTGTCTTCGGCAATCGTGGCTATGCGGCCTGCCGCCCTTCGATCTCGCCAGTGTGGCGGCGGCGACACACGCGGCCTGGAATCCACATCGAATTGTCCGGAATCCAAATGACTTACCTCCCGGCGGTGCAGCTCTTGGGTTCTTATGGGCCGGAGGAGGACGCCATGATTCGCACCCTCACCCTCGCCTTGGCTCTTGCGGCCGGTTCTGCCGCGGCGTTCGCGTATTCGGGCACCGAGCAGGAGCAGAGCGCCTGCCGCCGCGATGTCGTCAGGCACTGCCGCATGGTGGCGAACGAGAACGAATTCGCGATCCTTGCCTGCCTGCAGGCCAACCGCCCGAGGCTCACGGTCGCGTGCCGAACGGTGCTGGAGAGCCACGGTCAGTAACAACGGCGTCCGCCGGGCCGCCCCGGATCCGATTCTGGCAGGCTCCCCGCGCCGGCAAGGCATGGCTGTCGCCGGCAGGGATTCAGGCCCGATGAGCCGCGAGCAATTCACGGCCGTGACCTGCTGGTCACGGCCCCACGAGCGTTTCGCAGACGGCGGATCAGAAGACGACGCCGACGAGCGTCACCAAACCGATGCTGGCGGCAATCATCGCGAGTTCGATGGGATCAAGTCGGGGGAAGTGGGACGTAAATGCGGCCATGGGACGCCTCCCATTTGCCGGGAAACGCCGGCGCCCCGGATTGGTTCCCTCGCGTGGTGACGAACGTTGGCGTGGAACGCCCGACCGGGGTCGGCGCTTTGCCCTCCGGCGAAGCCGAGAGCCCCGCAATGCCGAGACCCGACCCGACGCCCGATCAACCGCACCCGGTGCGCGAGCCGCCCGAAGAGCCCGCGCACGGCCCTTCGGAAGATCCGCCGCGTCCTCCCGGCGAAGAGCCCTTTCCGGAACCGCCGGAGAAACCGGTGTACGACCCCCCGCCCGGCCCGCTCGTGCCGGGACGGCCCGGCGACCCCGGCGGCCGGCCGCCGACCATGTGAGGTCGGCGCGTTCTCCGGCCGCGGCGAAGCGCTTGCGGCGCGCCGCAGATCCGGGGTCAGGCAGCATTTGGTTACGTTGCGCGTGTCCCCTCGATCGGCGTGGGTGCCGGTCCGGCGGCGCGGCACGATCATGCCGCGCCGCGCCCGGGACACGGGTCTCAGCGCGCGCGCTATCAGCCGCGAGCGCTGCGGTTGCTCTCGGCGGTCTGTTTCCATTGCGCCAGACTCTCGGCGATGATCCTGGTGGATTTCGTCGCCGCCTGGCTCATGTGCGTGTATTCGGTGATCTCGCGCTGGACCCGCTGGCCCTCGTTCTGCAGATAGTCACGCAACGTCTGCAACTCGGCGATGAGCTTCTCGATTTCCAGCACCGACGTCCCGGAAACCCGCTGGATCAACGAATTGAGATTGTTCACCCCCAATTCGCCGCCGGTCTCCGGCTGCGGCTTGCGCAGGTGCGCAACGTCCCTGCGAACGAGCTCGCGGATCTCGCCTTCGACTTCGGGCGCCGGCCCTTGCCGATCCTCGTGTCTTCCTCTGATCATGGTCATGACGCATCCCCACTTCGGCGCAAGTCATACCGACTCGGCCGCCGCCGTGAATTACGGCGCGCGAATCGGGCGGCTTGGCGGCGCTTTCTTGTCAGAGCAGGAGCAAAATGCGGAAGCTTCGGTACGCGCGAGCTCTGCCGATTCTTTTCAATGCGAGCAGGTTTTACGCGCGAGCGGCCGGCTTTCGCCTCATCAACCATTGCTCATGAATCGGCGGTTGTCAGCCGATATCACTGCGGTACGAACCGGTTCCGCCCGTCCCTTTGGTCCACCCGGCCCGGCCGACCTATGCCCTCATGCGCCTGCAAATCCTCGAGAACGGCGCGATCCGCCGGCACATTGGCGATGAAGCGCTCGCCGGCCGTATCGAGCCGCCCGAACACGATCGCGTACTCGGGCCCGCCCTTGCCGTGCATGATCGTGTAGGTCTCGATCCGCGCCGCGCCTGACGGCGTTTCGGTATGGGGAGCTTTGGGCAGACGATCGAGCTCGGCCTGGACCTCGTTCGGGTCCTGCCGGCGCCAGGGCCCCGCGGTCGGCGTCGTCGAATAGATCCCGAAGGAGTGTTTGGTCACGTAATTGCCGTTGGCCGTGACCAGCCCGAAGCTGCCGGGACGCGCGCGCAGCCGGCGCATCATGTGGCAGATCGAGTGGGTGACGTAATTGTTGCCGGGCCCGCCGAAATACGGCAGGCCGCCGGTGATGGTGAGCCCGCGCGGATCGTCCTCGGCAAGCCCGAGCTCCTGGCAGCCGATCTCCACGGCGGAGGGAAAGCAGCTGTAGAGATCCATGAACCGCATGTCGTCGAGCCCGCGCCCGGCCATGTCGAGCGCGAGCCGAATGGCGCGGCGGATCGCCGGCGAGGAATGAAAATCGATCCGCTCCGAAACGTACCAATGATCGTTGGCATCGGCGCAGCCGTGCACAAACACCCAGTTCGCCTCCGGGATGCCGAGGCTGCGCGCGGTCCCGACCGAGGTCATGACAAAGGCCGCGGCCTGGTCGATGAATGCGTTGGAGTTCATCAGCCGCGGATAGGGAAAGCCGACCCAGCGATTGTCGGCATCGACGGTCGCGAGACGCTCGGCCGTATAGCCCTCGCGGCGCGTCGCCAACGGATTCTTCGCCGCCACCGCGGCAAAGCGGGCGAACAGCGTTCCCATCGCCTGCATGTGCTGAGCGACCGAGCGGCCGCGCGCGCCGCGGATCGCGTTCTCGAACAACGGATAGAAGCTGATCGCGGCGCGCAGATTGTGCCGGTCCTCCTCCTCGTTCCAGCCGCGCCGCGGATCTCCGATCAGTTCCGGGGTACCGCCCGGGTCTTCGTGCCATGAGACGGCAAGGCCCGCGCGCTCCACCCCATGCTGGGTGCGCAGCGCTTCGCCGCCGGCGATCAGCACCGCGCGGATCTCGCCGCGCGCAATCGCCTCGGCGAACAGATTGACCAGATATTGCGGCATGTTGCCGCCGTTCCACGTGTAAATATTGCGGGCCGGCCTCAGCCCGAGCCGGTCAGCGACGCTCCTGGGCGGATTGGTCGAGCTGCCGAGCTTGGTTGCGAAGCGGTGCGAAGTGTCGGCGAACAGCCGCAGCATCGCCATGGTGTCGATCGCCTGGGCGATGCCGCTGCCGCCGGCGTCCGCGAGCGCCAGCCGGCCCGCTTGCGCGGTCAGGTCGAACGGCGAACGGCCGCGCTCGACGGGCGTCGTAACGTCGGTCACCTCGCCGCAGCCGACCAGGATCGGGGTCGAGTCCTCGGGCATTTCGCGTCCGATGGTGAGCCGGCGGCGAAGCTCCGGTCAACCCGGCTTGCCTCGCCGAAGCGGGCGAGTTCAAATGTCGTATAGCAAGCCGGCGTCATGGTGAGGTGCCCGGCCGTCCTTCGAGGGCCGCGCTTCGCGCGGCCGCCTCAGGATGACGGCCGGGCCTCGAACCGCCGGCCGGTCGGGAGGAAATCATGAAGAAAACCGCTGGAATCGCTGCCGCCCTAATCGTGGCGCTCGCGTCCATATTGGGTGCCGAGGCGCAGGAAAAGATCTCCGACGGCGTGGTGAAGATCGGGATGATCGAGGACATGTCGAGCCTCTATGCCGACATCACCGGCATCGGCGCAGTGACCGCGGCCAGGATGGCGGCCGAGGATTTCGGCGGCAAGGTGCTGGGCAAGCCTATCGAGGTCATCTCCGCGGATCATCAGAACAAGGCGGACAATGCCTCCAATATCGCGCGGGAATGGTTCGACACCCAGCACGTCGACGCGCTCATGGACGTCGCGGCCTCCGCGACGGCGCTCGCCGCGATCGAAGTCGCCAAAAACAAGAACAAGATCGTCGTGCTCAACGGGCCCGCCGCGGTGCGCATCACCAACGAGGCGTGCACGCCGGTGTCGATCCATTACGCCTACGACAATTACGCGCTCTCCCACGGCACCGCCGCCGCCATGGTCAAGGCCGGCTACGACACCTGGTTCTTCCTCACCGCCGATTACGCCTTCGGCCACGATCTCGAGCAGAACACGGCGGCCGTGGTCAAGGCGAGCGGCGGGCAGGTGCTCGGCAGCGTCCGGGTCCCGATCAACAGTTCGGATTTTTCCTCGGCGCTGCTGCAGGCGCAGAGCTCGAAAGCCAAGGTGGTTGGGCTCGCCAATGCCGGCGGCGACACCATCAATTCCATCAAACAGGCCGCCGAGTTCGGCATCGTGCGCGGCGGGCAGAAGATGGCCGGGCTGCTCGTCTTCATCAACGACGTCAATTCGCTCGGTCTGGAGGCCGCGCAGGGCATGCTGCTGACCAACGCGTTCTACTGGGACCGCAACGATGAATCCCGGGCCTGGGCGCAGCGGTACTTCCAGCGCATGAACAAGATGCCGAACATGACGCAGGCGGGGATCTATTCCGCGACCACGCATTATCTTCAGGCGGTGCAGGCCGCCGGCACCGACGAGACCAATGCGGTGATGGAGAAGATGCGCTCCACGCCGATCAACGACTTCTTCGTCAAGAACGGGAAAATCCGCGAGGACGGCCGCATGGTCCACGACATGTATCTCTACGAGGTCAAGCAGCCGGCGGAATCCAAGGGGCAATGGGATTATTACAAGCTGGTCGCCACCATCCCGGCCGACCAGGCCTTCCTGCCGCTGTCGGAATCCAAATGCCCGCTGGTGAAGAAGACGCAGTGAGCCGCTGGCGCGCTTTACCTCCCCCTGGAGGGGGGAGGTCGGCAAAGCGTCGTCAGACGCGAGCCGGGTGGGGGGTGAAGCTGAATCACCCCACCCCAGCAGCTCGCTGAAGCTCGCTGCCGACCCTGCCCCTCCAGGGGAGGGTGGGAGCGCAACATCCCGCACGAACCTCACGTCTCGATTACCGCAACCACCTGGCCCTCCTCGACCAGATCCGTCTCGGCGACGCGGATCTCGAGGATGCGGCCGGCCACCGGCGCCGAGACCGGAATCTCCATCTTCATCGATTCCAGGACGAGGATCGCATCGTCCGCCGCGACGCGATCGCCTACCCGCATTTCGAGCTTCCACACCCGGCCGCCGATCTCGGATCTCACTTCGCTGCGCGCCATCGCTGTGCCGATGCAAAATTGAATTCGCGCTGCCTGCCGGCGCGACGAGCACCGATGAGCTCTATCCGATCCTGAAACCGACCGCGCGGCGGAAACCGCAGCGCAAATTGGGATAGTCCGCCACGAACCGGTCCGCTCCGAAACGGATCACACCGGCCACCCCGCCGATCCGTATCACGCCGGTGCCGCCCGCATCGACCGCGCCGGAAACCGTAAATACGCCTTCGCTGTTGACGACGTTCCCCACGATCGTGGCGCGCCGCACGTCGAGAGTAAGACGTGACGATGAGCAATAGAGTTTCGGCGGAACGTGTGCGATCCATCGGCCCTCAGGGGATCGGCCGGCTCGGGCGCCAGCAGAATCGCAAGCGGCCAATGCCCAGCACCCCGATGCCGCCACACCCAGCAGCCACAACCACACAAATCGCCGCATAGCGTCCTCCTCGGTCGCCCTGCACGCCCGCAAACCCGCATCAACCCCGAGCCTGCCAACATAGCAACACAGCCCGGCGGGTGACAGGTTCTGCGCGGCGTTTGGCTGGACTCCGCGTAGCGGCCGGATATCGCTATTATGTTGCCGGCATAAGAGGACTTTCAGGGGCAGACCATGACTTGGCAGCCGGAAATCGACGAATTGCGCCGCCGCCAGGCGCTCGCCCGCGCGATGGGCGGCCCCGAAAAGCTCAAGCGCCATCGCGACAACGGCAAGCTCGACGTGCGGGCGCGCATCGATGCGCTGCTCGATCCAGATTCGTTCCACGAGATCGGCGAGCTCTCCGGATTCGCCGGCTACGATCCGGCGGGCGATCTCGAAGAGTTCACGCCGGCGAATTTCATCTGCGGCCGCGGCCGCATCGACGGACGCCCGGTGGTGATCGAGGGCGACGATTTCACCGTGCGCGGCGGCGCCGCCGACGCGGGCCTGCGCGAAAAGATGATCGCCGCGGAGATGATGGCATTTGCCATGCGCATGCCGCTGATCCGGCTGATCGACGGCACCGGCGGCGGCGGCTCGGTCAAGACCCTGGAAATGGCGGGCCGCACCTATGTGCCGGAAGTGCGCGGCTGGCAGCATGCGGTCGCCAACATGGGAAATGTGCCGGTGGTGGCGCTGGCGCTCGGCTCGGTCGCGGGCCTCGGCGCGGCGCGCGCGGTGACCAGCCATTATTCACTCATGGTCAAGGGCACCTCGCAGATGTTCATCGCCGGCCCGCCGGTGGTGGCGCGCACCGGCGAGACGCTGAGCAAGGAAGAGCTCGGCGGCAGCGCCATCCACACCCGCAACGGCGCGATCGACGACGAGGCCGAGAGCGAGCAGGACGCGTTCGCAAGAACGCGCCGGTTCCTCTCTTACCTGCCCGCCTCGATCGACGAGCTTCCTCCGCGCGGCCCCGTCGCCGACGATCCCGAGCGGCGCGAGGCATGGCTCCTCGACGCGATCCCGCGCGACCGGCGAAAAGTCTACAAGATGCGGCCGATCATCGAGGCGGTGCTCGACCAAGATTCGTTCTTCGAGATCGGGCGCTACAACGGCCGCTCGGTGATCACCGGGCTGGGCCGAGTCGACGGCTGGCCGGTCGCGCTGATGGCCGGCGACCCGTTCTTCTTCGGCGGCGGCTGGTCGGCCGATGCCTCCGAAAAGGTCATGCGCTTCGTCGATCTCGCGCAGACCTTCCACCTGCCGGTGATTCATCTGGTCGACTGCCCCGGGTTCGTCGTCGGGCTGCAGTCGGAGAAGGCGGCCACGATCCGCCACGGCGCGCGCGCCATGGCCGCGGTCTACCAGTCGACCGTGCCGTGGTGCTCGGTGCTGATCCGCAAGGTTTACGGCGTTGCCGGCGCCGCGCATCAGAACTGCTCGCGGTTCAATTTCCGCTATGCGTGGCCGTCGGGCGACTGGGGCTCGCTGCCGATCGAAGGCGGGCTCGAGGCCGCCTATCGCGCGCAGCTCGATGCCGCGGAGGATCCCAAGAAATTGATGGCGGAGATCGAGGAGCGGCTCAACCGCGTGCGCTCGCCGTTCCGCACGGCGGAAACCTATCAGGTCGAGGAGATCATCGACCCGCGCGACACCCGGCCGCTGCTGGTCGAGTTCGCCAACCTCGCCGCCCGCGTGCTCAAACCGAGCCCGAGCTATTTCCAATGCCGGCCGTAAGCGGCCCAGGTGCCCGCAACCTGCAAAAAAGCAGCGGAAAACGGCGGTAATTTTGTAAAAGTAGTCATTGAGATCAGCGACTTAAGCCATTTCAATTCGCCAAAATGCACCTTTCGATTGAGACTATTCAATACAGATATTTTATGTTGCAATGCAACTCCCCGCCCGATCGATTCTCGCTCCATCCGCTTGGCCTAGCCCGGCGGATTCCTCGAGGACCCGCCCACGGCGCAGCAATCGGGGATGAGTTTCGCCTGCATTTCGCCCGTCCTTGTCCGGCTTGTGGCTCGGGGCCTCGTCATCTACGGTCGTTCCCTTCTCGTGACCGGCCTTCCGCCATGCAGATTCGCAACGATATCGTCGAGGCGATCGGCAACACGCCGCTGATCAAGCTCAAGCATGCGTCCGAGCGCACCGGATGCACCATTCTCGGCAAGGCCGAGTTCATGAATCCGGGCCAGTCGGTCAAGGATCGCGCCGCGCTGTTCATCATCGAGGACGCGGTCAAGCGCGGGACGCTGAAGCCCGGGGGCATCATCGTCGAGGGCACGGCGGGGAACACCGGCATCGGCCTGGCGCTGGTCGCCAATGCGCTCGGCTACCGCACCGTCATCGTCATTCCCGACACGCAGAGCCAGGAGAAGAAGGACACGTTGCGGCTGTGCGGCGCCGAGCTGATCGAAGTGCCGGCGGTACCCTATGCCAATCCCAACAATTACGTGAAGGTCTCCGGAAGGCTCGCCGAGCAACTCGACAACAGCGATCCGCACGGCGCGATCTGGGCCAACCAGTTCGACAATGTCGCCAACCGTCAGGGTCATCTCGAGACGACCGGGCCGGAAATTTTCGCGCAGACCGAGGGCAAGGTCGACGGCTTCGTCTGCGCGGTCGGCACCGGCGGCACGCTCGCCGGCGTCGGCATCGCGCTCAAAGACCGCAAGCCCGCGGTGAAGATCGCGCTCGCCGATCCGTTGGGCGCCGCGCTCTACAGCTATTACACGCGCGGCGTGCTCAAGTCGGAGGGATCCTCGATCACCGAAGGCATCGGCCAGGGCCGCATCACCAAGAATCTGGAAGGCGCGCCGATCGACCTCGCCTATCAGATTCCCGACGAGGAAGCGGTGCCGATCATCTTCGACCTGCTCGAGCACGAAGGCCTGTGTCTCGGCGGCTCCTCGGGGATCAACGTCGCCGGCGCGATCCGGCTCGCCAAGGACATGGGGCCCGGCCACGTGATCGTCACCGTGCTCGCCGATTACGGCACGCGCTACCAATCCAAGCTGTTCAATCCGGAGTTCCTGCGCTCGAAAAACCTGCCGGTCCCCGAATGGCTCGAGCGGCAGCCGCACATCCAAATCCCGTTCCAATAATCATTGCGGATCGTGCCATGACGACGGAGTGTCTGTTCCGCGAGGATGCGTATCTCGATCATTGCGCTGCCAGGGTCGTCGATGTCGCCGAGCGCGGCATCGTGCTCGACCGCACCGTGTTCTACGCGACCTCCGGCGGCCAGCCCGGCGACCGCGGTGTGCTCACGCGCGGCGACGGCACCGCGATCCCGATTGCGGGGGCGCTCTACGCGGATCCGGCCAAGAGCGTGATCGCGCATGCACCGGCGGATGCGGGCGCACCTCCCGCCGTCGGCGACGAGCTTGCGGCAAAAATCGACTGGGACCTGCGGTATCGGCGCATGCGCATGCACACCGCGCTGCATCTGCTCTCCGCGGTGCTGCCCTATCCGGTCACCGGCGGATCGGTCGGCGAGGCGGAAAGCCGGCTCGATTTCGACATTCCCGAGGCCGGCCTCGACAAGGACGAGATCACCCGCAAGCTCGCGGAGATGATCGCGGCGGACGCGCCGGTCGTGACGCGCTGGATCACCGACGCCGAGCTCGCGGCCAATCCCGGGTTGATCAAGACCATGTCGGTCAAGCCGCCGATGGGCAGCGGCCGCGTGCGGCTCGTCGAGATCGCGGGCTACGATTTGCAGCCGTGCGGCGGCACCCACGTGCGCCGCACCTCCGAGATCGGCGCGGTGCGCGTCACCCAGATCGAGAAGAAGGGCAGGCAGAACCGCCGGGTGCGGATCGGGTGGGGGTGAGTTCTCGCGCCGTCACCCTGAGGAGCTGGCCCACCCAGGATGTCGGCATCGCTCTCAGGTTTGTGCGGGCCAGCCTCGAAGGGCGACGGCGCAGCACGGGCCGGCCGTCCTTCGAGGCTCGGCGCTTCGGGGTCCCCATCGCGCAAGGCGCGATGGGGTGCCCCGGCGCCTCGCGCCTCAGGATGACGGCCGCCCCACGAACCACAGCGGGCCAGCACCTCAGGGTGACGGCGCAAGAGAGCACCTTCAGGATGACGGCCGGGTTGCGCTCGCCTTGAGCCTCCCGGCCGCCACCAGCCAGTCGTAGCAATCTTGCAGCATCACCCGGATCGGCACGATCTTAAGACCGAGCTCCTGCTGGGCTTTGAGGCTCGGGCACGAGATCTTACGCGTCGAGAGCGCGACCGATTCCGGGGTGAGTTGCGGCGGCTTGCCGGTGATCGCCGCGCGGATCCCCTGAACGCGGGCGATGATGCGCAGCAGTCCCGCAGAGAGCACCCGCTTCGGCGGCGGCTTGCCCAACAGCTCCGCGATGATGCCGAGCATCTCGGCAAAGCTGGTCCGGGTACCCGCCAGGATATAGTTCTCGCCGATCTTGCCGTGCTCGGCGGCGGCGATATGCGCCTTGGCCACTTCGCCGACGTGCACCGCCGACACTTCGCCGGGAAGCGCGCCGGGCAACCGATCCTGGGCGACAAGGTGGAACAGCCGCGCCCAGCCGCTCGTATCGTAGCGGCCGATGATCGCACCGGGGTTGAGGATCGTCGCCGGCAGGCCGGCGCGGATGCCCTTGCGGACCTCCTCCTCGGCGAGCCACTTGGTGCGCTGGTAATTGATCCAGGATTTTTCGGCGTTGGACTTCGTCGCCTCGGTCAGCTCGCCCGATTGCTCCCCGTAGGCCGCGATCGAGGAGGTGAGCACGAGCTTCTTGGCACCGCGCGCAAGGGCCGTTTCAACCACGTTGCGCGTGCCCTCGACGTTCTCGCGCGTCTGCCGGGCGTTGCGGCGCGACCACAGGTTCGTGTTGCCGGCGACGTGAAACACGGCATCCACATCCTCGGGCATTGCGGCGCGCAGCGAGGCGGCGTCGGTGATGTCGCCCGGCATCAGCGTCACCGGGAAGCGGCCGAGCTCGGCAAGATCCGATTCCACCCGGTGCAGGGCCGTGACCTGCCAGCCTTGCCGCAGCAGCTCCTCGACCAGGTTGAGGCCGACGAAACCGGTCGAGCCGGTCACGAACGCGCTCTTCATCTCTCCGCCTCGCTTGAGCTATGGTGAGCAAGCGATGGGTCGTCGACCCGGTCCGGCCGAATCCATCCATTCGCACGGCGGATTGTCAAATCGAGGCTTTGAACGTGAGCACCCGCGCAGCCAACGACAACATCCAGACCAGCCGCTGGCTCGTCTCGACCGACCGGCTCGCCGCCCGGCTCGGCGAGCCGGATCTCGTCGTGATCGACGGCTCCTATCACCTGCCTGCCGCCAAGCGCGACGCCAGGGCCGAATATCGCGCCGCGCATATTCCCGGCGCGGTGTTCTTCGACATCGAGGAGATCGCCGATCACAGCTCCGACCTGCCGCACATGCTGCCCGGCGCGGAGGCGTTCGCGGCGGCGGCGGGCGCGCTCGGCATCGGCAATCGAACCAACATCGTCGTCTACGACAGCATCGGCCTGTTCTCGGCGGCGCGGGTGTGGTGGACGTTTCGCGTGTTCGGCGCCGAGCACGTGTTCATCCTCGACGGCGGCCTGCCGAAATGGCTCGCCGAGGAGCGGCCGGTCGAGAGCGGCGATGTGGTGCGCGAGCCGGCCCGGTTCTCGGCGCGCAAGAACGAGCAAGCGGTCAAGGCGCTCGAGGACGTGCGCCAGGCCCTGCGCAGCGGCGGCGCGCAAATCGTCGACGCGCGTTCCGCCGAGCGGTTCCGCGGCGAGGGGCCGGAGCCGCGGCCGGGCGTGCGCCCCGGACATATGCCGGGCGCGCGCAACGTGCCCTATGCGGGACTCATCGAGAACGGCCGGCTGGTTTCGCGCGACCGCATCGGCGCGGCGTTCGCGGGCGGCGGGGTCGATCTCGACAAGCCGATCGTGACGAGCTGCGGTTCCGGCGTCACCGCGGCAATTCTGTGGCTCGCGCTCGACGCGCTGGGCAAGGAGCCGGCCGGCCTCTACGACGGCTCCTGGGTCGAATGGGGCTCCCGGCCGGATCTCCCGGTCGCGACCGGGCCGAACTAGCATGGCCAAATCGGCACCGGCCGCGATCGTGACCGGCGCCGCCAACGGCATCGGATCGGCGATCGCGCGCTCGCTCATCCGGTCGGGTTGGCGCGTCGCCGCGCTCGATCTCGCCGGCACGGGTCTCGCCCGCCGGTTCGCCAAGCTCCGCCGCGCGATCATGATCGAAGGCGACGTGGCGCAAGAAGAGACGGCGAAGCGCGCCGTGACCGCGGCGCTCGAACGGTTCGGGCGCGTCGACGCAATCGTCTCCAATGCCGGAATCTCACGCAACCGGCCGATCGCCAAGCTCACGCTCGAGGAATGGCACCGCGTCCTCGACGTCAATCTCACCGCCGCCTTCCTGTTCGCCCGCGCCGCCGAGCCGGCGCTGCGCAAGAGCAAGGGCGCGATGGTGCTCATCGCGTCGAGCCGCGCGCTGATGTCGGAGGCCAACACCGAGGCCTATTCGGCCACGAAAGGCGCTCTGGTCGCGCTCACGCACGCGCTTGCGATCAGCTTCGCGCCCGACGTGCGCGTCAATTGCATCAGTCCCGGATGGATCCGGACCCGGAACTACGGGGAGCTGCGCAGACAAGACCACGCGCAGCATCCGGTGGGCCGCGTCGGCAAGCCGGAAGACGTCGCCGCAATGGCGGAATTCCTGCTCGACAGGCGGCGCTCCGGATTTATCACCGGCGCGAATTTTCTGGTCGACGGCGGCATGACGCGGAAGATGATCTACGTGGAGTGAGCACGCGACGCCGGTGATTGGACCGACGCGCGAGCAGACGCTTCCCTCCCCCTGCAAGGGGGAGGGATAGGGAGGGGGTCAGGACGACGCGACCCCCGCCCGCCGCTTCGCGGCGACCTCCCCCTTTCAGGGGGAGGTGAGGCGCGTGTGCGGCCCGTCAGTGCAAAATCTGGCTCAGGAACAGCTTGGTCCGCTCGTGCTGCGGATGGGCAAAGAATTCATTCGGCTCGTTGGCCTCGATGATCTGGCCGGCATCCATGAAGATCACCCGGTTCGCCACCTGCCGGGCAAATCCCATCTCGTGGCTCACCACCAGCATGGTCATGCCTTCCTGCGCGAGCGCCACCATCGTGTCGAGCACTTCCTTGACCATCTCCGGGTCGAGCGCCGAGGTCGGCTCGTCGAACAGCATGATCTTCGGACCCATGCACAGCGCCCGCGCGATGGCGACGCGCTGCTGCTGCCCGCCGGAGAGCTGTCCGGGATATTTGTGGGCCTGCTCCGGAATCTTGACGCGCTTGAGGTAGTGCATCGCCAGCTCCTCGGCCTCCTTCTTGGGCATCTTGCGCACCCAGATCGGCGCCAGCGTCAGATTCTCCAATATCGTGAGATGCGGGAACAGGTTGAAGTGCTGGAACACCATGCCGACCTCGCGGCGGATCTCGTCGATCTTCTTGAGATCGTTGGTGAGCTCGACGCCGTCGACCACGATGCGGCCCTGCTGGTGCTCCTCGAGCCGATTGATGCAGCGGATCATGGTGGATTTGCCGGACCCGGAGGGCCCGCAAATGATGATGCGCTCGCCGCGCTTCACCCTGAGGTTTATGTCGCGCAGAACGTGGAAGTCGCCGTACCACTTGTGCATTGCGACGATATCCACGGCGATCTCGTTGGCCGTCGTCTGCATCTTCGGCCCCGTGGGCCGCGCTTTCGGCGCCCCGGTAGACTGCATGGTCTCGGTCATCATCGCCTCCGATCAGCAGGTCAGCGCCGGTCGCTCTTGGCCAGGCGCGCCTCGGTGTACCTGGCATAGCGCGCCATCATGTAACAGAACGTGAAATAGAACATGGCTGCGAACACATAGCCGGTCGCGCTCGTCACCGGCGTCGCCCATTTCGGATCGATGCGCGCGGATTCGATGGTCCGCAACAAGTCGAACATGCCGACGATCGACACCAGCGTGGTGTCCTTGAACAGCCCGATATAGGTGTTGACGATGTTCGGGATGGTGATCTTCAGCGCCTGGGGCAGGATGACGAGGCGCATCATCTGACGGTAGCTCAGTCCGACCGCCATCGCGCCCTCGTACTGGCCCTTCGGGATCGCCTGCAGGCCGGCGCGCACCACCTCCGCCATATAGGCCGATGCAAACATCGCAATGCCGACGAGCGCCCGCATCATTTTCGCCGGAGACCAGGCATCGGGCACGAACAGCGGCAGCATGACGCTCGCCATGAACAGCACGGTGATCAGCGGCACCCCGCGCACGAACTCGATATAGATCACGGAGAACAGCTTGACCGCCGGCATGCGCGAGCGTCGCCCCAGCGCCAGCAGGATGCCGATCGGCAGCGACACCGCGATGCCGACCGCGGCAACCACGATGGTCACCAGCGCACCGCCCCAATAATCGCTTTCCACCGTCGGAAGACCGAGCAAAGGCCAGCCGCGGAGGAGGATGAACGACACGATGGGCAGGACGATGAAAGCATAGATCGTGCCGAGGTCGCGGCGCGGCGCCTTCAACCACAGCAGCCAGACGACACCGACCGCCAGCAGCGCAAAGAAGATGTCGACGCGCCAGCGCTGGGCAATCGGATAGGACCCGTAGATGAAATAGGCGAACCGCTCGCGTACGAACGGCCAACAAGCTCCCACCATTGGTCGAGCATCGGACGCGACGCACGCCTCCCGGTCGACCCCCACCCAGGTCGCGTCGATCACCAGAAATCTCACGAACGGCGGAACGATCCAGGCGACCAGCAGGATCGACAGGATCGTCAGCGCGGCATTGAGCGGGCTCGAGAACAGGTTGGCGCGCAGCCAGCCGATCGGGCCGGTCATCGTCAATGGCGCCGGCTGAGCGTCCACAAGCAGCCGGCGGACATAGACGTGCTGAACGTCGGTCGCGGTCATGGCGGCGTCCTCAGCGTTCCACCAGCGCCATGCGCCGGTTGAACCAGTTCATGAACAGCGAGGTGACCAGGCTGATCGTGAGGTACACCAGCATGGTGATGGCGATCACCTCGACCGCCTGTCCGGTCTGGTTGAGCACGGTGCCGGCGAATACCAGCACGAGATCGGGGTACCCGACAAAAACCGCGAGCGAGGAGTTCTTGGTGAGATTCAGGTATTGGCTGGTTAGCGGCGGGATGATCACACGCATCGCCTGAGGCAGAACGACCAGGCGGAGCGTCGGCCCGGGCCTCAAGCCCAGCGAATAGGCGGCTTCCGTCTGGCCGTGGGATACCGAGAGGATGCCGGCGCGGACCACCTCGGCGATGAAGGCGCCGGTATAGATCACCAGGCCGAACAGCAGCGCGACCAGCTCGGGCAGGACCTCGATGCCGCCGTTGATGCTGAACCGCCCCTTTTCCGGATAGGACAGCTCGATCGGCGATCCCGCCAGGACGAAGACGACGAGCGGAAGCCCGACGATCAGGCCGAGCGCGACCCACAGCACCGGTGCCCGCTCGCCGGTCCGCTCCTGGCGCTTGCGCGCCCAGATCCGGAACGCGATCGACCCGGCGATGCCGACCAGCAACGCCGCGAGCACCGCGCCAAAACCCGGGTGGAAGATCGGCTGCGGAATGAACAGGCCGCGATTGTTCAGGAAACCGCCCGGAATGGCCAGACTGTCGCGCATTTCCGGCAGTGCCTTGAGCACGGCGTTGTACCAGAACAGAAGCTGCAGCAGCACCGGCAGGTTGCGGATCAGTTCGACATAGCCGCTCGCAAGCCGCGCCAGCAGCCAGTTCTTCGACAGCCGTGCGATGCCGACGACGAACCCGACGATCGTCGCGAACACGATGCCGAGCCCGGCGACCAGCAGCGTGTTGCACAGCCCCACCCAGAAGGCGCGGCCGTAGGTGGAGGTGCTGCTGTACTCGATCAGGCTCTGGCTGATGTCGAATCCGGCCGGGTAGTTCCAGAAACCAAATCCCGAGGCGATTTTCGCGCGCCTGAGGTTCTCGATCGCATTGGCGACGGCGCCGTAAACGAGAACGGCAATGACGCCGCAGAGCAACAGCTGATAGGCGACGTTCCGCACTTTCGGATTGTAGAGAAGCGATACCTTCGGCTTCTCGATGTCCGACACGGCGGTCATCACCACCCCCACGGCGCCCGGCCGAGCCGGACGCCATCAGCCGGCAGGTCCACGGTCCGATCGGCCGGCACGCCCGTCACCGGACCGGCGGCGCGTATTGGAGCCCGCCTTTCGTCCACAATGCGTTGAGGCCGCGGGCGATCTTCAGGGGCGATCCCTGGCCGACATTGCGCTCGAACACTTCGCCATAGTTGCCCACGTGCTTGATGATGCGCACGGCCCAGTCCTTGGTGAGGCCGAGCTGTTCGCCGTAATTGCCTTCGGTGCCCGCCAGGCGCTTCACGTCGGGGGTAGTGGATGCCAGCGCCTCATCGATCGTCTTCTGGCCAACGCCCATCTCCTCGGCATTGAGCATTGCGTAATGCACCCATTTGACGATGTCGAACCATTGGTCGTCGCCGTGGCGCACTGCGGGCCCCAGCGGCTCCTTCGAGATGATCTCCGGCAGCACCACGTGATCGTTCGGGTTGGCGAAGCGCATCCGTTCCGCGTAGAGCCCCGAGGCATCCGTGGTGAATGCATCGCATCGGCCGGCCTCGTAGGCCTTCACCGTCTCGTCGTTGGTCATGAACGTGACGGTCTTGAGCTTCATCTTGTTGGCGCGGAAATAATCCGCGAGGTTGAGCTCGGTCGTCGTCCCTTGCCCGACGCAGACCGCGGCATCGCTGAGTTCGAGCGCCGAGTTGACCTTGAGCGCCTTGCGGATGATGAAGCCCTGGCCGTCATAGTACCAGACGCTGGTGAAATTCAGGCCGAGCGCGGTATCGCGCGAGAGCGTCCAGGTGGTGTTGCGCGACAAGAGATCGACTTCTCCCGATTGCAGTCCCGTGAACCGGTCCTTGGCGGTCAACGCCACGAATTTCACCTTGGTGGGGTCGTCGAAGATCGCCGCCGCGATTGCCCGGCAGAAATCCACGTCGAATCCGGTCCAGTCGCCCTGGGCGTTCGGCTGGCCGAATCCCGCCAGTCCCGGGTTCGAGCCGCAGTTGAGCACGCCCCTGGTTTTCACCGTGTTGAGGGTCTGGGCGGTAGCCGCCGAAGCGGCAACACCGAGCGCGGCCGCACAGATGATCGTGGTGAGAACGCGTTTCATGATACAAGCTGCTCCCGATGTTTAGCCGTCCCGAGGTGATATTTCGTCCGATGTCGAAGGGTCGGTCGGCGCCGACCAGGACCCCTGGCCACTCCGCCCCTGCGAGTCTTGTCGAGGCACCGTCAATGGCCGGAATGCCGGCTCCCCTCATTATTCCCGACCGCGACCATCTCAGTCCGATCGGACCTGCAGGTCAAGGGGCCGCGGCCCTCGCGCCGGTGCTGCCCGCGTGAGCCGCGCGCGGCGCATGCGTTTGCGCGCCGGCCGCGGCGTGCTACTCGATTGAGCGATCGGGAGCGGCCATGAAGAACCAATCGGACGAGAATGCCAAAGGCCGGGATTTGCGACCCGACACCCGGCTGGTGGTCGGCGGCCGCGATCCGTTCGCCTATCACGGCTTCGTCAATCCGCCGGTTTATCATGCCTCGACCGTGCTTTACCCCAGCGCGGAGGATCTCATCGCGCATCGCGCGCGCTACCAATACGGCCGGCGCGGCACGCCTACTTCCGAGGCGCTCGAAGGGGCGATTCAAGCGATCGAAGGCCCGGGCTGCGCCGGGGTTGCGCTCGTCCCCTCGGGGCTCTCGGCCATCGCGACCGCGCTCCTGGCCGCACTCAAGAGCGGGGAGCACCTTCTCGTCACCGACAGCGCCTATCGCCCCACCCGCACGTTCTGCGACGGCGTGTTGGCCCGGCTCGGGATCGAGACGACCTATTACGATCCGCTCATCGGCGCCGGCATCGCCGGCATGTTCCGGCCGAACACGCGCACGGTCTTCGTCGAGGCGCCGGGCTCGCAATCCTTGGAAATGCAGGACGTTCCCGCCATTGCCGCCGCGGCGCACGAGCGCGGCCTGACCGTCCTGATGGACAACACCTGGGCGACGCCGCTGTACTTCCAGGCATTCGCCAAAGGCGTCGACCTGTCGATTCAGGCCGGAACCAAGTACATCGGCGGGCATTCCGACGTGATGCTCGGAACCATATCGGCTAATGCGTCGCTGTGGCCGCGGCTGAAAGAAACCGTCACCACGATGGGGCTGTGCGTGGGACCCGACGACATGTATCTCGCGCTGCGCGGGCTGCGCACGCTCGGCGTGCGGCTCGAGCGCCACCGGCAATCGGCGCTGACGCTCGCGCGCTGGCTGCGCGAGCGGCCGGAGGTGCGGCGCGTGCTGCATCCCGCGCTCGACGACGATCCCGGGCACGCGATCTGGCGGCGGGATTTCACCGGATCCTCCGGGCTGTTCAGCGTCGTGCTCGAGCCGACCGGCGAGGCCGCCGTGCGCGCTTTGCTCAATGCGCTCGAGCTGTTCGGCATGGGGTTTTCCTGGGGCGGATACGAGAGCCTCGTCATCCTGTTCGATTGCGCCGGCTACCGTACCGCGACGCGCTGGGCGCCCGGCGGCCCCACCTTGCGCTTCCACATCGGGCTCGAGGACCCAAACGACCTGATCGCCGATCTCGAGCGCGGCTTTGCCGCGATGGCGCAGGCAGGATGAGGCTCCGTGTCGCGGACGAGCGAGCGGAGCGAGCGAAGATCCGGGACCCAGGAGTGAGTTCGCGAAGCGACCATGTTGCTGGAGCGCATCCATCATGACGCTATGACGCTTCGCGAACCAATGCTGGACCCCGGATCACGCGGCGGCGCTTGGCGCCGCGCGGTCCGGGGAACGAGCGACGATGGATTGGGCTTCACTCCGCCGCAACCGCGGCCCCGCGTCGCTCGCGATGAATGAAATAAAGATTGCGGGCGTAGACGAACAATCCCAGCGCCTGGCCGGCGATGAACACCGGGTCCCTGCGGTAGAGCGCGTAAACCAGCAGCAGGGTGCCGCCGCCGACCGAGAACAGCCAGAAGCTCAGCGGGATGACGCTGCGCCCCGCGCGCTCCGACGCGATCCATTGCATCAGAAACCGCGCCGAGAACAGCGCCTGCGCCAGGAACCCGAGCGCCACCCACCAGTCGAGCTGCAGGATGAAGACGTCGCGGAAATAGTTTCCGACGCTTTGCCAAAGCTCAGCCATTGCGCGTCACCTCCGAGACCTGCGGAACGCGGCCGCGGCGGCGGATGAGCCACCACACGCCGGCGAGATCGAGGATGCCGATCCACAGCCGGTTGCCCATGCCGTAGTGGGAGCGGCCGTGGCGCCGCGGACGGTCGATCACGTCCACATAGCCGACTTCGTAGCCGTTCCGCCGCACCAGCGCCGGCAGGAACCGGTGCAGCCCGTCGAAATACGGCAGGGCCAGAAAGACCTCGCGGCGGAACGCTTTCAGGCCGCAACCGGTGTCGCGCGTGCCGTCCTTCAGAATCGCCGCGCGCACGCCGTTGGCGACCCGCGACTGAAATTGCTTGAAACGCGAAGCCCTGCGGCCGACCCGTTGACCCGCGATCAGCCCGATGCGCGGCGATGCCTCCTCCAGCGAGCGAACCAGCGCCGGGATGAACGACGGATCGTTCTGGCCGTCGCCGTCGAGCGTCACCACGATCGGCGCCCGCGCCGCCGCAACGCCGGTGCGCACCGCCGCCGATTGCCCGCAGGAACGCGCGTGCTTGACCTGGCGCAGCCAGCGCCGCTCCCCCGTCAGCCGCGTGAGCTCCAGTTCCGTGGTATCGGTCGAGCCGTCGTTGACGTAGACGACTTCGAAGCTCCACCGCCGCGCCATCGCGGCGGCGATCTCCTCGACCAGCGGGCCGATGTTGTCCGCCTCGTCCTTGACCGGCACGACGATCGATACCGCCGGATTCCCGGATGCGCTTGCTTCAGTCATGAGCGTGCGCGGTTCTAGTGACCCGCCAGCCGGGCCGCAAGGCCCTTGATCCGCCGTGCCGAGAGCCCGGCGAGCGCCCTCCGCTTTTCCGTGCGTCCCGCGCGCGAACGCGAGCCGCGGCCAACCGGTCGCGCACCGGAACGCCGTTCGGGCATGCGGCTCACGCCAGGTCGCGGAGCTTTCAGCGGATGAACGACCAGTTCTTATAGAACAGCCGCTTGAACGAACCCGAGATCACGCTTGCAGCGTCTACGGCGAAATCGAACCCCTTTTGCGAATAATTGGGACGAACGATATCCATGAACAGGCAGTACCTGACGTGGTCCACATCGTTGATCGATCGGTGGAACATCGTGTCATCGAAGATGAACAGCGGATTATCCACCCAATAGTGGACCTGATCATCGACTTCGATAAAGACTTCTCTGCTATCGATCGGTTCCAGATTGCACAGCACGCGGAACGTGAACCGGAGAGGACCGAAATGCCAGGATGTCCGCTCGCGCGTGTTGAACACGGAGACGGCGATCGTCTTGATGTAGCGATGGTTGCGCTCGAACGCCGGAATTCTCAATTGCGTGTCTTGCACGGCCTTGTACCACTTGAACGTCAGCATGCAGCGCTTGTTCTGACCGATCGTTCTCGCTATGTGGTCCTTGATGAGATCGCCGTTCTCGACGAATGCGCGTACACAGGATTCGATCTCGCCGCGGTGCCCGGCGGGCAGGTCCTCCAACTTGTATTTGCCCTTGTTGCTGTACGAAAACAGATCCGCGAGAAGGTTTATCGGCGACAGCAGCCACGTCCCCACGCCGTTGCCCATGAAATATTTTTCGATCAGCTCATATCTGATTTTCTTGTGCCTGCCGACGTCGATCAGCCCACATACGACGAGGATCAGCGTGGGAACCGGCACGAAATAGACGGCCGACGCGAGCACGACCGCCAGCACCAGGATGCGCCGAACGCGCTTTACGCCAGGTCGCTTCAAGATGCTCACGCTGCTTGCCCTATCGGATTGCGGCCATGCTCGGCAGATCCGCCGCGAAAGCATTGCGCCGGTGTTGCGGCAATGGACCCTTCCCCGCGGCTCCCAGCATCCTCGATTTCGACCCTTGCAGCAAGGCGTCGGCGGTCCGGCTCGCAAGCCGCTTGGATTCGTCGAGTGCCAGGCGGTCGCCGCCGCTCGCCGCCTTGCCGCGCCCTGCATCGCAGTGCATCGCAACGACTAGCGACCCGACAGCCGAGCCGCAAGACTCTTGATCCGCCGTGCCGAGGGCCCGGCGAGCGCCCTCACCTTCCCGTCCGCCCCGCGCGTGAACGCGAGCCGGCGCGCGGCGAACCAGTTGCGCACCAGGATGGCGCCGAAGATTCCGACGAAGGCACCGGCGATGACGTCGCTCGGGAAATGCGCGTGAACGGCGACCCGGCTCACGGCGATGAGGCAGGCATAGATCCACATCGGCACGCGGGCGCGCGGCCAAATCGCGCCGATCGCAAACGCCGCCGCGAAGGCCGCCGTGGCGTGACCCGAAGGCAAGGCGGCATAATCCGGCCGCCAGGAAAACGGCACATAATGAAACGGTCCCCAATCCGACGGGCGGGCGCGCCCGATCAGGCGCTTGACGATCGACACCGTCAGCGCCGGAATGCCGACGGCGAAGAACACGAACTCGAGCCGCACCGCGAGCGACAGGATCACGAGATTGGCGAGACGGCCGAGCGCGGGTCTGGCCAACACCGCCGCCGCTATTACGAGGAGCCCAACGGGCCACAGGACCCATCCGGATTTGCCGAAATCCGTGATGCGCTCGAAGACCTGGACCACCCAAGCCGGAAAATTTCGCTGCTGGGCAATGGCCCAGGCGTCCAACAACGCCATCGCGGCGGCGACCGCGGCAATCGCGCCGAGGCCGATGAGTGCCCGAAACCCCCATCGCGGAACGCTGCGGGCCCCGTCCGCCCGCACAAACGGCGGGCGCACCAGCAGCGCGAGCCAGGCGCCGAGATGCGCCAGCGTCCGTCGCAGCACCGGGCCTCCCCGGGCCGTGCCGCGCTCGACGAGCTCTCGCGTCGTGCTCATGAGCGGCCTTCCGAGCGATAGATCGCGATCGAGAAGGAATGGCCGGCGGTGTAGTTGATGCCCTCGACCCGCGGCCCAGGCGCGTAGCGCAGTCCGATGGCTTCGGCCCGCTGCACGAAGGCGCGCTCGTGCCGCGCCTCGATGAAAGCGAAGCGGCAGCCGCCCTCGAGCAGAAAATCGGCCGCCCCCTGGCCATCGGTGAGGCGTGTCGAAGTGCCGAACAGAAACACCAGGCTCGGCTCGTGATAGCCGGCCGACGCATACAGCGGCCGCTCGCAGTCGGGATGAACATTGTAGGCGAGCAACGCGCTCGGAAACAGCGGACGCAGCAGCGGCACGATCGCGCCGGGCACCGCGACCGACAGCATGATCGCGGCGACGGCGGCGCGCAGCAGCGAGCGCTCCGCGCCGTCGGTCTCGTAAAACCGCCAGGCCAGAAATCCGAAGATCATCGCCGCGGCGGAAAACGGCCACGCCAGCAGCCCGAGCTGCCGCCGCAGGACGACGACCGCGATCACGGCGGCGATCGGCAGCATTACGGTCACCGCCGGCCATAAGATATTCGCGCGCACCAGGCGCCGGTCGTGCGAAAGACCGCCTTGCGCCATCGTTCGCGCAATGAGGATGGCGATGGCGGGGTAAAGCGGCAGCACGTAGTGCGGCAGCTTGGTGGGCACCAGTTCGAACAGGAGCCACGCCGGCACCAGCCAGGCCAGCAGGAATTGCGTCGCCGGCTCGCGATGGTGTCGCCACACGCGAGACGCGGCGACCGCGGCGAGCGGCGCCGCCGGCCAGAACGTCACCCAGAACGTCGCGAGATAATAACCGGGAGGCGCGCCATGGGACTCCTGCGCGCCGACCATCTTGCTCAGCAAGTCGTTGCCAATCGATTCGACAAAGAAACTCACTCCGGTCCGCCGGAGGATGGCGACGAACCACGGCAGCACCAGCAGCAGCAGCCAGGCGGCCCCTGCCGCCGGGCGCAGGCCCGCAAGCCAGTGCGCGGAGCGGTCGCGCACGACGAGCGCCGCGACGGCAAGCGCGACCAAGATGAGGATGACCGGACCCTTCAGCAACACGCCGCCGGCGAGCGCCGTCCAGAACATCGCCGGAACGAGCCAATCCCTCTTACTACCTCCCCCGGAACGGGGGAGGTCGGCGAGCGCAGCGAGCCGGGTGGGGGCACTTTCTTCCACCCCACCCCGTGCGCTTCGCGCGCGGCCCTCCCCTTCCAGGGGAGGGAAAGGTGCGGCGAGATAGGCCCGCGCCAGCGCGCCGAACGCCGCCACGACGGTGAGCAGCAGCATCGCATCGGTCTTCGCGAGCCGCGCTTCGACGCCGAGCAACAGCGAGCACGCCAGCATCAGGGCGGAAAGGTACGCGGTGCGCCGGGTGCCGAAAGCGAGCGCAGTCCAATAGGTCAGCAGCACGGCGCCGATCGCGCCGATCAGGGACGGCAGGCGATAGAGCCAGATCGTCGTGCGGGGATCCGACGCGCCCAAACCTTCCGCCGCCCGCACCGCCGCCGCCTGCAGCCAATAGATGCCGACGGGCTTCTTGTAACGAACCTCCTCCTGAAAGCGGATGTCGACATAATCTCCACTCTCGATCATCTGCTTGGTCGCTTGGACGAACCGCGCCTCGTCGCGATCGACCGGGGGAATATTGAAGAACCCCGGCAGATAGCTCACCAGGCAGATTGCGACCAGAAACGCGACCGCGCGCACATGGGACGCCCCCAGGAAATCGAGCAGCGCGCCCAGCCCCGGAATCAGCGTCCGATAGTGTTCTTCGATCGTCGTGGTCATCTTCCCGCGTCCAAAACCGACCATAGAGAAAACAGGCTGCCGCGAAAAGCTCGTGCGATGCTTGAGCCGGATGAAGCCTCGATGCCAACGCGCCCGAACCGACGCGCGCTCTCCGCCGCCAATCCCCCTGGCCAGACGCATTCGGAGAGTTCAGGCCGTAAACATGTCGAGGTCGTGGCCTTGATGGTCGCCGATTCGGCGATCTGCGGCACGACCGCACCGCCACGCACCGGACGGCGGTTCAGTGCTTTGCGGCCGGCAATTGAGAAAGCGATTCAGCAGCCCGAGCGGCGCCGGCGCGAGTGCCGCAATCCGTGCCGGCTATTGCAGCCGGAAGCTCACCGGAACGGTAAACGACATCGGCCGGCCGCTCGGCGGTGCCGGAAACGGCGAGGCGCGATGCACCATGGCCTGGACTTCCTGGTCGAGGCTTGCAACGCCGCTGCCGCGCACGAGCGCGACCGAGCTCACGCGGCCGCCCGTATCGAGGCTGAAGGCAACGCTGGCCACGCCCTGGTCCCCGCGGCTGCGGGCATCGGTCGGGAAACGCTTGTAGCGTGCAAGATGCGCGGCGACGAGCCCGCGATAGTTGCTGTCGGCGTCGGACCGGCCGCGTCCGACGCCGTTGGCCGGCGTTGCCGGAGCGCCGGCAGGCGCCGGCAGCATGGCTTGGCGCTGCCGCACCGGATGCTGCTGCTTGGGCTGACGAGGCGGGGCTGTCTCTACGCGCTTGGGCGGGGCCACCAGCAGCGGCGGAACCGCGTCCCTTGCCAAGGGGACGGCCAGCACCGATGGAGCCGGCGCAGACGGCGCCGGCGGCTGCTCGGCAGTGGATACTGGCGCAGCTTCCGCGGGGGGCGGCGGCTCCGGTTCGACCTGCTGAAGCGCTTCCTGGCGGGGCTCGGGTTGCGCCACTTCTTGCGCGGCCTGCGGGGAGAGTTGCGCCGGTTCTTGCTCGGATTTTGCCGGCTCCTCCGCGCGCCCTGCCGGCATATCGGTGCCGAGCACGATCTCGACCGACATGGATTCGACGCCGACGCTCGCCAGCGGCGGCGGCTCGCGGTTGAGCACCCAATAGACGCCCGCATGCGCGGCGAACGAGCCCAGCAGCAGAGCGAGCATCCACCCGCCCCGATCCTGTTTCAGGGCCGCCGGCGCGGGACGCTCACCGGGCACGAGCCGGATCTGTGCGCCGGTCTCGCCCGCCTCGCGCTGGCGTTTGACGAATGGGATGACATTGGTGAGATCCGCGGTGGCCCAGGTTGGTATCGCGGGCTCCGGGCGGGTCTCGACACCACCGGCCAGCACGGCATCGCCGCGACCGTGACCCTCGGCGGCAGGGATGCGCGGCAGGCTCACGCTCGCCTCTCTTGCGGGCTGCGGCGGCGCGCAAAGCCGAGGACCGTCGGGATCGAGAGCAGGCTGCAGCATGCGCCCAGCAGGAAGATCGCGCGCGGATGTCCCTGGTCCATGAGCCAGCCGAACAGCAGCGGCGATACGATGCCGCCGAGATTGAAGCCCGTGGTCACGAATCCGAACACCTTGCCGAACGACCCGGGCGGGGCCAACGAACGCACGATCATATCCCGCGACGGCATGATCAGCCCCGCAAATAATCCGCCGATGGCCATCGAGGCGATCAACAATCCGGCACCGAGCGAGACCAGTCCGACCGCGAGCGCCGTGATCGCGACCGCGATCAGCCCGGCGACGGCGACGAGGTCGTGGCGCTGGGTGCGGCTCGCCAGCAGGCCGCCCACGAGGACCCCTACGGAGATCATCAGCAAATAGGCGGACAGCGCCGCGTTGGCGATCGACAGCGGCGTGCCGTAGAGCGCGCCCAATGCCACCACCGAATAATTCTGCATTCCACCGGCGGTGATCGCCAGCATCACGAAAAACGCGAGATTGCGCAGGAGCGGCAGCGAGAACAGGAGCTTCCAACCTTCGCCGTTCGCGGCCTCCTCGGGCGGCCGGTTCGCTGCCCGTGGGATCGGCCCGCCCAAGGCATCGCGCTGGAGAATCATCACGGCCGCAGCCAAGACCCCGAGCAGCGCCGCCGCCACGAACGCGCCGCGCCAGCCGACCAGGTCTTGCAGCAGCAGCAAGGCCGGCGGCGCCACGGCGGACCCGAGCATGCCGGCGAAGGTGTGGATCGAGAACGCCTGCCCCATCCGCTGGGCGGAAACGTGATTGGCCAGGATGGAGTAATCGGCCGGGTGATAGACCGTATTGCCGAGCCCCGCGACGGCGAACATCGCCACCAGGAACCAGAACGAGGGCACCAGCCCGGCAAGCGCGAATGCGCCCGCGCTCAGCAAGAGCCCGGCAACCAGCACGGCCGAAGCGCCGACCCGGTCGGTCAGGAACCCGGCCGAGGTCTGCAGCCCGGCCGAGACCAAGTTGAAGGCGGCGAGCGCCAGCCCGAGATCGATATAGCTCACGCCGTACTCGGCCCGCACGAAGGGAAACAGCGGCGGAAGCAGGAGAATGTAGAAATGGCTGACGAAATGCGCGCCGCTGGTAAGCCCGATGACTCGCGTGTCGCGCGGGCGCTTGGTTTCGGTCCGGATCTCGAGCGCTTGAGCCATGGCGAAGGCTTATCATGACAAAAACACCCTGACACGCCGCGCTCGGGCAAGGCTGCCCCGCGCCACGCCGGGTCGCTTCGCGGTCCGTCCCGGAGGGCCGCCAGCGCGCATCCGGCTGGGCGTCGATTTTCCGGCGCTCCGCACCCTCCGGGGCCGAGGCTGCGGCACAAGCTGCCATGCGACAAAACGAGCCAGCGAAGCCATGGACAAGTGTGATTAGGTAGGACTCATTCGCTGGGCGGGCCCCCCGTTCCCCCCAACGCCGCCCAGCAAAAAAGCCCCGGTCGGGTCCCCCGGCCGGGGCTTTGTCTTGGCCTGCCACCAGGCTGCAAAATTGCTTGCTTGGCCTCGCCCGCGTGTTCGGCTCCAAGGGTGCCCCCGAAGCGCCTCCATGCCGGCGATATCGGCTACATGGACGCGGACGGGTTCGTCACCCTCGTCGACCCCAAGAAGGACATGATCCTGTCCGGCGGCTGCAACGTATTCCCGCGCAACATCGAAGAGGCGATCTACGAGCACCCGGCGGTCGGCGTCTCATTCTATGACCTCATCGGCGCGGGCGAGCAGCGAGGGCGGCACGGTGAGGCCGAGGGCTTTGGCGGTCTTGAGATTAATGACCAGCTCGAATTTGGTCGGCTGCTCGACAGGAATATCAGCAGGTTTCATTCCTTTGAGGACCTTGATCGTCTGCAGCGCATGCGGGATATAAAGCCCGACAAAGCGTGGGCCATACGCGATGAGACCCCCTCCTTCGGCCATTTCGGGCCATTGATAGATGGCGGGCAGCCGGATCGCTGCCATGCGCTCGATGATCTGCGCGCGGTACCTGTTGAAGAGCGATGAGGCCAGCACGTTGAGTGCTTGCGCTCCTGCGGCCAGGGCAGCGTCGATCGCCGGCATGATCTCGTCCGAATTGGCAGCAATGTGAGTGGATACCGTGATCCCGTGAGCCTTCGCAATATCCTGCAGCGCGTCGAGCTGGTGCGGTGCCGTCACGACTGGGTCTACGAGGATAGCGAGGCGACGGGCGAGGGGAACCGCTTCCAGGAGAATTTCCTGGCGCTTGCCGTCGAGTTCGGGGGCCAAAATGCTGATCCCCGTGGTGTTCCCACCGGGATGGGCAAGTGAGGCGACCGCTTGTTCCGCCAATAGATCATCTGAAACCGTCAAGATCGGAATGGTTTGCGTTGCTCGCTGCACCACCCTTGTCAGGGCTCCTGCAGTCATGATGGCGTCCGGCCGGGCATTGACGAGCGCCGTTGCGGTTATCTCCGCGCGGTTCAATGGGGTGTTGAACCCGTCCACGATCGAGAGATTGACACCCTCGACAAAGCCGTTCTTGCGCAGCTCCTCGAAGAAGGCGATCCAATTAGGAGCATTCCGGTGTGCCTGAACCAAGCAAGCGAGACGATAGCTCCGTCCGGCCTCTTGCCCCGACGCTGCCCCAGCCACCAGCTGCACGGCAGCCCCGCTGGCGAGAAACCTGACGAACTCCCGCCGCCTCATCGGATCACCTCGGCGCGAGCGGCCATGCTGATCACTCCGGCAATCCGGCTTTGCGCAGGCCCTCTTCGTATCTGGCAACATCTTCCGGTCGGCGAAAATGGGGGCATGACATCCGTGAGATTGGAAATTAGCTCGCGGCGCAGCTTGCGGAGGCGCTTGAGCGTGCCTTCCTCGTCCAGGCCGGTCAGCCGGGAATAGCCCGCCACGTCGGCGGCAAGAATTGCGGCGAGCTTGCGAGGTTCGCTCATCCTGCGGCATGGACCCGTTGGAAGGCGCGCCATACTCTACCACGGCGGGGAAGATCGGACCGGCCGACCGGGGCCGTGGAAACTCGGTCGCGGGCTTGAGCCACGGGCGATCGACAACCGCTGTCGAAGGCTCTTCCTCCCGATCGATCAATACCTTTTTACCAGTGCGGTCCCTAGAACTGCCGTCTTTACTGATTACACAGGCATTCTGTGGTATGGTACCCGTTCGGGGGCGGATGGGGCCCAAAAGGGGCCGGTTTCGCCATGTGGAAGCGTTTCTTTACGAGTGCGACTGCGGCAGCCGCGGTGTTCGGCGCATGCCTGCAGGTGCAGGCAACCGACATGTCGACCCGCGTGCCGACCAAGGCGCCGGCCTATGTGCCCTATGCGCCGGTGCCCTATTTCAATTGGAGCGGGCTCTATTTCGGCCTCAACGGCGGGGGCGGATGGGGCAGATCGAGCCACACCGACGCCAATTTCGGCAACGCGACCGGAGAGTTCGGGGTCAGCGGCGGTCTGATCGGCGGAACCCTGGGGTTCAACTATCAGGTCGGTTCCTGGGTGTGGGGTCTCGAGGGGGATCTCGACTGGGCGAAAATCCACGGCAACAGCGGTCCCATCGGCGGGGTCCAGTACGACAGCTATTTGCAATGGCTCGGCACGGTGCGCGGCCGGGTCGGCTTCGCGTTCGACCGGTTCCTGCCCTATGTCACCGGCGGCTTGGCGGTCGGGGACGTCAAGGGCACCATTACGAGCCCGCCGGTGACGATCCTCAGCGGCACCAACACCCAGGCGGGCTGGACCTTGGGCGCCGGCGTCGAATATGCCTTCACGCCGAGCCTGAGCGCCAAAGCGGAATACCTCTACGTCGACCTCGGCTCCAGCACGCCGGTGCCGGGTGACAGTGTGGAGCTCAAGTCCCACGTCGTTCGCGGCGGCTTGAACTGGCGCTTCAATTGGGACGGCCCGCGGCGGTATTAGCTAGCAGGCCGTCGCAAGGGTCGGCCTTACTCGATCGCGTCCGTCACATCCTCATAAACGTCGATCTCGATCGCCTGCGACACCAGCGTGCGCCAAGTCTGCAAAAAAGCGCGCAGCGTCGGGTCGCCGGCGACCCTCTGCCGATTCATCTCGAAAGCTTCCTCGGTCTCGTATTCCACCACCTGCACGAATTGCGTCGGATCGTCGACATTGTGCAGCAATCGGATGCGGGTGCGCCCGAAAGCCTCGTAAAAAGGGATTGCGGCCTTGATGAACGGAAGCAGTTGTTTGGTTTCCGTCGTCGGCGTCCTGATCCTGAAATGCAGAATACGCCGAACCGTTTTCGCCTCGTTTGCCATCCCGGCGCGCTCCTCCAGCCTCGCGCGCGCGATCGTTCGCGGCGCGGCTGTCGCCCATATCCAGCGAATTTCATAGCATATCGGGCGGCCGAAGCGGAGCTTCGCCGTCGAGCCGCGCGCCGCGGATTCCAGCGTGCCGCAGGCGTGGCCGCCCGATTTCGGCGCTGCATCGATCCTCGAGTTCGGGCGCGGCCCATGCCCTCACGATATCGATCGTGAAGCGGTTCACGTTGGCGAATCGATGGATGCGTTAGAGTTTGCGCTGGCAGGCCGCGGGACGCGTGCAGCATGCAAATTCCGCGGGGCATGCATGCAAACCTCGCGGAGGGGTCGTTTCTTGCCTATTTCCGCGTATCAAGCCGGTCGGCCCGACTCGGTGCATATGCGGGTCGGAATTCCACGCGCAGGATGGCCGCGGGCTGCGTGTTCAAGGCGATGGGGCATCGGCCGCGAGCCGGGAATGGCAATGCGATGAAGACCCATCACCAAACCACGCCGATCGGCGGAATGCGCAGGCTCGGGACCGTATTCATCCGCATCACAGTGGGGCTCCTGCTGGGCTCCGCGATCACCGTTGCGGTAGTGGCCGCAGGCTTGGATCTGCTCCCCTTGTGGCCCTGATATTTCGGACCTGAGACTTCGGTCTGCGGGCCGACCTCCCCGCGCTCTTCTGCTAACGGCTTCGACCTGTTATTGCCTCGGCACCACGCTGCCGGGGGCGTTTTGTCGATGATCGAGATGCGTCGGATCGCAAGCTTCGCGCGCGCCCCGGCGCGACCGCCGCGGCGAAACCAATCGAGCGCGCGCAGTACCGAAGGATACCGGGCCGCCATCGGCGCGGGCTTTGCCGTTCTCGCCACCCTCGCCGCGATCTACTGCGCATGGCCGATTTGGCGCGCCGCATTTCCTCTCGAGATCAGCGTCGACGATACCTGGAACGCCTACAACGCCGACGCGGCATTCGGGACGCGGCCGCTGTATCCGGCTGCCGACGATCTCATCACCAACAATTATCCGCCGCTGTCGTTCTACTTGGTCGGCCTGCTGGCGAAATCCGGTCTCGATGCCACGTATCTCGGGCGCGCGCTCTCGCTTGTGGCGTTGATCGCGACCGCCGCCGCGACCGCGATCTGCATCCGGAAACTCGGAGGCAGCGCGGGTTCGGCGACGTTGGGCGGCTTGTGGCTGCTGGCCATGATGGCCCGCTTCTTCGACGGCTACGTCGGAGTCAACGATCCGCATTTGCCGGCAAATGCGCTGATGACGGGAGCGCTCGCCTGGCTATTGGCCCGCCATCGCCGCCACCGCGCGATCGAACCGGCGATCGTGTTGATGGCGCTCGCCGGATTCTACAGGCATACCTTGATCGCCACGCCGGCCGCGGCGCTCATCTGGGTGAGCAGCATGGATTGGCGGCGCGGCCTCCGCGCCGCCGTCGGTTGCGTGGCTGCGGCGCTCATCGGTCTCCTGGTCTGCCTCACGATATTCGGCAGCCCCTTCCTCGATCAGCTGCTGTTCGCCCGGCATTATTCGCTGCTGCGGGCCCTGCACATGTCGGGCCGGCTGCAGTGGATCGCGCCGGCCCTGGTCATATGGGCGATTTGGGCGTGGTTCGCGCCGAGCGGCGATGCCAAGCGCTTCACACAGATCCACATTGCCGCATCCTTGGCGGCCTTTTTCCTGCAATCCTGCGCAGACGCCGTCGGCAATAATTCCCAGTTCGAGCTTGCGGTCGCCAGCGCCATCGGGCTCGGGCTCGCATTCGACGGAGCCGGTCAGCTGTTCGCATCCGCCCGCAAGGCCCAGTGGACCAGGCTGGCGATCCTCGCGGTGCTGGTCACGCGCTTGCTGGCCTCGACGCGAATGGAGGCGTACCTGCTACCGATCAGCCCGGAATACCGAAGTCTGTTTCCTGCCGGCGCGGCAGTCATGAAACAGGAAGTCGCGAGAATCCGCGCCGTCCCCGGCCCGGTCGCGTGCACGATCGCGGCGGTCTGTCGGCTCGCCGGCAAGCCGTTCGTGCTCGATCGTTTCGCGATGGAGCAGCGGATCAAGGCCGGGCGATGGACCGCGGGCGAGCTCGAGGCCCGTGTGCGAGCCGCGGGAATTCGCAACGAGCCGATCGACCCGCGCGCATCCGCGGATTTTCTCGCACGAAGACATTGAACCGGCATGCCCCGCCTCGGCGTTTCACTCCCGCCCGAACCGCCTGCGCAATTCGTCCTTGGCCCGCATCAGGACGCGTCGGCGCGAAGCGGGCAGGTTCTTGCCCGCGCGGTTGATGTAAAACGTCAGCATCGACAGCGCCGAACGGAATGGGTCGGCCTTCCTGCGCTTGCTGCTCTCCGCGGAGCGTTTCAGCGACGCGGCGATGCGCTTCGGGTCCTTCCAGGTGAAGACACCTGCGCGTAGATCCAAGGCGTCGCTGCGTTCGGTCACTTCTCGGGACCAGCGCCGACGTGCACGTTTTGTCATGTGACACCCGCGCTCGGCTATGAGCGGCACGCTTGAGAAAAACCGGCACCGCGCCGCGATGTTCCAAGCCGGCGGGGCCGGCCGGGCTCGACCTCATCGAACCTTGACCGGAGTCATTCGAGGCTCGATTTGGATGGCCCGTGGCTGGCGCTCGAACGCCTGCTCCATCGCTTCGACGGATTCGACCAGCTTGTCCGGGTTCAGCCGGATCGTAGTCCCGCAACCCGGGCAGGTGATGATGTGATTGACCTCGAGCCAGCCCAAGGTCTGCCGCATTTGATACGTGCATTCCGGGCACTGAAACGCGATCCGATGGGCGCTGATGCGAGCCATTGTGGTCCCGGACGTCCGCGGTGCGCGAGCATAGCCATCCGCGCGGCGCGCCCGCAAAGCTTGCAGCCGGTTAAGCTTAACCGCCGGTGCCCGGCTCGGCTCGCGAGGAACGCTCCCGATCCGCGACGTTGCCGTTTGCACAAGGCGTGCTAGACGCTTCGGGACCGTCAAAAGCGCCACAACGCGTCTTTCCGCCGGCGCCGGAACCCCGACTTCCCATGTCCTTGCCGATGCGAGAAGCCGCCCCCACCGGGAAGCCTGCCGCGCCCGGGCAGCGCTCGCTGTTTCTGCGCGTGTTCCCCTCGATCATGGTGCCGATGTTCCTGGCGGTGATCGACCAGACCATCGTCGCCACCGCGCTGCCGGCGATTGCCGCATCGCTCGGCGGAGTCGAGCGCGTCTCCTGGGTAGTGATTTCCTATCTGGTCGCAGGCACCGTGGCGGCGCCGGTCTACGGCCAGCTCGGCGACGTATTCGGCCGTCGCCGGCTGATGTTCGTCGCCCTGCCGATCTTCCTTGCCGCCTCGCTGTTTTGCGCGTTCGCCACCAGCATCGAGATGCTCACCCTCGGCCGTGTGCTCCAGGGGCTGGGCGGCGGCGGGTTGATGACGTTGTCGCAGGCGCTGATCGGAGAAACCGTGCCGCCGCGCGAACGCGGGCGTTATCAGGGCTATCTCGCGGCGGTGGTGGTCTCATCGAACACGTTCGGGCCGGTCGCGGGCGGCTATCTGACCCAGCACCTGGGCTGGCGCTCGATATTCCTGATCAACCTGCCGCTGGGGATCGTTGCGGTACTGCTGACCTTGCGGCTCGAGGCCAAACCGGGCTTTCGCAGCGAACATCGCTTCGACTTGACCGGCCTGCTGCTGTTCGTGGGGTTCGTCGCTCCGACGCTGCTTGCGCTCCAGCAGATCCAGCACGCGGAGGTCCGGGCACTGCCGGCGATCGCGGCGCTGGCCGCGCTGGGCCTCGTCGCGCTCGCGCTCTTGTTGCGCCAGGAGCGCCGGGCGCCCTTCCCGCTGCTGCCGATCGGCTTGTTGCGCCAGCCGGCGATCTGGCGCAGCGACGCGCTCGCGGCCTGTCATGGCGCCGCCCTCGTCTCGCTGATCACCTTGCTGCCGATCTATCTGCGCGTCGCCCGTGGCGCATCGGCGTCCGAAACCGGGCTCCTGCTGGTGCCGCTTACGATCGGCATCGGCATCGGCTCGATGATCACCGGGCGCGTCATCAGCAGGACCGGACGAACTTCGATTTTTCCGTCCTACGGTCTGATCTTCGTCACGATCACTCTGCTGTTTCTGGCATTTTGGCTGCCGCGTCTCGGCGCTTCGGCTCTCGCCTGGGTGCTGTTGTGGAACGGGCTGTTCATGGGAACCGTCATGGGGGTCGTGCAGATCAACGTGCAGAGCGCGGCCGGGCCGCAAATGCTCGGTGCGGCGGCCGCCTCGGTGCAATTCTCCCGATCGGTCGGCGCGGCATTCGGGACTGCCCTGGTCGCCGCGGTGCTGTTCGCGACGCTGGCATGGACCGATGCGGAGGCTGCGCGGCTGTTCGGGATGATGGTGCAGCGGGGCGCCGATGTCTTGGCGGCGCTGCCTGCTCCGCGTCAGGCGGCCCTGCGGGGCGAATTCGACGAAGCGTTCCGCGCCGCGTTCCTGACGATCGCGGCCTTCTCGGCGCTGGGACTCGTGCTGGCCTGGTACACCCCGGTGCGGCGCATCTGAACTGCCCCGACAGGCGTCACGGATGCTTGCCCAAAACCGTCAATCAGCCTCAGGAAGCCGATCGACGTTTACTGTTGCTGATCGGGCTGCCCCAGGATTTGCAGCTCGTACCGGTGTTTGAAAACTTCGATATTGTAGACGACGTAGATCGCGGCCACCGCGCAGATCAATGCGCAGGCGACCAGAATGACGTCACGAAGGCCGCGAGACATGATTACGCACATAGGTACGGCGCCGACACCCGGCAATGCGCGCACTGCAAGGCAGACGCTTGGGATTCGCTGCTCGATCGGCGCCGCCGCGACCGCCAGCCGGGTCGACTTGGAGAACCGGAACATTCCGCGGCAATCCGCATTGACGTTCGCTTGTATTACCCCCGGAGACCAGTCTCCGTGGCGGGCCCGTTTGCGGCGGACCTGACGTGGAGCTCGTCCTTTCAATCCTATGGCTGATTGCCGTCGTCTGGCTCCTGCTGCGCGCCTTGCGCCAGCGTAGTGCATTGCGCTCGCTGCGTCCTGCGGGCTTTTCCGGGCAAGCGCCGCGCGTCGCCGTCATCGTTCCGGCGCGCGATGAAGCCGCCAACATCGCGCGCTGCCTCGCTGCGCTGAGCACCCAAACTGGTTCGGGACTGCGCATCGTGGTGGTCGACGACCAGTCCACCGACGCAACGGCCGCGATCGCCGCCGCGTTTGCCGAGCGCGATCCGCGCATCCGGCTGCTGCAGGCGCCGGTGCTGCCGCCGGGCTGGGTCGGAAAGTGCCACGCCTGCTGGGTCGGGGCCCGCGCCGCCCTCGCGGCCGACTGGCTGTGTTTCATGGACGCCGACGTGACGGCCGAGCCCATGCTGATCGCCAGCGCGGTCGAGGCCGCGGAAACCGAGGCGCTCGACTTGCTGTCGCTGGCGCCCCGGCACGAGCTGGAGTCCTTCGCCGAACGGCTGGTCCTGCCGTGCGGCCTCTACCTGCTGGCATTCATCCGGGACTTGGAACGGATCCCTGCGCCCGGCCGGCCCGAGGTCCATGTCACGGGACAATGCATGCTCGTCCGCCGCACCGCCTATGCCGCGGTCGGCGGACACCAGGCGGTGCGCAATGCGATCTGCGAGGACACGGCGCTCGCCGGATTGATCAAGCGGTCCGGCCGCAAGATCGCGCTCTACGGCGGCGAGCGCCTGCTTTCGACCCGCATGTACAGCGGATGGCGGACCTTGTGGCCCGGCCTTGCCAAGAACCTGGTGGAGATGCTCGGCGGCACGCGCTCGACAGTCCTGACCGCGCTGGCCGGAGTGGTGCTTGCCTGGGTTGCCGTGCTCGTCCCGCTGATGGACGCTCTGGCCTGCCGCGACGGCGTGCCCGGCGCGTGCGGCGCGCTGGCTTTGGCGCTGGCCGCGAGCGCCGCCGCCTTCGGCCTGCACCTCGCGGGAACGCGGTTCTTTCACATCCCGTTCTGGTATGGGCTTATTTTCCCGTTGGGCTACACCGCCGGCGCGCTGATCGCGATCGACAGCGTGCGGCGGCGTCTGAGCGGGCGCGTCACCTGGAAAGGGCGCACCTACCCATGAACGAACTCCCCGATGCGGGCCAACCGGCTCCCGAAATGCCGCATCGAGAACTATCGGAGCACGTACGCCGCGCCTCGGGCCGGGCGACGACGGTCGTGCTCGTCGTGATCGTGCTGTTCCTGTACGGGATCCGGCACGTGCTGCTGCCCTTCGTACTCGCGGGCGCGGCGGCCTATGCCTGCACGCCGGTCGTGAATTGGCTCACGGCCCGAACCCGGCTGCCCCGCCTCGTATGGGCGGTCGCGGTATTCTGCCTGCTCGCCGGCGCGCTCGCCCTCCTCGCCGAGCTCGGGCTCCCGGCGCTGTTCGTGGAGCTCGCGAATTTCGCCACCGATACCGAGCGCATCATCGAGGATGCCATCCGCGGGGTGATCGGCGAGCGCACGGTGGTTTTGCTCGGGGAGCCGATGAATGCCTCGCAGCTCGCCAACCAAGCCGTCGAGGGCGTGCGCGGCTGGGCCGCGCAAACCACGGAAGTCGTCACCCTTGCCGTCTATAGTTTTGCCTTCGTGTTCGGCACGTTTCTGACGCTCGTGATCCTGTTCTATTTCCTGACCGGAGGACCGCAGCTGGCACGGGGAACCATCCGGCTGATCCCGCCGCAGCAACGCGCGCTGATCGCGCACATCGGCTCCAAGATCGATCCGGTGCTCAAGCGTTACATCATCGGCGTCGTCCTCGTGGTCATTTACGCAGGGGTCGCGGCCTATGTCGGGCTCGGCCTCATCCTCGGACTCAAACATGCGGTCTTTCTTGCGATTTTGACCGGCCTGCTCGAAATGATCCCGGTGATCGGACCCCTGATGGCGGCGGTGATCGCCGGCGTAGTGGCGCTGCAGGCCGCGACCGGGGTGTGGAACATCATCGGCTACGTGATCTACGCGGCCGCGTTGCGACTCTCGATCGACCAGCTGTTCGGTCCCATCGTGCTGGGCCACGCCGCGCGCATGCATCCGGTCCTGGTGATCTTCTGCTTCCTTTCCGGCGGCCTGCTGTTCGGGGTGGCCGGCGTGCTGATCGCGGTGCCGGTGGCCCTGACGATCCGCATCGTGCTCGCCACGCTCTACGACGAGCCGCTTCCCTACGAGCGGCCCGCCGGCTCCGATCCATGAACCCGGAAACGAAACGGGGGTCGGGAAGGCAGCGCCCGCTGTGCGCCTCGGATCCGGGATTCGCTCCGATGCGTGCCGGGTGCGGGGGCGTCATCGAGTTGCATATTTGGAACGAGCAATTTCCGTGTTTTTCCGCCGGAGGCGCAACGCTGAGCTGGGGCCGGCAGATCAGCCGACGCGTGGACACCTCGCTGCGGGAACTGGCGCGTCACCTCGCAGCCTCGCGAGCCGATCTCGAGCGCCGCTACGGCACCCCGCAAAAATTGGAGGGGGTCGGGAATTCGACTTGCGAACGCCTCATTTCAGTGCCCCAATCGATGGCACCTTCCCCCTCGCTAGCGCCCGATTGCGGCGATCTATCCACCTCGGCACGACAGACCCGGCGCGGAACTCCAGAAAACGCGGAACATGGATTGAGCTGGCACATTAGCTCCGCGCGGTAACCCTATGATCATTCAGTGGCTATCGGATTTCTGCTTCTTGGCGGCCTGTATCGGCTGCCTCTATCTTGCGACTGCAGCCGCCATGGTGCTGCGCTTCCGCGGCCACCGGCCGTCCACGAATGGCCAGCCGTTGCCGGTGACCATTCTCAAGCCCCTGCATGGAGAGGGTCCCCGACTTTTCCGGTGTCTCGCCTCGTTCTGCAGCCAGCGTTACCCGGCGCCGGTGCAGATCGTGTTCGGGGTCGAGGAAGCCGCCGACGCCGCGATCCCCCTGGTGAAACAGCTGCAAGCGGCATTTCCCGAAAGCAAGATCGAACTCAGGATCGACCCGCGCGCGCACGGCGGCAACCGCAAAATTTCGAATTTGGCAAACATGGCCGCTCTTGCCGACCATGACATCGTGATCCTGGCCGACAGCGATATCGAGGTCGATCCCGACTACCTCGCGCGGATTGTCGGCGAGTTGCAACAGCCGGGGATCGGCGCCGTGACCTGCCTCTATCACGGAATGTCCGGGACGCGCACCTGGGCCCGGCTAGCCGCCTTGGCGGCCAACGCCCAGTTTCTTCCCAGCGTGATCGTCGGCGTGGCTTGCAGGCTTGCACAGCCCTGCTTCGGAGCCACGATCGCGCTCCGGCGCGACATGCTGGCCCGAATCGGCGGGTTCGAGCAATTTGCCGATTCGCTGGCGGATGATTATTCGATCGGGGAGGCAGTGCGCGCGATGGGCGCCGAGGTGGCGATCTCGGCGGTTTCGGTCGGCCATTTGTGCAAGGACCAAACTGCCCGGCAGCTCTGTTCCCATGAATTACGGTGGGGGCGGACGATCCGGTCCATCGACCCGGTCGGCTATTTCAGCTCGATCATCACCCATCCGTTCCCGCTCGCGCTACTGGCGGCGCTGCTGGGAGCCGGCGGGGGGGCCGTGGCGCTGGCGGCGCTTGCGGTGATTTGCCGGGTCACATTATTGAAATGCGTCGAGCGGCGCTTCCGCCTGGAGCGACAGCCCTATTGGCTGGTGCCGCTGCGGGACCTGATTTCGTTTGCGATCTTCGTCTGGAGCCTGTTCGGCACCAGCGTCAACTGGAACGGCGAAACCTATCAGGTAACATCGCAGGGGATCCTGGTGCGCAGGACGGCCGGGTGATGCGCACGCTATTCCTGCAGGCGCCCTCGTTCGAGGGCTTCGACGGCGGCGCCGGCTCCCGCTACCAAGCCCGCCGCGAAATTCGCTCGTTCTGGTATCCGACCTGGCTGGCGCAACCCGCAGCCCTGGTGCCCGGCAGCAAGCTCATCGATGCGCCATCACACGGGGTTTCGCTGAATGAAATCGCCGCCCAGGCCGGTCGATTCGACCTCGCCGTGTTGCACACCTCGGCGCCATCCTTCGCCGCGGATCTCGCCGCAATCGAAGCCCTGAAACGCGGCAATCCGCGGCTCAAGGCGGGCTTGATCGGCGCCAAGGTCGCGGTCGATCCGGAAGGAAGCCTGAGAGCTTCCGCCGCCGTCGATTTCGTCGCCCGGCAGGAATTCGATTTCGCCATCAAGGAAGTGGCGGAAGGCCGGGACTGGCCGGCCATCGCCGGGCTGTCCTTCCGCAACGCCCAGGGCGTGATCGTGCACAATCCGGAGCGCGCCGTCCTCGAGGACATGGATCTTCTGCCGTTCGTGACCCCCGTGTACAAGCGCGACCTGAAGATCGAGAAGTATTTCATCGGCTATCTCGAGCACCCGTACCTGTCGTTCTACACCGGGCGAGGCTGCAAATCCCGTTGCACATTTTGCCTGTGGCCGCAGACCGTGGGCGGGCATCGCTATCGCACGCGCAGCGTCGGCCACGTCGTCGAGGAGGTGCGTTGGGCCAAGCAGGCGTTTCCCGAGGTCAAGGAATTCTTCTTCGACGACGATACGTTCACCGACGACCTGCGGCGGACCGAAGCGATTGCCCGCGAGCTGGGCAAGCTCGGCGTGACCTGGTCTTGCAACGCCAAGGCCAATGTGCCGCGCGAGACATTGCGGGTGATGCGGGACCACGGCTTGAGGCTGCTGCTGGTCGGCTACGAAACCGGCAATCAGCAGATCCTGTACAACATCAAGAAAGGCATGCGCATCGACGTGGCCAGGCGTTTCACCAAGGACTGCCACGAGCTCGGGATCACGATTCACGGCACCTTCATCCTCGGCCTGCCGGGCGAGACCAAAGAGACCATCCAGGAAACCATCCGGTTCGCCACCGAGATCAACCCGCACACCATCCAGGTGTCGCTCGCGGCACCGTATCCCGGCACGTATCTCCACCGGCAGGCGCTGGAGAACGGATGGCTCGACGAGACCAACGCCGAGCTGGTGGATGAGCGCGGCGTGCAGATCGCGCCCCTGCACTATCCCCACCTCAGCCATTCGGAGATCTTCCATTCCGTCGAGGAATTCTATCGCCGCTTCTATTTCCGCGCGCCGAAGATCGCATCGATCGTCTCGGAGATGGCGCTCAGCCCGCAGATGATGAAGCGCCGATTGCGGGAAGGCATCGAGTTCTTCCGATTCCTGCGCGAGCGCCGCGAAGCCGCGCATTGAAGCCTGCGCGCGGCCCGCGCTCGGGGCCGGCCCGTTCACCGCAAATAGCCGGCCTTGCGGAACCAGGCGATGGCGTCGGCGAGCCCTTGCTGGTACGGCCGCGAGCTGTAGCCCAGCTCGCGGCGAGCCTTTTCGTGGGTGAAGAACATGCGATGGCGCGCCATGTGCAGGCTATCGCGGGTGACGAACGGGGTGGTGCCGGCCAGCCGCGCCATGGTTTCGCTGCCCCACGCCAATGGGAACATCAGGGCGAGCGGCAACTTCAGCCGCGGCGGGCGGCGGCCGATATTCTGCGCGATCTCGGCCAGCATTTGGCGAAGCAGCACGTTGTCTCCGCCGAGGATGTAGCGCTCCCCGATCCGCCCGCGCTCCAGCGCGGCGAGATGGCCCGCTGCGATGTCGTCGACATGCGCAAGGTTTAAACCGGTATCCACGAACCCCGGCATGCGGCCCGATGCGGCTTGCACGATTACCCGGCCGGTCGGCGTGGGCTTGATGTCGCGAGGACCGATCGGGGCCGAAGGATTGACGATCACGGCCGGAAGACCGCTGGTCTCCACGAGATCTTGCACCACGCGCTCGGCCAGCACCTTGCTGCGCTTGTAGGCGCCGATCGCCTGCTCGACGCCGAGCGTGCGTGTTTCGTCGGCGGGCGCGCCGTCGCTGCGAAGCGCGAGGGTGGCGACGCTGCTGGTATAGACCACGCGCTCGACGCCGGCCCGAAGCGCCTCCTCCATGACGATGCGGGTGCCTTCCACGTTGACGCGCAGCAAGTCGTCGGCAACGGGCGCCCAAAGCCGGTAGTCGGCAGCCGCATGGACGAGGTAGCGGACGCCTGCGAGCGCCGCGGCGACCGCGTCGCGATCGCGCACGTCGCCCTCCACCACCTCACAGTCGGAGTCGACGAGGTTGGTGCGCACGCTGGAGCGCCGTACCAGCGCCCGCACCGGATAACCGGCGCGCCCGAACGCCTGCACGAGGGCGGATCCGATGAATCCGCTTGCGCCTGTGATCAGGACGGGGCCGGCGTGCGGACCGGCAGGCTGGATCATCATGCGACCGATAGCTTGGGAAGCCGCGGCGGTTGGTCGATACCGTGTAATACCATTAAAGCAACGACGCCGCACGAGTTCCGCGATTCCTCCGTCCGGAATCGCATGGCGCGCTCGTCCAAACCCGGACCGCGACGCCTTCGCCCGCGGCCTGCGCTGCGGAATTCGTGGAAGACATTCGCGCGACGGCCGCGCTTAAATTTTTTGCAGCGATCCATGCGGCGCTTTCCGGAACCCGGCATGTGCGCCCGAGTTCTGCCGATGGGAAAGTAGTTTCCCGGGCGCCGAAGAGCCGCATGAAGACTCCCGAGGCGTGTCCAGAGAGCGGTGGGTATTCGGCGACGCCCACCGCCGCGGTGGGCATCATGGCCCGCTTCGATTCCGAGCCGAGTGATCCGGGTCGTTCGCCTCGCGCGCCGATGAGGCGATGGCCCCTTGTGTTGAGGAGGTTGGAAATGGCTTACCTGGACGTCAGCCCTATGATCGTCGCGTTGCGGACCAGCCCCAGTGATTTCGAGATGAAGCGCGGCTGGCTTCGTCACTTCCCCAGCCGGCATGAATTCAAGTTCGACAGCGAGGGCAATGTCCGGCTGCATGCCCGCTGCGACTGCGCCATGCTCGCGGTTCGCCGTGAGCAGGGACTCCAGCTCTGGCAGACGTTTCAGCAGTGGCACGTCAGCTATTGGCGGCCCCTCGAAATCAACAAGGAATTCGCCTCGCACTTCCGGAAACCGAATCCGCTGACGCGGGCGCTCCGGAATATGATCGCGAAAATCCGGCGCGCCGTGCTTCTGCGCGGCGAGGACAGGGCCGCCGCCCGAGCCCCCTCGATCGTGCCCGCCGAATAGGACAGCCGAGGCCCGACCGGGCCGCTGAGCCACCGCGCATTTGGGGCGGCCTCCCGGCCGCCCGGAAGGATGTTGCGCGCTGGAATGGTCCGATGCAAAACCGCCGCGCGCGGCGAGGGGCAAGCGGCGCCTTGCGCCGTCGCGGGCACTCATTGCGCGCCGTCGTCACAGCGCGAGGCCTGGCCGGCATGCGTGGCGCAATGTGAGCCATTTCACATCCGCCACCCGGCTCTCATGCGATGCTGCGCAACGCGCTGGCAGTCGGCCTTTCCCCATCTTCACGGCTGCCGGTCGGACTGACCCCGGCCCGGTCTGGAGCCGGGGTCTCTTTTTGCCTCGATGATCCCGCCCAAAATCGGTTAGATTCACGAGGGGTTCGCGGCGATCGGCCCTCGCGAACACGGGGTTCGATGTGCTTCGTGCCGGGAAATTGCCGAGTCTCAAACTGCGGTGGGTACCACTCGGCGATCAACCCCGCGGAGATGCGCAGGAGAGAACATGGCTGCCACGGGTTCGACTTCGGAACGAAGGGAAGGTGCCGACCCCGCCGGCGAAGCTGCGGCCCCGGCACGGTCGGCAAAGGTATCCGAGATCGTGATGATGAACGCGATCGAGCTCGCGCGGGCCATCCAATCCACACAGGTATCCTGTGCCGAAGTGATGAGCGCCTATCTCCACCATATCGGCCGGATCAACCCGCAGGTGAACGCGATCGTGTCGCTGCAGGACCCCGACGACCTGATGAAGCAGGCACGGGAACGCGATGATGCGCTCGCTCACGGCCGGTGCATGGGTTGGATGCACGGGTTTCCGCAAGCGATCAAGGACCTTAGTGCCACCAAAGGCATCCGCACCACGCAAGGATCGCCGATTCTCGAGGATTTCGTCCCACAGGAGGACGCGATCTACGTGGAGCGGATCAAGCGGGCCGGCGGCATCATCATCGGCAAGACCAATACGCCGGAATTCGGACTGGGCTCGCAGACTTATAACCCGGTATTCGGCACCACGCTCAACGCGCACGATCCGTCCAAAACCGCGGGCGGCAGCAGCGGGGGCGCGGCGGTGGCGCTCGCGCTTCGCATGTTGCCGGTTGCCGACGGCAGCGACCATGGCGGCTCGCTGCGCAATCCCGCCGCGTTCAACAACGTGCTCGGGTTCCGCACCTCCTATGGACGGATCCCGGCGGCGGTGCCCGACGCCTTCAACTCCTCGCTCTCGGTTGCCGGGCCCATGGCCCGCAGCGTGCCCGATCTGGCCATGCTGCTCTCGGTCCTGGCCGGATACGACCCGCGCGCGCCCCTGTCCAACCGCCAGGATCCCGCGCAAGTCGTCGAGCCGTTGCGGCGCGATTTCCGGGGCACCCGCGTGGCCTGGGCAGGAAGTTTCGGCGGATATCTGCGTTTCGAGCCAGGCGTGCTCGATCTTTGCAAGCACGCGATCGGCGTGCTGGAGACGCTCGGCTGCACGGTGGAGGAGGCGTGGCCGGACTACCCGGTCGATCGCGTCTGGGAAAACTGGCAGCCTTTGCGCGCCTGGCAGGTCGGCTGCAAGCTCAAGGAGTTTTATGCAGATCCGGCAAAACGCGCGTTGATGAAACCGGAAGCACAATGGGAAGTAGAGCGCGGGCTGAGACTGAGCGCGTTCGAGGTATTCGACGCCTCTGTCGTGCGCTCGTCCTGGTATCAGGCAGTGCGGCGATTCTTCGAGCAATACGATTATCTCATACTGCCGAGCGCGCAGGTTTTTCCTTTCGATGCCCGCACCCATTGGCCGCGGCAGATCGATGGCGTGAAGATGGATACCTATCATCGCTGGATGGAGGTGATGATTCCCGTCACGATGTCGGGCTGCCCCGCCCTCGCCGTCCCTGCCGGTTTCAATGAAACGGGCCTGCCGACCGGATTGCAGATCGTCGGGCCGAACCACGGCGAGCTCGCCTGCCTGCAGCTTGCCTATGCCTATGACACGGCGACAAGCTGGATCAGCAAACGAAAACCTCCGCTGCTCGGTTTGAGCTAGTCTAGACTAAGCACGCTGTCCGCATCCGACCCGGGGTGCTGCCGGCAGGAACTGACCCTCCCCTTCAACGGCAATGCCACTTTCAATTTCGGGGACGATTGCGCGGGCACCGGGGTGCGCGGCATCGGCACTGCCCTCGTTCAGCTCGTCGAGGGAGGCCCGATCGCCGTGCGGAAGGCGCGCTCTACCAGCCTTGGAGGAACACCGCGTCGGGCGGCGGCGCGGGCCCGGTCGCCTCGGTGCTCAGCTTGCCGTAACGGCCCCGGAAAAACACCAGCGGACGCGGCATGGCCGCGTGCAGTACCGAGATCGCCACCACCCTGCCGACGAAGATTTCGTGATCGCCGCCGTCGTGGCGGGCATGGGTCACGCATTCCAGCGACACCAGCACATTGGGCAGGACCGGAACTCCGGTCTCGCCCGGCAGCACGCTCACGCCCTCCCATTTCTCGCCCAACGCCCGGGCGAAGCGATTGGACATGATCTCCTGATCCTCGTTCAGGATATTGACCGCATAGCGGTCGACGCGCTGCCATGCCGCAAAGCCGTACGCCGCGCGCGACACGCTGAACAGCACCAACGGCGGCGACAGCGACACCGAATTGAACGAGCTGACCGTCAGCCCGAGACGCTCTCCGGCGTCCGAGAATGCCGTCACCACGGCGACGCCGGTCGGAAACACGCTCAGCGCATCACGGAAAGCGCGCTCGTCGAAGCTCACGATCGATGACTCCCATTTCACCTACCGCCCATTCATTGCATGTAACCGCAATGCCGGCGCAACTTTCAATCGCGCCGGCCCTCGCGAGCCGGATCCGCGGCCAAGCCCGACGCACTTTCGCCAGGGAGCGCTTGGTGTTCCGCAGCGATGGCAACGGCCCCGGACCGCCCCGGCCCAGGCCGGATGGGCAATCCGCCTGCGGGCAGCTTGCCACGATGAACCGCCGGCTCGTATGCTCGTGCGCATTTTCTCGGGGGGAATCACCATGTCTCGCACGGTCAACGCCGGGGCACGACTCGACCGGCTTCCGCTTTCGTCGTTCCACCGGCGCATTTTCTTCCTGATCGGCGCCGGCATGTTCTTCGACGGCTACGATCTCTATGTCGGCACCACCGTGCTCGGCTCGACGCTGCAGAGCGGCTTCTCGACGCTCAACCAGAACGCCCAGTTCGTGTCGCTGACCTTCCTGGGAATGACGCTCGGCTCGCTCATCACCGGCTTTCTCGGCGACCGCTACGGCCGACGTTTCACCTATCAAGTGAACCTGTTGATCTTCGGCATCGCTTCCCTCGCTGCCGCCTTCGCGCCGAGCATGGACACGCTCAACCTGCTGCGGTTCGTCATGGGACTGGGACTCGGCGCCGAGATCGTGGTCGGCTATTCGACCCTGACCGAGTTCGTGCCGCCCCGGCTGCGCGGCCGCCTGCTCGCGAGCATGGCGCTGTTGGTCGTATCGGGATTGCCGGCCACCGCATTGATCGGAACCTTGGTGATTCCGATGTTCGGCTGGCGGCCGATGTTCGTCGTTGCCGGAATCGGCGCGCTCATCGTCTGGTACTTGCGCAAGGCGCTTCCGGAATCGCCGCGCTGGCTCGAAGCGCAGGGCAGGACCGCGGAGGCCGAGGCGTTGATGCAATCGATCGAACGCGAGGCGGCCGCGGGAGGCACACTTCCGACGCCCGAGCCGGCGGCGCCGACCACCGACTTCAGTCTCGACGCGCTGATCAGGCCTCCGATCCTGCAGCGGATGATCGTCGGCTGCGTGGGGCTGATCTCGATCAACACCTTGATCTTCGGCTTCGTGACCTGGCTGCCGACCTTCTTCGTGCAGCAGGGGCTCACGACCGCCCGTTCGTTCGCTTATACGCTGGTGATCATCCTGGGTTCGCCGGTCGGTTGCCTGATCGGCGCGTTCGGCGCCGATTATTTCGGGCGCAGGCGCTCGATCATCGGCGCTTCCATCCTCACCATTGTGTTCGGCGCAATCTATCCGTTCGTGTCCACGCCGGCGCTGCTGCTCACGGTCGGGTTCCTGCTGATCGTCGCCATCTACATCCAGGTCGCGATCCTGTTCGGCGTCTATACCCCGGAGCTGTTCCCGACCGAGATCAGGTTGCGCGCCAACGGCATTTGCAACACTTTCGGGCGCGCCGCGACGATCGTCACCCCGTTCCTCGTCGTAGCGCTGTTCCGGGGCTACGGCGTCGGCGGGGTGCTGGCGCTGATGATCGGGCTCCTGATCGTGCAGATGGCAATCGTCTACGCCTGGGGCGTCGAGCCCAACCAGCGTCCGCTCGAGGAGATGGCGGCGGACACCGGGGAACCGACCGGAACCGCGCCGCGGCCGGCGGCTGCGTGATCCGTCCTCGACCCGCACCAAGCCAATCGAGGACGTGACCCGCTCGGCGAGGAAACCGAGATGCCGAGGAACGTGATCTCCGGCGGTTCGTTGCCCTGCACGGCTCGGTTTCGCGCAGCATGACGGGCCGATAGGGCCGAACGCGATGGAACAGCTCGCGGTCGCCGAGGGCGATCTGACGGCAGTGCGCGCCGGGAGCGGCCGCGATCTCGTGATCCTGCATTCGCTGCTCACCGATCGGCACGCGTTCGATCCAGTCCTGCCGCAGCTTTCGCGGCGCTTCCGCGTCACCTTGCCCAATCTGCCGGGATTCCGCGGTTCGAAGCCGGTGGAGGGCGGGCTCGCCGCCTATATCGGCTGGGTCGCGCGCGTGCTCGATGCATTCGACATCGGCGCCGACCCGATCCTGATGGGAAACGGCTTCGGCGGCACGCTCGCGCTCGCGTTCGCGCTGGCGCACGGCGAGCGCGTCGGCAGACTGGTGCTGTGCGACGTGGCGCCCGGCTTTCCGGAAGCCGGCAAGCAGGCCTTCCGCATCATGGCGGCAACCGCCGCGCAAGGCGGCATGGGTGCCATCGCCGAAATCGCCGCGAAGCGGGTGTTCCACACCGTGCATCTCGGCAAATATCCCGAGGCGGTCGCGGAGCGCCGGGCCGTACTGCTCAAGATCGATCCGGTCGGGTTCCGCGCGGCCTGCATGGCGCTGGTCGAGGCCGACCTGGTGGCGGATCTGCCGGCACTCGCGGTGCCGACCCTGGTGATCTGCGGCGAGCTCGACCAGGCCACGCCTCCCGAGCTCAACCGGCTGATCGCGACGAAGGTCGCCGGCGCCCGCTACGCCGAACTGCCGCGCTGCGGCCATTGCCCGCCGCTCGAGCAGCCGGACGCGTTCCTGGCGGCGATCGCGGAGTTTTTGGACGCGGCCGGGCCGGGTGCGGGCAGGCGTTGGCGGTAAGAGACCGTCAGGCCGCGTGCCTGCGCCCGGTTTCGGCGAGTCCGGCGCCGCGTGGCCGCCGGAGGGCCCGAGCCACTGCGACCCTTCCCGGAACGGCGTTCGCGTAGATATCGCACCATTTCAGAGACAATCGATTGGGTTGAAGCACGCTCGGGTGGGAGATACACTCGTTTTTCGATCCGATATTCATCTTTGACGCAGCGCTTGTCTCGACCCGCGAAGTGATCGTTGTGCGATGTCGAATAGAGTTCATATTGAGCGAAGATTGGCCGCTGTGGCATTCGCCGATGTTGCAGGGTTTAGCCATTTGATCGAACTCGACGACGTCAAAACCACCCGCAAGTGGAGAACTCTGCGGGAAAACTTAATTGCACCAAAAATTGCGGAGCACTTCGGTCGCCTGGTCCGGACCGTTGGTGACGGTCTGTTAATCGAATTTCACAGTGTTGTGGACGCAGTAGTTTGGGCGAGTGACGTGCAGCGAGCTATCTCCGAGGGGCGGGAGGAACCGGATGGGGAAACTCTGTCGATGCGCATCGCGATCAACGTGGAGGATGTACTTGTAGACGGAGACGATCTGCACGGCGACGGGGTCAATATTGC